>Ga0315291_10003361_pt1 | contig 20732 bp, 14 predicted proteins | sample YL17G12_20_MG_FD_203070 | JGI IMG/M metagenome (GOLD analysis project Ga0315291, IMG submission 203070) | Sediment microbial communities from Yellowstone Lake, YNP, Wyoming, USA - YL17G12_20 | ecosystem: Environmental > Aquatic > Freshwater > Lake > Sediment | place: USA: Wyoming | collected...
TCTATCGCGCGAAGGCAAATGACCTTGGAAAGCTGCAGCAGAAGCTGGCCGACAAGGAGAACGAGCTGACGGATGTCAAGGCAAAGCTGACGCATTTGCCTCAGCTCGAGACGCAGTACTCCGAGCTGCAAGGCCGGCTGGCAGTGCTCGAGCCTTACCTTCCGACAAGCGCTTACATACCGACTTTCCTGCGGCAGATCGAGAATCTCGCAACAGGCACCAAGAACGACATACTGATGATCCGTCCGAAGCCGGCGGTGAAACGGTCGGCCGCCGACGCGGCCGTCAAGATCAACGACGAGACGGGCGAGATGGTGAAGAACAAGCCGGCCGTAGGCGCGGCGCCTCCTCCCCCACCCCAGCTGCCGTACGATTTCGTGCCGATCGAGCTGAGGGTCAACGGCACCTACTGGACGATTATCAGCTTCCTGGCCCAACTGCAGCGGTTCCCTAAGATGATCGCGGTGAATGATATCTCGTTCAGCCCGAACCAAGGGGGACAGGGAAGCGGGAATTCCCCAAGCCTGACGGCCACCATGGACTTGACGGCCGTCGTCATGAAAGGGGGCAGTGATGGGAACTCGGCGTAAAGAGATCCTCCTGCTAGTGCTTGCCGTGCTGATGCTGGGGGTTGCGGTCTGGACCTTCAGGCCCAAGCCCGCACCTGCGCCGGTGGCGACCGCGGCCCCGCCGGGAGCGGCGAAGCCGAGCGAGGGCCCAGCCGCCGGGGCGAAGCCAGGCGAGCAAGGGGGAGCAAAGCAGGAGGGCGCGACGGAAGAGGGAGCGCAGGAGGGGAGCGCGGCAAAGGGGGCGCCGCGCAACCCGTTCACGGCGCCGGGCGCGCCCACCGCGTCCGCGGCGCCGTCGGGCAAGGGGGCCGAGCCTGCCAGCGGCCAGCCCGAGGCCGGGGCAGCAGGTCCGCCTTCGGCCGGGGAGCCGACTGCGGCCGCACAGCCTGAGGGGCAACAGAAGTCGGCGATGACCCTAACGGGCATCCTGAGTGGCAGGCCGACGATGGCGATTCTTCGCCAGAACGACCAACGTTACTTCGTGAAGGTCGGCGACGTGGTTGGAGATGGCTATCGAGTGGAGGCCATCAGCAGCCAGCAGGTAGTGCTAGCCGGCCAGCAAGGGAAACTCATCCTAAGGATGGGAGGGAGGCAGTAGCGCCATGACTCGCACACGGATTTTGACGGGCAGCAGCCTGGCCCTAATGGTGGTCTTGCTGCTGGGAGCAACGACGGTCTTTGGTAACGGCGTCGGGAAGCCCGGGGCCGCAGCAGGATACGGCAGCTCGGGGACAGCCCGCGGCGCGGCCGCGGGCGCGCCGGTATCCACGGCCCGGTTCACGCTGGAGTTTGTGGATGCGGAGCTGGTGGATGTGTTCCAGGCACTGGCGACGCAGAGCGGGGTCAACGTCGCCTGCAGCGGAAGCGTGAAGGGAAGTACAACGCTGCGGCTGAGAAACGTGACCCTCGAGCAGGCCATGAACATCGTGACGAGGCTCAACGGCCTGGACTATGCCTGGGTGGAAGCAGCCTACGTCGTCGGAACGCCCGAGGAAGTGCGCGCGATGAGAGTGTCTGAGCTGCGCACTTCGGTGGTCGTGCTCCAGAACATCCGCCCGGAGTACGCGCAGGAAGTGCTCTCCAAGCTGACGCCGGATGTCACGGTGTCCACGCAGAAGGGCGTGCGGTCGGTGCTCTTGCTGGGCACCGAGACCTCGCTGGCGAAGGCGCAGCGGACGCTCGCCGAGATAGACGTAGCTCCGCTGCCGAGCCCGCCCACCACGGAGGTGGTCGGCGTCCGCTATATGAAGGCCGAGGAGATGGCGGAGATGATCGAGGCCGCCATGCCCCAGGTGAAGGTGCAGCCGGGGACGCAGCCCAACAGCCTTCTCATCACGGCCGACAGTGTTCAGTGGGAGGGCGTGCGCTCGCTGCTCGCCGCAGCAGATGTCCCGCCCCCGGCCGCACAGGCAACCCAGAAGGTCTACTACGTGAAGTACATGAGCCCGACCGAGCTGCAGTCCACGCTCAGCACGCTGCTGCCGGACGTGAAAGTGACGCTGGCGCCGCGGTCATTCACTCCGTCAGTGCAGAAGCCGTCCGGCGGGGCCGGCGGCACAGCGCAGTTACTGGCTGCCCCGCAGTACGGCGGAGCTGGCGCCGCAGCGGGCGCCGCGGGCGCTGAGGCCGAGGCCGCCGGCGCGCCGGTGGTAGCGCTGATCCTGACGGGCGCCCCCTGGACAGTGGAGCGGGCGCTCGAGATCCTCGCCGAGCTCGATGTCGCGCCCAGACAGGTGCACATCGAGGCGATGGTCACCGAGGTCAACCGCGAGGACATCAACCGGCTGGGGATTGACTGGAGCGGCGCCGGCGAGAGCCCGGGGCTGGGCCAGACCGGTGTGCCGTTCACCATCGGCGAAGCGTCTCCCGCCAGCACCCAAGGGCTCGGTACCATCCTCGGGAAGACCGCGCAGGACCTCACGGTCGGTAAGATCCAGCGCAGCGTCCTGCAGTGGAGCGCCAGCATCAGGGCGCTGGAGGAGCAGGGCCGGGCGCGGGTGCTTTCGAACCCGAGCGTAACGACCTTGGACGGCCGCCAGACCGCGCTGCACACGGGTGAGACGTATTACTACGAGGTAGCCGTGGCGGCGGCGTCAACGGGCGGCATCGTGAAGGATATCCGGACCTTCGACGTTGGCATCAGCCTGATCGTCAACCCGCACATTAACTCGGACCGAGAGGTGACTCTGACCATCTCGCCGGTAGTGGCGGCGCTGCGTGGAACCAGCGAGTTCCTGCTGCCGGTGGTGACAGAGCGGGCCGTGATCACCACGGTTCGGGTGAAGAACGGCGATACGGCGGTCATCGCCGGGCTCGTCTCCGACGAAGAGCAGATCACGGTGAAGAAGGTTCCGTTCCTGGGCGACATTCCGATTGTGGGCGAGCTCTTCAAGCACCGCGACCGGCGGCCGTCGCACCGCGAGATCCTGATCTTCGTGACGCCGACCATAGTCGAAGCATAGCGCGAAGCCAGTCCGGGCTGCAAAACCGGGCATGCTGTTGGTCCTGGTCCGAGAGAGACGATGCTAGAAAGCTAGGGCGACAGGCAGATCATGGCGCGGGCATGGGGGCTTGCCCAGTGGCTAGGTCGGCGGTGCCGACCGCCATCCCGGCCCAAAGGGCCTAGGGACCGGGCAGGCCCCTTTTTTCGCCCCGGGCCGGCGCCAAGGGAAGGTATGAGGGCGCGAGTTGGGATATGGAGACCAGGACAGTCGCCGACATAGTGCGGGAAGTATCCGGCATATCGGACGAGCAGCTCCGTCAGGCGCTGGAGGTCCAGAGGGAAACCCGCGAGCCCCTGGCCCAGGTTCTCGTGAACATGGGCCTGATCACGGAGAAGGAAAAGGTCCGGATCCTCGGGCGGCAGTGGGGCATACCCTTCGTTGACCTGTCGGAGCGACCGGTTGACCGCGAGCTGTTCAAGCTCATCCCGCACCACTTGCTGCAGCGCTGGAAGGCGGTCCCCATCGAGCGAAACGGGGCGCGCCTCGTCGTAGCAATGGTGAACCCCCTCGACGTCTACGCCATAGACCAGATGCGCTTGGTCTCGGGCGCGGATATCGAGTCGGTCATCGCCTCGAGCGAGGACATCTCCCAGGCGCTGGGGCAGTCCATGTCGGCGAGGGAGGAGCTGCAGGGCGCGCTCCAGGACATGAGCGAGGAGTTCAGCGACACCACCGAGATCCATGTCGAGGAGCGCAGAAAAGACGAAGACGACATGGGCATAGACGAGCTCCGGGAGATGATGGACGACGCTCCCGTGGTTCGTCTGGTCAACCTCATCATACACCAGGCGCTTCGCGACAAGGCCAGCGATATCCACATCCAACCGGAGGCGAACCGCGTGCGGGTGCGCTACCGCGTTGACGGCATCATGCATGACGTGATGACCGTACCGAAGAAGGCTCAGGCCCCGCTGGTCTCTCGCATCAAGGTCATGGCCGATTTGGACATCGCCGAGAGGCGGGCCGCGCAGGACGGGCGCATTTCGCTGCGGGCGGGCGGAGGCGAGTTCGACTTTCGCGTCTCGACCAACCCGGGGGTGAACGGCGAGAAAGTCGTCATGCGTATCCTGGACAAGAAAGGCGTCCAGGTGCGGCTGGACCAGCTCGGCATCCCCAACGTGATGATGGACGATTTCGACCAGTTGATCAACCGCAGCTACGGTATCATCACCGTTACGGGGCCGACGGGATCCGGCAAGTCCACGACCCTCTACTCGATGCTGAACGTGCTCAACAGCCCGGAGAAGAACATCCTCACCATCGAGGACCCGGTCGAGTACCAGCTTCCGGGCTTGACTCAGACCCAGGTGAACGTCAGGGCGAAGGTTACCTTCGCCAACGCGCTACGAACATTCCTGCGGCAGGACCCCGATATCATCCTCGTGGGAGAGATCCGGGACGGGGAGACCGCACTCATCGCGACGGAAGCGGCGCTGACGGGACACCTGGTCTTCAGCACGCTGCACACGAACGACGCGCCGACGGCCGTCGCCCGTATGATCGAGATGGGCATCGAGCCCTTTCTCGTGTCTTCGGCCGTCATCGGCGTGCTGGCCCAGCGGCTGGTCCGGGTGATCTGCCTGGAGTGCAAGGAGGCCTACACGCCGCCGGTCGAGGCCTTCCGCCGGCTGAACCTGGCGATGGACCTCGAATCGGTGACGTTCTACCGGGGCCGGGGGTGTGAGCGGTGCCGCCACACGGGGTACAAGGGGCGAATCGGGGTGTTCGAGCTGATGGTGATAACCGACCATCTGCGCGAGCTTATCTTGAGGAAGGCGCCCACGCACGAGCTTCGGCAGGCCGCGCTGGAGGCGGGCATGATGACCCTCCGGCAGGACGCGATGCAGAAGATCCTGGAGGGGATAACGACGATGGAGGAGGCGCTGAGAGTTGTCTACACTGGTTGAGAAGCGGGCTAAACCAAAGATCGAGGACTACGGCCTCGACGAGATCTTGGCGATGGCGGCCGAGCGCCAGGCGTCGGACGTGCATCTTACCGCGAACCTCCCACCAACGCTGCGCATTGACGGGCGCCTGCGGCCGATGAACTTCGACCGGCTCGAGCCGATCGAATGCCAGCGCTTGATCTACAGCATTCTGACGGATCACCAGATCGGCGAGTTTGAGCGGAAGCACGAGCTGGACTTTTCGCACGGCATCGCCAAGGTGGGCCGCTTTCGGGTGAATGTTTACATGCAGCGGGGGTCGGTGGGGGCGGCCTTCCGCCTCATCCCGAGGCGCATCCCCACGTTTGAGGAGCTGGGTCTGCCAGCGGTCGTGAAGCGGCTGGCAGGGCGGACGAGCGGGCTGATACTGGTGACGGGGCCGACCGGGGCCGGGAAGTCCACCACCCTGGCCGCCGTACTGGACCACATCAACCAGAACCTCGACTGCCACGTGATTACGATCGAGGACCCGATCGAGTATCTGCACCGCCATCAGAGAGCGATGATCAACCAGCGGGAGCTGGGAAGCGACACCTATGAATGGGCCGCGGCCCTGCGATCCGTGCTGCGGGAGGACCCGGACGTCGTGCTCATCGGGGAGATGCGGGACCTGGAGACGATTGACAGCGCGCTGAAGATCGCGGAGACGGGGCACCTCGTCCTGGGGACGCTGCACACGCGGAACGCGCCGCAGAGCGTGGACCGGATCATAGACGTTTTCCCGCCACACCACCAGGAGCAGATACGCGTGCTGCTGGCGAGCACGCTCGAGGCGGTGATCGCACAGCAACTCCTGCCGAAGATCGGCGGCCTCGGGCGCTTGGCGGCGGTGGAGGTAATGGTCGTCAACGCCGCCATCCGAAACCTCATCCGCGAGGGCAAGACACACCAGATCTACTCGATGATTGAGACCGGCGGAGACGAAGGCATGCAGACGATGGACAGGGCGCTGGCGTCGCTGGTGCGCCACGGGTTGGTGGCCGGTAACGAAGCGCAGGCCCGCGCCATTGATCAGGATACCTACCGGCGCTGGCTGCAGACCCTGTGAAGGCAGGGCGAAAACACGGAATAGAGAGGTGACGGCGGCCGCTGGTCGCTCAAGGAGGGAGCTTCGTGTCCACTTACCGATATAGCGCCATGGACCCAAGCGGTCGGACGGTTTCGGGGACGCTGGAGGCGGACAGCTTCGAGCTGGTCAGGACGAAGCTGTCTGATCTGAACTACCACGTTCTGAGCATCAGGCAGGCGAAGGCCGGGAACAGCCTCAAAGAAGCCTTCAACAACATGCAGCGCGTGAAGCTGCGGGACCTGGTGATGTTCAGCCGGCAGTTCGCCACCATGATAGACGCCGGCTTGAGCGTGGTGAAATGCCTCGACATTCTCCAGAAGCAGACGCGCAACCCCAAGATGAAGGAAGTCATCGGCGAGGTGAAGCGCGATGTGGCCGGCGGGATGAGCCTGACGGAGTCGCTCCAGAAGCACCCGAGGATCTTCTCGCCCCTGTACGTGAACATGATGCGGTCGGCCGAGGCCGGCGGTATTCTCGACATCGTGCTGGATCGGCTTTCGACGTTCTTGGAGAAGGAGCAGGAGACGCGCAACAAGATCAAATCCGCCATGACCTACCCGGCGGTGGTCTTCTGCTTCGCCATGCTGATGGTGATGGGCCTGCTGTTCTTCGTGCTGCCGAAGTTCAAGGGGATCTTCGAGACGATGGGCTTGAAGCTGCCGCTGACGACCAAGATCCTGCTGAACTCGTCCACCTACCTGCAGCAGTACTGGTATATCGCCCTCGTCATGATAATCGGCTCTGTGGTGCTCATCAAGATATTCTCCCGCACCGACCGCGGCAAGTACGCGATTGACTCGGCTAAACTGCGGTTGCCGATCTTCGGCGACCTGATCTTGAAGACGAGCGTCTCCCGGTTCGCCAGGACGTTTGGCACCCTCATCAGCAGCGGCGTTCCGGTCCTGCGGGCGCTGGAGATTGTCTCGGACACGGCGGGCAACCGCGTGATCTCGGAGATCGTCGTCCGGGCGCGAGTAAGCATCAAAGAAGGAGAGAAGATCAGCACCCCCTTGTTCGGCAGCAGGATCTTCCCGGTCATGGTCACCCAGATGATCGCCATCGGGGAGGAGACGGGGCGCCTGGATCAGATGCTGGTGAAAGTCTCGAACTTCTACGACGATGAGGTAGATAACACCCTGAAGAGCCTGACGTCCCTGATCGAGCCACTGATGATAGTGGGCCTCGGCCTCATCGTCGGGTTCATCGCGGTTTCCGTCATATCGCCCATCTATGCCCTGGTGGGCTCGATCGGAGGAGGCTAGCCCGGTCTCCTGCTTGGACATAGCAGCATCGGCGCCGCTCGCGGGTTGTCAGACCCGTGAGCGGCCGCGGGTTTGCCAGACCACAAGGAGGCGACAGGCCGCCTCGGCTGGGCGGCCACATGGCGACATGGGAAAGCCGAAGAGAAAGGCGCCTGATCGGGAAGAGGTGGATGCCCTCATCCGCGAGTACAGGCGCACCGACGATGCTGACCTGAGGGACAAGATCATCGCGCAGCATCTCTACCTGGTGCAGACCGCCGCACGGAAGTTCACCGGGCTGGGCGAGTCTCACGACGACCTGCTTCAGGAAGGCGCGATGGGGTTGGTCAACGCCGTGGACCTTTACGACCCCGATCGCGGCGTCCAGTTCTCCACCTACGCCACCCATCTCGTCGAAGGCCAGATCCGGCATTACCTGCGGGATCGCGGCAAGCTGATCAAGCAGCCGGCCTGGGTGCAGGAGCTGACCACCAAGATCGTCAAGGCGAGCGAGGCCCTGACCCAGGAGCTCAACCGCCCGCCAACGCCCGAGGAGATCGCCGCCCGCGTCGAGACGACCCCCGAGAGCGTCAGGCGTATGCTCGAAGCCCGGGACCGAAGCAAGGTCGCCTCCCTCGATGCCGCGCGCGGCGAAAGCGATGAGCAGGGCCCAGCCGTAGACCCCGAGAAGCTGCGGACCGACGAGGACGTCGCTGCCCACCTTCCGATCGAGGACCGCATCTTCCTCCGCGAGGCGATGTCCCGCCTCAAGGCGCTCGAGCACAAGGTCGTGCACAACTTCTACTATCTCGACCTGAACCAGACTGAGATCGCCCGCAAGCTGGGCATCTCGGTCAACTACGCCTCTTATCTTCTCCGGGGCGCGATCGCCAAGCTTAAGAAAGCCTTCGAGGCGCAGGAACTGGCAGGCCGGATGGAGGAAGCAGCCGAGGCGCCTGTGCCAGCGAGCGCTTACTCTCTATCATTTCGACCATCAGCCGCCGATCCGGTCACCAAGGTGGCGACGCAGAACCAGTTCTACGACCGCCTGGAGCAGGAGGTGGTCCGGGCGAGCCGCTACCCCCAGCAGTTCTCGCTGGTGATGGTGGAACCCGACGCCAGCACCGTGGCCAAAGACAAGCTCATAGAGCTGGCGCGGATGCTGCGAAGCAACTGCCGCAGCATTGACCTCGTGGCGCGGCTGGGCGGCAACCGCTTTGGCTTGCTCCTTCCCCACACCGGCCGCGAGGCAGGCGTGCTGGCAGAACGCATATGCCGGACGGCCGCGGCCCGCCGCGGCGGGCCGGCGGAAGAGGGGCCGCTGACCGTCAGCACCGGCTTTGCCGTCTTCCCGACCAATGGGCGCACCACCGCCGACCTCTGCGCAGCCGCCCAGGACGCCCTCAGCGAGGCGCAACACCAGGGCGGCGATCGCGCCGTGCGGGCCGAGCCGGTCGCCGCCGGGAAGGGACAGGCCCAGCCGGCGACAGGCTGACGCCCACGCAACAAGCAGCCAGCAATCCAGCGGAGCCCTGCCGGACAACGGCGGGGCTTTTCGCATCTCAGATTCGTCAGATATCTGTGGAATAACCGGACGGAACTAACCCGGTGGAATCGGCGGGAGCCAAACACCGGACCCGGCGGCCTGTAGGCGCCGGGCTAGCGTTGAAAACCCAAGACGATAGACCCTTAAGGGAGGTGTCTCACCAAGATGATGAGCCGCATGGTTAACCGAAAGAGCAAGGGCTTCACCCTAATCGAGATGTTGATCGTGATCGTGGTCATCGCTATCCTGGCTTTGATCGTGATCCCGAGACTGTTGGGCGCCGGCCGTAAGGCTAAGGAAGCGACGCTTCGTGGCGACCTGCACCAGATCCGCAACTCCGTTCAGCAGTTCGAGGCGGACTGCGGCGACTATCCGTCGGCTCTGTCCGAGCTGATGACTGAGCCGGCCGCCGGTACGACTGGTGGCACGGGCATCGCCCTGGACGTGGCTGGTTGGCAGGGACCGTACCTGCGGACCCCGGACAACAACATGCCGAAAGATCCGTTCACCGAGAGCAGCACGAGTTGGAGCTACACCTCGAGCACCGGTCACGTGACGAGTGGTTCGACTCTGACAGCCATCAACGGCGAAGCCTACAGCACCTGGTAACAGCAGCTAGCATCGCAGCAGCGATCTGTTGATTTGAGTGGGGATAGCAGAAGTCAACGCACCACATGGGCGGCTTCTGCTATCCCCGCGTAATGACCGAAGACTCGTGCCCAATGACCCGAGGGCGCAGCGGGCGCAGGGAAAGGGCCGAGAGGGCGGGCGGCGAGAGAGTTAGAGGGCGAGATGCTGATGATGAAGCGAAGAGCTAGAGGATTCACCCTCATCGAGGTGATGGCCGTCGTCTTCATCTTGGCTGTGGGGCTGACGAGCGTCAGCGCTCTCTTCATCGCGGGGTTGGTGTCCGGCCGCAAGGCCGAGCGCATCAGCGCCGCCAGCAACGCGGTCCAGCAGCAGATGGAGCGGCTGCGCAGCGCCGGCTTCGCCGGGTGTGTGGCCGACGCGGACATCTTCACCAGCGCCGAGGGCTACAGCATCATCGAGAACCACGGCGACGGCACCGGGAGGATCGGATTCAGTGTTCCGGAGTTGCCCAACGGATCAGGCGTAATCAGCATTGAGTTCTACGACAGCGGCAGCGGCGTCTATCCAAACCTGAAGGACGTAACCATCACGCTGACGTGGACCGGCGGCAAGCCAACCGGCGGAACCACCGTTTTCGAGACTCTGATCGCGAACCGGCCGTGAGCGAGTGGGAGGCGAGAGCATGAGGTCGAGATTCCGGCTGGCAAGGCGAGGCACAACGCTGCCAGAGCTGCTGGCAGCCATAATGGTGTTCTCGGTCATCATCGGCACCGTCTGCGCGATCTACACCACAGCGATGCGGACGTGGTACGTGGGCGCGGCGGAGAACTACGCAGAGCAGAAGGCTTCGCTCGCCATCCGGCGCATGGTGCCGGACCTCCAGCAGGGCCTGAGCGTCACCGCCGCGACCTCGCCATATGAAGACGTCTGTATCGCGGTGAGGCTTCCTGCGAAGACCTATGACTCGGGTGCGGGCGCCTACCTGAACCAGGTGGCGGTTGATGCTGACGGGGCGCCTTACCTGGTGGAGGGCGATTACGCGGTCTACTACCGCGGCGACGCAGACGGCAACATCGCCGTGGACGGCGACCGCGTGTGGCGCCGGCTCGTGCGGGGATCCGACGGCACCGTGCTCAAGGAGCAAATGATCGCCGACCACGTCGTAGACAACCCCGACGAGGCCGGCAGCCCCAAGCCGATGTTCATCTACTGGCCCGACATCTACCGGCTCCGGTCGGTGGAGGTGACCATCACCGTGCAGGAGCGGCAGGGGAACCGCACGGCGACAAAGACCATGAACGGGGAGCTCACTCTACGGAATAACTAGATATATCGGGCGACTGATAGGGGTGCAGAAATGAGGCGATGGATGATGGTGAAAACAGGTTGCCGGTTGTGCAGTTGGTCGAACCGCCGGGGCAGCGTCTTCGTGCTGGCGATGGCGGCCCTGATCGTGCTCTTGCTGCTCGGGACTTCGTTGGTCCAGACATCGGTGCAAGGCCTATCCTGGGCCTCGAAGGACCGCCGCAAGATCGAGGCCTTCGGCCTCGCCGAGTCAGGCGTGGACATGGCGATCACAAAACTCTATGAGGACTACGACAGCATCAACGCGACTATCTCCTCTGGCAGCACCTACTCCGACACGTTCACGCTCACCCAGGGCACGGTGTCCTACACGGTGACCGCCCCATATGCGGGCATCGCCGATTCGTGCCTGATCGTCTCCGATGCCACCACCTGGACCAACCAGCAGGCGCGGGTGAGAGTCATTGCGGCCTACCAGAGAGATGTCAACCGCGTCTTCGAGGGCGCCATCTTCTGCGACAGCCCGCTCACCCTGAACGGATCGGGCGGCGTCTACCCGGACGCCAGCGGCATGGGTGGCGACATCTACGCGAACGGGGATATAGCGTTCAACGGTACGTCGTTCACGATGGATGAGGATGGCTCGATCTACACGACCGGGACCACCAACTGGGTACCGGACGAGATACCCTCGACGCACGTCCACGAGAACGTGGCGCCGCTGGAAATGCCGGTGATTGACCTGGATTACTACGAGAGCATTGCCACGACCAAGTACACGGGCAACAAGACCTTCAACGACAGCAACATGGTCGGTTTGTCGGGCGTGATCTTCGTCAAAGGCGATGTGAGGATATCCGGCAACTACACCGGCCAGGCGGTGATCGTGGCGACGGGGAAGATCACCGTAACGGGAAACGTCACGACAGCGAACCCGGACACGGACACCCTGGCGCTGATGAGCCCCAAGTCCATCAGGATACAGGGTAACTCGATAGTGCACGGCCTCATCTATGCCCACAGCGTGATTGACGACGCGGGCACCACGTTGAGCGGTAACATCACGGTCTACGGCGCCATCGTGTCGGACGTGGTTACGACAAACGGTGGCATCGAGGTTTACTATCGCGATGTCTGGAAGGGCCTGCCGCTGCCTGGAGTCGGGAAGACGCAGTGGGCGCCGATCTCCTGGCAGCAGCTCTACCTGTAGCGCGAGCTTGTAGCGATAGACGGGAGTTTTGGAAGAGCCATATCTTCTGAGGGAAGGTGGACCAAAGATAGCGCCTACCTGTCCGCCGGAGGCAGCGGACAGGCTTGCATATCGGTACGCACCAAAACTCAACGCCTAGGAGGCACCCTTGCCGCTCCCCCCGTTTCGGGATCTCAAAGATCCGGATGAGAAGCGAAGAGAGATCGTATGGATCGCCATTAGCTTCATCGTCATTCTGGCGACTTGGCTGTCCGTAGTTCTGCTTTTCGGCTACCAGCCCCTCATCATGGGGATGACCTACGATGAGTTCGTGCTGCTCTTGGGGCTGGGGCTGCTGCTGTTCTGCTCCGTGCTCTACCTCGGCGCCCGAGAGCGCGAGCAGCGGTCCGCCAACAAGAGCCTCGTCACCAAGCTCCGCGGCGCCGTGGAGTCCCTCGACGAGCGGGTCGAGCAGCTCAACGGGCTCTGCACCGCCAGCGCCGAGCTCGCGGGGGCGCTCGACATCGAGCAGATCTCCCATTCCGTGGTCGAGGCGGCCGTCAACGCCGTCGGGGCTGAGGCCTCCTACCTGGCGCTGGTCGAGGGCGAGAGCCTGAGGCCGGTATACCTGCGGTGCTCGCAGCCCGAGGGTGCGCCCGACGGCACGCTCGACATCGACGCGATCAGGGCTCACTTCCGGCCGCCCCGGTCCGAAGACGCCGACTGGGAGTTGGAGCCCTGGGATGAGTGGCACCGTGAGATGCGGGCCCCGCTGCGCCTGAGCAACGACCTCATGGGGGTGCTCGGTGCTCGGCGCGGCGAGAAGGATGGAGTCTTCTCCAGCGACGATCTCAGATTACTGACGACGCTGGCCAATATGGCCGCCAAGGCCATCGAAAGCGCACAGCTTCATGCCGAGCTCAAGGAGAGCTACCTCGCCACCGTGCGGTCCCTCGTAAACTCCCTGCACGCGAGGGACAACTACACCGCCTCACATGGCGAGCGGGTCGCGGCCCTGGCCGTGAGGATGGCGGAGTACCTCGGGCTTGCCGATTCGATGGTTCGCGATATCGAGGTGTTCGGCCCCCTCCACGACGTGGGAAAGATCGGAATCAGGGACAAGATCCTACTGAAGCCCGACCCCCTCTCGGAGGACGAGAGGACCGCCTGCCGGGAGCACTGCGAGATCGGCGAGCGCATCTTGCGGCCCCTCAGGCCAGGCCGCGAGGCCCTCGCGATGGTCCGCAACCATCATGAATCGTGGGATGGGCGGGGCTATCCGGATGGGCTCGCAGAGGAGCGGATCCCTCTGCTCGCGCGGCTGCTGTCGGTGGCCGACAGCTATGATGCCATGAGGACCGACCGCCCCTATCAGCCGGCCATGAGCGATCAGGAGGTGTTGGCGCATTTCCGGCAGTATTCGGGCAAGCTCTACGATCCCGTTTCGGTGGGCGCGTTGTGCGCGGTCGTGCGTGGAGACGATGCAGAAGCACCGCGCGAGACCGCGCAGGGCCAGCTCTCCGCGGCGGCAGCGCGACACAAGAACAGCATGGTGCCGAACGCGGGCGGCGCGCGCTAGCCGCCACACATCACACGTAGACCGATCACGGCAAGGTGAACCGATATGTCCCTACCTGAGACTGGCCTCACTATGAAAGCAGCAGAGCCCGAAGGGAAAAGCGACAGCGACCAGTTGGCGGAGATACTCCTCTCGTCCGGCGCGGTAGACCGGCACATGCTGGAGCGCGGGAAGGCGATCCAGCAGACGCAAGGGCGATGGCTTGGCAGCGTGCTCGTCGAGCTTGGAGCCGTTGGGCCCGAGGAGATAGTCGCGACCCTTGCCAACCACCTGAAGCTCAAGACGGTGGAGCTCTCGAAGGTCTCCTACAACGTCGGCGCGATGCAGCTGCTGCCGGAGTCCATGGCAAGGCGCTTCGGCGTCGTGCCCGTGTCGGTCCTGGATAACACTCTTCACCTGGCAATGGTCAACCCGCTCGATAGCCTGGCATTCGACCTGATCCAGGCGCGCACCGGCATGAGGCTGGAACCACTGCTCGCCACGGAGCGCGACGTTCGGAGCGCGATTGACCGGCTCTACGGGCATCTCACGCGAGCACAGCGTCAGCCAACCGCGCATAAGGATGATAAGAGGGAAAAGCACGAGGCCCGCCCGGAGGAGGTGCTGCACGTTGACGACCTCCTTCGAATAATGAACGAGAGCCGTGCCTCCGACCTTCACCTGAGCGTAGGGGTCGCCCCGATGCTGCGGATTGACGGCGATCTCTCGGCCATCAACGCCGAGCGCATGACGCCCACGAGGATGAATGAGCTCATCTATGCGATCCTGACCGACGAGCAGATCAGCGAGTTCGAGAACAGCTGGGAGCTGGACTTCGCCTACAGCGTGCGCGGGCTCTCCCGCTTCCGCGTGAACGTCCACCGGCAGAGGGGCACCATCGGGGCGGTCTTCCGGGCGGTGCCGGTTGACCCGCCCTCCTTGGACGGGCTGGGAATGCCCGACATTGTGAAGAAGATGGCGGTGCGGCCGCGCGGCCTCGTCCTGGTGACCGGGCCGACGGGGTCCGGCAAGTCCACGACGCTGGCGGCGATGATCCGCGAGATCAACGTGACGCGCCGTCGCCACATTGTCACGATCGAAGACCCGATCGAGTTCCTACACCGCAACGAGAAGAGCATCATCATCCAGCGCGAAGTCGGCAGTGACACGAAGTCCTTCTCGGCGGCGCTGAGGCACGTGCTGCGCCAGGACCCGGACGTGATCCTGATCGGAGAGATGCGCGACCTCGAGACCATCAGCGCCGCCATCACCGCGGCCGAGACGGGACACCTGGTGCTGGCCACCCTTCACACGACCAGCGCCGCGCAGACGGTTGACCGAATCGTTGACGTCTTTCCGCCGCACCAGCAGGAGCAGATCCGGGTGCAGCTCTCCACCGTGCTCGAAGGGATCCTGTGCCAGACGCTGCTGCCGCTGGCCGATGGCAAAGGCCGCATCTGCGCACAGGAGATACTCGTGGCCAACTCCGCCATCCGAAACCTCATCCGTGAGGGCAAGACACACCAGATGCCGTCGGTGCTCCAATCAGGCGCGGCCGAAGGGATGCAGGCCCTCGATCAGGCGCTCAAGTCCCTGGTCCAGCAGGGCAAGGTGGTGCCGCAGATGGCGATGGCCGTTGCCAGCAATCCAGCCGATTTCAAGATGTTCATGAATATGCGCTAGAAACTTGTTTGGCCGCGGTTGAGGCAATCTCGCCGCGGGTAAGACCGCTGTGCAGTGCTGAAGGCGCGGGATGCCACTGGGGACGCTCCGCCATGGGGAAGGCGGAGCGTTCGCCTTTGTCTGGGAGACCGAAGAGCGCGGGCTAGCGCTTGTACTGCAGCGTCTTCTCGGCGACGTTCCCGGCCGCGTCCCGCACCCGCAGCGCAAGCGCGTGTGATCCCTGGGGGAGACGAGCAAGGTCCACCGCGATCACCTCATACTGGCCGTCGAAGATGCCGTCGGCCGGAAGCGCCGCCAGCCATTCACCCTCATCCACCTTGAACTCGGCGCTGGTGACATAAGAGGCGCGGTCGAAGGCCGAGATGGCAGCGGGCGGCGCCTCGTCCTCTTTCCGGTTGCGGTCCAGGATTAGCTCCGGTGGCGTGTTGTCTATCAGGACAGATGGCGAGATGACCTCCGCCTTGCGAGGGTCCCCAGGGTTGGCGCGCTCATCGCTGGCGATCACCTTGATGAGGTAAAGGCCGTCGGCCACCTTGGAGGTATCCCATTTCGCCGATGTGGCGCGCGAGGGCGGGGCGCTGACCCTCTCGCGCGGCTCCTCCCCTGCCTCCTCTTCCTCGCCCTGCACCTGGGGTGGTTCCCCGGCGGCCATCAGCTCCTCAATCAGAGCCGCGGTGTCTTGGTCCTCTTCCGGCGCGCCCAGTCGGAGTCCGTTTCCTAGAATATCAAGCTCCTGCTTACTTACCTTGCCGGAGGCCGCGGGCTTCGTTCCCGCCGCGGGCTCCTCCCCTTTCTCATCGCTTGTCCTGACTTCCGGCTTGTCCTTCTCCCCGGTCCCCTTCCCCGTCTCCTCTTCTTCCGCCGCGCCCGTGGGTGTCTCGATCCTGGTCCAGGTCTGCCCGCGATCCGAGGACCAGTAGACCTCGTAGGCGAGCCGGTCCTGGTCGGGGTCAGAGCCCGACCACCTTATCGTCTGCGGGCCCGACCATATCTCGGCGTCCCTGGGCGACGTGAGCCGGACCGACGGACCGCGGTTGACCGGCAGATAAACGAATTCGACCGCTTCGATCCGCGGCGCGGCCGCGCCGCTTCCGCTCAGGTCGAGCCGGCACTGGAGGAACCGGCCCGGCGGGCTCACGACCGAGTCGCCGGCCTGCCCGCCGGCCGGCAAGCGGGTCTGCGCCCACGGGCTCCACGTTGCATCCGGATATGCGGTCTCCCCGGTGCGCGTCCAGATGCGGAGGTCGGAGCCTGTTGGGAGGTCGCCGCGGGCCCGCACCGCGCCCCACTTCGCCGTCGCCCCGGCATCCTTCGGGTTGGACGAATAGCTGGCGGTGCGAGACGTCGCCGAATCGAGCTTGACCACGCGGCCCGAGTCGGCCGCGGTCAGCAGGATGTTGCCCGCCGAGTCACTGGCAAGCGCGGCGATGAACGCGGTCTTGCCGTCATAGATCAGCGCGGTGCTCTCATCCGGGTAGATGGCCGTGACCTTGGCCTCGGGGCCGGTGGCGGCATACACCACACCGTCGGCCTTCGCCAGCAGGGCGAGGACATGCTTCCCCTTGAGCTTCAGAACTTCGCGGGCGCCACCGTCGCGCGTCAGCTTGAGCACGCGGGCCTCGGGCGACAGGCCAAGGAAGACGTTGCCGGCCGCGTCCACCGCGAGGCTCTGGATCGCAGCCTTGTCCACCTCGTACACAGACCGAGCTCCACCCTCCGGCGACAGCGCGTACACCTTCCCCAGCGGCGACGTGCCCGCGTAGACCGTGCCCTCAGCGCCCCGCGCCAAGCAAGTGATGTGGCGGTCGGCCGCGGTGAAGGCGAGCGTGGCGACGCCGTCGGGCGAGATGCGATAGAGCTTGCCCTGCGGGCCCGTGGCGACCCAGATCTCGCCGGAGGGGGCAACTGCGAGGGCCCATACGTTCTGGACATCGAGCCGGCAGATCTGCTTTGCTTCTTGGCCTGTTGATAAGCGGTAGATCGCGCCGCCCGGCGCCGAGGCCGCGTAGATCGTGTCGTCAGGCCCCGCCGCGACCGCCTGGATAGCGGCCTCCTGTGTCTTGAGGACCTCCGTCGTTGCCCCCTCCGGCGTCGTGCGGCGCAGCACGCCGTCGGTCCACGAACCCGTGTAGACCGACCCATCGGCTGCGACCGCCAGCGGCCATACACAGCGCGCCTCGATCCGGGCGAAATCCCGCGGCGCGGGCGCCAGGGTAAGGCCGCCGGTGCTGAGGATAGCCGTGCCGTCCGCCTTTCCCTCAAGCAGCTCCTTCGGATCGCTCAACCGCCAGACCGACGCCACCCGACCGACCGCCTTGCCGCGTTCGCCTTTCGCGGGCTTTTCCCCCTCGGCCGCCGCGGGCGTGGTTAGCTCTCGCTCGTCTACAGTCTCGACTTCCTCCCAGCTCGGCATGGGAGGCGGGCTCTCGAGGTCCACCGGCTCCTCTTCCTTCTCCTCCTCCCCCGCCCGGAGCATGTCGGCAGCCCGGCGGGCGGAGTCATCGCCTTCCGTGCCGAAGAGCACACTGGCGAGCCCTCCTCCCGTCTGCTCGTAGCGAGGTGGCTCGTACTGGGGGGAAGGCAGGCGCCCTGCCTTGTCCTTCTCATCCCCTTCGACGATCAGGTTCAGAACGGCAGTCCCGGACAGGACCCACTCGGTCCTGGCGCGCTGCTCCGCGTAGTCGCGAAGAGGCCGCAGGCGATTGGCGACAGGGGAACGGAGCACCTCGATCGCAGCCGGAGGCAGGTCGCGGAAGGCGAAGCCGCGCGCTTCGATTCCGACGGTCGGGAACGCCAGGTCAATGACCAGGTCATCGTTGCCTGGGCGAGCTAGCATTTGCTCTACCATCTGGGCGAGCGAGACGGCCCGAGGCTCTGAGATCGCCAGGCGGGAGCGCAACTGCTCCGCCGACCGGCCGCCCGCGACGCCCACGCGCACCGTCCCGGGGGGGCAGTTGGCGGGGATGCGGATCTTCTCCGTGCGCGTGGTCAGGCCGCCGTTCGACGCGCGGAGGGTGACGGTGAGGTCAACCTCGTCGCCGGCGCGCACCTTTGGTGTGCGGAGGTAGACATCCTCGACCCGGGCCAGGCGCCGTGCCTTGCTCAGCTCGACCTCGACCCCAACGCGGTCGAGGCGCGCTTCGCCGAACTCGCTGTTCCGCAGCGCCTCCAGCATCTGCGAGAGCTCTCCCGTGGCCGACTCGGCCCCCATCCCGCCGAAGAGAAGCGCGAGGATGCCGCCGCCCCCGTCAACTGTGTAAGTGTTCTCGCGGTGCAGCGGCGGCAGACCTTCGGCTTCGAGCGAGAAGCTGGCGCGCGTCGTCCCCTCGACCGGCGGGCCGATGCTATCTACGGCCGCCCCCAGCACGAGGACGAGCAGCATCGAAGTAAGCGAGCGGTTCTGGATCACCCCTACTGTGTAGTCGCGGGCGACGCCGCGGTCGAGGTCCGTCACGCGCAGCTTCGTGTCTATGACCCTCGCCTTGCCCCCGAGCCGCCCGCCGATGCACCACGGGCGATCTTCGGTAAACCGGCCTAGGGCTTGCCCGCCCGAGGCAAGCTTGAACGAAAGCTCGGCGGACGGCATGACACCGTGCACGTAAGCGGCGACCAGCGGCACATCGGTGCTCCCCAGGCTCGCCATCGGGTGGCCGAAGGCGATGACGACATCGCCCTTGACATAGGTGACGGTGCCGACCGCGGTCAGGTCCAGGTCGCCCCCCACGAGCTGCGCGCCCACCGCCTGGCCGGGGACCATGCGCGTTTCCACCCGGCCGGCCGAACCACCCGCCCCAACCGGTATCAGGCCCATCGGCGCGAGGGCCCTGCGCAGCCCCTCGATCAAGCGCGGGCTCAAGCCGCTCACCAGCACCGGCGTAGCGATCGGCACAAGCGCCGCCGTGTTCGGAGCGCCCGTCCGCACCGCCGAGCCGGAGGCATAGACCACCCCGCGCTCGATGCGCTGCCCATTCAGCAGGAAGGGCTGTGCCGCACGCAGGGACCCCTGCCGCCGCACCGGCGAGGAGCCGGGCTGAAAGGCCTCCAGCATCTGTGCGATCGGCGTCACGCCGGCGATCGGCTGCTTGGCGAAAGCCCACGCGTAAGCCAGCGCGCCTATCAGCTTCCCTTTGACGTAGATGGGGCTGCCGCTCATCCCGGCAACCACGCCGAACCCCTGGCTGACGGGCGGGCCGGAGTCAATGCGGATCAGGATGATGTCGCCATCGAAGTCCACTTTGCGCAGCACCCCGATGACCGTCACACCGAAGTCCTCCACCTTCGTCCCGCGAAAAACGCTCTTGCCCACGCCCTTCATGCCCGGCCGAAGCTCGTCAACAGTGAGCATCTGGGAGCGCGGGAGGAGAGACTGCGTGGAAGCAGGCGCGCGCCCTGCTCCGAGCAGTGCAAGGGCGACGCCGACGAGTGTTAGGGCGCGTGCCGCGGACCGGGCGATCATAAGCACGAAGTCGCTCTCATTTGACCAGCGCCACCTTCACGTTGATGATCATGTTGGTCGTGATCGCCCCCTCGATCAACCCCGGCTCGAAGGAGGTTGTGCCGCCGACCGTGCCTTCGGCGTAGACAAAGACGCTGTCCTCATAGTCGTAGTACCAGACCATATCGGCCTGGAGGGCGCCACCCAGGCTGTCCGCCAGCTCCGACTGGCCCTGCTGCTCGGGATAGGAGAAGGTGGTCCGGATCTTCGCGCACTTACGGTTCTGGAAGGTCTCCAGAGAGACGAGCTGGGACTTCAGCGTCAGGCTGATCTCCGGGGCGTTGGCTCCGAGCGGGACGGTGACGTTGTCGGACCAGACGGCGCCTGCCGCGACATCGCCCTCCGGGAGGCCCGGCGACTGAACCAGGCTGTTGGCCGACTCCGCGCCCATCAGCTGATCGGCATACTCGCCCTTGAGGTCCTTCTCGACAACCTTGACGACCCGACCGCGACGATCCATGTCGGCCACGATCCTGCCCGTAGGCATATCAACGGAGTGTCTTTGCTGTTCGCCCTCCGGTGTTCCAGGGGTTTGCTGCCGAAGGACCAGGCGCCCGCCGAGCAGCCTGGTCTCCACGCGAGTCAACTCCCCGGTCGCCGACAGCGCTTCCTGCTCGTAGCTCGTCTCGCCGGTCACTTCCATCCGGACGGCCTCTTCCAGCCCTGGGACAGAGGTCTCCATGCGACCGGCCATGCTGACCTTCTGGCGCTGGACCGAGCCAACCTTGGGCTGATAGCTGAGCACGATGGCGTGGGCCGGAAGAGCGGCAGTCAGCAGCGCCAGCGCGGCAATTGCGGTTAGACAGCGCTTGGTCATATCCTAGCTCCTCTGCGTCATGCTACACGATCGGCAACTCCGGCGGCATGGGCGCGCCAGTGAGCGTTTCGGCGCCTTCGGCCGTCACCAGCAGCAGGTCCTCGAGCCGGATGCCGCCAAAGCCGTCCAGGTAGATGCCCGGCTCCACCGTGACGACGTGGCCGGCGAGAAGCTCGGCCTCCTCCCCTTTTCGCAGGCGGGGTCCCTCGTGCACCTCGA
>Ga0315291_10003362_pt1 | contig 20730 bp, 17 predicted proteins | sample YL17G12_20_MG_FD_203070 | JGI IMG/M metagenome (GOLD analysis project Ga0315291, IMG submission 203070) | Sediment microbial communities from Yellowstone Lake, YNP, Wyoming, USA - YL17G12_20 | ecosystem: Environmental > Aquatic > Freshwater > Lake > Sediment | place: USA: Wyoming | collected...
GCCTCGATCTCCCGTCGCAGCTCGGCCACGAGATCCGCTGAAGAGGACGGATCCTGTTGCAGTGCCTCCAGCACGCCTTGGTGGGCGATCCTCGCCTTCTGCACAACGCGGTAGCAGGCAAGATGAGCCGCCACGGCTTGCACGAGCGGGTCATGGGCCAGCCCTCCCGCTTCCGCCTGCCCACGCTCCACGCCGTAGCGGTAGAGGAGCTTCGCGTCGCTCCGGTCTGTCTTCGAACGCCCGCGAGCCACCTCGCGCAGGTGGGGAATCACGCGTGGGTTGAGACAACAGCAGGCCATGCCCTCTTGGCGGCACAGTGCCTCCAGGCGCCGCGAGTACGTGCTCGTGGGCTCGAACACGATCACCACCCCCCGACGTCTCCGCGCGTACGTCGCGAACTCCTCGAGCCCATCCACGTTGGGAAAGGTACGCTCCTCCGCCCCGTCGAAGGGGACGAGCTCTTGCTTGCTCACGTCAACCCCGATACAGTGCATGGGGAACCTCCGTCATGCGAGATGTGATGGAGAGTTCGTGCGGGCTGCCCTCTCCTGCCGGGTCTCGTGAACACGAGCTGCAGAAAGAGCTGCGCTCTGGATGCTGTCCTGGCTTGCGAGAGGGCGGTCCATCTGACCCACGAACTGGCGCACGGCCGTTCCGATCTTGCCCGACCTGCCCACGCGCACTCCCATCCCCAGCGAGCCTAGAGCACCCCGTCCCTGAAAGAGAAGCCGGCCGCCAACCCACGCCCGGCAAGGTACGAGATCTTGTCATTTGACATCCCGGACCCCGCGGCCGCTTTACTCCCTGGTGGACTAGTTTCGAACCGGCCGCTGAGTCCGAGAGTTGTCCCTCCTGCTCGGGACGTCACTGAGTTCATCGCGCGCTACAACGCGGACTAACTCATCGAGCACTTGAGGTCCCGCTCCCCGGTCGAGGCCCGTGAGGCAGAGGCGGCATCAAGCTGACAGAGTGTCCAGGAAACCGGGGGCAAGACGCGGGTCAGGAGTCAAACACCAGCAGACATGTGGAAGGCACAGGTGCTACAGCTCGCCTGCCTACTCGTGGTGGGTGGTGGCGCGCACGCGCACTCCCTGGTTGACGTAGGCCCTGTAGTCCTCGATTGGTTCCCCGTGATCGGCATAGCGCACACCAGCCATCAAGAGAATCGGCGTGTACGATGGAATCCCGAGGAGCTTGGCAAGGTCGCGCTCCAGAACCTCAGTCGCTTCGACTCCCCATTCGGAGTAACGGATGTTGCAGTGATACTGCTCTCGCAGTGCCGCGAGAACGCTCTCAGCGGCGAGCGGATTTCCCACTAGGCCAGGGAACCGTCGCTCGTCAAGGCGGGAGTCGACCACGAGCACGGGTGAGCCTCGAAAGGAGAAAAGGCGACGGATGAAGATGACAGGCGCTTCCAGTTCTAGATCGAGAAGCTGGGCGGTGTCTTCACCCGCAGCCTCGATTCGTCTCTCAATCACGGCAGAGACGAGCTCGGAATCAGGCTGCACTAGGTCGGACAAGGTCAAGCGGGGGCTCATGTAGGTCAATACTTGGCCGGGCGCCCGGCGGACAAACGAACCCCGACCGGTCTTGCGGACCAGCCAGCCCATCAAGACAAGCTCCTCGATAGCCTTGTTCGCAGTGGGACGGCTAACTCCGAAGGCCGATGCGACGGTCTCCTCTGACGGAAATGCATCTTTGGGCTGAAGGTTTCCCGCCCGAATGAAGCGCACCAGCACCCTCGAAAGCTGATGGTATAGAGGGAGAGACGCATCCTCGTCTAGGCTGAACTCGAGCCCGCCGATGAAGTCACTGAGCAAGGCCTCAACCTCATCTCTAGAGATCACGGAAGATCGACCTCCCTACGGGGCCACGAGGATGGCGGCACGTCCGACAATTGCGACGCAGGAGCATAGCCGCCTTGCGAAGAGCCTTCCACCTCTCCATCAGCGCTTGGGAGGCAGCCGCCGGTGGACTTGCAAGGATCCGGGTAAAGAACCAGGCTCTGGGCGCTCAAATTCTGTGGACGAATCTCCTCTGCAGCTCGTCGCCAAGGATTGAGAAACTCACCACCGCGGCAAAGATACTGATTCCCGGGAAGATCAACAACCACCAACTCGTCATTAGGTGGAGGCGACCGTCCGAGATGAGTGTCCCCCATTCCGGGGTCGGCGGCTGCGCACCAAGTCCCACGAATCCTAGCGTTGCCCCTTCCAGGATGATATAGCCAATGTCTGTGGTTGCGCGGGCAAAGATGGGGCCAAAGCAGTTCGGGAGGATGTGGCGTAGCATGATGCGCAGATCGCTCATCCCCAGTGCATTGGCTGCCTCCACGTACTCCTGGCGCCGAACCGTGAGGACCTGTCCCCGGAAGAGACGGGCGTAGGGGGTCCACCAGACAGCGGCCAGGGCGATGATAGCATTGTTGACGCCGGCCCCGAGAGATGCCGAAATTGCCATCGCCAGGATGAGGAAGGGGAAGGCAAAGAAGACGTCGGTCGTGCGCATCAACAGCGAGTCGACCCAGCCGCCGTAGAACCCGGAGAGGGCTCCAATGACCCCGCCGAGTGACGCGGCCACTCCTAGGACGGTGAATCCCAAGCGGAGAGAGATCCGCGAGCCGTGGATGATCCGACTGAGGAGATCTCGGCCGAGGGAGTCCGTGCCGAAGAGATGCTTCTGCGTAGGAGGAGACAATCGGTCGGCGAAGTTGATCTGCAGTGGATCGTAAGGCGCGATGATTGGAGCGAGGATGGCGATGAGCGCGAGGGCCCCGCAGAGGCCAAAACCGATGATAAGCAACGTCTCCTTCTTCCTTCTCCGCGGTTGGCTTCTCACGAGCACTCCAGGATCCTCTCCTTAGTAACGGATCTTTGGGTTCAGGAAAGTGTACGAAATGTCCACCAACAGGTTGATCAATACGAACAAGACCGTCATGATGAGCGTTGTTGTCATGATCGGCATGTAGTCGAGCGCGAGGATCGACTTTATGGCGTACAGCCCGAGTCCTGGCCAGGAGAAGACGAGCTCGACCACGAACACGGCCCCTCCGAGGAGCCAGCCCAGGTGCAGTCCCAGCTCAGTAACGATTGGGACCAAAGAGTTGCGCAGTGCATGCTTTACGATCACCCTTGCCTCCGACATCCCCTTCGAACGCGCTGTCCGGACGTAGTCCAGTTGGAGCTCTTGGAGAAGAGAAGCCCGCGTCATCCGCGCGACGATTGACAGCCGCCCGAGGACGAGCGTGGCGACCGGCATCGCCATGTGCGCCAGGACATCGGCGAGGGCGCGGTAGTTTCCGGTCAGAATGATGTCCAGAAGATAGAAGTGTGTTGGATGAGAGGAGATGAGGGCCTCGGAGCTGATGCGCCCAAGGGCAGGGAACAACCGCAGCTTGTAGAAGAAGACGAACTGAAGGACGAGCGCAACCCAGAACCCAGGCAGAGCGCTCGCACCGACCGAAAGCGCCCGGACGACGACGTCGACAGACCTTCGCGTCGTGGCGGTGAAAACCCCGAGGGGAATCCCCAGCAGAACCAAGATGATCATGGTCACCAGGGTCAATTCCGCTGTGGCCGGGAAGTAGAGCAGGATGTCCTGCAGGACAGGTTGGCGGGTGCGCATAGATGTTCCGAAGTCGCCCGTCGCCAACCCCTTGAGATAGCGCACGTACTGGGTGTACAGCGGCTTGTCCAGGCCCATGTTCTTCCTCAACTGCTCGACCTGTTCGGGCCCAGCGCGCAGGCCGGCAGCGAGCTGGGCGGGGTCGGCGGGAATCACGTGCGTGATGATGAACGTGATGAACGTGACCCCGAGAATGATGGGAAACAGGAACAGGATCCGTTTGATGATGAATTGAGCCACGGTGATGCCCCCCCCCCCGCAGGAGGCTGGGGGAGGTTATCCTCCCCCAGCGATCTGATCTAGAGGCCCTTTGGCTCGTCCGCGCGTTGCACCGCTACGGGAGTTCCTTGTACATGTTGTAGAAGGGCGTGTAGAAGACGAGCGTCGGCGAGAATTGGAAGCCCTTCACGACCGATCTCATGACGCGGATGTTGTAGTCACTGAGAATGAAGATCGCGGGGCAGCCAGCGACGATGATCTGCTGCGCAGTCCCGTACAGGGAATTCCTCAGGTCGTTGTCCATCGTGACCTTCGCCTGGTCGAGGATGGCGTCCAGGGCTTTGCCGGCCTCTATGGACGAGAAGAAGGACCAGTTGTACGTACCACCCGTCCTCCAGTACAGGTCGAAGTGTTTGTCGGGTACGGGGTCGTTCGCGTAGAGGGTGGACACCATCGCCAAGTCGTTCGCCTTTGCGGGATCCTGACTCATGTTCAGGAACGTTGCCCACGCGATCTGGACGACGTTCAGCTTCACTCCTAGAGAAGCCAAAGCAGCCTGGAGCACTTCCCCGCATTCGATCTCGAACGTGAGGTTCTGGACGACTGCCATGGTCAGCTCGAGCTTCACGCCACCGGAGTATCCAGCATTCGCCAACAGCTGGCGCGCCTTGTCGAGGTCTTGGTGGTACTGGAAGAGCGAGTTGTCATGGGCGGCGTTCGTCATGTTCAATGGTCCTTGCAACTGGGCAGCTTTCCCCTGACGGAGCTGCTGCACCGCTGCCGCGTAGTCAAAGGCGTAGGCGATTGCCTGCCGGACGCGAATGTCGGCCGTCGGGCCGCGCAGGCAGTTCATGGTGATGTACCAGCCCGTCAGGAGTTGGCCGTCATAAACCTTGATTTTCGGATCGGCGCGATAGCCGGGGAGATCCTCCGTCTGTGCCTCGTCGATCATGTCGATCTGACCGGCTTGGAGGAGCATCCGCTGGGTAGCGAGCTCGGCGACATTCTTGACGACGATGTACTGCAGGTGCTTCCCTTCCCACCCGCCCCAATAGCCATCGAACTGCTTGAGGGAAAGCTCACTTGCCGGCTGCCAGTACTCCAACGTGTACGGACCAGTCCCGTCGATGTGGTCGTGGAACCAAGCCGTCGCCCAGTCGCCGTTCTTCTCGTTCTCAGCGATCGCCTTGGGACTGATCATGTAGATCTCGGCGAGTGAGTAGATGAAACCCGGTGAAGGTTTCTTCACGTAAATTCCCACGGTTTGCGGGTTCACCGCTTCAGCCCGGTCGAAGACGCCGCTGATCAGGTAGGCTGCTCCAAGGTTCATGGTTACGATGCGCTGGAAGTTCTTCACGACGGCCGCGGCGTCAAACAGGGAGCCGTCGTCGAAATGAACACCGTTTCGCAACGTAAATGTGTACACCAGGCCATCGACGGAAACCTCCCAGGAGGTCGCCAAGCACGGCTCGACCTGTGAGGTCCCCACCCGGTACGCGACAAGGCCCTCGTAGCACGGGCGCAGATATTCAAGAGTTCCGTCGACGTTCACGTGCGGATCAAGCGTGGTCTGTGGCTCCCGGCATACATTCACTAGAGTGCCCGCATCCGATGCATCCTTAGCGGCGTAGCTCGCCAATCCGACACAGCCCAGCGCGAGAATCACACAAATAATCAGTATGAACTTCTTCTTCACACGCATTACCTCCTTATCCTGGTACGAATTCGTTCCTAGCGTCTCCGCGGTGCGCTCTTTTCGATGTCTCTTGGGTACTGGTGTGGTATTCGAGCTATCACCTCCATGATGGCTGGGTGTACTCGTGCCATGCTAACTTGACAGGTACTCAACACCGGACTATACTCCAGCGAGACAGCTGAGTCAAGACTATGCAACTGAAGACGCGCCGAAGGAGCCAGTACAGGGGGGGGCATGCAAGGAACGCACTGCGGGCTGTACGATGTGGACTGGAAGGCCCTGACGACGAAGAACGTCGAGCGAGCGAGGGCCTGCCTAGGGAAGAAGAAGATCGATGCGCTCCTCGTCGGCACCATGGAGAACTGGCGATACCTCACCGGGCTTCCCACGAACTTCACCTTCGCGTACGCGGTAGCGAACTACGCGGTCCTCGGAACGGATGAGCCTTTACCTCGTGTCCTCGCTCTGGACTACATCAAAGATGCGATGGAGCGTTTGGCGCCGTGGTACCGGCCGATTGTTCCTCTCCCATTTGACGGAACGCGCGAAGCTCGCCAGCCCATGGGGGCCGGCCTGTGGCCCGGCCTGATTGCGGATCTCTGCCGCTCGATGGGACTTGATCGCGGGACGATTGCGCTCGATCCAGGGATCCCGTTCCCCGTTAAGGACGCGCTCGTTGCGCAGCTGCCCGGCGCTCGGTTCGTCAACGGGGGGGAGATCCTGCGCGAAGCGCGCTTGGTGAAGAACGAGCAGGAACTCACTGCCATCCGCAATGCTTGTCAGCTCGCTGAGCTCGGCATGCGTTCCGGACTAGATTGCATCAGAGTAGGCGCAATCGAGCGGGAGGTGGCGGGCGCCATCGAGCGGACCCTTCGTGAGAACGGCGCAGAGAACTCGCTGTCTGTGCCGTTTGTGCTGTCAGGTGATCACGCACTTCTTGGCTACGCGTACCCGTCTGACAAGCCGTTCCGAAGCGGTGAGCTCGCCATCGTCGACGTCGGTTGCTCCTTCGGGGGCTACTACTCCGACTTCTGCCGGACTGTCTACCTGGGGAAGCCAGACGCCACGGTGGAGAAGGCGTATGCGGCCGTTCTGCGAGCGATCGAGAAGGGGATTGACTCCTGTCGGCCAGGGCGGACGAATATCGATGTCTTCAATGCGATGAACGAGACGTTGCGCGAAGCGACAACTGGCCAGTATGACCTGGGATGGTTCGGCGGCCATGCGTGTGGCCTGGGCATTAACGAGGCTCCCATGATCGGTTCGGAGGACGGAGTCGACTCCTGCCAGCTCGAGCCGGGGATGTTCCTGTGCATCGAACCGGGCATCCAGCTCGCGGGGAAGGGCCTCCTGTGCGTTGAGGAAGGGGTCGTCGTGACCGACGGTGCCCCCGAAGTAATCACGAGGTCGTCGCGAGACTTGTCTCCTCTCTCATGATTAGAGAACCCCCTCAAGGAGGACGAGATGCAGGTCACTGGTGGGGTAGCACCCAGCATTGACTGGAAGAAAATGACGGAACTGAACGTCGAGCGGACCAAGCACCTGATGGCAGAAGCCGGAATCGACGGGCTGCTCGTCGCGACGATCGACAATTGGCGCTACTTGACCGGCCTGCCGCTCTACTACTGCATCCAGTGGTTCGTCTCCAACTTCGCAGTCCTGACCCAGAAGATGGCGTTCCCTCTGCTCATGCCTCTCGAGGGACCGGTGAGACAAATGAAGACCCTGGCACCGTGGTTTACGGATGTCGTCCCGCTTCCTCGGGCCGGGGCGAGCGACGCCCTCTCACCGGCCATCCCGGGGCCGTGGATCGACACGATCTCAGGCGTCCTGCGCAACCTCCACCTGGCCTCCGGCACGATCGCTCTGGATCCTGGACTCCCCTTCTACCTTAAAGACGGCCTGGCAAGAACGCTGCCTCACGCGGCTTTTATCCCCGGCGGCGACCTTCTGAGAAAGGCGCGCCTGATTAAGAACGAGGAGGAGATCAAAGCGATTCGAGCGGCCTGCGCGATCGATGAGATTGCGATGGATCGCGGCCTGCGGGCGGTGAAAGAGGGGAAGACCGAGCTTGAGATTGCCGGGATTGTGGACTACGTCTTCCGCACCTACGGAGCCGAGAACTCGGCAGCTAACCCGTTCGTTGGCGCAGGGGACCATCCCTTCTTGGGCTACTTGACGCCCTCGAACAAGGTGATCCGCAACGGGGAGTTGGTGCGGATTGACATCGGCTGTGCCTACGGCGGGTACTACTCGGACTTCTCCCGTTCCGTGGCGGTCGGTCGCCCTGATCGAGAGATGGAGCGTGTCTACGAGATCGTGAAGGAGGGCCTCTGCCGGGCGTCGGCTGCCGTACGGCCGGGAGTGATGAATCACGACCTGTACATCGTTTGTGACCAGACCATGCGAGAGATGTCGGACGGCCGCTACGGCATAGACTGGTGGTTCCTCGGCCACGGCCTCGGGGTAGGGATCCACGAAGACCCAATGATCGGCAGAGAAGGGAGCGTCGAGGAGTTTGCGATAGAGGAGGGGATGTACTTCTGTTTGGAGCCGTGCATCACTCTTCCGGGCAAGGGCATGATCGGACTGGAAGACGACATGGTCGTGACGAGCGATGGTGTAGAGATCCTTACCAGGACGGAGTTCTGCCTGACCATGGCCTAAGGAAGGAGGACGACATGGCTCGGTCAAATAATGGAGCGACGGTCCGCGTCCTCGGAATATCAGGAAGCCCTCGTCAGAATGGGAATACGGACCGCGTCGTCGACGCGGTAGTTGCCCACTTGGCGCGACAGGGCGGGGTCGACGCGGAGTTCTACGGGCTGGCCCGCAGGGACGTGAACCTGTGCACAGGGTGCGTGGAAGTCTGCCACCCTGGGTACTCCAGTCCGCGGGCCGAGGCAGCGAGGAGCTTACCCTGGACGCTATGCCGCCACTCGGATGCGATCACGGAGCTGTTGGGAAAAATGGCGGGCGCGGACGTCATCCTTATCGGAAGTCCGGTGTACTTCGGCGACGTCTCCGGCTTGCTGAAGACTCTGATGGATCGCTCCACCTCCCTGATCGAAGTCGGCGAGGACGGCCGCTACGGTTCCGCGCTCGCAGGGAAAACCGGCGGGGCGATCGCCGTGGGCGGCGCTCGTCATGGTGGTCAGGAAGCGACCCTCGAGCAGATCTTCACGTACTTCCTCCTCCTTCAGATCGTTCCGGTCGACTTCTCCGAGTACGGAGACCAGTGTCATGGAGTGGCGTGCGTGGCGGCTCTGCCTGGAGAGATCGAGCGTGACGACTGGAACGTGCCGGTGGTCGGCACTCCCACTTCGTCTCTGCAGCAGGCAAAGCTGTACGGAGAGAAGCTCATTGCTCGCGCCAGCGCCAGGGGACCACGCTAGCGCGGAGCATCGAGAATGCGTCGACGGGAGGTTAAGATGGCCAGGAAACGCGTTCCACGAGAGCGAACACAACCCCGGGCGGAGGAATTGGTCTCCCACGAGGATCTCCAGAGGCTAGTCGTTTCGTGGAGGGCGAATCGGCGGGTGAGGGTAGAGACCGTCGGCCGATCGCACGAAGGTCGGGACATCTACTCCGTGATCGTGAGCAGCCCAGCGAATCTGGAAGCTCTTGAGGAGACTCGCGGAGCCACGAAACGGCTGACTACGCCGGTCGTGAAGCATCGAACCCTCAACGACGTGGACGTCCACTTTGAGGCATCGATCCCTCGCGATCCGATCACAGCGGTGTACGTGGAAGGTGGCGGATTCGGCATGGAGGCGGCTCACGTGGAGGGCTTGATCCAGCTCATTGACCACCTCATCACAGCTGAGGACGGGGAGGCAAAGGAGATCCTGGACAAGAACGTGATAATCGTTATGCCAATGATCAACCCCGATGGGCGGATGCTGGCGATTGAGGAGTGGAAGAGAACGCGCTTGTCGGCGGGGACGTCCGGGCACGGAAACCGCTACGGGTTCACGCTCAATCGGGACTTGTTCAATCTTACCCAGCCCGAAGGCCGGGCGATCGCCTCCGCCAATCAAGACTGGGGGCTGGTCGCAGTCTATGATCCGCACGAGGACATGGCGCTGCTGGGGGTCTCACATGATGAGGTTTGCTGGTGCCCGCCGTACAACGACAGGCCGTACCCGTCTGAGTACAACGGGGCCACCATGGGGCTCGTAGACGGGATGGGGGCGGTGATCGCGGAGGAGTGGAAGAAGAGCGGGTTCGAGTGCCTCTACGATCCAGTCGGTCACAAGGGGCTTCTTTCCTTCATCATGGGTCCGCTCACGGGTCGGGTGGACATGTCAATGATCCAGCACGGAATCCCGGCGGTGCTGACGGAATCGGCACGCACGCCGGGGACGCAGCTGTGGGAAGACCGCGTCCGCCAGAAGTCGGACGCAGCGATGGCGATCATTAGGAAAGTGACCCATGAGCAGAGGCGGTTCATCAAGGCAGTGCGTACGGCCAGGAGTGAGATCCCGGAGACCCCGGAGAATGCGGCGTACGTGGTCCCGGACTGCCAGACCGATCGAGGAGTCCTGAACGAGTTCCTGCGAACCCTTCTCAGGCACGAGCTTGCGGTGTACCATGTTACGTCTCCGTATCCGGCGTACGTCGTCCCACAGAGGCAACCCCGCGTCGGGGTCGTACGGACGCTCTTCTCGGACAGCAATCCCGCCTCCGAGGTTCTCTGCCCTGACTACGGTATTGCTGCCTACGATCTCGCAGCGCGACCAAAGAAGGAGCAGGAGAAGATTGCAGCACAACCTTTGAAACGGATTACGCATCCTCTGGAGACGGGAATGCGCGTTTGTGGTGCAGGGCAGGTGAGGCTCGCCTTTTCCAACTCCTACTCTGGGATCATCCTTGCGAACCGGCTCCTAAAGGCGGGATGTCCAGTTGAGCGACTAGGACGCATGCAACAGCGAGCCAACGAGTCGTTGGCTTCCCAGCAGTTCGTGATCGAGTCAAGCTCCCTGCAACTCGCGCAGGAGCTCGCGCACCAGTTGGATGTCGACATTCTCCATGTAGAAGACGGCCCGGGTAGCGGAGGGAAGCCCATTGCGCTCCCTCGTGTTGCGGTGTACGTTGGTGAGGGCATTGGGCATCTGAACATGGAGCACTTGGCCGATGTCCTATGGAGCCTCGACGCTCTGGAGTTCCCCTTCGTACAGATCGACCGGCTCTCGCTCATGGCAGGTGCTCTCGAGAGGGCTGACGTGCTGATTGTTCCGGGCGGAGATGGTAAGGCGATGATCGAAGGCCTGGACCCCGACATCCCCTGGCATAGACCCCCGTGGGAACCGCCCTCCCCGACCGGACAGGGAATTGGCACGAAGGGGGTCGAACTCGTCAAGGATTTCGTGCGGGCAGGTGGAAAGTACCTAGGAATCGGCATGGGCGGAGGATGGTTCGCCACGAGGGATCTTGCTGGGCTTATCGACGTGACCACGGTTCCAGCATCTCTGGGGAGCGGAACGGTCTATCTGAACGCGGAGCCGACGCCACACGACCTTCTGGGTGGGTATGTCGGCATGACTCGACGAGACGGTAAGTACCTTCCGGAGAGGATGGCGGGGTACTTCTACGCGCCGCCCTCTTACTTCAAGGAGGCCGGGACCTCGCCGCTGTTTGTCCCCGGGAAGCGTGCACGCGCTGTGGCGACCTACCAGAGGAGCCTGGCCCCTGAGTCGCAGAGCGAGGACGCTCAGCGGATGTACGTTGGCAAGGGAGCCATCGTCACTCAGGCTGTCGGGAAGGGAATGGCAACCGTTTCAGGGGTGAACGTCGGCTTCCGGGCAGCGTGGTTCTCGACCTACCCGTTCCTGGCTAACGTCATCTATGGATAGGCGACGCGCCTGAGAAGCAGACAGGGTGCTATGAGAGATGAGGAACATCCTGACCATCAACCTCCATTCTGACTTCCTCGCTACGGCGGTGCGCCGCTTCAAGGACAGCGGGGATTGCTCGACCCTTCGTCAGTACAGGGAGAGGTTCCACGCTGGCAGTGTCAATGCCGCCTTCTGCGCCGTCGGGGGAGATACCAGTCCGTCCTTCCCGTCGGGGTACAGGGAGACCCTCGAGTCCTTTCGGCTTGGTGCTCGCCTGGTCGAAGCATGTGGAGAGTTGTCCTTTCGGTTCGTCCAGTCGGCGAAGGACATCGATAGAGCACGCGACTCAGGGAGCTTGACCCTGGTCTTGGGTCTGGAGGGCGGAAGTGCACTTGAAGGCCGGATTGAGCGTTTGGAGAGCCTCCATCAGGAGGGTCTCCGCTGGCTGGGTCTAACCTGGAACGTGAGCAACGAGCTTGGGGATGGGTGCGGGGAGACTCGGAACGGGGGGCTCACCCCGTTCGGGGAGCAAGTGATCGAAACAGCAAACCGCCTCGGAATCGTGATCGACCTTGCCCACGCCTCGCCGGCAACCTTCAGGGACACCGCGGCTGTGTGTGACGCTCCATTCATTGTCTCTCACTCAAACGCTGATTCCGTGTGCGCGCACCCTCGCAATCTGAGCGATGCCCAGATCGAAGCAGTAGCGCGCTCAGGAGGAGTCGTGGGGATCAACTTCTTCCCCCGTTTGCTTAGTGCCAGTGGTCCACCCGTATGGGAGGACATCCAGCGGCACGTTCACTACGTGGCAGACCTCGTTGGGTCCGACCACGTAGCGCTTGGGCCAGACTTCATCGACGTCCCAGGGGAGTCGATTCTGGAGGAGCTCGCCCGTAGTGGAGTCGACTACGGAACGCAATCAGAGTATCCGATAGGCTTCTCTGATGTCAGTTGCTTCTCAGAGGTCGGACGGCGGCTCATCGAAGGGGGGATGACGGCGGAGCAGGTCCGCAAGATCATGGGGGAGAACGTACTGCGCGTCATGTGTGACGTTGAAAAGAGGGCCGCGTCCGGTGAGTCAACCAAGAGCCTCGTGAGGCGATCGTGAGTTGCGAGATGCTCGCCCAGGCGATTAGCGAGGACCGACTTGTCACCCTGACAAGAGAGTTGGTTGCGCTTCCCAGCGAGAATCCTCCGGGCAACGAGGCGGGAGTGGCCCAGTACATCGCCCGCTTCTTCACGAGACTGGGCCTCGAGCCGGACCTCGTGGAGAAGGTGAGCGGCAGGCCCAACGTGTTAGTTCGGCTCCGGGGCGATGGAGATGGCCCAACCCTTCTGCTCGCGGGACACACGGACGTGGTTCCCGCGGGGACTGGCTGGGCTAGCAATCCGTACGAGCCGGTTGTTAGAGAGGGGAAGGTCTTCGGCCGGGGAGCCTGCGACATGAAGGGTGGGCTGGCCTGCATTCTTCATGTCATGGAACTCCTGGTGGGTCTTCGCGTTCCTCTTGCTGGGAGCCTCCTTTGTGCATTCACCGTAGGAGAGGAGACTGGCGGAGCGGAGGGAGCGGCCTACCTCGTGGAGAGAGGGCTAATAACGGCAGACATGGGGATCCTCCTTGAGCCATCCGAGTTTGAGCTTGTGCTCGCGGAAGAGGGAGTCCTATGGGTCAGCCTGACAACCCACGGCACGACTGCGCACACACTGAACGCTCCAACAGCGACAAACGCGGTCGAGAAGATGATCTCGTTGTTGTCCTGCATCCTTGCCGAGCGCTCGACGCTACTTTGGAGCGAAGGGGAAGCAGCGGAGAGCCTAATCATGTCGGTGAATACCGTTGCGGGCGGGGAGAAGCCAAACGTGATCCCAGGCCGCTGCAATGCATCGATTGACATCCGGATCCCGCCACGCTGTGGTTTGTCCATCGAGACTGTGCAGGAGCGGCTATGGCGCCTACTTGAGCGCAAACGATCGGAGGAACCTGCTTTGCGCGTGGACGTTGCATGGGATGTTGTTGGCAGGCCTTTCGAACAGCCAATCGACTCTGAAGTCGTGCACGTGCTAGGCCATTGCGTGGAAGAAGTGCTGGGCAAGCCCCCGCGGATCGTGGGGCCGGTTCCGTCGACCGACGAGGACAGCGACGCATACCACTACTGGACCAAGGCGAGGATTCCCACCGTCTATTTCGGGCCCGGGAAGATACATCAAGCGCACGCAGCGAACGAGCATGTGGAGGTGCGAGAGCTCGTTCAGGCCGCAAGGATCCTTGCATGTGCGGTATTGCGAGCGTGCGGACGGGACCGGTCCGCTGCAGGCTAGCCGGCTTTGCCACACCCAGAAGCACGATAGCCCTGGCGGGGAATGGGCATTCGTGGGCAGAAGACGTTCCCGGGCGATTTGAGGGTGCATGACCAGCGACGTTGCTGTAGGCATCGGTTCTCTCGCCGTGTGGCGCTCCACGTATCCGTCTGTTGCAGGTGCGGTCGGGCTAAGCTGGGGACTGACGCCGGCCTGGGTTTCCGCAGCGTGTCGCAGGAGCCTGGCAGTGGGGATTCTGGAGAGTCAGGTCGTCGATGGGATCCCATATGCGCTGACGGCTGTGAGGAGGTAGATGGATGTTAATCAACGTACATTCCGACTTCCTGTTGGATGCGATCCGCCAGTATGAGCAGAATGGGAGCACTTCGTTGCTTCGCTCTTGCAGGGACACCCTCGAGGCTGGCCGGGTGGATGCAGTGGTCTGCACTGTCGGCGGGGATGGATCCAGCTTTCCGGCTGGGCACGCGCGCACGCTGGACTATCTCCGATGCGCCGTTGGACTTGCAGAGGAATCTGCGGGGGCCTTTCGGGTAGCACACTCAGCACGGGAGATGAAAGAGGCCAAGCAGAGGGGAAGCATCGCCCTACTGCTCGGTCTGGAAGGAGGACACGCGCTTGAGGGCAGGATTGACAACCTCGTCAGGTTTCACAGAGAGGGGCTCCGATGGCTTGGTCTGACCTGGAACGGCAGTAACGAGCTTGGAGACGGCTGTGGAGAGACCGTAAACGGCGGGCTCACCGCTTTCGGTAGAGAGGTTGTCCTCACGGCGAACCGGTTGGGCATTCTAGTTGACCTTTCCCACACTTCCCGTGCAACTTCCGATGACGCTGTCCGAATCTCACGAGCCCCGACCATCGCCTCGCACTCCAACGCTGCAACGCTCTGTTCTCACCCCAGGAATCTCACCGACGAACAGATACACAAGATCGCTCGGCATGGTGGAGTCATAGGGGTCAACTTCTTCCCCGCCCTACTCGTTGCAGGACGACCACCAACGGGGCACGACATCCTGGCCCACATCCGACACATCACCCGATTGGCAGGCTGCGGACACGTGGCGCTCGGTCCTGACTTCGTCGGGCCCGGTTCCTTAGAAACCCTGCAGAGCCGCGCCGAGAGCCGGGGAGTGGACTACGGTGAACACTTCCATTACCCACCCGGGTTCTCAGACGAGGGGTGTTTTCCGAGGGTCGAGCGGCTTATGGCTGATATGGGAATGAAACATGTGGATGTCTCTCGCATAATGGGCAACAATGTCATGCGCGTACTGCGGGAGGTTGAACGAGAATCGGGCTGCCTTCGACAAGCGTGTCCATGAGGGGAGACAAGCTGGTTGCCGAACTAGCGAGAGCAGTCAACGAGAGGAGCTGGGATCCTTGACCAATGAGATGATTGCACTCCGCGGCGACCCTCAGGGGCATCACAGAAGAGGAGTGACGCATGCCGCGCAGTTCCTCAACGCCCTGGGGGCCGAAGGTGAGATCGGAGAGAAGGCGCCGGAGCACCCCACTGTCACGCCACGAGGTGGAGACGCTGGTCCCGTTGTCACGCAGAAGCGGGCTCCCTTCTCATCGTCATCTGGCTGGGTGACTTGGGTGAGGTGCCGCTCATGCCATTGGCCTTCAGTCACATTCCCGACCCAGCCAGTGGCGCGCCGATTCGAGTTGACATGGTCCCCTAAGGTGTCCGCTGGAGGGTCGGCCTCGTCCTCGAACACACGTCGACATGGTCCGAGGGTCGAATTGTTGGCTTCGGACGAGGCTTCTTCGCCCGCGATCACGGCTCTTCCCCTTGAGCCAATGGAAGACAGGCAATGAGAGTTCGCCGTCTCGTGCAAGTCGTCGACACGCACACAGCGGGGGAGCCAACCCGTGTGGTCGTGGGAGGGTTGCCGGCAGTCCCTGGCGCGACGATGTACGAACGGCAGCAGTGGCTTGCCGTTCACGGCGACGAGTTCCGCAGGTTTCTACTCCAGGAACCGCGCGGGCACGGAGACATGTTCGGGGCGGTCGTCACCCCACCCGCGAGCCCAGACGGAGACCTCGGTCTCATCTTCCTCGACAGCCAAGGGTCCCTTGGCATGTGCGGCCACGGGACGATCGGAGCCCTCACTGCCCTAGCAGCGCTCGGCCAGCTCTCCAAGGAGGAGGTCCTGGTCGACACGCCATCCGGACAGGTTCGCTGCCGGCTCTCCTGGGAGCGGGGCGAGCTTGTCTCCGTCACCTTCCGCAACGTCCCCTCCTTTGTCCTCGACTCCGTGGTGAGAGACAAGCTACAGATTCCTGTCGCCTACGGTGGGAACCTCTTTGCGCTCGTGGACGCAAGGGAGGCAAGAGTTCGCCTGGAGCGCGAAGCTCTGCCCACACTGGTCCGTGAGGGCCTCTCCCTACGCGAGTGGGTGAACAGCTGCAGCACTTTCCGCCACCCCGGCACGGGCGCCGCCCTGCATGTTGAGCTCGTGGAGTTTTACGAGGAGACTGAACCGCCGCGCAACGTCGTCGTCTTCGGGAAGGGACAGGTGGATCGGTCGCCCTGCGGGACGGGGACGTGCGCGAAGATGGCGTTTCTGAACTCGAAGGGGAGGCTACGCATCGGAGAGGCGTACCACTACAGAAGCATCCTGGGTGCGGAGTTCGTGGGACGAATCGTCGCTGAGGTGAGAGTGGGGGAACGTCAGGCCATTCTCCCCGAGGTGACGGGATCCGGATACGTGACAGCAATCGGCTCGCTCATCCTGACGGAGGGAGATCCGTTCCCTTCTGGATTCAGATTGGCTGTCTAGTCTGTCCTGTTTCGCATTGGTGTTTGCAGTTGTCGGCACCTAGAGCGAGGCGGGACAGAGAGGGTCGCCTGGGGAACTCTCTCAGGAATCCACCACGACGCATGAAAGGTATCCGGATGACCCTCGAGGGGATCTGCGGTCGGTGTTTCGCACCACTTTAGGTGGCCTGCCCCCCCCTCAAACCGGTCCAAGATGAATGCTAGAACCGGGATGGAAGGAGGCAGGGATGTCGAGGAAGAGGCACGCCCGAAGGAACTCGAACTCCAATCCTCAAGAAGGAAGAGCCTCCCCCCGACCAGCACACCAAGAGCGGGAAGCGAGGCCAAGTCCTGTGCCTCCCCAATCGGCGCGGCCTGCCAGGATCCTAGATCGGCACGAACTGGAGCCCGTAGGTGTCCTCGCCGGCGTGGCGGCGGACGACGCCGATCTGGACCTTGACGCGCTTGCCGATCTTGGGATCGTTGTCGAGAAGGCGGCCGGTCGCGCGGATGCCGCTATCGAGTTCGACGATCGCGAGGCGCAGGTAACGCTCGGCGTAGTCGAGCGACAGGGCGTACACGTCGGTGTAGGTCGCGACCTTCCCCTCGCCCGCGACCTCGAAGGGCTCAAACTCGGTCTTCCCGCAGGCAGGACAGACACAGTGCGCCGGGTAGGAGAGCTTCCCGCATGCCTTGCAGCGAACGCCAGTCGTCTTCTTCTCCATGGCTAGTCCTCCCGCACGAGCACGGTCGCGACGACGTTGTTTCCAAAGCCGCCGAAGTTGCAAGCAAACGCGTTCTTCGCGCCGGCCACCTGCCGCTCCCCAGCCTCTCCGCGGAGCTGCCAGACGAGCTCGACCAACTGCGCCACGCCGGTCGCGCCGACCGGATGCCCTTTCGCCTTGAGGCCGCCCGAGGGGTTGATCGGAAGCTTCCCCGAAAGGGAGGTCGTCCCTTTCTCGAGGGCCTTGGCGCCCTTTCCCTTAGGAAAGAAGCCGGCCTCTTCGCTCTCGGCGATCTCGAGAATGGTGAAGGCGTCGTGGAGCTCCGCAACGTGGATGTCCTTAGGAGCGAGCTTCGCCCGGCCGAACGCCTTCTCCGCGGCCTGCCGCACGGCGAGGAGGTCGGTCGGGTCCTTCCTCTCTTGCACGGCGTGGGTGTCGGTCGCCTGGCCGATGCCCGCCACTTTCACGATCGGCCGTCCGAGCTTCTTCGCGAGGTCGACGGAGGCGAGGACGAGCGAGGCCGATCCGTCGCTCACCGGGCAGCAGTCAAACATCCGCAAGGGGTCCGCAACGAGCGGGTTGTTCACCACGGCGTCGGGAGAGAAGAGGATTCCCTCCATCGTGATCCGCTGCTGGATGTGGGCGAACGGGTTCTTGAGCGCGTTCTCGTGGTTCTTCACCGCGACCATCGCCAGGTGCTCGGCCGTGACCCCGTAGCGCTCCATGTACAGGCGCGTGAACAGGCCGGCGAGCGAGGGAAGGGTGACCCCGTAGATGTACTCGGCCTCGGGATGGGAGAGGCTCGCCACGAAGTCGGTCGCCTCGAGGTTATCGACCGCGCGCATCTTCTCCCCGCCGGTGACCAGGACGAGGTCGGCCATCCCGGAGGCGATCGCCTGGAACCCCACCTTGAACGCCGAGGACCCGGAGGCGGGGCCGTTCTCGACCGTCTCGGCCGCGGCCGGATAGAGAGAGAGCCGATCGACGAGGGCGCTCGCCACGGCCGTCTGGCGGTTGATCCGCGCGCCGCCCATGTTGGCGACGACGACCGCATCCACTCGGCGATCGCCCAGGCCCGCGTCCTGGAGCGCCGGGAGCGCCGACAGGCACATCAGGTCGACCAGGCTCACCTCGGCGCGGCCGAAGCGGGTCATCGCCGCGCCGATAATCGCGACGTCCCTCATCGCGACCTCCTCTCCGCGGCAGGGGCCTTGTCGGGTTTCGTCTCGGGAAGCTTGATGATCTTCGCCGTCTCGAGCAGCGCCCCAGGCACCGGGCGCCGTCCGGCAACGAGCCTGGGCTTCGCGGCAAAGTAGGTCTTGCTCGTGAGGACCCACGAGGGGACGCCGCCGAGCTCGTGGGAGACCTCGAACTTCTTCTCGAGCGGATACTCGATCATCCAGCGGCGGAACCCGATCGGGCTCTCCGCGACGATCAGGACCTCCTTCTCGCCGAGGAACTCGACGTGGTACTCCATCTTTGCCGCGAAGAGGTGCGCCCCCACGCGCAGGCCGCGGCGCAGGGACAGGGTGTGGTAGCTCATCCCTCGATCAGGTCCGTCGGCGCGGCCGTTCACGATCCCGGCGAGAACGCCGTCGATCAGGCCGACGAGGCAATACTCGTCCCGCACGCGATAGCGCTTGAACGCGAGAAGCTCGGCGAAGAGGCGCGCCGAGACGATGTCGTAGAAGTCCCGTTCGACCCAGAGAAAGGGCGCGATGGCTTCAAGAAGTGTGGGAACCTCTTCGCGCACGATCTGGCGGACGACCATCTCCTCCCCGCTCGCGAGTGTGATCGCCTTGGGCGGGTAGGGCGGCATCTCCAGGGCCGGAGGCCGCAAGAGCCCTTCTAGCTCGCTTCCGTCACTCATAGAGCGCCTCCTTTCTCAAGACCGAGTCCCCTTTCTGGGATCGCCCGCCGCACGGCCGCGGAGCGGAATCGCGTCGGTGATTCTTTGGAAGGCACTCCGGAAGCATAGGAGCCTCTCTGGGGCCTGTCAAGACAAGTTCGTCCTCTAGGTCTCTCTTTCTCCCAGGGCCCGCAGGCAGGCGAGGGTGATCCGTTTGCTCGGGACACCCTTTTTCTCGAGCGTCGTCTGCATCCGCCCGGATGGCGTCGACTCCAGAAGCCATTTCCCGTCTTGAGTCTGCTTCTCGCGCAGGACGCGACGCGCGTCCTCCATCCGCTCGTCTCGGATCTCGAGGCGAGAGAGGACGGAGAGCCCACGAAGGACGGTGTAGTTGTACGAGAAGGGGAAGCTCAGGGCGAGCCAGCGGGGATCGATCGTGCGGAAGCCGTGGTGGTCGGCCTTATAGAGACGGTGTGCGAGAAGGAACTCCGCCGCCCGATCGGCCGCCTTCTCGATCGCGGGCGACCGTCGATCCCGCGGGAGCTCGGAGAGGGCTTCGAGGGGAGCGATCGTCCCGAAGAAGCAGGAGTGGCGGTCGCGGACGTGCGCCTTCCAGTAGGGGCACAGCCAGCCACCGTCTTCATTCTGGATCTCGAGGAGCCAGTCAACCGCGTGGGCGAGCCGCGGATCATCCCCGAATCCCATGCGCAGGAAGGCGGCGAGGACGTTCCCGGTCAGGCAGGAGAGGGTCGCCTGGTGGAGGCAGTCCGCGACGAACGCCTCCTCGTCAGGGGGCTCCTGGCCCTTGGTCTCTCTTCTTGCCGCGACCTCCGCGCATCGGCGCCGCGCCCCGACCTCCCCGGACTCGGCGAAGCCCCCGCCGGGGCTCTGAAAGCGAAACAGGAACTCGGCCGCACGCTTTGCCCGCTCGTCCGCGCGCGTGAGGCCGAGCTCGGCGAGCAGCATGACCGTCCAGTAGGTCGCCTGGTACTTGGGGAGGTAGGGGCTCTCCGGGTCGCCCCAGTGCCCTTGTGTCGCCTGACGAGCGAAGATCCGCTCGACCGGCTTCCAGCGCGAGATCGCGGCGCGGGCGGCTTCGACCTCGGATTCGTCCTCCCGCCGCCCGAGGAGATCGCGCAGGGCGAGGCACCGGATCGATGGATTCTCCGGCTCGAGAAGCCAGGCGAGCACTTCTCGATCGCCTCGAGCCTCTTTGCCGCTCACGGCCCCTCCCGCGACGTTAGTATCCCGACTGCTTGCCGGTCATCTCCCGGATCTCGATCCGGATCAAAGAGACCCCGTCGAGGCTCCGCTCGGGCAGGGCGCTTGGATCGCCGCCGTGATGCCTCAGAATGACCTCGAGACCGCGGCGCTTCTCCTCCGGGTCCTCTACCAAGACCGCCCGGCCGAATCCGATCACACTTCGATAGCGGAGGGTCCACTCGCAGGGCCTTTCCCTTTTCACAACCTCACAGTCAAGGTCGACTTCGAAGCAGACTCGCGGGTCCTCGCGAACGAGGTCGAGCTTCCTCCCCTCCCGGGCCGAGTGGAGGTAGAGACGTCCCGCCTCGTAGCCGAAACTCATCGGAACGACGTAGGGTCCGTCCTTTCCCACGAGGCCGATCCGGCAGACCGTGGCTCGCCTGAGGATCGCCTCGATCGCCGCCCGATCGGTGATCTCCCTATCCTTTCGCCTCATT
>Ga0315291_10003367_pt1 | contig 20709 bp, 24 predicted proteins | sample YL17G12_20_MG_FD_203070 | JGI IMG/M metagenome (GOLD analysis project Ga0315291, IMG submission 203070) | Sediment microbial communities from Yellowstone Lake, YNP, Wyoming, USA - YL17G12_20 | ecosystem: Environmental > Aquatic > Freshwater > Lake > Sediment | place: USA: Wyoming | collected...
GGTCAACGATGGTACGGACGCCGGGGCCTTCCATGGGAAACCTCGCTGGATGATATGGATTGGATTATCCTGTGGTACCATATATATCGAAGATTCCCTTTTTTCCATCCTCCAGCTATATCAAAGGTTAGGGGATGTGCAGAAATATGATGGACCGGATCATGCGGATACCGAAGTCTGAGATTTTTGGATCAGCAATATTGAGATGGAACCTTCCATGAACCTTTTTCTTCCCAATGCCCGGGAAAAGGGACACAATTCGCTGGTACCGGGATTATCTTCGTTAGAATGAAATCGATACCCTTTTTATGGATAATGGAGGAAACTGCATGAAGGTGACGTGTATGAAATTTGGAGAGAAGAATGTCGGGACAGCCGACAGGATCGTCCGCATCATCCTTGGTCTCATCCTCATATTTCTTGGCTGGGGATGGTTGCACGGAATTCCCAAGGGTATTGTCTACCTTATCGGCCTCATCCTGATAGTCACAGGGATCCTCGGTACGTGCCTCATCTATTCCCTCCTTGGGATGAACACCTCGGCCAAGAAGGCCTGATAATTCATTCCTTTTCAACGGGCCTTCCCGAATCAGCACCCTTTTCTAGCGTTATCCCTGTACAATAGAGAATAAAAGGCATTGACTCGTGGGAACAATTCCCGCCCTATTCCCCTCAGAAACTCGGAAGTAACTCTTCAGATGCTCTTTGCCTGCATTCCCGCCCAGATGCACTGCCCGTACGAGATGCACCCGTCACCCAGGGGGTAGTCGCGGTTCATGAGGAATGAGAGACCCGCGGCCTCCACCTCCTTCCGGATGGTCTCCCTGATGGCAGCATTGTAGGCCACACCACCTGAGAGGGCGACACGGGTGAGACCAGTATCATGGGTGGCATGAATGGCGAGGTGGGCGATGCCCCGCGCAAGGTTGTACTGGAGAGAGGAGGCAATATCGGCGACTGCCTTTCTCTCGCCGCTCTCGCCGGATCCCTTTGCCTTCAGGTACTCGTCCAGGGTGTTTCGCACGAGGGTTCTCGTTGAGAGGACCTCAGCTCCCGGCTTCTGGACGAACTCCAGGGGCCATTCGGACGGGGTTCCGCAGTATGCAGCGGATTCCAGGCGCATGGCTGGCTCGCCGTCATAGGTCCGTTCCCGGCATATCCCTAGGAGGGCCGCTACCGCATCGAGGACCCGGCCGGTGCTCGATGTCCAGGCCACGTTCACCCCCCTCTCCACCTGCCGGGCGAGGACACCTGCCTGGACATCAGTCCAGCCCCGTTCCCTGAGGATACCGAGGGTCCTCTCTTCAGGGAGGATCCCGTAGAGCATCCTGTCCGGGAAGCGTGTGGCGAGGTCGCCGCCCGGCATCGGCACCTCCTCAAGGTGCCCGACCCTGGAAAGGTGGGGCACCTCTCCGGCAAAGACCTCGCCCCCCCAGACCCTCCCATCGTCACCATAGCCAACCCCATCGATGGTGATCCCGATGCAGGGCTCAAGGGTAGTTGCCGCGATGTGGGCGCGGTGGTGCTGGACCGGGATGAGTTCGGCGCCGGTCTCCTCGGAAAGCGCCCTCGCGTAGCCGGTGGAGAGGAACGACGGGTGGAGGTCGTGACCGATGAGATCGTACCTCGCCCCGAGCCAGCTCCGGATGCGCTCGGCTGTCTCCTCCAGGTAGGCGAGGGTCGGGGGGTTCCGGACATGTCCCACGTGGGGGGAGGTAATGGCATAACCGTCCTTATAGATGGTGATGTTGCTGTTCAGCTCGGGCCCAACCCCGAGGATGCAGGGCGGGCCGAGATCGATCCGGGTGCGTTTCGGGGCGATCCCCCGGGAGAGGCGGATGATGAAGCCGTCCCTGACCACCGAGTCGTCGCACCGGTTCAGGATCTGGCGGTCATGCGTGAGGTAGTAGTCCACCTGCCCCCTGAGCTTCGCAACCGCGGTATCGATCTCGGTGATCATCGGGTAGCCCGGCATATTCGCCGAGGTCATGATCAGGAGCGGGGCTTTGAGCTGGGAGAAGAGGAGGTGGTGGAGCGGGGCATAGGGGAGCATGCAGCCGATGGTGTGGAGGTTCGAGATCTCGGTGTGGGCGGTAAGGTCCTGTTTCACAAGAACGGCGATGGGGTGGACCTCGCTCCGGAGCAGATCCCTGTCCACCTCGCGGACGAGAACCATCCTGTCAAGGACCTCCTCTCTCACCATGATGGCGAAAGGCTGCTCTGTCCTGCCCAGGCGTACCTTCAGTTCCCTCGCCACGGGCTCCGTGCATGCGATGTGGAACCCCCCGATGCCACGGATGGCGAGGATGGAACCTGCGTCCAGGAGGGATGCCGCCTCCCTGACCGGATCAGCCGTCTCCACGGCCCGGCCATCCGAATCCATCAGGGTGAGCCGGGGGCCACAGGCCGGGCACGCGATGGTCTGGGCATGGTGGCGGCGGCACGCGGGGTCTGTGTACTCCCTCCCGCACTCCGGGCACATCGGGAAGGATGCCATGGAGGTCCGCTCCCGGTCATAGGGAAGGGACCCGATGATGCTGTACCGGGGCCCGCAGTTCACGCACGAGGTGGCGAAATAGCCCCTGTACCGGCTATTCTCATCGAAGATATCCTCCACGCACTCGCCGCATATCGCGACATCAGGAGGGATCATCCCTGACAGGGTGCCGGTGGATGAGACGAGGATCTCAAAACCGGGCGGCGGGGAGCCCTGGAGGGGGAGGACCCCGACCGAATCGATCCTGGAGAGGGGAGGGCCCCGTGAGACATCCTCCAGGAAATCCTCGAACCGGCCCCCCCATGCATCGATCTCCACCTGGCTTCCGGTGTTCTTCACAGTCCCCCGGATACCAAGGGCACGGGCCCGTGCGTACACGAAGGGCCGGAAGCCCACCCCCTGGACGATGCCCCTGACAAGGATCCTCCCCCGGTCACGCATGAGGTATTCTGAAAATCTTTATTGAGTTTCGAGACCATATATAAATGGGTTTTGCGCTTTGACCAGCCATATCAGGATCGTGAACGATCCCATCGAGATGGTCTCCCTCTTTGTCACCTTCAACAACGACCAGTACAAGGAGATCTACGAGCACCTGACCAGGGCCTGGATGACCGAGGAGGAGCTCGCCAAGCTGGCCGGCCATGACTCCGTGGGCGAATGCCTTGCTATCCTGAAGAAGGGAAACCTCATCGAGGAGAAGTGGCGGACCCCCCCGCCCGGGAAGAACCCCTTGAAGGAGTACCGCACCATCTACAGCCGCTTCAGGGCGAACTTCCAGTGCAACATGACCGACCTCGCTGACCTGATCCATGTGGCCCTGTCAAACGACGAGAAGGTGAGGGACCTTGTCGACCAGATCGAGGAGGAGATCAAACAAGGGAATACCTCCATCAACGATATTGCCCGGAAGTACAATGTCTCCCAGGTCGTCATCAAGGGGCTCGCGAAGAGGATCCCCAGGCTGGATGTGAAGGGCCAGGGCATGGTGCTTTTGGATCATGGGAAGCGATGATCCTCTCACCACCATCCTCCGTTCCAAGAGCGAGGCCACCCGCTTCCAGATCCTCGTCGAGATAGCCGAGAACCAGCCGGCCATCCGGCAGCAGGAGATCGCCGGGAAGCTCGGGGTGACCCCCCAGGCGGTCTCGGAGTACATCCGGGAGCTCGTCGAGGGGGGCATGGTGAGCGCCCAGGGGAGGGGACGCTACGAGGTGACCCGCGCCGGCATCGAGTGGGTGATCAACCATGCCGAGGTTTTGGAGACCTATGCCCGGCACATACGCAGGGACATCATCCACCAGGTCTCGGTCTGGACCGCCCTCGCCGCCGAGAACCTGAAGAAGGGGGACCAGGTGGGGGTGTACATGGAGAACGGCTGGCTCTACGCGAGCCCGGGGCAACGGAGCGCCATGGGAACGGCCACCATGGACGCCCGCGCCCGCGAGGACGTGGGGGTGGCCAGGTTAAACGGGATCATTGAGCACCACGAGGGGACCATCCACGTCTGCAAGGTGCCCAGGATCGAACGGGGCGGGTCCCGGAGGGTGAAGCGGGACCTCCTGAAGGAGGTGGCGGGGCAGGTGCAGGTGGTTGCGGCCGTGGGGCTGGAGGCATGGGTCGCCCTCGAGGGGATAGGTCGGCGACCTGACATGTTCTTCGGGGCCAGGGAGGGGGTCATCGAGGCAGCCTTCCATGGCCTCGACTGCGCCATCGTCATTGTTGATGAGGAGTTCACCGATTTCCTGAAGAGGCTTGAGGCTGCGGGCCTCGGGTACACGATCCACGACACGGTCGCCCCATGAGGATCGTGGTCCATCCCCAGCGGGGCTATTACCGGCTCTTCTTCCTTGAAGGGGGCGGGGTGACCGCGGTCGGGCAGGTGGACCTCGTCAGGACCACGAAGGGGTTCCGGCCGAAGGACTACCTGGTGAGGAAGCCCGGGAGCAGGCACGGGCGGTCCCTCCCGACAAAGGATCTCATTGCGGCCCTCAGGCAGGCGGAGGTCCGGATCACCCGGCCGGACAAGGAGTGGGAGGCGTTCCTCTCGGACCTCCAGATCCCCTGGGAGCTCCAGTCCCTCTGCCGTACCTGCCTCCTCGAGGACCGGGTCACGCCCCTCGATGCCAATACCTCGGTCCGGTTCGGGAAAGAGTCCATCTGCATGGACTGTGCCCGGAAGGAGGTCAGGCGGGAGCTCGGGTATTTCACCCGGTTCGGGAAGATCTCCTATACCTATATCGAGAACCTCCTCACCGCGTACCGTGACCTGGATCGGGTCCTCTCGGCCCTCCAGCCGGACGGGATGGACCTCTCCCGCGCGCTCTTTGACCGGATCGAGGCACATCCGGTCACCGAGACCTCATCTGTCTCCGATCTCCCCCTCCCCCCGGAGTTCAAAAAAGCCTCGGGGGTAGAACGGCTCATGCCTGTCCAGCACCTGGCGGTGGGGGCAGGGCTCCTTTCGGGTTCCGATCTCCTCGTGGTCTCGGCGACCGCGAGCGGGAAGACCTTCATCGGGGAGATGGCCGGGATGAAGAACATCCTTGAAGGGAGGGGGAGGATGCTCTTCCTCGTCCCCCTCGTCGCCCTCGCGAACCAGAAGTACGAGCGGTTCACCGAGCGGTACGGGAAGATCGCACGGATCTCCCTCTTCACCGGCCGGAACCGGCTGAACCTTCCCGAGAACCGCGTCAGGGGGAGGCAGGATCCGGACGCCAAGGTCGTGGTCGGGACCTATGAAGGGCTGGACCATCTCATCAGGTGCGGGAGGAGCCTCACGGGCATCGGAACGGTGGTGATCGACGAGATCCAGATGCTCGAGGACAGGGAGCGGGGGCACCGGCTCGACGGGCTCATCGCCCGGCTGAAGTACCTTGCCCCCCAGGCGCAGTTCCTCTACCTCTCGGCTACGGTCGGCCTCCCCCACCTGCTCGCTGAGAAGCTCAGCGCACGCCTCGTCACCTACGCGGATCGGCCCGTGCCCCTCGAACGCTACCTCCTCTTCGTCACGAGAAAGGACAAGATCCGGTTCGAGAAGCAGCTCATGGAGGCGGAGTTCTCGATGAAGTCCTCCAAGGGCTTCAGGGGCCAGACCATCATCTTCACCAACGCCCGGGCCCGGTGCCATATCATCGCAGAGGCACTGGGGAAGAAGGCCGCCCCCTACCATGCCGGCCTCACCGCCCAGGAGAGGAGGGACGTCGAGCGGAGGTTCGAGGAGGGGAAGATCGCCACCGTGGTGACGACCGCGGCGCTCGGGGCCGGCGTGGACTTCCCTGCCTCCCAGGTGATCTTCGACTCGCTCGCGATGGGGATCGAGTGGCTGACAGTCCAGGAGTTCTCCCAGATGGGCGGGAGATCAGGGAGACCCGATTACCATGACCGGGGAAAGGTGGTGATCCTTGCAGAACCCGGGGGTGCGTACACGAGCGACCCGGAAGCGACGGAGGAGGAGGTGGCCATCCGGCTCCTCAGGGGCGAGATGGAGGAGGTCGCACCCTCGTACGGGATGGAGGAGAGCTCCGAGGAGTATGCCGCACACGCGGTGGTGGCCCGGGGGAACGAGGAGGCGATCCGGAGGATCTCGGGGATGATGGTGGGTGAGGTGGAACCGGTCCTCCCCGAGCTGATCTCCCACGGTCTCGTGCACCGGAGAGGGGGAGCCCTTGTCCTCTCGCCGCTAGGACGGGTCATGGCCGAGCATTTCATCGGGATCGAGCGGCTCCTCGAACTCCAGAGGCTGGTCGGGGAGATGGAGGATCCGGTCGCCATCATCGCCGAGCTCGATTGTACCGAGAGAGAACCGGGGAGATGAATTGGCCGGAGTCGAATGATCCAGTTTATGAGGGGAAACGCAGGATCCGGTACTCCGATGGAAGAGGTGACCCTTCAGGAGACAGGGATAACCCTCCCCCCGGCCTTGCTTCCAGCCGCCGGGGCTCTCCTCGTCGCGGCAGGCATCGCCCTCATTGTCTGGAGCGATATCCTTGTCAACCTCTTTATCATCATCCTGGGCATCCTTGCCATCATTCTGGGCATGGGGTTCATCGCCGGCGGGCATTTCATGGGCCGGATCGGCATCTTCCCGGTTCTCCTCTTCATCGCCGGGCTCTTATCCATCATGATCGGTATCCTCGTCTTTTTGAGGCGCGATCTCGTATTTCACCTGATCATCTACCTCGGTGCCGTGATCGCGATCCTTGCCGGGCTCTTCCTCTTCTTTGTCGGGGGCCTCCTCTCTGTCCACGGGTGGGTGAGGAGGGTCTTTTTCGGGGGAGGAGCCGGGCTGCTCCTCGCCGGTATTTCCCTTCTCCTCTTCCCGGCCCTGGTCACCCGTATCCTCATCACCGCAGGGGGTGCGGTCATCGCGGGAGCCGGATGCCTTGCCATCCTCATCTCCCTCCTCCAGAAAGCCGGGATCGGACACCCGGTATAAGAGGACGCGCCCCGGTGCGCCACGGGGCAGGGGCCGATCAGGGCATGTACGGGATGTAATCCCTGTCATGGGGTGTTCCAGAGGCATTCAGAATATTAATGAAAGAACATGAAAAAACAGGGGAAAAGGGAGAAGAATATAACGAATACCAGCTTACTGCCAGGCGATATCGCGAAAGGTTTTTTATACAAGAGAGGGCATATGATGATCAAGGCCTATGGTAACGGTCAACACCATGTATCTGGATGCAGCGCTTGATAAAAGGCTCAAGTACATATCAGAGACCATCACACCGGTGGGGATCGATATCCAGAAGATCATCGAGAAGCAGGGGTCAAGCGACCTCTTTGTCCGGAAGTTCCTGGAACGGATGGCCCACAAGCTCCCCAACCCGATGGTCGTTCTCGAGAGGCTGAAGCGCATCCCGAGACCCTGATCGCCTCACTTCCCTCACCTCTTTTTACAGGAAGTGTCTCACCGTTCCCTGCTTGACCTGCAGACCCAGCGGTCGTAGAACTCATCCCGACGGTTCTCGGTTACCACGGCATGGTGACCGGAGGCACGGCACCAGCCCTCCACCCTGCGGGCCTCCTGCTCGGTCCCGACGGTGATAAGGGCCTCGTCCACGAGCGCGAGGAGCTCCCCCGTGATACTCTCCCACATCTCCCCGGTGAAGGAGTTGATCTCCCCCATCATCACCGCGATACCGCGGGGGACAGGTTCCAGGTAGCTTTCTGCCAGGGTGGCATCGATCCACATGGTCTCTTCGGGACGGAGTCTCCCTGCGGAGAGGCCGAGGGAGAGGAGGGCGGGATCGTTGTCATACGAGACGGGTTGCATCCCGAGGGCCCGTGCAACCGAGGACCCAACCCCTGATCCGCAGCAGCAGTCCAGGCACGGGATGGCATCTCCCCTGCCCCATGCCTCCTCCAGGAGGCCCCGGAGCAGGGCCGGCCGGTCGGGTGGGAGGTCCTCCATTGCCGGCGTGACGGTCCCCCTGATGAGGAGGCTGTAGTATTCGCGGACCGCTGCAAGCCAGAAAGATCGCTCCTCCTGGTGGATCTCGGAGTCGAGATCCTCGCAGAGCTCGATGACCTCCCTGGGCGGGCTCCTGAAGAGGAACGAGGCGGCATACCATCCCTTCCCGTCGGAGACAGCGACCGCGAGGGGGTTCTCTCCGATGTCAACGAGGAGCTTTCCCTCGACAGCCGGGATCCCAAGGAGGGCAGTTGTGTAGAGATCATCCGTGAGAGAGGCGAAGGTGGGCTCGAGGAAGGTCAGCTCCCCGAGCTCAAGGATCCGGCAAGCTCTCATCCTTCACCCGTCAGGCACCGTACTTCTTTGCCAGGTTCGCAAGGTCCAGGAGGATAGGGAGGAGGGCCGATCCTGGGATCCTGTTGAGGCCGCCCTCGGCACATGCGGTCTCGGTGAACCGGGTGACCCGGTCGACACGGACCCCTTCACCCCATATCGCCAGGGGGACGGGGTCTGCGCTGTGGTCGCGGATGGCGCAGGGGGTGCTGTGATCAGCACAGGCGACCACCAGGGTATCCTCGAGGGAGAGGAAGGGTTCCAGGGCGGCATCGACCCTCGATATGAACTTCTGCTTCTCGATGGGAAGGCCATCGTGCCCTGCCTCATCGGCCCCCTTGATGTTCAGGAGCACGAACTCCTTCTTCCCAAGCTCGGCAAGGGCAGCCTTCACCTTACCCTCCAGGTTGCTATCTGCAGATCCCGTGATCCCCGGCACCGGAACCACTTCGAGCCCGATGGCCCTCCCGATGCCCGTGATGAGGGTCGCGGCCGCGATCACGCTCCCGTGCATATGATAACGCTCGGCAAAGGGTTCAAACCGCCCCATCTCCCCCGCCCCCCGGATGAGGATCGCATTCGCCGGCGGGAGACCTTCCCGATCCCGGCTCCTGTTCAGCGGGTGACCGGCCAGGATGGCGCCTGCCTGCCGGAGGAAGTCGTTGCAGGCTTCGGCGGTCCTCCGGTCCTTTCCCTCCCGGGTGAGAGGCCGGACCTCAGGGGGCTGCAATCCCTCGGCCTTGGGATCATTCGAAGAGACACAGGGACCGAGATCTGCTCCCTGAAGGGCGAGAGCGGCACGGTGCCCTGCGCCAGGCCTGAACCGGAAGCTGATGCCGTGTTTCAGCCTTACCTCCTTCTCGATGGCGTCGCAGAGAGGGGCAGTCCCATGGATGCGGCCTGCACGCCTGTCGGCTACCCTGCCATCCCTGTCCACTGTGGCGAAGTTGGCGCGAAAGCCGATCATACCCGGCTCCATGTGGATCCCGCATCCCTCGGCCTCGAGGGGGCCGCGCCCGGTATAGTACCGGTCCGGCGGGTAACCGAGGATAGAGAGATGGGCCGTGTCCGAACCCGGCCGGATGCCCGGCCCGATGGGATCCATGATGCCGCAGATGCCCTCACGGGCCAGCTGATCGAGGACGGGAGTCTCCGCAGCCTCGAGGGGCGTCCGCCCGCCGAGCTCGCTGCATGGCCGGTCAGAGATGCCATCCAGAACCAGGAGGAGAACTCTCCCCGCAGTCATGAGAGAGTGTTGCCCCTCCCCCTTCATTACCCTTCATGGTCCGGTCCCGGTTGAACGGAAGTGAGGCTCTCATGAAAGGCGGATGGGGGTCAGGGCACAGCCGTTCTTACCGATGATCGGGGGTCCCGATCGTGTCCGGAGACAGAAAAACAAGGGGGGTGATAGAGGGGAGGAACCTTCCTTCGGATTCCTGTGTGAGGAGGGGCCCCTACGCGGGGGCCGGAGCCTCGACCTTCTCCTCCGGCTTCGGCTCTGCCTTCTCCTCGACCGGTTCCCCGGCAGGGACACTCGCCACTGCCCTTGCCTCGGGCTCGACCCGGGACTTGATGATCTCGACCCGCCGCAGCGGGTAGATGGGCTTCACGAGCTTGAAGAGCTCCTTCGTGATCTCCCCTGAGACCATCTCCTTTACGAAAGCCGCGAACTCCCTCGAGGCTGCAGAGGACTGGATGAACTGGGTCATCGCGCTCCTTATGGCATGCACCTGGGAGAGGTTCGCCCTTGTGAGGGTGAGGCAGGTCATGGTGATCCGGAGGATCTTCCCGTCCTTTGTCTTGACCGGGAGGATGGTATCGATCCGGGAGGTGCGCCGCTTGACCATGGAGCGCATGTAGTCCCGGGTCAGCTCGTGGCCGACAAACTCCGTGTAGGCAGCATCCCCCGCGACGCTCGTCACCTTCACCCTGATCTTGATGTGCTGCTTCGTGTAGTCCTGGATGATCTCGCCGAGGGTCGTCTGGAGGATCCTTCCTTCCACGGTGGCCGGATCGTTCGAGATGGTATCGCCGATGTAGGTCTTGCCAAAGACATCGGGGACATGGATCTTGTACCAGCCCTTCGCCTTCCATCCCTCAACCTTTCTTCCAATCTGACTTTTCTTTACCATATCTTCACCTTCTCTTCACAGGAATCTGAATACCTCGTTCAATGTTCCCACACGCTGTACAACCGCTTCGGGCCACTTCACCGGATCAAAGCCCTTCTGGGCGAGGAAGGCGGCGGTCCACCGCTCGAGGCCGATGCCCGAGCAGCCTGACCAGCACTCCCCGCCGCTCTGGATCTTCACGTTGAAGCCCTTCGGGTACTTGTCCCCGTTCACCGAGACGTTCTGGAACTCGAGCCAGGCGTCACTGTAGGGCAGGTAGGCCTCGTAGTCGGTTGTCCCGACGGCATCGCACCCGCAGGTGCCGACCATCCCCTCCTGGGCCATGAACCAGGGGGTGACCTTCGCGCAGCGCCACTCGAGCTCCAGGAGCTCGTTGAAGACCCGGGCATAGGCCTGGTGGAGGTCCCCTGCCAGTTTCGTTGTCTGATCGACGGTGCCGAACCAGACGATCTCGATCCGGTGGAACTCGTCCACCCGCTCGATCCCGTGGATCCCCCCGCTCTCGTACCGGTGGGATGTCCCGCTCCGGTCGAAGATCCTTACCGGGAGGGATGAGTTTGCGACGGTCCTCCCCTGGACGAAGGGCCAGAAGGACGGGCACTGGGCATAGCAGAGGGCGCCGATGGGCCCGTCTATCCGCTCGCGGAGCATCTCCACGGGGACCTCTCCGGTCACCTTGAAGTAGTCTGCGACATCCTCCCAGAAGCCGGGATCCCGGGTCTTCGGGGTGCAGACATAGTAGATCTCGGGATAGACTCCTTTCGCATGCCCCGACCTGGCGAGGACATCCCAGGTGTCCAGCTTGGGGAAGACCATCTCGGAGAACCCGAGCGGCTTTATGATCTCCTCCTCAACGATTGCAGTAAATGCCCTGAAGAGCTGGATCGGCTGGGGCCCGAAGATCCACTGCCCCCGGGAGGAGCCGTGGCGAATCCAGTGCCGGGCCGTCATCTCGTCCGTGGGGTTGCCGGTATAGGTCCGCTCCTTCTTCGGGCTCTCGTACAGGAGCTCCCAGTGCTCGGTCTTCCCCCCGTAGCCTGCCGCCTGGACCTTCTCCTCGATGAGTTTCACGATCCTGTCGGGGACACGGTTCTCCAGGTCCTGCGTGGTGACCTGAAGATCGAGGACCACGTTCCCCTCATCGCACTTCACGCCCCGGATGAAGGGTATCCGCGGGATCGCGGCCTCCGCTACGTCGCCGGCCAGGCGGACCCGGAACTCCCTGACCTTTATCTCACGGAGCCCGAGGTGGTGCTTCCCGAGGGCCGTACCGATCAGCTTCCGGAACCGGAAGAGGGCGTCATGGGCCCGGGTGTATCCCCCGCTCTCGATCTCCAGGAAGAGGATGTTCTCCTCCACCTCCCAGAGGGTGATCCGCCCGATCTCCTCAGGCGGCACACCACTGGGAACCCCTTTGCAGAAGGCCTTCCCGTTCGCCTCCTTCACGGCGACGTCTACCGCCGACCTGGCGTCGGGGCCGAGCTCGTTACTGAAGTAGAGATCGGCCTTCAGGGCGAAGTGCACGTGCATACGTCCTCCACGATCGCGAGGTTCATCAGGTAGTCGTCCACCGATGCGATGATGGACCGGAGGTTCTCTCCAGATATCCGGGTGATCACCACGCCGTCTCCCGGGGTTGTTTTCATGGACGCGAGGTTGTCCGGTGCAAGGGAGCGGGCGACCCTCTCAGGGTCGTGGTGGATGGTTGTGATAGTCCCCTTCACGGATATCATGCGGCCATCGCCTCCGCGAGCCCCTTCCTGAACTGGTCGAGGTACCGGGCGCTGATGGTGGCCCCCGCCCTGCACCGGTGGCCACCGCCATCCCCGTCGCAGCTCCGGGCGAGGTCGCGGACGACCTTCTCGAGGTCCATCCGCACACCTGCCGGGCAACGGGCAGAGATATGCCAGACCCCCTCCCCGGGCGAGAAGACGAAGACCGGCCTCTCCCCTCCCCTCGAGAGGACGAGGGCGTCGGCGACCGGCCCGTTCACCGATGCATCGCCGACACCGTACCACCCGTCGACGTCGAGGGGCTGCGCCGAGCGGATTGCAGCGATCACCTTCGCACGATAGGAACGGAGGGCCTCCCAGGCCTCATGCTCAGGTACCCTGCGGGAGAGGAGGAGGGAGGCGGCAAAGCCTCCCATGCCCGCCCTCCCGCAGGCGTCCACCACGGCGGCAAGAGTGTGGAGATCCGCGATGGCCTCCTTCTCAAGGGTATAGGTATCGCCGTAGAGGGATTCGAGTGCACCGGCAACCACTGAGGTCCCTGCCCTGAGGACGACAAGGGAGAGGAGGGCATCGAGAGAGATCTTCCCTTCGGGGCTGCACTCCTCCACGAGCTTCCTCGCGGCCGCCTCGTCCCCGCTGATCCCATCAAGGTAGGGACGGGTGGCGAGGGTAAGGGCCTCGGTAAGGTCCCTCCCGGGAAGCAGGATGCCCCTTCCCGTGGTGATGTACCCGTTTGCTATCCCGTCGTTCAGGATCCCGCGGTTTGCACCCGACCATTCCTGGTTGTCGCCAATCATCCCGACGAGGGCGATCCCCGCGAGGTCGCGGTTCTCGCCCATGTGCTGGGCCACCAGGTACGCGGCACCCGAAGCAGGGACCTCGCCCCCGCCCGAGGGTTCGGCAAGGGCCGGGTTCACGTGGAACTCCCCGTCGAACCGGGGCGGGTGGTGATCGATGACCATGACATGGGGAGGGAGGTCCTCGCGGGAGGCACCGAAGTCGCAGAGGAGCACGCCTGCCTCGCCGGTGAGATCCGCAGGGGTGATCCTTGGAGTGCACCGGAGCCTGAAAGGCCGGCCCGCCCGGTGCATTGCTGTCGCGATGATCGCCCCTGCCGCGATCCCGTCAGCATCGTGGTGGGCATAGATCTCCACGAACTCCTGCGCGAGGAGGTGGAGAGCGAGCTGTTCTGCATCGGCTTCCAGAGGCATATTCTCATCGGGAGAGGAGGATCTCGGCGGTCTCCGGCTTGTAGGTCCAGTCCTGCGGGAGCGACCCTGCCCTGACGTAGTACTTCACCAGCCTCCGCACCTTGGACTCGATGAGCTGGAGCTGCCGCTTGTTGTGCAGGTCGTTCTTGTTCTGGGCCAGGTGCTTGCGCAGGCCGAGGGCCTTCACGATGAGGTTCCGGAGATCCTCGGGAATCCTGGACTCCATCCCCATCTCCTTGAGCATCTGGCCGAGGCGCTTCCCGGTCGCGAGTTTCACGTCCGGGACCCCGAACTTGTCCCTGAGCAGGAGGCCGATCTCGGCCGCGGATCTGCCCTGCTTCCGTTGTTCCCTGATGACCTTTTCGATCTCCTTTGCGTTGGTGTTGGACCAGGCCGGGGGTTCTTTCCGGTAGGGACGAACCGACCCTGCCTTGCCTCTCCGGCGGGCATGCATTCTCGCCATAGTTACCTCCCTGAAAGGGGACTGCAAGTCGGGAAAAGAGCATGGAACAGCTCTTCAGTAATCCCGGAGCCCATCCTCTGGGCCATGCCCGAAGGCACGTCGGACTTACAATCGCCGGCACCCTCATCGGGTGCAGATATACGTTCTCCGGGCCCGGTGATAAGCGTATCGCTGGCCGTTTGTCCCATTTTGAGGGGGAGCCTATATGGAGTCCCCATTCCAAGGTACGATAAGGGAACAGGTATTCCTATGGTCGGGAAGATCTCGGACGAGGATATCATGAAGATCCTCTGGGCCGTCTCCATACCCATCACCTCCCTCCTTGCGATCTTTGTCACCATCGTCAGTGTGACGAGGGAGATGACCGATGTCTTCCCGCACCTCTACTACCTCCCCATCCTCCTGAACGCCTACCGGAACCCGAGGAGGGCACTTGTATTCGCAGGTCTCCTCGGAGCGATCTATGCAGGGCTTGTCTTCACCCTCACGGGGTTTGCGATCGATCCCCTGGTCAAGGCCCTCATCCGTGTCCTCGTCTTCATCTGGGTGGCAGCTATCATATCGTACCTGTCCGGGAACCTGGAGCGCAGGAACCAGGTCCTCTCGGCAATGAACGAGATCATTGCTGCCGCCTCGACTTCGGCGACCCTGGATGAGATCCTCTCGACGGCGGGAAAGAGGATCCGGGAGATCCTTGCATCCGATTTGGTGATGGTCTTTCTCGTTGACCGGGACGGGAAGCGGGCCTTCCTGCGCTACCAGGAGGGCATCCCGGATACCACCCAAAAGGAGCTTGGGTCAATCGACCTGACGGGTGAACCCTGCCGGCGGATCCTCTCAGGAGGAGTGCCGGAGATCACGTGTGAGGGGCGCCTCTTCGGGGATATCCCCTTCCCGGGGATCCAGTCCTTTGTCGTCATCCCCCTCCCTGCGGGAACCCAGCTCCTCGGGGTCATCACCGCAGGGTGCAGGAAAGCGAGCCCCCTCGCAAAGGACGAGATGCGGATGCTCGAATCGGTCTCCCGGGCCATCGGGAGCGGTGTAAAAAAGGCACTCCTCCAGGAGGAGCTCGGCGAGGCCTACACAAGGGCGAACCTCTACCTCGATATCATGTCCCATGATATCAACAACGTAAACACGGTGACCCTCGGCTATGCACAGCTCCTCGGGGAGCTCGTGACAGACAAGGGCAGGGAGATGCTTCGGAAGCTGGAGAGCGCCATCTCGAAGAGCGTGGAGATCATCCATAATGTCTCCACCATCCGGAGGATCCAGGAGCGGTCCCAGGAGAACAGGGTGATGGACCTCGACCCGGTCATCAGGTCGGAGCTCGACCACCAGCCGGATATCTCCCTCCACTATGAGGGGACCACTGCCTCGGTCTGTGCCAACGGCCTCATTTCGGAGGTCTTCAGGAACCTCATCGGAAACAGTGCCAAGTTCGGGGGCCCGGGGGTCCGGGTATGGATCCGGGTGACAGATGTGGGGGATCAGGTCACCGTCTCGATCGAGGACAACGGCCCGGGTATCCCCGACGAGCTGAAATCCGTCATCTTCAACCGGTTCCAGCGGGGGAAGACCACGAGGAGCGGCAAGGGGCTCGGCCTCTACATCTGCCGGATGATCATCGAGGGGTACGGGGGCCGGATCTGGGTCGCGGACAGGGTGGAGAAGGAACCGGGGAAAGGGGCGGCCATCCGGTTCACGCTCCGGAAGGGCTGCACGGCGTGAGAGAGAAAGAATCTATATGCAGGAGGGAATCATACTCTAAGAAAATCCATGCGATAGTAGTCTAGCGGCAGGACAGAGGCTTCCCAAGCCTTTAGCCCGGGTTCGAATCCCGGCTATCGCATCAGACTCCTATGGAAACCCCTGAGACCTACGGCATCAGCATCACCTGTGATCACCGACCCGGGGTCCTCAGGGACATCGCGGCGGTGGTCGCTGCCCATGAGGTGAATATCCTCATCGTCCAGCAGTCCCTCATACCGTCGGGCCCCGCGACCGGCTGCGCCTCCCTCTACTTCGAGCTCGAGGGGGGGGACGACAAGGGGAAGCTCATCGCCGACCTCCTGGACCTTCCTTCGGTCCGCGATGTCGTGACCTACGAGCCTTTCTCCCGGATCTTCGGCTCCCGGGTCATCATCATCGGCGGCGGAGCACAGGTGGCCCAGGTGGCCATGGGGGCGGTGAACGAGGCCGACCGGCACAACATCCGGGGCGAGCGGATCTCGGTGGACACCATCCCCCTGGTCGGGGAGGACGACCTCGCCCAGGCCGTGGACGCTGTTGTCCGCCTGCCGAGGGCATCCATCCTGGTCCTCGCGGGATCGCTCATGGGCGGGAAGATCTCCCAGGCCGTGGACCGCGTCCGGGTGGCCGGGATCCCGGTCATCGCCCTCAAGATGGCGGGTTCGGTCCCCAGGCACGCCGATCTCGTGGTCACCGATCCGATCCAGGCCGGTGTCTTTGCCGTGATGCACATCTCCCGATACGCGACGTTCGACATCGGCCGGGTGAGGGGCGAGGAATTCTGATGGATATCGTGGAACGGGCCGTGCAGGTCCTCCGACGGGACGGGATCATCGTCTACCCCACGGACACCGTCTACGGACTCGGCGGCGATGCATTCTCGGACGATGCCGTCCTCCGCGTGTACGAGGCCAAGATGCGGCCGCTGGGAAAGCCTATCTCGGTCGCAGTCTCGGATACCGATATGCTCTGCGCCATCGCCGCCGTGGACGACTTCTCCCTGGACTTCATCGGCCGGTTCCTGCCGGGCCCCGTCACGGTCATCCTTGAATCGCGGTCCTGCATTCCGGACATCCTCACAGGGGGTACAGGACGGATTGGGGTCCGTATCCCGGCCCATGACCTCGCCCTCGAGATCATCCGCGGCCTCGACTCTCCCATCACTGCCACGAGCGCCAATATCTCCGGCGAGAAGGACCCCGCGAGCCCCGAGGAGGTTCATGTCCCATATGACCTCCTCGTGGACGGGGGTACCTTAAGCGGCCTCCCGAGTACTGTCGTGGATCTCGTTGAGAGAAGGATCCTTCGCAGGGGTGCCCTCGCGGAGGAGGTGGATATCTACCTCAGGGAGCATGCAGGGGGGATGTGAGTGAACCCGTTGCGCCCCCGCGACTTCATCGAGGACCGCGACGGCTGGATCTACGCGGTCTCGGCCTACGACAACTCCGATCGCGCGGGGTGCATCCTCCGCTACGTTCCGGATCCCTGTGGCGATCGGGTGAACCCGGAGGGCGTATCCTACAGGAAGATCGATTTCGAGGAGTCCTTCAGGCTTATCGGAGAAGAGAAACCTTCCTACCTGGGTGAACTCCTCCGCATTCCTCTTGCGGATATTGCGCGGGCCTACAAACCCGAGGAGAGGCTCGCATTCTGCGTAGCCCGGGACGGACGGGTCGGGGACCTTGCAGACCTCTTCTCCCTCCCACCGGGTTCCCTCGGGTGCACCGGCTCACGGCTCTGCGGCATCGAATCCCCGGCCTCGGACATCGACCTCGTCGTCTATGGCCGGGCCTTCTTCTCTGCAAGGGAGATCCTCCGCCGGGCGATCGAAAGGGGGCAGGTGACGGATCTCTCCCCCGGGATGTGGAGGGCGGTCTATACCAAGCGGGACCCCGAGATCTCCGTTGAGGTCTTTCTCCTCCACGAGAAGCGGAAGTGGAACCGGGGGGAGATCGGGGGAACGTACTTCGACCTCCTCTATACCCGGCCTTACGATGACCTGGGTGCATCCCCGGCACACCGGGGAGAGAGGATAGGGCGGAAGACCATCGAGGCCCGGGTGATCGATGCATCCCTCTCTTTCGACAACCCGGCCACCTACCGGGTAGATCACGACGAGGTGAGCCGCATCATCTCCTTCACCCATACCTACTGCGGTCAGGCCCTTACCGGCGAGGTGGTGGAGGCGTGCGGGGTCCTCGAGGAGCACGGGAGCGAGCTCTGGCTCGTGGTGGGAACCACGAGGACGGCGCGGGGGGAGTACATCATCTCAAAGACCCTCATCCAGGAGCAGGGGTAACCCCCATCCACCTGGCTCCCCAATTTACCTGAAGAGATCGGAGAGGGGCTTCCCACCGGCGTGGCATTTCTCCCTGAAAGGGCACCCCGAGCAGGGTGCGCGAATCGGCCTCTTCGGGATACGCCCTTCGCGGATGTGCCGCACCGCCTCCGCGGCCCGGATCACGGCCCTCCTGTCCCGGGGCTGGGGCGTGCAGACACGGATCTCACCGGAAGGGATGTACTCCACCTCGCCCTGCCCCGTCGAGATGCCGAGGCTCTCCCTGATGCAGAGGGCATAGGCTGCAACTCTTATCCGGTCGGCCGTCGGGACCCCGACAGGGGGCGACTCGGTCGGCCGGGTGATGGCAAAGGAGGGCTCTTCATCGAAGATCTTGTCCACGAGGCCCCGGATGCCGAACCGGTCGGATCGCACCGGCACCTCGGTCTCGGCCGGGATCCTCCACGCGCCCGCTCTGCACCGTTCGATCGATATGTCGAGATAGGTCCGGAAGGCAGGATCGATCTCCGGGAGGACCGCCTCCACCTCCTCCCAGATCGCATCCGCGTCCAGGTCCCTGCCAAGGTGCGAGGAGACCTGCTTCGCGATGGTGTACCGAGGGGATTCCCGGACCTCCAGTTTGCGTTCAAGGGAGAAGCGGACCGGGCAGAAGTGGCACCGGACGATCTCAGAGACTGATACCAGGGTTCCTGCCACCTATCAACCACCTCCCCTGTTGCTCCGGTTCCCCGGGCCCGCGGTCCGCCCCGCCATCCCGCCTCCAAACATTAGCCTTATTGCGGGAGGAGTAAAATTTTTCTCTATGAACCCGAGGGAGATCTCAAGCTCCCGCGGGAGAAGGAGGGGTACCTCCTGACCCCGAGGGAAATTTCGGTCCACATCCCCCAGGACCTGGACCCTGTGTACAGCAACCGCATCCAGATCGCCTACAAGGAGGACGAGTTCACCTTCATCTTCCTCCACGAGATACCGGGGACGAACCAGGCCAGGGCAAAGTCCATCGTCTCCATCAGCCCCCGGCATGCCAAGAACTTCCTCGAGGTCCTGGGGAACAGCATACAGGATTACGAGGGGAAGTTCGGGAAGATCGAGACCCCGAAGGAGAAGCAGCCGGTCGAGAACGTGACCATGCGGGGCTACTCGTAACGCCTCCTCCGTGCGGTGAAAGAAAGGGGAACGGTAGGGCAGGTCCTCTAAACAATGAAGGCTAGCTCCTTCGTCTTCTCATCGAAACCATAGTTCTTCGGGTTTTCCAGGAGATCCAGGGCGTTCACCTGGATATCCACGAGCCGGGTGAAGGAGAAGTAGAGGAAGACCTCCTTCCCGTTCTTCTCCCATATCACGTTGATCCCATCTCCGCACCGCTCGGTCCTCACGATCTTGTGCATATACCCGGGGAGGTGTCATCCAGCTATTTGGAGATAACGGTATTGGTCCCGGAGAGAGGAGATGATGCGGGGGGCAACGAAACCGAAAAAAAGGTTCAGGGTTTCAGGATCAGGGCTCCCGAATCCTCGTCAAAGACGTACTTCGTCGGGTGCTCAAGGAGATCGAGGGAGTTCACGCGACGGTCGATCAGCTCCATGAAGGAGAAGGAGGTCACCATCTCCTCGCCACCCTGTTTCCAGTACACGGTTATTCCGCCTGGGAGGCGTTCGCTTGCGGTAAGGCGTTGCATGGGTGAGGAGTAGGGAACCGAAAGGATATGAAGGTTTGGAAAAAATGTGCCGGCAGGTCAGAGAATAAGGCGTGAATGGATCAACCTTAATACCCTTTCCCGCCCACCTGATCTACCGTGGTGCCGCTGTGGCTCAGCCGGTTAGAGCGGCGGTTTCGTAAACCGCAGGTCGAGGGTTCGAATCCCTCCAGCGGCTCTCCCTTTCTTCACGTGGTTCATTATTTTTCAACCCGGACAGGGTTGGACAGGGCAGGCTACCGACCCCCGGCAGCTTACCCCGACCCGGAGAATACCGAGAGAATTATCACGACAGCCGATCACCAGATCATGATCGGTATGCCCTTTCTGCCCGTCGCCCTTATCACGATCTTCGGACTCCCCCTGGCCATTTATCTCGGCGCGGCCACCATCATTGCCCTGATCACGACCGCTACCCTCGGGATGCTCGTCCTCAGGGAAGGGTCGAGTGTTCCGTTCGCCTGGCACGTGAACGTGGCAAGGCTCACCATCGCCCTCGCCCTGGTCCACGGGCTGGTCGTATACTGGACCTTCTTCTGATAACACATCGAGAAGACGAAAAGAGAGGATGACCGGGGAAGGACTCTCCTCCCCGGTTACGTCACGGTTACCGTTCCGTGCATCGAGGTATGGATACCGCAGTGGTACGCGTATGTGCCTGCGTCGTTAAAGGTGAAGGAGAATTTCTGGCCCTGTCCGAGCTGGTTGCTCATAAACATCTTCCCCAGTGCGAACGTCGATGTTGCATCGTTGACGATTGTGTGCGGGGTCGAGTCCTGGTTCATCCAGGTGACCGTTGTCCCCTTCGGGACCGTGACCGACGGTGGACTGAAGGCAAAGTTCTGGATGGTGACCGCGACCCCGGGAGGGGGTGACGGGGTGGTCGGAGCCACCGTGGTGGTTGTCACCGCGGGTGTGGTGGCAGCGGGGGTCTGAGCCATGGTGGTGGTCGTCACAACGGTCGTCGCTGCAGGAGTGGCCGGAGGGGATGTGGTTGCGGGGGTTGCTTGGGTCGTGACCGGCACCGGGCCGGAGGGCGATCCTGTGCAACCTGCCATCAGGACGGCGACTAGGACGGCAGCCCCGATGATGGCATACCAGGTTCTCGAGATCCGAGTGCTCATGGAGATTCCTCACGTGTTGAGCCTTCTCAAGAGATATATAATTGATCTTTTTT
>Ga0315291_10003370_pt1 | contig 20696 bp, 20 predicted proteins | sample YL17G12_20_MG_FD_203070 | JGI IMG/M metagenome (GOLD analysis project Ga0315291, IMG submission 203070) | Sediment microbial communities from Yellowstone Lake, YNP, Wyoming, USA - YL17G12_20 | ecosystem: Environmental > Aquatic > Freshwater > Lake > Sediment | place: USA: Wyoming | collected...
GGACATCGCGGCCAGCGTACATGATGTGATTGGCCTAGTGGTGGAGTCTGGCACTGCGCAACGCGTCAAGGGTGTGTTCAAGGCGGCTGACGGCACCCCGTTGGCCATTGGCGGCAAGACCGGCACTGGCGACAACCGTTACTCGATCTTCGCTCCAGGTGGCCGAGTTATCGAATCAAAGGCCATGAGTCGCACGGCGACATTTGTATTTTATATAGGCGACCGCTTTTTTGGCACGTTGACCGCCTACGTGCCGAATGCAGCAGCGGCCGGTTATAATTTCACCAGTGCATTGCCGGTGCAAATTCTGAAGGTTCTAGCGCCCAAAATGTTGCCGTTGATCAATCGCGGCATACCTGGTGCTGTGGATGCGCCTTTACCGAATGCCGGGGCGGATGCAGACGACAGTCCGTTTACTGACCCGGCTGCGGTCGATCTTAAGCCGAGCGCACTCCCACCAGCTTGGTCTTTGCCGCCTGCTGCAGCAGTTCCGTAGGTCTTCAGCCGAGGTAAGGCGCTAGGAGGGCCGCAACGTCGCCAAGGAATAGCTCCTCGGCCTGACTAAATTGATTGACTCTAGTGCCGTCAACGTCGATCTGCCCGAGGATCACCTGACTGGTGGGATGACGAATTAAGACGACGATTTCGCTGCGTGTCTCTAGGTTGCAGGCGAGGTAGTTGCTTAGCTCGCGGACGTCTCCAACGATCTGATTGCGGCCCTGAGCTACAGCCGTTCCACAGACGCCTTGGCCGATTTGGATGCGAGCGTGGTCGGTTTTCGGTCCACGGTACGGTCCAATCGTCAAGTGGTCGCTCGCTAAACGGTAGATCCCCACCCAGTGATAGTCTCGGCGATGAGTGTGTAGGTAGCCCATCACTTGGTCTAAGGCTGAGTCCGCTGTAGGTGCGGCATTAAGGAGGACTGTGATCGCCGCCAGCTGCTCGAGATCGCTAGGTAGAGTTGAGTTCATCGCCTTATCCTTGAAGCTAAAGTAACATGAGCGTATGGCGTTATTGGGGGTGGCCTCAACCTAGTCATTGCGGTTAAAAAACACAAGGACCCAGCGCTATGTCCCTAAATGCCTTCGTAAACCGGTTGCATGACTGGGTCAGAGGGCAGGGCGGGGAGGTGCGGCAGTTGACCTATCCGCGGCCAGGCGCCAATGCTACCGCAGGAGCGGGCATTGGCCGGGCCGTCTATATGGCACCAGCCGGTAAGCCAAGAGGCCTAGTGGTGATCTTGCATGCGACGGGCAATGATCTCTATTTTCCATTTCTGCAGCTGTTTCGTTTGCTGATTAGCCGAGGCTATAGCGTTTTTAGCTTGGATCTGGACGGCCACGGTCTGGGCAGCACGCATGTGCTTAGTCGGGCTCATCTGGATAGCATGTTGCCAGAGGCGCTGGTGCAAGCCCGGCGCTGCTTAGCGGTGGGGCCGCTGTATTTGTTTGGCCAGAGTCTGGGTGCACTGCTCTGCTTGCGATTTCTCGCGCAGATGCCTGCAACCGAGGCGCCGGTGGCAGGCGCTGTATTGTTATCAACGCCTGTCAGCGGGCGAATTTCGGCGCGTCCCATGCTCGGTGAGCTGCATGCCGCCGTGTCGCCGACCTTTTGGCGGGCTGCGGCTGATTACGGCTACTGGGGGCTGTTGCCGGCTATAGGTCCGTTTAAAAGGCAGCAGTACCCTCTACGCTTCGCCCCTGGCGAGGGCGGCCTTGCAGTCGCGGCTTATGCGGGCTTCGTCGACGACCTGGTCCAGGCCTCGCAGCCATTGTTGCTAGCAGCTACGCAGCGGGTGCCGTGCCTGATGCTCTATGGTTCACTGGACGCGCTGACTCCGCCGCAGCAGGCCGCTACTTTGGCGGCGCAACTTGAGCCTAGCTCGGCATGCGTCGTGGTTGCTGGCGAGACGCATTTTACCTTAGTGCTGAGTAGCAAGTGTCTGGAGCGTGTTCTGGTCTGGATAGAGCAGCAAGGGAGGCTCTAAGGAGAAGTTGGCCGTCTCGCTGACGGCCGTCTGCGGCCGATTTCAAAGTGAAAAATTTGCGAAATACCCGTGGTATTCCTCTGGTTTTTCGCATTGAAATCGACCACAGCCAACCATCATCTGGCACCCAACTACCCAAGCTATTTCCTGACGAACTCTTAAAATCCGCTATTCTGCCAGGCGTTCCCGACGTAGAGCGGCGGTGCTGATGATCTCGCTGCTCCATGCTGGCAAACTGGCTACTGCTTTGCTGCTGACTAAACGAAATTTATCTAGGTCCGTAGCTGGGACTGGATCGGCAGCGGGAAAGGCGATTGCAGCAGGGTCGACGTATCGGCCATTGACGTGCAGTTCGAAGTGCAGGTGCGGGCCGGTGGCACGGCCGGTGGCGCCGACATAGCCGATGATTTGGCCGCTGCTTACTTTGGCTCCGGGTTTGATCCCATCGGCAAAGCGCGACAAATGCTTGTACATGGTCTCATACGAGCTGGTGTGCTTGAGCGCGATCATATTACCAGATGCGCCGCGCCGCGCCGCCACTGATACTTCGCCGTCTCCAACAGCCATGACGGGTGTGCCTCTTGGTGCGCCATAGTCGATACCCATATGTGGCCTGCGAACACGCAAAATCGGGTGGAAGCGGCCCTGGCTAAACCCTGAGGTGACACGGGCAAAACGCAGCGGGCTTTTGAGAAATAGCCGGCGCAGACTGTCGCCTTTAGGAGTGTAAAAATGTGGTGTGCCATTGGTGTCGTAACGCACCGCTGCGTACACTTTGCCGCCGCGGCTGTATTCGGCGGCGACAATCTCGCCGTAGGCAACAGGTTTGCCTGCAGCAAAGGTTTGATCAATGGTCAGGCGCCAGCGGTCGCCGCTTTGCACTTCGCGACCAGAGTCAAATTGCCAGGCGAAGACATCAGTCAATTTGGTCGTTAATTGTTGGTCCATGCCGGCATCACCAGCAGAGTTCCATAGAGTTGTCGTAATGACCCCGGCGAAGCCCGCCGTGCGGTGTTCTATAGGCAGACTCTTTTTCGTGGTGGTCCAACAAGTCGGGCCGCAGTGCTCGCTGGTCAGGATTTCAATAGCGCTCAGCTTAGTCTCAATGCGGCTGGGGAGTTGGTCACCCTGATGCAGCGTAATGGACTTGAGTTGGGTGCCCGATGCGATACGCGACGGGTCTACTTGCGCTTCCAGACTAGCGATCAGTGCGGTTTGTTCGGCGTGTGGCAGATTCAATTTGGCGATGGTCTTGCTCAGGGATGAGCCGGGTGCGACGTAGAGGTCGCGGAAGGCAAAAGGAGAGAGGTATGGATCTAAGGTCTGTGCTGCCTTAGCTGCATTCGGTAAGGCGGCTAGGTCACTGCGTAGTGGATTCGGTGGGAGTGGTGGTGGCACCTGGGTGCTACCGACGCAGCCAAGGGCAAAGCCCAATGGTAGCGTAAGTAGGGAACGAATGGACTTGAGCACAGCGTCTCCTTTTTCTAAGACAACAACCCAACCTCTAGCTACTAGAGCCAGGGCCTAGCGTAAGTCGCTTTAATTGTTGGTTCGTTGGCTAGTATAACCGGCCTTGCTCTATGCGACAACGTAAAATCATCGATAATCGCCGTGCAGACCCACGAAGTAGCAAAATGAAACTAAGTTTTTGATGAGAAATGGCCTTGTTTTCGTGGGTTTGCCAGCCTCTCAGCCATTTCAATGGCGCTTAATGCTCGCAATAATGCGGATATTTGGCCCTTAGCCGGGCAAATCAGAAGTTGCGGGCAATCATTTATTTTTCTTGTACGCTCCCATAGCTATTGTTAGCGTCATGTTTTTGAAATGATTTGATTTCACTATTCACTATCAGGGCATGCGGCCATGGCAAATACTCCTTCAAAGATGCTAGCGCTCGGCACCCTGGCACCGCCTTTCAAGCTTCCAGATCCTACTGGGCGCCTCTGGACTTTAGAGGAAGTTAGCGGCAAGCACGGCGTGTTAGTGCTGTTTATTTGCAACCACTGCCCCTTTGTCATCCATATCGCCGGCGAGTTAGCGCGTATCGGCCGTGATTTTCCGGCGCAAGGCATCGGCGTCGTGGCGATCAATGCAAATGACGTCGCGAATTATCCTGCCGACCGGCCGGAGCTGATGGCAGTCGAGTCTAAGGCGCGGGGCTATTCATTTCCGTATCTCTATGATGCGACTCAAAACGTTGCCCGGGCCTACCAGGCAGCCTGTACGCCGGATATTTTCCTTTTTGACGCCAAGTTTCGGCTAGTATACCGTGGGCAGCTCGATGCTTCGCGCCCAGGCAACGGGGTTCTCGTCAGTGGTGCCGACCTGCGCCAGGCGGCGAATGCCTTGGTGCATGGCGAGCCGATTTCTTCGCAGCAAATACCGAGCATCGGTTGTAACATCAAGTGGCAGCGCGGCTCGGCCACTAATTGATTTTTGTTTAATATGGAGACTCAATGCAGGATTTATTGAAGATGATGGGCCGTATCATGGCTGTGGCTTGCCTAGGAGTTGTGGCGACTACGGTTGAAGCCCATACCACCTTGATCACGGCTACTTCGCAGCACAGCCGTGTGCTGCGTTTATTGGTCGAAGCAGATGCCGTCACGACCGCAACCAGTAACGCGACCCTATGTAGTGCACCTAGCGGTGTAGTGCAGCAAGCAAAGCTGTGGATGCCCGGCATGGGTCACGGCAGCGCGCCAACGCAATTAGAGTCGCTGGATGCTGATTGCATGCGTATCGGCCATATCAACTTTTTTATGGCGGGTGCATGGGAAATCCAGGTGCGTTATGCCGACGGTGATAGCGCTGTGATCGAGGTCGTAGTTCAGGATTGATGACGAAGCCTGAATACGGTGGGTGTCGCTTTAGACATTTGTGGCCGCAGGTTTGCCTAAATAAGGTTCTAGTATATTAAATGAAGGTACTATCGCCGCCTAGGCATCTGGCCTTGCTGTTTTTTTGTATGGTCCTGGGTGGGCAGGCCCAGGCTGTTTGTCCCAATCTTGACGTCGCCGGCTTAAAGCGTTTAGTTGCCAACCGCAAAGTCACGCCAGTCATCTTTTTTGCCTCGTGGTGCACCGAGTGTGCGGTGCATTTGCGGCAAAAACTTGCGTCAGGCACGCTGTTGATCGCCACTTTTGACGAGCGCCGAGCGGCAGAGGCTGTCTTGAAGCAGCTTGCGATTACGGCTCCTTGTTACCTAGATCAGGGGATAGCCAGTGCCTACCAGGTTAAATCGATCCCAATGACATTGCGGCTAGATCAATCCGGACATCGGCTAGAATAAAGTGCAGGACGGGCGGCACGTAGGTAGTGTAAGTAGCTGTCTTTAGATATATATATGTCTGTCGCAGCGATCGCTGTGGCGCTGCCAGGATAAAGTGCCTATAGTGGGGGCCCTTGACCCGCGTGATCCTTTGCGACTGCATGTTTGCGCGCGTTCAATGTTCCTTCCTAGGTGAGGTGTTAGGTTGACGGCCCAGCGCAGTAGTTTCCCGCTCGGACAATGGACTCGACGCATGTTTGCTTTACTGCTGGTGGGCTTGAAATCGCTCGTCAGTGGTGAGGCTAGGGGTAAAACCAGGAAGTTGGGCTCGGCCACTGCCGCTGTGCCAGGGTCACCCAGCGGGCGGCAGCAGGCCAACCGTCAACCGGCGGATAAGTCAGCCGCAACTAAATCGCATGGCAAATCTCATGGAAAGTCCTCGGCCGCGGCCAAGGATGTCATCGAGCCCTTTCTTAAGCGCCACCGTGCTTTGCTCAAGAAGCTGCAGCTAGATGCCCGTGCTGATGGTTTCAGCGTCCAAGCAGAGAAAGCATATAGCGATCGCGGCGTCATCATCCAACTCCATGCTGAGGCGACCTATGCCTTCCGCGCGCAGGATTTTGCTAATCCAGAGCTTAAGGGCGCTGCGGCCGCCGAGGCTTGGCTAGCGCCGTTGCAAAGCGACCTGCTAGCGCGAACGCAGCAGACGCTGATGCAGGCCGAAGGCGCTCTCAAGGCATTGACTGACCTGGTGATGCGGCCAGCAGAGGTGCGTTGGGTCGACGGCGAGGCTGCGGCGCGGCTACACTTTTTAAGCTTCCCGCCGGTGCTTGCTGCCGCAGAAGCTACTGCGACTGCTCGCAAGCGCCATAAAGAATTGCAAAACGCCATTGCTGATGCCCGTCAAGACTTCCTCATAGCGCGGCTAAAGCGCCTGTCGACAGCACGCTTGAGTGGGAAGACCCTGCACAGTGCCTACCGAGAATCATTGCCCTTTTTGAGTGCTACACTCGAATTGGAGCTAAACATCGAGCGCGCCCTCGATCAGCGTTCGATCGATCGGCTGATCGACGCTTCTGATGCGGGCTTTCAGGAGGCCTTGGACTCGCTGCTGGCTAGTTCGCGTCGGGTTCTGGTTGGACGAGTTGCGGATCAGATTCGCGAGCTGTGCCGGCGAATCAAGGACCTGCCGCACATCGAACGTTTGAGCGACAGTGAGATTGCCGCGATCGTCGCCCCTTATTACGGCGCCTTGAATAAGGCGCTGAAAAAGCGTCGGGCCAAAAGCGCACTGGTTGCCGTCGAGGAAAGCGCGCGCGAAGCTAAATACCAAGTGGACGTCATCAAGCTAAATGAGCAACGCTCAGCCTATGCCGACGTCGCCAGCTACTACCCACTGGCGCGGTCGTTGCAGCGCCAGCTCATCCTCTACGTCGGTCCGACCAACAGCGGCAAGACTTGGCGTTCGCTTAATGCGCTCGCTGAGTCCAACTCCGGTGCTTACCTAGCGCCATTGCGCTTACTCGCGTTGGAGGGGCAAGAGGAGCTCGAAAAGCGTGGCAAACCGACATCATTTATCACTGGCGAAGAGCGTGACCTCAAGCCAGATGCGCGTTTTATCAGCTCAACCATCGAGATGCTAAACCTCGAAGCACTAATCGACGCAGTGGTCATCGACGAAGTGCAGATGCTCGCCGATGAACGCCGAGGCTGGGCCTGGCTGGCGGCGGTAGTCGGCGCTCCGGCATCGAAGGTGATCATGACCGGCTCTCCCGATTGTGTAGAGCTGGTCAAGGACCTCGCCGCCTACTTGGGTGAGGAGCTGACCGTCCACGTTTGTGAGCGCTATAACGAGCTGCGAGTTGCCGATGCACCGATGCGGCTGCGCGAGATCCGTCCCGGCACCGCCATTGTCTGTTTCTCGCGGCGCGACGTGCTGCGGATTAAGACGACGATTCAGGAGAACTCCGATCTTAAGGTGGCGGTAGTCTACGGTAACTTGAGTCCACAAGTACGCCGAGAAGAGGCCCGGCGCTTCCGGACTGGCGAGGCCGAGATTTTGGTGGCGACGGACGCTATTGCCATGGGACTAAACCTGCCGATCAAAGAGGTCCTGTTTTACACTACCGAGAAATTCAATGGCGAGGAGATGTGCGAGTTGTCAGTGTCTGACATTCGGCAGATCGGTGGACGCGCCGGCCGCTACGGGTTTGCACAATTTGGGGTGGTTAATGCCCTAAACAGCAAAAGCCTGGAGCTGATTCGTGCCGCACTAAGCTGCACTCCGGAGACGCTACAGCCGCCATGCTACGTGGCGCCTGGCCGCAACCACGTCCGGATTATCAGCGAGGTTCTCGGAACGACCTCGCTGGAGCGCATTCTGACCTTTTTTGATCGTGCGATCGAATTTTCTGATGAACGTTTTGCACGCTCGAATATCGATGATCTGTCTTACCTATCGACCTTTGTCGATCAGCGATTGCCATTTCTTGATGTCTCTGAGCGCTTGACCATCGCCTCGGCACCCGTGGCGATTCGTAACGAGACGGTGGTACATTGGTTCTTAAACCGCATGCTGCCAGCCTTTCGCGATCCGGAAAACCCAGACGATGGCTACGAGGATCTAGGTGACCTCTTTGGCGCCTCGCGGCATTTCGAACGCGAGGGCGCTCGCAGCCAACTTGAACTGCGCGATGCCGAGGATTATTTAAAGACGCTGACGGTATACGCTTGGCTGGCTTACCGCTATCCCGAGGTGTTTACTCGGATCGAGGAGTGCGAGATTTGCCGCGAGTCGGTCAACGCGTTTGTCGAACGCTCGCTACGGGGATAAGGTCCCTAGATCCCTCTAGCCCTTTTTAGCCAAGCGCAAGAACACCCCTTCGAGCGCTTGGACCATGCCTGGTGAGCTCAACAGCTTCCAGCCGGAGGTGGCTTCTTCCACGCAGTAGGCCTCCCACAGCTTGGAAAACTCCGCGCGCAGATAGTGCTTAGTTGGGCGCCGACCAGAATCTGGTGATTTAAGGCGCTGCACCATGGCCGCTTCTGCCGTGCGTAGCAGGTCTTCGTTGCTGACGACTGCACCCACAAGGCCGTGTGCCAAGGCCTCTTCCGCGTTGCACATGACACCGAATTCGAGGATCTGCTCGGCAGTGTATTGCCCGACCGTGCGGGCCATGAGCTTGGCCCAATATTCCGGCACCGGGATGCCTAAGGCCACTTCGTTTAGGCCGATTTGGGCCGCAGTGGTCATGATGCGGTAGTCGCAGCTTAGTGCTAAAACGCAGCCTCCGGCTGGACAGGCGCCGCGTACGGCGGCAATAGTCACTAGCGGCGAACGGTACAGGCGCGCAAGATAGGTGTTGTGGGTAACCCAGAAATCTTTATAGCGCTCTGCGGAGGTCTTGGGCGCGTAGAGTTCGTTGAGGTCGTTACCTGCGGTGAAGACGTCTTTTTTAAGACCAGATTGGTAGATGATGCCGCGGACCTTGGGGTTTTTCTCGAGGTCAGCTAGCGACTGGGCGAGCTGTTGCCACAGCTCAAGATGCATCGAGTTGACGGGCTCACGGCAGATGGTGACGACGGCGTAGCCGCCATCTTTAATGTCGACTTGGACGTGGGACTCGGTCATAAGATCTCCAGATGGTTAAGCAGTTAACCTATGTTTGGTTGTTTAGAGCTTGGCGGCGGTAACACCCGGCCAAAAGCGTAGGTTGAAGGCAGTCCTAAAGCCAAGCCGCGGGCTTCGATCATTTCCATGAGCCTAAGATATAGCTCTTCGCGTATGGTCTTAAAGGTGCGGAAATTGGTGGTTTGGATGAAGCCCAAGATCTCGATGTCGATCGACTGGCCGCCGAGGTTGAGCATGTTGACCTCAAGCGTTTGTTGATCGACCCGCGAGTCGGCTTCGAGAAACGCTCGAATGGCCACTAGCAGCTCGCGGACCTGCGCTGCTGGCGTAAAGCAGTCGATCCCGAGGACAGCAGTGAAGCTGATTTTATCGCGTTTTGAGATATTCTCGATCTGTAGCTGCGAAAATTCGCCATTTGGAATCGTCACCAAGGTGCGGCTGGGCGTACGTAGCCGCGTCGAACGCAGGCCAATGTCCTCGACGGTTCCGGTCTGCGCGCCGAAGCGACAGGTGTCGCCGACGCGCACGGGTTGATCGATGGCGATCATCATGCCGCCGAAGAAGTTCTCCACGGTCTTTTGCGCTGCCAAGGCTACGGCTAAGCCACCAACACCGAGTCCAGCTAAGACCGCTGTGACGTTGACACCAAAAATCTGCAGCATGATCAGGGCGGCGATGATGAGGAGGATGGCGTTGCCGATGCGTTGCGCTAAAGGGAGCAGCGCTACGGCTCCGACCTTATCGCGTGAGGACCACCGCAGGCGGGCCAGCTCCACTGCGGCATCACCTAGGTTGACCAGGAACCAGGTGACGCCGATCACCAAGATGGCACCTTCAATCACCAGGAGTCGCTGGCGCACGCCCAGCGAGAAGTCCATGGGCATGGTCCCGATTTTGAACAAGGCGAGGGCTAGTAGGGTGCGTACTGGGACTGCGGCGCGGGCTACAGCAGCACCAAGCAGCTGTAGGTGCTCCCAACGATTCATGACTCGAGTCAGCAGCGACTGCAACAGCCGCCCGGCGAATCGCGACATCATCAAGACGAGTAAGGTTAATGTGATCAGCGCTCCCCATTGCCACAATTTAATATCAAGTACGGCATTCTCGACGGCCACCGCAGGGATGTGACGCTCCCAGCTATCGACGGCAAATTGCGCATAGAGAAGTGGGAGTTTATCGACTGAGCGGGCGTCAAGTCGCCAGCGCCAGAGGCCGGCCTTGTCTTCATAGCGCTCCAGGTAGAGGCTGATCGGACCTTCGGCAGTAGTCGCCGTGACGAGGTGGTCGATATTGCGTGGCTGGCTGTCGTCAAGGTCGCCGCTAGGTTGGGTCGATAGGCCAGCCAAACTGGTCGGCAGCAGCCGGTCAAACACCGCTTTTGCATCGCAGGCTAGCTGCAGCGCTTCGTCTTGGCGTTCGCCGGCGGGGATCCGGCGCAGGTCCAGGTAAAACGCAGCCTTCTTGCCGTCGCGAGTGCGGCAGGCAGTCATGAGACCTAACACACCGTCGCGCGGCGATTCGGCGGGCGGCGGGGTGACGGCGGCAGCGGCCTGCCCGGCTAAGACTGCTGGGTTAGGTGGCGCTGCCTTCACCTGGGCTGGAGCTTGCCCTATTAGCAGGATCCAGCCGGCGATCATCCAGCACCAGAACTTCGCAAACTTCAACATGGCGTATGGCGCTTCCAGGAGCGGGCACTCATCCGACGTCGCGTAGGATTAAGACCTCGCCCTTCTTGATGCTGACCTTCTCGATCTTGCCGAGGCGGCCGCTGGTTTGAATACGCAGCGTATGCGCGCCAGGTTTTAAGCGCAAGCGCGATACATAAAATCCACTTGGTAGCAGCGTCCAGCTGCGGGTGTCCGCAGTTTCTGTGACGAAAGCAAAGACATTCGCGGCCAGTCCGCCAAGCAAACCAAAGTTTTTATAAGCCTGTTCAGTGATCTGCCCTTTGGCGATCAAGCGGGCGCCAGACTTGAGGATCAGCCGTGCTTTGCGGTCCTCAAGCGAGAAACGGGCGATGGCGTCGAGGTCCTCAGCGTTGTCTGCTGCTGCCGTTTGGTGGCTTTGTTCATCGGTGACGCCTGTGGGCCCAATGTAGTCGTGGTGGGTTTTGTTGATCACCGGGAAGGAAAAGCGGATCAACTGTTTACCAAAGGGGAAAAAGAATTCGGCAGCGCTCTTGGTAGCGATGTGACCGATTTCGTGGATCACTACCACCTGGCCCATGTCCGGTGCGGCCAAGTCTTGCTTGGCTAACTGGGTTTCCTTGGCGAATTCCCGCTCAAGCTGGCTCAATTGGTCATTGCGATTGCGGCGCACCAGCAGGCGGTAATAAGCCCGCACCAAGCCATCCGGGACACCGCCACGGACGAAGGCGGCGAAGTTGGTGCGGTAGTTGTCCAGCGCCTTCTTGTAGTCGATGATGGCGCTGTCGGGCTCGTTGAGCGCCTCATAGATAATGGCTGAAAGGTAGCGGGCAAACGCGTCGTCGGCGTAGCGGTTCTTATGCTCGTCGTATTTTTGGTTGAGCTCAGCGAGTTTGTTATTGATCTTGCGCGCCTCGACGCCCGCGGCGCTGAGGTCGCCGGAGCCGATGAAGGACAAGGCCAGCACAGTATGAATCGCCACCTTTTCGTAGTCTTCACCGCTGTAGTCGGCTGAAGATTCGCTGACGATGAAAGAGGCTGCCGTGGCCGTGATGCTGGTCGTGTACAACTCATCAGCCACCTTGTCGGCCTCGATCAAGAGTGCGCGCGACTTGTTATGCTCGCCCATGCGGTCCAGGATCATCGCCCGCTCCAGGCGGTAGAGGAGGCGATTCTTCGAGGCCTCTTTGAGCGAAGAGGAGTCTAGCTTCTTGAGAGCTTCGTCGTAGTTGTCGGCACGGTAAGCCGAGCGGATCTCCTTAGTCTCCTCGGTGTACGAGGCGCAGCCGGAGAGCAGCAGGCACAGAAGCCCGAGGCATTGCAGAAGCCTGGGCAAGGCAATGGCGTCGTTAGGGCCCGTCAAAACCGACCACAGCTGACCATCATCAGACGCCCAGAAAGGCACTTTATTTTTTGACGGGCCCTTAGTCACGGCTGATCTCGATTGCGAAGGGTCAAAAACCAGCGCCCGAACGTTTAAAGCGCTTTTTGATTTCGTACTTGGTCGACCATTCGAATTCCTGTGTCTCGATATTAGTGAGGGTCAGGTTGGTCTGGTAGTTGACAGTCTTCAGGCCGTCCATCTGGTGGACGCTGCTCGACACTGAGCCGGTCAAGATATAGTCGGCACCTATGGCCCGCCCGGTCTTTTTGGCAGTGCTTTTGTTGACGGCACCACTTTGCTGGTAGCCGATCTCTTCGAGGATCTTTTGGCGCTGCTCTTTGTTTACAAAACGCACTTTGCCGGAGTTGATCAGTTCATCTTGAATATAGTCAGTCAACTGCTTGACGTCGATGTGTTCATCGGTACGGTTGGCCACATCAGAGACGATAACGACCGGCTTTTGGCCGTTGTGTGCGCCCTTGAAGGCACCTAGCCAGGGTTTATCAAGCATCCCTTGGATCATGTGCTCTGCGGTTTTGCGCGCATCGGTTTCGTTCCAGCGGTCGTCGACAATCTCGGCCTTGGTGGGGTCGGAGTACTCACCTTGAAACGACGGGGTACAGGCGCCTAGGCCGGCGATCATCAGAGCTATACTGGCTAGACGCTGGCTGATTCGCACGGCGCCGCTGATTTTGTTCCCCATTAACATAGCTCCTTCACTCCCAATATTTCGGGTGGTTAGTCACAATATCATCGTAGCCGGTATGGTAGCACAATCGCCTAGCATTAACAGCCTGTGCTATCATTGGAAGACCCTATTCCAATCCGGAGGACTTTCGCCGTGTTTGACTTCGGCCTGCCTCATACCGCGCTGGTGTCCGTGCTCATCTGCGCGACATCGGCCTACGCCGCGTCACCTGCCAGCGGTCGCAGTGTCTTTCTTAACGGCATCGACATCTCCAGCGCTAAAAGCCAGGACCTGAAGCACGTCGATATCCATATCAGCGAGAATGGCGATCTGTTCGTGATCGCGCCGCACTATCAGGTCAATGAAGAAGACACCTATATTCCTCTGAGTAAGTATGTGCAGGGCCTGAACCAGCCGGCGCACCACGCCCCTCAGTCGATTGAAGCCGGCCGGACTCGCGAGTTGCCGAATGAAGCGCTAAGCAGTGGTCAGTTGCAACCCAAGGCCGGCGAGGTGCCGCCAAGCGTTGCGCAGATGCAGTCTAAGCCAGCGGTGGCAGCTGCGCCCATCGCTGCAAGCGCCCTGGCGCTTAAGGCGGTCGATGGCACGAAGGCAGCGGTGCCCCCGGCGACTGCCGGCGAGGACCAGGCGGTGCCGCTGGATCCCGCTGTGCCACCTGCGGCAGCAAAGGCGGCTACGCCGCCAGATGCAGCGACGAAAGAAGTTCCGGTAGTCCCCTGACGGGTTGGTTCGCGGACCTTGCGCGCCGACCTACGGCATTGCGGGGCCTTTAAAAACACTAAAGAAGTGGTCTACATGTTGATCCAGGCGCGACATCACCTCGGCCAGGTCTAGCTCGTCACGCCGAAAGGCCACGTCGATGCGCAACGCCAGCACTGGCGATATAAACAGCTCTGCTAGCCACTTCGGATCGACTGGCAGCAACTTGCCCTGAGCGATCAGCATAGCGCTTAGCTGGCTCAATTTGTCGCGCAGCTGTTCTTGCATCTGGCCGATATGGACCAACGGTGCGGCTTCGGATTGGAGGTTTTCCATAAGCAAAAGGCGAAAAAATTTGCGCTCGGCTGGTCGCATCCAGCGTTCGGCCAATTGGTGTAGAACCTCTTTGACGAAGCCCTTAGGATCCAAGGTTCCTTGGTCCAGGTTTAGGTTGGACCAAGCCAGGCGCACGGCATTGGGTCCATAGATTTGAAACAATTCCGCATGAATAGCCGCTTTGCTGGCAAAGTGACTATAGAGGGCGCTGTCTCTAAGTCCCACCTGTTCAGCAATCTGTTTTACCGACGTCGCCGCGTAGCCACAGGTAGAGAAGAGGTCAAGGGCCGCATCCAGGATCTGGTCGCGGCTGCTCGGCCCAACGGACTTCGGGGGGCGCCCTAGTTTGCGCGTGGTCTTGGGCATTGCTTTAGTCACGGTACTCCATGAACCTTTAATCTCGTCGCGTCGCCGCGACTTGCCTCAGGCAAGGTATCAGGTGCGGCCGCCAAATGCCGCTCGGCCTTGAGTTGAAGCGAGGTCTTTCTCGAACCATCGTGGCTCCAACCTGGAGGGCCGAATAAGTAGCCTAACAAACGCCCGCCATGGCGCCAATGGCGCGAGGCGTCTAGGGCGATGGCCCGCCACTCATGTAGGGCAATGGTGATTGGATTTTTTGACATGAGCGGTTTGACCAATCCGAAAATCACTTGCTCCTCCTCTACCACATAGGTACCAAAGATGCGGTCGAAAATGATCAGCACACCGCCATAGTTGGCATCTAAATATTGTGGGTTGGAACCGTGGTGTACGCGGTGGTTGGAGGGCGTATTGAAGACACCTTCAATCCAGCCTAGTTTACCGATGATCTCAGTATGCAGCCAATACTGGTAGATTAGGTTGATGCCAAGGGCCGCCAGCACATCTTCCGGCCTAAAGCCCAGCCAGACTAGCGGCAAAAAGGTCAACACGCCGGCCGACAAATTTTGCGTCCAGCCAAGGCGCTCGGCGGTGAGAAAAGACATGCTATTAGGTGAGTGGTGCACCGCATGGGTCGCCCAAAACCAGCGCACCGTATGCGACCACCGATGAAACCAATAGTAGAAAAACTCTAAGCCAAAAAAAAGCAACACCAAGGTCATAACATGCCAATCAGACCCGGTGCGCAAGGGCAGTGTGTATAGGCGATGAGCATAAAACACAGGCCCCACTCGAAGTAAGATATTGCTCACTAGCGTAAAGACCACGACCTGGCGAATGAGCATGTCGACCAATGAAACGGCGGCATCCTGCCAATGGTAGGCTCGCCGCTTGCTTTTAAGCCATAAGATCTCGAATGCCGCCAAAGCAAGCAACACCGGGCTCATCGTGAGTAGAACTGAATTAAATGGCGCCATAATTCTCCCCCTCCATCGCAAAGCAGATGGAGGGCATCTTAGCAAATAAAATTAGTGAACACTAATTAATTTTATATATACCTGTTTTTTAAGTATATTTTTGTTATCTTCACGGAATGGGTATCTATGTAATAATTCGCCCGTGGTTGTAACTATCATTGGCCTTGGAGATCTGATGTTTCTGCTCAACCCTCATAAAAACGAGCGACTACATGATGACCAGCGCTCGCGCGAAATCATGGAAAAAACGCTGGGATTTTTTGAGAAAAAGGGCAAAAACAAGCTCAAAGAGGATGATCTTGCGCGCAACTGGTACGCTGATTTTCTCGGCTTTGTAAAAGATGAGCAGGTCTTTGCGACCTTGCTGACACCGGCCGGCAATGGTGGGCCCGGCGCGCGCTGGGATACCTGGCGTAACTGTGCCTTAAATGAAATCCTCGGCTTCTACGGCCTGTGTTATTGGTATACTTGGCAGGTGTCGATTCTTGGGCTTGGCCCGATTTGGATGAGTCGGAATGCCGCGGTGAAACGGCGGGCAGCGGAGCATCTACGCAATGGCGGGATCTTCGGTTTTGGCCTGTCCGAGCGTGCGCACGGTGCCGACATTTATGCCACAAGCATGACGCTGACGCAGCTTGCTGGTGGCGGTTATGTCGCTAGCGGCAGCAAGTACTACATCGGCAATGGCAATCAGGCCGCCATGGTCTCGACGTTTGGCAAAATCGCCGGCACCGACGACTACGTCTTCTTCGTGGTCGATCCGCGGCACCCGAAGTATCACCTAGTGAAGAACGTCGTGGCCAGTCAGTCCTATGTTGCCGAATACCGCCTGGAAGACTACCCGATCAGCGAAGAGGATATCCTGTCGCGTGGCAAAGAGGCATGGAACGCCGCGCTCAATACGGTGAATATCGGCAAATATAATTTGGGTTGGGCGTCGATCGGGATGTGCACCCATGCATTTTATGAGGCGATCAACCACGCCGCTGGGCGCCGCCTCTATGACATGCAGGTTACGGATTTCCCCCACGTCAAGCAGATGTTCACCGAGGCGTACGGGCGCTTAGTAGCGATGAAGCTGTTTGCGCTGCGAGCCGCCGATTACCTGCGCTCGGCCTCAGCTGAAGACCGGCGCTACCTGCTTTATAATCCCGTGATGAAAATGAAGGTGACCACGCAGGGCGAAGAGGTGATCAACCTCCTGTGGGATGTCATTGCCGCGCGTGGTTTTGAAAAGGACACGTTCTTTGAAATGGCAGCTCGCGACATCAGGTCCCTGCCAAAGCTAGAGGGTACGGTCCACGTGAACATCGCGCTGATCGTGAAGTTCATGCCTAACTACTTCTTTAAACCTGCAGTCTACCCAGCCGTGCCGCGGCGGAGCGATGCGGCGAATGATGATTTTCTTTTCGACCAAGGTTCTGCTAGCGGCCTTGCAGCGATCCAGTTTCACGACTACGGCGATGCTTTTAGGGCTTTTGACCTGCCTAACGTCAAAGTCTTCAGCGAGCAAGTCGCAGTGCTTAAAGAACTGCTTGCCACAGCGGCGCCAGACGCAGCGCAGGGCAAGGACCTAGATTTTCTGATGACCCTTGGCGAGATGTTCACGCTGGTCGTCTATGCGCAGCTAGTGGCGGAAAATGCGAAGATCTACGCCATCGATGCCGACCTTGTCGACCAGATTTTTGACGCTTTCGTGCGTGATTTTGGCCGCTTTGCCCAGCAGTTGCATGCCAAGCCAAGCAGCACAACAGCGCAGATGGCTTGTTGTATGCGCCTTATTCGTAAGCCAGTATTTGACGCGCGGCGCTATCAGCGCATTTGGACAGAGCATGTCTATGCCTTGAAGGGGGCGTATGAGATGGCTCCTTAGGCAACGCTTTGCTGCCGGTCGGCAGGATCCAGACGGGCCACGGGCGCCTAGCTGGCTGTTGCGGTGCTGCACGCCCATCGGCTGGTCACTGGCGCTCTTGAGCGCTTGGGGGCGTGGCCCATGAGTGAGCTAGAGGTCCGTTACCGCGCTCTGCTGCAAACGATCGCGGCGACCTCGCGCCTAGCTGCGACGCCACGTCCGGTGCGTCTACTCGCGGTGAGTAAGGGCCAGCCGGCTGCTGCGTTGCGTGATCTGTATGCCCTCGGTCACTGCAGCTTTGGTGAAAACTACGCCCAGGAAATGGTCAGCAAAGCGGCTGCGCTGGGCGATCTTCCCGGGCTGGAATTCGTCTTTATCGGTCGCATTCAATCGAATAAAATCCCGGCAATCGTGCGCGCCGCCGCGGCGGTGCAATCGCTCGCCAGCGAACGCCATGCCCGCTTGGTCGCCGCTGCCGTGCGTGCCGCCGGCAAGGTAAATTATCCGGTCCACCTGCTGATCAATGCAGGCGACGAGGCGAGCAAAGATGGCTTAAATGCCGCCGCTGCAAAAGCACTTGCGCATGTGATCAGCGCCTCGCTGCCGGAGCTACGCCTGCGCGGTGTGATGGCGATCCCGCCACCGCTTGGCGTGCTGACGCTAGCAGCAGATGGCAGCGGAGTCCCTTTGTTGTTCTATGAGTTGCGGCAATTGGCCGATGGCATCGGTGAGGGTGACTTATCCCTCGGGATGTCTGCGGACCTGAAGCCAGCAATCTTGGCCGGCAGCGATAGCGTTCGGGTCGGCACGGCGTTGTTCGGCGAGCGGCGGCCTGCGATTGCTGCTTGCTAGCCGGTGGAATCGACGTTATCATCGTCATTCGATTGACTATGTTTAGCGAAGGAAACCGCATGTTCGCGCCTCTTGCTGAAGGCATTGCCCGGGTTCTTGAAATCATATTAAACATGGTCCAGTTGCTGGTGATAGCCTCAGTTCTGGTCAGTTGGGTGGGAGCTGATCCGAGCAATCAGATCGTCTCGGTAGTGCGCAATATCACCGAACCAATGTATCGGCCCTTTCGCCGCCTGACCCGCAACCTACCTGGTCCTATCGATTGGGCGCCTATGATCGTGCTGCTTCTGGTGGTGTTTTGCCAGTACGGTGTGATTCCTTATATTCATATGCTTGGTAGCACAGCGGGGCTGCCTGGCGTCGGCGGGTGACGCCTTGTTCAAGCAGCTGCTGACAGGTCTGTGGCTGGTGGTACTTATGGGCTCCCTGCATCTGGTGTCGCGCCGCACCTATGCGACGACACAGCGGTCTCGTCAGTTACTAGAAGCCGTGCCGTTAAGCCGGTTTGACCCCGGTGTCATTAATCTTCTGACGCTGGGTTACCGTGGCGTCTACGATGATTTCCTGGCGATTTGGCTGGTGCAGATCTTTGCCGACCCGCAGGTCGGGCAGGCTGATCCTGCCCAGCTCAACAGCATCCTGCAAGCGGCAGTACAGCAGCAACCGAAGCTCGAATCGGTCTACATGTTGTCGTGTTTTGTTATGACCTTTGAAATGCGTCACCCAGAATACTGTGATGCTCTCATAGGCGAAGGCATTAAGGCCATGCCGCAGAGTTGGCGCCTGCCGGCCACCGCTGGTTATGTCGCAGCGTTTAAGAGTCGGGACCCCAGCAAAGCCTCCCTCTACTACGCGCTTGCCGCGGCGCAGCCAGGTGCGCCAGGGTATTTTAAGTCGTTCAGTGCAAAGCTGGCAGCGTCGGGCGCACTCACCGGGGATGAACGACGGCAAGCGATCAGCGAACTTTTGATCAGGGTTCCTGGTGCCAGCGGCGATTCATTTCATGGTGGCCAACGCGACCAGCAGCAGGAGGGTCCGTGAGCAAGGTACGACCAACATCGATCAAAACACCGATACTCCAGCTTGATCAGGTGCGCAAGGTGTTCCGTGGCGATTTGTTTAAGTCGGCGCAGGTGGCACTAGCCGGCCTAAGTCACGAGCTCTACCCTGGCCGTTGCAGCGGCCTGCTTGGCCCCAACGGCGCCGGTAAGACGACGGCGATTCGCTTAATTTTGGGCCTGGTGGCGCCAAGTAGCGGGCGAGTGTTGTTTAATGGGCGCCCATTAAGCACTGCTAGTAAACAATTTATCGGTTATATGCCGGATACGTCTAAGTTGCCTGGTTCGCTGCAGGTTGGCGAGGTGCTAAGGCACCAGCTGCTGCTGTTTGCGTCGCCGCACGCGGCCTCGGCTAGGCAGCGGCAGCTCTGCGTTGAGGCGACCTTGGCGGCTGTCGGGCTCAGCGAACATGCAAGCAAGCGGATTAGCCGCCTATCAAAGGGCATGGCGCGCCGCCTCGCCTGGGCACAGGCAACGATCCATCGGCCACAGTTGCTCATCCTTGATGAACCAGCATCAGGTCTGGATCCTTTGGCCCGTCGCGCCATGCTCGGCTGGATCCAAGCAGAAAAGGTCCGCGGCACCACGATTCTACTTTGCACCCATGAGTTAACCCAGGTGACTGCGCTGTGTGACGACTATCTCGTGCTGCGCCGTGGCGAGCTGGTTGCTAGTGGCACGATTGCAGCCAGCACAGGCTTTGCCTTGCACGTTTCCGGATTAGATGAGGCCGGTTTAAGCCGCCTCGCAGCTAGCGAAGAGCTGCCGCCGTGGCGAGCGTTGCGCCAGGACGGATTCCTTGTCGAACTCGGGTTCGTCGATTACGACGGTGCGGCGATGTGGGCGCTGGCTCTGCTGCGTAAAGGTTATGTCGTCACCCGCTTTGCTGATGACCAGCGGGTGATCGAAGAGCAGTTGCTAAGCTATTTCGTGGGAGGGGAGTGAGCCATGTTGCGTGCACTCGGCGTCGTCACGATGCAGACCTTTATTTTATTGCGCCGCGACCGCATTTTTTGGCCGGCCTTGGGTGCGTCCCTGCTGATCTCCGCCGTAGCCGCCTTGTTCAGTTCCTGGGGGACCGAAGATTTAGTCAAGATGCGCTACGATTTCGGCTTGTTTGGCTTCCAACTCAGCGGCAGTGCCGTCGCGATGTTGTGGGGGGTTAAGATGATCTCTGATGCCCGCCAAGATGGTTCTATGGAGGTCCAGCTGGCAGCGCCAGTCAGCCGCGGAGTTTGGTTGGTGGGCAAGTATTTAGGTCTGGGCGCTTGCATCTTGCTAATCTCATCCTTATTTATGACTGTTTGGCAGGCGATGCTGCTGGCGCTGGGATACAATCTGATGCAAGGGCCGCAATTGCTGGCGTTTGCCATGATGGTTCTAGGCTGGATGGTCACTGGGGCCTTGGCGGTGTTTTTTGCCAGTCTAGCTCGAGCTCCACTGGCCATATTTGCTACCGTCTCCGCTTGGATCGCTGGCCTGGTCAGCCCTTTAATCGGGCAGGCGACGACCCATGACACGCCGTTGCCCATCCGCCTCGTGGTTGCGACCATCACCCGCTATTGGGATTTACAGCAGTTTAATTTGGTCGACAAAGCCCTGGATCCAGCCATGCCCAGCCTTCGCTTCATTCTCGACCGAGGGCTGTATGGTATTATTTTAATTGCCCTATTAATTAGCCTTGCGAGTATTATTTGCAGCCGCAGGGATGCATTGCCGGCTTAAAATAGCGCTGGCTGCTGCATTGTGCTAGAGTGCGCGCAGCTAAAAGGGGGGGGGGTGGATTTTTTAGGCTCAGAAGAGCATACCAAACGCGAGCGTGCAAAGGCGCGCGAACTACGCCAGTCACGTTGGTGGCAGAATCTAAGCGGCCGCTCTAGCTGCTACTACTGCCAACAACCGCTGACCAAAGCCACCCTGACCATGGACCACGT
>Ga0315291_10003372_pt1 | contig 20685 bp, 10 predicted proteins | sample YL17G12_20_MG_FD_203070 | JGI IMG/M metagenome (GOLD analysis project Ga0315291, IMG submission 203070) | Sediment microbial communities from Yellowstone Lake, YNP, Wyoming, USA - YL17G12_20 | ecosystem: Environmental > Aquatic > Freshwater > Lake > Sediment | place: USA: Wyoming | collected...
GGGCGAAATCCTGGTCACCGTCACCACCAACGTCGGTTGGACGCCGATCTTTCCTCGCGCCATCGCAATCATCACTGACGTAGGTGCTCCCCTATCCCATGCGGCCATCGTCGCCCGCGAGTTGGGAATCCCCGCCGTCGTCGGCTGCGGCAATGCCACCATGCGCCTCAAGACCGGCGACCGGGTGCGGGTGGACGGGGGGCGGGGAATTGTGGAGGTCCTGGGAACTGGAGGCTAGAAGTTGGAAGTTGGAGGTTGGAAGTTGGAAGCTCGCTGGCCTGATCCAGCATCCAACATCCAACTTCCAACATCCAGTTCAGCAAGACTGGGAGATGTTCCGATGAAGACGAGCAGCCGCAAACAAGTTATCATCCTATCCTTCGCCCTGGTCGTGGTCATGTTGGGGTTTGGGATGGTGATCCCGATCTTTCCCTTTTACGTCCAACGCATGGGGGCCGGCGGCAGCGAGTTGGGCCTGCTCACCGCCACGGCCGCGTTTACGGAACTTGTCTTTGGCCCGCTGTGGGGCAGCATCTCCGATCGCCGCGGGCGCAAGCCCATCTTGATGCTCGGCCTGTTGGGGTACGGCCTGTCGTCGCTGCTGTTCGGGTTTGCCACCCGGTTGTGGATGCTGTTCGTCTTCAGGGCCCTGTCGGGTGTCCTGTCCGCGGCCGCGCTGTCCACCGCCATGGCCTACATCGGCGACAGCACCTCGGACGAAGACCGGGGAGGCGGGATGGGCATCCTGGGGGCCGCCATGGGGCTGGGCCTCATCCTGGGGCCAGGTTTCGGCGGCTGGCTGGGCAATATCTCCCTTTCGACGCCGTTCTTCGTCGCCGCTGCACTCTCCTTGCTGACCATGATCCTGGTCTTCTTTCTGCTTCCTGAATCACTCTCCCCTGAAGCCCGCCGGCAGGCGGGTGGCAAGGTGAGGACCGTGCAGCTTGGCGAACTGTGGCGCGCGCTATCCAGCCCCATCGGGATTCTGCTGTTCATGGTTTTCCTGGCCAGTTTCGGATTGGCCAACTTTGAAGCCGTTTTTGGGCTGTATGCCTTGCAGAAATTCGGTTACGGCCCGGACCGCGTGGGGGCGATCCTGGCGGTGGTGGGGTTGGTATCCACCGTCGGCAAAGTGTTCACCGGGGCGCTTACCCGGCGCTGGGGAGACGCCGCCGTCATCAAAACCTCGTTGTTCACCGGTTCGGTCGGCTTCCTGGTGTTGTTGTTGGCCAACACCTATCCTACCATCCTGCTCGCCACGGGCTTCTTCGTCCTGTCCAAGACGTTCCTGCGCCCGGCGGTGATGTCCCTGACCTCCAAGCGCGCCACGGTGGGCCAGGGGGCGGCCATGGGGTTGAGCAACTCCTTCATGAGCCTGGGGCGCATCGTGGGGCCAATCTGGGCCGGCTTCGTCTTCGACGTGAACGTCAACTCCCCCTACCTCAGCGGCGCGGCGATCCTGTTCATCGGCTTCTTGATCAGCCTGATCTGGGTGTCGCAGGGCAGCAAGGAGCACGCCGGCGCAGAGGTGTAATCCGCTGCGGACCAGTTCGAGACCCTAAAGGTGGCGATAGGAATCGCTTTGAAGACCTTTAGGGTCAGTTGTCTATTGACAGTGCGGGGCACCTCTGCTATGATGGTGGTCAGCCTACCCTCCCGCAGGTTCCCAACCTGCGGGAGGGTATATAGAGCGGAGGGGGGATATGGCTGTAATTGGCGTGCTCCAGGTCTTGGGCGGCCTGGCCCTGTTTCTGTTCGGCATCCGCCTGCTCAGCGCGGGGATGGAAAAACTGGCGGGCAGCCACATCCAGGAGTGGTTGGATCGTATGACCAACAGGCCGCTCAAGGGCGCCTTCTTCGGCGCTGCCGCGACGGCCCTGATTCAGTCGAGCGGCCTGCTCATGGTCACCATGATCGGGCTGATCAACGCCAACCTGATGACGCTCGAGCAGGCGGTCGGCGTGATGATGGGGCAGGAGATCGGCACGACGCTCACCGCCCAAATGGTCGCCTTCAAAATCGGAGACGTGAGCCTTGTCCTCGTCGTCCTCGGCGTCGTATTGATCGAGTTTCTCCCGCACCGTAACGGGCGCACGTATGGGGAAATCATCCTGGGGGCTGGCATTGTGTTCGTGGGGATGAACACGATGTCCGGGGCCTTGAAAGTCCTGGCGGCCCGACCGGCCGTGGCGGTGTGGCTGGCGACGATGGCGCGAATCCCCGTGGCTGGCGTTCTGGCGGGCACGCTTGCGACAGCCGTCGTCCAGTCCAGTTCGGCCATCACCGCCCTGCTCGTCGCGATGGGCATGAGCCAGGCGATCGAACTGCGCGGCGCGATCGCCCTGCTCCTGGGCGCCAACATCGGCTCCTGCGTGATGGGACTGATCGCCTCCGCCCGCCTCTCCCGGCCGGCCCGGCGGGCCTCCATGGCCCAGATCCTGATCAACGTCGTCGGCGTGCTGCTGTTCCTGCCGATCATCGGACCCTTTACCGCGCTCGTCAGTCACACTGCGTCCGCGCTCCCACGTCAGATCGCCAACGCACATACGATCTTTAACGTCGCCGTCAGCATCGTACTCTTCCCTTTCATTCGACAGATCGCGCGGGCGGCTGAGTGGATGATCCCAAAGAGCAAGCGCGAAGAAAAGGCCAGGCTCACGGCGTACATTGACGAACGCCAGTATCGTCTGCCCTCTGTGGCGCTGACGGAGGCCATGCGGGAACTGTATCGCATGGGCGAGGTGACGGCCCACATGCTCGAACGCAGCCGCCAGGCGCTGATCGCAGAGGACGTGGAGGCCGCCGCCTGGGTGGTGAAGCAGGAAGAGGAGTTGGTTGACCCGACGCGCAAAATCCTGGAAGGCTTCGTCAATACGTTGATGCAGGAAGACCTCAGCGTACCTCAACAGCGGCGCTGCTTCCAGATCAAGAACCTGCTCATTGACGTCGAGCGCGTGGGTGACCTGGCCGAGGACCTGGCCGAGGCTGCGCAGAGAAAGGTGGCGCAACGGGTGGCGTTCAGCCCACAGGCGATCCAGGACCTGGACCGGCTGTGCCAGCACGCACACTCCACCTACACGTGTGCCTTGCAGTCTGTGCGGGACGGCGATCGGGCGCTGGCCCGTCAGGCGTGTGACCTGGAAGACGAGTTCGACGCGCTCTACCTGGAGGCCCGCCAGCGCCACATCCAGCGCCTGGGTGCAGGGATGTGCAAGCCGGAAGCGGACGTGCTGTTCGTCGAATCGTTGCGCAACCTGGAGCGCGTCAGCGACCACGCCGACAACCTGGGCGTCAGCGTCAGCCGGAACTAGAAGAGGAGATATCGCGGGGAGGTGATGTGCCTGAAAGAGGAGGTAGCCGCTGACATGCCTGCTCCATCCTGCGCTGACGCTCAGGGTGTTCCACTCCTGAAGACCAAGCTCCATGTCCCCCCCGTCCGCCCACAGTTGGTCTCGCGCCCGCGCCTGATCGAACGCCTGAACGAGGGCCTGCGTCCGGGCTGCACGCTGACACTCGTCTCAGCCCCGGCCGGCTACGGCAAGACCACTCTACTGAGCGAATGGGTGGGCCGTCTCGACCAGCCCGTAGCGTGGGTTTCCCTCGCCGAGGGCGATGGGGACCTGGCGCGCTTCCTGGCATACGTCGTCGCTGCTTTGCAGACGATTGACCCCCGTATCGGACTGGCCGTTCCGGCCATGCTGCGACCCCCACGGCCCGCACCCACGGCAACGGTCTTGACTACCCTGATCAACGACGTGGCAGACTGCTCGGCCCCGGGTGTACTCACCCGCTTGGTCCTGGTTCTCGACGATTACCACGCGATCGAGGCACAGCCCGTTCAGGATGCCGTAACGTTTCTGCTCGACCACCTCCCGGCCCACGTGCACGTCGTCATCGCCACTCGCGCCGACCCGCCTCTGCCGCTCGCACGCCTGCGCGGGCGCGGGCAGTTGGTCGAACTACGCGCCGCCGACCTGTGTTTCACTGCCCAAGAGGCCGCGGAATTCCTCGAGCGCGTGATGGGCCTGTCGCTTTCCGGCGAGGAGGTCCACGCCCTGGCCGCCCGCACCGAGGGTTGGATCACGGGCCTGCAGATCGCGGCCATGTCCATGCAGGGGCGGCATGACGTTGGCCATCTCGTCCGGGCTTTCACGGGCAGCCACCGGCACGTCCTGGACTACCTGCTGGAAGAAATCCTGGAGCGCCAGCCCGAGAGCGTCCAGACTTTCTTGTTGCAGACTTCGGTCCTGGATCGGCTGTGTGGCCCGTTGTGTGATGCGGTGGTAATCAGGGATCAGGGACTGGGGATCAGTGATCAGGGATTAGTGATCAGGGATCAGGAAGCGTCCCTGGTCACTGATCACCGATCCCTGATCCCTGACTCCCAATCTATCCTGGAATACCTCGAACACGCCAACCTCTTCATCGTGCCGCTGGACGGCGAGCGGCACTGGTATCGCTACCATCACCTCTTTGCCGACCTGTTGCGCCAGCGCCTGCGGAAGGTCCAGCCTGACGCTGTGCCTGCCCTGCATCGCCGCGCCTGCCGTTGGTATGAGCAGAACCTCATGAGTGCGGAAGCGATCGAACATGCGCTATCCGCAGGTGATTTCGAGCGCGCGGCCCGCCTGATTGAGCAGGTGGCCCAGGTCACACTCATGCGCAGTGAAGTGACCACGCTCCTGCACTGGGTGGAAAGACTGCCAGATGAGCACGTGCGCGGGCGACTCTCGCTGTGCATCTACCATGCCTGGGCCCTCCTGCTGGCCGGTAGCCCGTTGGAGGCTGTCAAAGCGCGTTTGCAGGACGCAGGGGCAGTGGTGGATGCCAGCCAGGTCTCCGCCGAGGCGCTCGTATTTCGCGCCTTGATTGCCGCCATGCTGGGCGACGCGCGCCATAGCCTCGAGCTGTCCCGCCAGGCGCTGGATTGTCTGCCTGAGGAGAATCTGTTCTTGCGGAGCATTGCGGCTGACAGCCTGGGATTGGCCTACGTGTTGAACGGTGACATCGAGGCCGCCGTCGAGGCCTTTGACGAGAGTGTCAGGATTGGCCAGCAGGCCGGCAATGTGCTGTTCGCCGTGGGGGCGCTGTGCAATCTTGGCGGCCTGTGCCTGGCACAAGGCCGGCTTTGTCGAGCAGCGGCGATCTTTCACCGGGCGTTGGAGTCGGCGACCGATGCACAGGGGCGGCGTCTGCCCGTGGCGAGCCGGGCGCTACTTGGATTGGGCGAACTGTCGCGGGAGTGGAACGACCTGGATGCCGCCATGCACTTGCTCACAGAAGGCCTCGAACTCTCCAGGCAGTACGGGGAAATCGGAGTCCTGGCGGTCTATCTGCACCTGGCACGCGTCAGGCAGGCGCAAGGCGACGTAGACGGCGCGAACGAGATGGCCCAATATGCCCAACAACTTGCGGCCAAGTCCGATGCCACTCCACTGGATGACCTGCTCGTGGGAGTGAGCCAGGCGCGCCTGTGGATCGCGCAGGGTCACCTCGCAGCGGCCGCGCGTTGGGTCCGGGAACGAGGGCTGGAACCAGATACCGGCGCGGGCACGCCGCCAGATGCAGGTGCTGGGGTTCCCTCATCCTACGACTTGCGTGAGAGTGAGCGCATCACCTTGGCCCGCCTGTACATCGCCCAAGGCCGGGCCGGCGAAGCACTGCAGATACTTGGCTCGCTCTTGCAGGCAGCCGAGAGGCTCGGGCGGATGAGGCGGCTGATTGAAGTCTTGATTCTCCAGGCGTTGGCACACCAGGTGCGGGGTGACAGCAGAGAGTCGTTGGCTGCGTTGGGGCGGGCGCTGTCGCTGGCCGAACCGGAAGGGTACGTCCGCATCTTTGTTGACGAAGGGGAGCCGATGCGAGTGCTGCTTTCCAGGCTGACCGCCGACCGCCGACTGCCGACCGCTGCTTACGCCCGCCAATTGCTGTCCGCCCTCAATCTCCAATCTCCAATCTCCAATCTCCAGTCTCCAACCCCTAACTTCCAACCTCCAACCTCCAACTTCCAACTTCCAACCCCCAACCTCATCGAACCCCTGAGCGAGCGCGAGATTGAGGTGCTGCGGCTACTCGCCGAGGGCCTGTCGAACCGTGAGATTGCCGGGCGACTGGTCATCTCCCTCAGCACCGTCAAAGGGCATACGGCCAACATCTACGGCAAACTGGCGGTCAATAGCCGGACACAAGCGATTGCCCAGGCGAGGGCGTTGGGTCTCCTCCCCAAGTCCTGACCCGTGTGACGACTCGCACAGCGCAGGCGCACGCCTGCGCTTTTTTGTTGGGGGGCGAATATAATCCATGCCGGGAATCCCCCAACAACAATACTCAAACAGTACTTTTGGCTCGTCACAACAGTACCTTGGATCTGTTATCCTATGCACGAAACGAGCACACAGTTTGCCGAGGCTCGCCGCTGAACACACGTTCAAGAGGTACTCGATGAAGGATATCTACCAACCGCCGGCACCCGACCAGCGCGCGGCCTATCAGGTCAAGGTGTGGGGCAGGATCAGCGCGGACTGGTCGGAATGGCTCAATGGCGTGACGATAACGCCTGAGGACGATGCCACTATAATAGACGCTATGGTGGACCAGGCTGCCCTGCGCGGCATCCTGTGCCAGATTTGGGATTTGAACTTGACAGTGGTCTCCGTCACCCGGATTGAACAGGAAAAAGGAGAAAGACAACATGAGTGACACAATTCGATCGTTCAAGGAACTGACAGCAGGACAACAACCATCTGCCGGAGGCAAAGGCGCATCGCTGGCACGGCTCTCCCAGGCGGGCTACCCGGTGCCGGATGGGTTCGTCATCCTGCCCTCCGCCTTTGCCGGTGAGGGCTTGAAGCCAGAAGCCTGGGCGCAGGCGCAGGCCTATCTGGCACGCATGCGCGCGACGGATCACGACGTGGCTTTCGCTGTGCGCTCGTCTGCGCTGAGCGAGGATTCCGTTCAGGCTTCGTTTGCCGGCGAATTCGAGACGGTGCTGAACGTACACACCGACGAGGAGATTCGCCAGGCGGTTCACACTGTGGTCCACTCGCGGCAAAGTGAGCGCGTACAGGTCTATAGCCAGGTCAAAGGCGTGAGCGCGGCACACGAGATTGCCGTCGTCGTCCAGCAGTTGGTGCCCGCTTCAAGTTCCGGCGTGTTGTTCACCGCCAACCCGGTCACGGGTGCGCGCGATCAGGCCATGATCAGCGCAGCCTGGGGCCTGGGCGAAGCCATCGTAGGTGGGCTGGTGACGCCGGACACGCTCGTCGTAGACAAGGCGACCGGCCGCGTGCTCACCCGCGCAACGGCTGACAAGCAGGTGATGACTGTGCTCGTTGAGCATCGCACGGCAGAGCAGCCCGTCCCCGAGGCGCTGCGCCGTACCCCCGTGCTCTCCGACGGGCAAGCCGCCGAACTGGTGCGGGTGGGCGCGCAGATTGAGACCCTTTACGGTATGCCTATGGACATTGAGTGGGTGCTGGCCGAAAAGGCGTTCACCATCGTCCAGGCCCGGCCGATCACGGCCCTGCCCGAACCCGAACCGCCTGCCCCAACCGAGTGGAAGCTGCCTAAAGGTTTGTACAGTGCTATGCGCAACAACATCGTCGAATTGATGGCCGACCCGCTGACGCCTCTGTTCGGCACACTGGGCCGAGCGGCTATCAATACCAGCTTTAATCGCATGCTGGCCACGTTTTTCGGCAGGCCAGGTCTCATGCCCGGGGAGCCCATCATAACCGTCAATGAATACGCCTATTACAATGGCTCACTCACGCCTGGGCAAATCGGGCTGATCCTTTTGGGCAGCATCGGGATTATGAAACGTATGTTCACGGGCGCGGTAGAGCGGTGGACCGATGTAGGCCGCCCGCGCTATGTTGCCACTGTGGAGCGCTGGCAGGCCCAGCAGTGGCGCGAGTTTTCGGCCACGGAACTCCTGAACGCTGTGCGTGCGCTCTCGGAAGCAGCGATTGATGCTTACGGGGCGCTCGTGTCCGGCGTCATCCCCGCCGCCTGGATCAGCGAGGCCCTGTTTACGCTGGCCTACGACAAACTGATCAAGCGGCGCGACGATCCGCCCGCGCCGACCTATCTGCTGGGATTCGACAGCGCCCCCATCCTGGCGGAAAAGTCATTGTACGACCTGGCCGGGTGGGTCCGCGCGCGCGCCGGGCTGGCCGCTTACCTGGGCCATACACCGGCATCCCAACTCGCCGCCCAGCTTGGAGACAGCCAGACGCCGCCGGGCGTAGACGCGCATGATTGGCGCGAGTGGCAGAGCCGCTTCCAGGCGCACCTGCAACGCTACGGCCACACCATCTATAATCTCGACTTTGCCAACCCGGTGCCCGCCGATGATCCGGCGCCGCTGCTGGAAACGTGCCAGTTGTTCATCAGCGGCCAGGGGGTCAACCCGCACGCGCGCCAGCATGCTGCTGCCGAGCGGCGCGAGCAGGCGACGCAGGCCATGCTGAAGAGGCTGACAGGGCTGCGCCTGAGGCTCTTCCGCAAATTCATCGCGCCAGCACAGCGCTACGCACCTCTGCGCGAAGATGGGCTGGCCGACGTCGGCCTGGGCTATCCCTTGCTGCGGCAGATGCTGCGGGAGTTGGGCCGCCGCTTCGTCGCGGGCGGCATGATCGAAAAGCCCGACGACGTCTACTGGCTGAACCAGGACGAAGTCGAGCAGGCCGCGACCGGGCTAGATCGTGGCGAGACTGTGGGTTGCCTGAGCGCGACCGTCCCGCAGCGTAAAGCGACCTGGCGCGCCGCCAGGCGTGTCACGCCGCCGAGGATGCTTCCTCAAGTGAAATTTCTGGGACTGGACGTGGAAAAAATCAAGACGGCGCGCAAGAGGAAGCACAACGGAGACACTCTCACAGGGGTGGCCGCCAGCCCAGGTCGCGCGACCGGTCCGGCCTGCGTCCTGCTTGGCCCGCAGGACTTCTGTCACATGAAGGCGGGCGACGTGCTCGTGGCCGCGCTCACCACCCCGGCCTGGACGCCGTTGTTTGCCCGCGCGGCCGCCATCGTCACCGACGTGGGCGGGCCGCTCAGCCACGGCTCGATTGTGGCGCGGGAGTACGGCATCCCGGCCGTGTTGGGCACGGGCGTGGCGACCAAATGCATTCGCACTGGCCAGGTCATCACCGTGGATGGCAGCGCCGGTGTGATCACCTTATGAGAGGTCTATTCGGTCTCTGGCGGACAGGCCAGCCCGCTGGCAGGCTCTTGCTCTTGGGTAGCGGGATGGCCGTTCGTGCGTTCGTACTCCCGCTCGATCATCTTCACCTGCCGCCGCAGCCACGACATGGCCACCGGTTCGTAGCGGCGGCACAACAGCACCGAACAGGGAGCCTGGTCCGCCACCCAATCGTCCACCGAACCGAACAGCCGCGTCTGGCAGGACCACTCTTCGGAGGCCCCCATCACGATCAGGTCATAGCGGAGGAGATTCCTCGCTGCGCTCGGAATGACAGGGGGAGAGGGTACATCTGTGCCCGGGCGGGCGGCCTCTGCCAGGACCCCCTCGGGTACCGATTCAGCCTGCACCACCCGTAGGGCAAAGGTCGCCGGGACGCTGCCCAGCACCTCTTCGACGGTCTCTCCCAGGAGCAGCGTCTGGTCTTCGACTTCCTCGGCCTCGGTGGGCGCGGTGAGCACCCGCAGGGCCGTGACCTGCGCCCCTTCTGCCTCGGCGATTTCGTAGGAGAGGCGAATCGCCATGCGCGAGTGGAGACCACCCCCGACCGGGACCAGGATGTGGTGCACTTCCTGCAGCCCTCGATCCAGCAACGCTGCGACGTTGGTGTGCGCCTTCTGGAGCACGACCTTGACCGGGTTCTCGACCAGCGCCTCGGCGTCCAGTGGGCCAGGCCAGCCGGCCAGCAGCAGTTTGACGTTGTTGTGCCGTTCGATTTCATCCAGGATGCCCTCGGACACGCTGGGGGCGATGCCGGCCTTGGTGTACAGTGCTACGTTGCGGGCCTGCGCCTCGCTGGCGGCCTGGTCCAGCAGCGTCTTCTGCCGGTACCTCGAGCGCCCGTTCACCCGTCTCGCCGGGTCGGGCGCAGGTTGCGCCGCGATGGGGGACACGCTCAGCACGCAGATGTAGGTGTCCTCGGTGGCCTGCGCGATGATGGAAGCCAGGTGGACCAGGTTCCTGGCGGTGCGCGGATTGGCGGCGGCGATCAAGAGGCGATTCTTGGCCGGTCCCCTGGTCTTGAACCGTGTGGCCAACAGCCGGGCGACGCGCGGGCCGGCGTAGTAAAAGATGCTAAAGACGCCCAGCACCCCGGCGCCGAACAGGAGCGCCCGCCAGTCGGCGGCGGCAATGACGAGCACACAAGTCGCCCCGGCCAGGTAAGCGGTGAACGGAAAGAGCGGAGCCTTGAAGGGCCGGGCCAGGTTCGGGTAGAGTTTCCGCAGGCGAACCATGGACAGGCTGCCCCAGAACAGCACGAACAGGTACCCCGCACTGGAGATGTAACTCAAAAAGTCCACCAGGCCGATGGCGGCGACCACCGCGCTGACCCCGCCGATTACCACGATGGAGACGTGGGGGGTTCTGAAACGGTTGAGTTTGGACAGCGGGCGGGGCCATACGCCGTCCCGGCTCAGGGTGAAGGCCTCGCGGGTGGCGCTGAGCATGGCGCTGTTGATGGAGGTGAGCGTGGCGATCATCCCCGCCATCGCCATCATCGGCACGCCCCAGCCCGGGATGAAGCGCCGGACTGCATCCGTCAGCGCCGTCGTGGAACCGGCCAGTTCCTGCCAGGGCACGGTTCCCAGGGCCACCAGGCCCGACGAGACGTAGATCACCGTGCAGAGGGTCAGGCTGATCAGGATGCCCAGGGGGATGTTGCGGTTCGGGCGGCTCACCTCTTCGGCGTCGTCGGCGATCACCTCGAAACCGACGTAGGCACAGTACACCAGTGCAATAGTCTTAAAGATGCGGGACAGGTTGGCCAAGGCTCCCTGGTTGGCAAAGACGGCCCGGCCCGACATAAAGACGTCCCAGTGGAAGCCCGCCGGATGGGTCAGGCCCACACCGATAAAGATGGCGAACACCGCCAGCAGGATGCCGCCCAGGACGATCTGGACGTTGCCCACCTGGGTGACCCCCAGGACGTTGAGCAGGGCAAAGATGCCAATCACCGCGACGGCGACGGGCACGATGGGGGTGGTGGGGATAAAGATCTGCAGCGAGTAGGCGAACCCGACCGCCGACAGGGCGGCGTAGAACGTGCTGGATATGCAGTCCATCGAGCCTACCAGGAACGAGAGGATGTTGTTGCCGTACGCTTCGCGCACGTAACTCATGGCTCCGCCGGCGACGGGATAGGTGGTCGCCAGTTCGCAATAGTTCAGCGCCACGCTGTAACTGAGTAGCCCGCCGATCAGCAGGGCCAACACGGTGGCGGGGCCGGCGATGCCGGCCGCGTGCCCCGTCAGCACAAAGATCTCGGCGGCCAGCGTCCCGGTGGTCCCCAACATCACCACCTGGGCCAGGTTCAATTGTCGCTTCAGTTTACGTTTGCTCATCCAAATCTACCTCAATAAGGACAACACAATGGCCGCCCGGCGTAATGCACCGAGCGGACTCGGATCCGACAGTATAACCGAACAAGCGCCTGCCATAAGCAGGCGCAACATGAGATCGGGCTAGTGCCAGAACCTCTTCTTGTCCGGTACGGGTGTTTGCGTTCCCGCCCGCGGTTGGCCCCATCGTTGAAGGCAGCAGTGTACTCTCAGGCACACTCCCCTAGTTTACACCAACTGTGGCGATTTGTCCAGTTACGGAGTAACTTGAGGTACGCCGCCCTTCACGCCAGCCCGTCGAGCAGGGCCCTGGCCTCCTGGGCGATCTTTGATCTGGCGGCCGAGGAGCGCACCTGGGTCATCGGCCAGCACTTCCCGCCCTTCCCCAGCCTGGGGCACGTGGTCAAGCAGGGGGAGGGGTGGGAATGGCAACCGATGAACCCCGCACAATGACGGCCAGGGCGATGTCGTCAGACTGGGGGGCGTCGTTCACAAATTCACAAATATCTGCCAGGAGCGCGTCTTGAATCCCCTGGGCCGAACAGCCCAGGGCAGCCCTCACGGACTCCAACAGGCGCTCCTTGCCAAGAAACGCCCCTTGCGCGTTGCATGCCTCCGTGATGCCGTCAGTGTACAGCATCAACACGTCACCGGGGGCAATCTGAACACTCTCCTGCCCCCAGTGCGCATCCTCTGCCACACCCAGTGCCATGCCCGTCCTATGCAGCGCCTGGACCGCTCTGTCGCCCTGCGCGCTGATGAGATAGGGTGGACAATGACCCGCATTGCCGTACACCAGCGCTCCCGTGGGCGGGTCAAGTATGCCGTAGAAGACGGTCACAAACTGGTCAGTGTGCGTTTCTGCCAGGATACGATGATTGACGGCACTCAGTACCCGCTCAGGCTGCGCAGGGTGTTCCGCAGCATAGGTGCGGATGAGGATCCAGCACAGGGCCATGAACAACGCCGCTCCTGCCCCTTTGTCCACTACGTCTGCCACCAGGATGCCCAATCGCCCATCCGGCAGGGGATGGAAGTCGTAGAAATCGCCGGACGTCTCTCGGGACGGTCTCAACGTCACCGCCAGTTGCCAGCCGGCGATATTGGGGAGTTCGCGGGGCAAGAAGCTGGCCTGCACTTGCCCGGCCAGGGCCAACTCCCGCTCCATCTTCTCGTTCGCATCTTGAAGCTGTCTCTGCAGTCTCCGCAATGCCAGGTGCGTCTCGACGCGCGCCAGGACCTCCTCGACTTGAAAGGGCTTGGTGACATAGTCTACGCCCCCGGCAGCAAACGCTCTGACCTTGTCCTCGGTTGCATCCAGGGCGCTGATGAAGATGATCGGCACCTCGCGGGTGCGGGCATCTGCTTTCAGGTCTTGGCAGACCTCGTAGCCGTTCATCGCCGGCATGCGGATGTCGAGCAAAATCAGGTCGGGAGGCTCTGCCTGCGCGGCCGCCACGGCCAGCGGGCCGTCAGGCACTGGGCGGATATGATACCCTCGCTCACCCAGCATCTGGGACAGCAGGCGCAGGTTGGCCGGGGTGTCGTCAACGATCATGATGTTCGCTTTTGGAGTGTCGGCCTGGACGTGATTCATCCTGATCCTCCGCTTTGCTCGATCCATGCCAGAATCTTCTTGTACTCAAAGTCCCTGGCCAGGCCCGTCAGCGCGTCGGCCAGGACCGGGTTCTGCTCCTGCACGTGACCGATGAGCGCCAGGATCAGGTTCAAGTCAGCCTTGATCGTCGCCTGTCGCAACTCGGCCACCCAGCCGGCCGGCAGGGCCGCCTGGGCTGCCGGCGTCAGTGCGTCTGTGGGCAAAGCGGCGTCTGCCGGCCGGGCCGTGGCTGGCAATGCTGGCTCCTCATAGACGAAGCGCACACCCAGGTGCTTGGTTAATGTGTCAAAGATCTCATCTTCGCGGAAAGGCTTGCGCACGAAATCGTCGCAGCCTTCCGCCAGCACTCTCTCTCGATCTTCATCAAAGGCGGAGGCGGTCAGCGCGACGATGATGGTGGCCTGCCCCTGGGGCGTGGCCTTGATCCGCCTGGTGGCTTCATAGCCATCCAGGACCGGCATGCGCATGTCCATCCAGATCAGGTGCGGTTGCCAGCGCTCCCATATCTCGAGCGCCTCCTGGCCGTTGATCGCTTCCCTGACCTCAAAGCCTAGCGGCGGCGGAGCGAGGCTTGTAAGCAACTGGACCAACAGTCTGCGATTCGTCTCCCTGTCCTCGGCGACTAGGATGCGATAGGGGCCGCCGGCGGCGGCACGTTGCCCCGGCTGCAGTCCCACCACCCGCCGCGATGGGCCTGCCACCCAGGTTTCGGCCTCCCCCGCCAGTTCAACCTGCACGTCGAACTCGAACAGGCTCCCCTCCCCTGGCTTACTGCGCACGGTGATGTCACCGCCCATCAGGCGCGCATATTGCCGGCTGATGGACAGGCCCAGGCCAGTTCCTTCCTGAAGCTCCCGCCCGCTAGCTGTTTGCACAAAGGGGTCAAACACCACCTCCAACTCCTCTGGGGCGATGCCGGGACCGGTGTCCTCCACCTCAAAGTGCAATGCTTGTTTGCCCTGGCTGGAAATGGACGCCGTGACGCGCAGCACGACGCCGCCCACCTGGGTGAACTTGACTGCGTTGCCGAGCAGGTTGCTCAGTATTTGACGCACTTTCCCCTCGTCGGCCCGCACATAGCGGGGCACGTCTTCGGCTCGCTCACAGCCCAATATCAGCCCCTTGTCCCTGGCCCGCAGGCCGAACATTTCCCCCAGGCCGTCGAGCAGGCGGTGCAGGTCGAAGCTCCTCTCCTGCAACGTCACCCGGCCCGCCTCAATCTTGGACATTTCTAGCACGTCGTTGATCAGGGTCAGCAAATGCTCGCCGCTCCGGTTGATGATACCCAGGTTCTCCTGCTGGACGGTGGTAAGGTTGGGATCACGGTCCATCAGTTGGGTGAAACCCAGGATGGCGTTGAGAGGGGTGCGGAGTTCGTGGCTCATGTTGGCCAGAAACGTGCTCTTGGCCTGATTGGCTGCCTCGGCATACTCCTTCTCGCGCCGAATCTCTTCCTCGAGTCTCTTGCGCTCGGTGATGTCCTCCATGCTGCCCTCATAGTACAGCACCTGGCCCTGTGCGTCTTTGACAGCCCGCGCGGTGTCGCTACCCCAGATGACAGTACCATCGTGCCGGTGGATCCGGGCCTCAAAATCGCGCACGACCCCTTCCCGTTCCATCAACGCCTTCCACCGGACTTGTTCTTCAGGATCCACGTAGAGTGTGGCCGTGTTGGCCGCCAGCAAGGTTTCCCGGTCCGAGCAGCCCGTCATCTGCACGAATGCCTGATTGACGTCCAGGAAGTGCCCTGCCGGTGTGCTTCGGTAGAGCCCCACCGGCATGCCGTCAAACAGCGTGCGGTACCGTTCCTCGCTTTCCCGCAGTTCGACAGTGCGCGCTTCCACCAGTTCCTCCAGGTGCTCCTGGTACCGGCGCAACTCTGCCTCCGCCTGCTTGTGTTTCGTGATATCCTCCAGGCTGCCCTCATAGTACAGCACCTGGCCCTGTTCGTCTTTGACGGCTCGCGCGGTATCTTTGACCCAGATGACCGTGCCGTCGTGCCGGCGGTTCCGGACTTCAAAGTCGCGCACGACCCCTTCTCGTTCCATCAATGCCTTCCACCGCACACGTTCCTCAGGATCAACGTAGAGGCCGGCCGTGTTGATCGCCAGTAGTCCCTCTCGGCTCGGGTAGCCTAGCATCTCCACCAGAGCCAGGTTGGCGTCTACCATTTGCCCTCCCGGAGTGGAGCGGAAGAGTCCCACTGGAACGCCGTCAAACAGGGTGCGATACCGTTCCTCACTCTCTCGCAACTCGGCGGTACGTTCCTCCACCCGTTCCTCCAGGTGCTCCTGGTACCTGCGCAACTCCGCCTCCGCCCGCACGCGCTCGGCGATCTCTCGTTGCGCTTGATCGTACAATCGGGCGTTCTCGATGGCGATGGCCGCCTGGTGGGCCAGGGATTGGAGCACTGCCAGGTCACTCTCGTCGAAGGCGTTCAGGTGGTCACTTTGCACATGCAGCACGCCGATGACCCTTTCCTTCGTTTTCAGGGGCACGGCCAGTTCTGAGCGCATCTCGCTGGCTTCGGGCAGAGCATAGTGGCGCGGCTCCTGGCTCAAGTCAGGCACCAGACTCGCCTCGCCGCTGTGGGCCACCCAGCCGGTGATCCCCTCCTGGCCAACCTTGACCCGCGGCGGCTGGAATTGCGGCGTCTCCCAGATGGCACCAGCCCCCGCCTTGAAGACCAGTTCGTCCCCTTCGATCAAGGCAATGCCGACCAGGTAGTAGCCCAGCGTCTGCTTGATCAGGCGGGCGATCTCCCACAGCAGCTCGTCAACGGCCAGGAGGGAGGTCATGCGGCGCCCCACCTCGCCGATCAACTGGAATTGATCCGCTCGCCGCTGCTCGGCTTCGAAGTGGCGCGCGTTGTCAATGGCGATGGCTGCTTGCTGGGCGAACAGGTTGAGCAGGTGCACGTCGGCAGGCCCATAGCGCCGGTGTGGATCAGCGTCGGCAACTGCAATGGCGCCAACCAGCTGGCTGCCCACAGTGAGCGGAATTGAGACGCCGCCGTGAATCCAGGTATCGGCATACTGTGGAGAGCGTCCCTCCCACGCATGGTAGTCCTGGACGATCAGCGGCTTGCCGCTCTGAGCCGCATACCCCATGGCTCCCTCGCCCAGGGCGAGCCGCGTTCCAACGTAGCCTGCGCCCATATTGTGGCAGACCACAATCCGGATCTCCTGGCTGGTCTCGTCATACAGGCCCAACTCCCCACCGGTAGTACCCAGGAGCGCGGTCGCTCGTTCCACGATGGCCTGCAGCAGGGCTGGCAGTTCGAGTTCAGCGGTAATGTCGGCCATGGTGGTGCGCAGCGCCTCCAATTCGTCGGCGCGCCGCCGCTCCGCAGCCAGGAGCCTGGCTTTTTCCAGCGCCAGCCCGGCCTGTTGGGCGGCGGCGGTGAGCACATCGAAATCATCCTGGTCGAAGGCATCGAGCTCCTGACGCTCGACAGACAGCACACCCAGCACCTTCTCACCGATTCGGATCGGCACCTCGACCTCAGAACCACCTACCCCCGCAACGTAGCGGGGATCCTGGCGCACGTCGGGCGTGTAGTGAAGCAGGCCATCCAGGAGCGGATGCTCGCTCAGTCCCTGACCGGCCGGGATACGGGTGGGGAGAGCACCAGGGTGAAGGCTGGCGCCGGCCGCCAGGTAGCGCTCGCTGGTGGTCGCTACGTCGCTTAGGGCTGTCTCACCCTTGGCAGCGCTGCCCTCCACGGCCGTCTCGTCAACGAGGTACAGGCCAACGGAATCGTAGCCCAGGGTGTCGTGCAAGCCGTTCACCACGCGCCGGCAGACTTCGACCTCGTCCAGTGTGGCGGCGAGCTCCGCGCTAAGCCGCAACAGGGCGGCCTGTCGCCGGGCCTGGGCACGCTCCGCCGCCAGCAGTTGTTCTTTTGTCCTGTCTTCCTCCATACTAGCCTCCTACCCGCCCTGGAGCAGCCGGTGCCGGAAGGCGCCCTGGGCCACCTGTTCTACTGCGGCGCGAGGGTGAGTCACAGCAGGGCCTCGCTGCAGACAATGCGGGGGATCAACACTTTTTGGTCGTCCTGGTCGGAGGTGGCGCGGTGGGCTTCTTCTAGATCGTAGTCCCGAACGATGCGCAGGAGTTGAGTCACCAGGGCTTGACCCGTGATCCTGCCACGGCGCAGGGAGTTGAGTTCTCGATGGACACGGGCAGTCAGAGGGACGGTGGTAAAGATTTCAGACAGAAGGGCCAGACGCGCTTTTTCCTCCGGTTCCTCTTCGGCTTCAAAGACGAGGCGCAATTCCGCGAGGACGTAGTCACGACCCAACGCACTGCCTGCCGGGTTCCGCATCTCCGCCTCTCGGGCGCGCACCTCGGCGTCGAAATCGCGTTTGACGGCGGTGATGCGCTCGTTGATGTTATCCGGCAAGTCAAGCGTAGGTTCATCTTCTTCGCAGCGGATAGCGCGGATGGCCTGCTGCGGGTCAACCATACGATGGCCATGCTCATCAACCAGATATAGTCGCTGGTAGTTCCCTGCCTGGCAGAAAACGAACAAGCCTGGCTTGCCAACAGCCCTACGAGCAGTGCGGACACCGTCGGGCAGCGTGACGATCTCTCGGAAGCGGTCGGGATCGGTACGCTGGAGTTGGCGTATGATCTCTTCGGCTTCCAGCAGGTTGAAGATGTCTGCTGCGGGTTCATCTTCCAATACACTGGCATCGCCGCGATAGATGGCGTACATGTCCTCTTTGTTGATCTGTTCGCTTCTGTGCAGGATGGCGGTGTCTTCGCCAATGGTGCGGTGGATTTCGGCGATGCGGTGTTCCAGCGTATGCTCGATGCCCAGCTCGCGCTCCAGGCCGGTTTCGGGGAGAAAGTTGTAAGCGTAGACAGCGGTATGCTCGGTGCCGATACGGTCCACGCGGCCGACGCGCTGGATCAGGCGCACGGGGTTCCAATGCAGGTCATAGTTGATGACGTGGTTGGCATCCTGCAAGTTGAGGCCTTCGCTGAGGACGTCGGTAGCGATCAGGATGCGCAGTTCCTCTTCACCCGGGCGAAGATCGTAATTGTTGGCCTTGGGAGCGAACCGAACGATGACACGGCCACGATCCCTGGTATCGCTTTCGACGGCCCGAATGTGTCCCAGGTGTCTGAGGTTGTCGTAGAGGTAGTGGGCGGTATCGGCATATTGGGTGAAAATGAGGACTTTGGCGTGGGCCAGATCACCGGGCAGAGCGTGCCTGTCCGACAACGTGTGGCCTCGGGTCACCATGGCGATGAGCTGTTGAAGCTTGTTGTCCTCTGCCGGGCCGATGGACTCGACCAGGTGTGCCATCTCGTCCAGCAGAGCGATATCGGTATCCAGCGCGTCTTGTAGTTTGCCCACGTCAAAGTCGGCGATTGGGTAACGACTGCTGGCGCGTTCCAGGGCCTCGTACAGGCTCAACTCGTCGTCCAGGTCGGACTTGTACAGGACGTCGGTGGCGTCGTCCCCGGCGGGAACCAGGTCGCGGTCCAGGGCACCTTGAAAGGCCAGTTGCAGGCCCTTGAGCCGGTTGACAGTCTGGCGAAAGGCTTCGACGCTGGACTCAAACCGCTTGAAGAGCATGACGCGCATCAAGCCGCGCAGAGCGGCGCCTGCTCGCTGTAGTTCCTGGTACGGAGGCCCGCCTTGACGTTCAGGCAGCACATAGTCGAACAAGGCATAGCGGGCGTAGGTGAGTTGATCCATCAACTCGTGCAACCGCCGGTAGACGTGGCTTTCTGCTCCGGCGTCGCCTACCCCGCGATACGTTTCTTCGATGCTGTAGGTGATGGTCTCCAACCTTCGTTCAGGAAAGACCAGGGGGCGCCCGTTGATCTGGGCGTCGGGATAGTAGGTGCGGATGTGGCGGCGGGTACGGCGGATGAGGACGTGGTTGAGAATCTCCTGCAGGTTGCGGCTGGGCGGCTCTTCGTTGCGCGGCTCGACTTTGTTGAAGAACTCCGGCAGGTTGGGCGGATTGACAGGGATAGACGTGGTGTCCTGGGTGTGCCAAAGCCGGATTTGATGGTAGACGTCCCAGGCGCTGGTAGCGCGCGGAGTAGCGGTCAGCAAAATGGTGGGCCGCGTCTGAGTGAAGAGCTGGAGGGCAGCGTAGCGTTGAGTATCGCCGTGGCGAAAGTTCTGTGACTCATCTACCAGGACGAGATCGCGGTCGCGGTAGCGCCAGTTATCCACCAACATGCGCTCGTTGCCCGCCTGGCTGAGGAGGCCCATCGAAATGACCGGCGCGTCAATCTGGTAGCGCTCCATAAACCACTCCCACATCTCCACCAGGGAAGCAGGACAAACGACGAGTGGGCGGGCGCCGCGGTAGAGCGCATAGTGCTTGAGTAGCGTGGTCCCGATGAAGGTCTTGCCCAGGCCGACGACGTCGGCGATGAAGACGCCTCTGTAGGTATCGAGGATCTGGATCGCCTGTCGGACGGCCACGCGCTGAAAGTCGGCCAGGTCGGGCATTTCGGTCTCCCACAGAAGTTCAGCGTCCCGCCGCCCCTCCAGCCGGCCCTCGACCAGGGTATAGAGGGTCTTGAGGTAAACGTCGTGAGGGCTGACAGGTCGCTCCCCTTCCGGCGTGACCACCCGGCTGGTGGCCCAGGAGCGCCGGAGTTCACGCATCAGGTCTTTGTCGAAATCCTCGGCCTCGTTCCACAGGTCGTTGAACCAGCGGGAGAGTTCAGCGTGGTTGGCGTTGCCGAACACGTGCACGTTGAGTTCGGTGTTGTGGGTGACGCCGCCCAGGGAGAGGTTGGAACTGCCGACGATGGCCGCACCGGTCTGGGCGTGGATGCGGGCCGGGTCGAAGTCGAAGAGATAGGCTTTGGCGTGCAGACGGCCACGGGTGTAGACGCGCACCTGTACCTTGCCCTGGGCGATGAGTTCGGCCAGGGAGAGAACCAGGGCCTGGGCATTGTCGGTCTGATCCATCAACTCCAGGGTGGACTGGATGGAAGCGGCTGTCTCAGCGCAGATGGTGCGAGCCTGAGCCGAGGCCATCCGTTCGCGGCGCACCGCACGCTGGGCGGTTTCCAGGTGGAGGTAGCCTTCGACCAGTTGCTCGACGGTCTGCCGGTTGGTGACGTTACCGATGAGCAGGCGCAGTTGGTCCAGGTGGGGAATTTGCGCGGCGATGGCCTCGAAGCCAGAGAGGAAGAAGTAACCGACGGCGAAGTGAGCGCGGATGGAATCGGCCAGGAAGGCGCTGATCTCGGGGGCCAGTTCGCGGGTACGGTTGTCTATGATGTCGTGAGGCATGGTCAAGCAGAGACCGTTTCCGGTTTATCCGGGTCGAAGCGCAAGATCAACTCACGCCCATCGTCGAAGCGGATGCGATAGCCCTCAATCGTCAGGGGGGCATCTGGGGAGACCGTGACGACAGGCCCTGCCTCCAACCATGCGATGTGAATCTCTACAGGCGCCATGGCCATCTGTCGCCTGGCCAGCAACTCGAAGAAGGTTTGAGCCGGTAACCGGTCGTCCTCACCGGAGCGGTGCTCGATGAAGG
>Ga0315291_10003375_pt1 | contig 20670 bp, 15 predicted proteins | sample YL17G12_20_MG_FD_203070 | JGI IMG/M metagenome (GOLD analysis project Ga0315291, IMG submission 203070) | Sediment microbial communities from Yellowstone Lake, YNP, Wyoming, USA - YL17G12_20 | ecosystem: Environmental > Aquatic > Freshwater > Lake > Sediment | place: USA: Wyoming | collected...
ACATTCTCCACAAGCTGTCGCTCATCCCCTTGCTTGCCTGGGTGGGCTTGGGCGCAGACGGGCTTTCCTCCTCGGCTTACGGCCCGGAAGAGGCGTTTCGGGCCTTGGGCAGCCATACGTATCTGGCCCTGTTCCTGGGTGTGGCGACCGCTCTTACGGTCGGGATCATTTCCTACGCCTACTCGAGGATCATCGAGCACTTCCCGCATGGCGGCGGCGGCTACATCGTGGCGACCCATATGCTCGGCGAGCGCGCCGGCGTTGTCTCGGGGTGCGCGTTGATCGTTGACTACATACTGACGATCACGGTTTCCATCACTTCCTGCGTCGATGCCTTGTTCAGCTATCTTCCCGCGGACTTTCACCGGTTCAAGATTCTGACCGCCTCTGTGCTGATCGCGGTTCTGGTAATCCTGAACATCCGGGGCGTCAAGGAATCCATCATGGTCCTGGCGCCCATTTTTATCGCGTTTGTGGCGACGCATGTCCTGATGCTCGGTTATGGCATATTCAGTCACCTCGGCAGCCTCCAGCCGGTGGCGAGCAGCTTTCAGAATAGCCTGACCCATGACCTTTCCACGATCGGAGGCGTGGGGATTCTGCTTCTGTTCCTGCGGGCCTATTCCCTCGGCGGCGGCACGTATACCGGAATCGAAGCGGTCTCCAACGGGCTGCAAATCATGAGAGACCCGAAAGTCCAGACGGGCAAGCGCACCATGCTGTATATGGCGGCCTCCCTGGCGTTGACGGCCGGCGGGCTCTTCCTGTGCTACCTGCTCGTGGACGTGCGGCCTCTGCCGGGAAGGACGCTCAACGCCGTCCTCGCCGACAGCCTGTTCGGACAATGGAGCCTCGGCCGCTGGATCGCCTTGATCACCATTTTCTCCGAAGGCGCGCTGCTGCTGGTAGCCGCCCAGACGGGATTTGTCGATGCCCCGCGCGTGATGGCGAATATGGCCGTCGATTCGTGGCTGCCGCACCGGTTCGCCTCTCTCTCCGAGCGTCTCACCATGCGCAACGGCGTCCTGATGATCGGCATCACCGCCTTTGCGATGCTGCTGTACACGCACGGCTCCATATCCGCCCTCGTGGTCATGTATTCCATCAACGTGTTTCTGACGTTCTCGCTTTCCCAGTTTGGCATGTTGCGGTTTTTCGTGCAGAACCGTGGGGCACAGGCCAAATGGAAACAGCACGTCGGCATTCACGCTACCGGCCTGATCCTCTGCCTGACGATTCTCTCCGTAACCGTTTTCGAGAAATTCACGGAAGGCGGCTGGCTGACCCTCGTCATCACGTCGCTGCTCATCGCCTTGTGTTACGGGATCCGCAGCCATTATGCCAAAGTGAGAACCCAGTTGACGCAATTGGATAAGATCCTCTCGAAAATGCCCGCCTCGCGCCCGAGGAACGCCGAGCCGGTCGACGGCAGGAACATGACCGCCATACAACTGGTCAGCAGCTTCAATGGCGTGGGCGTGCATACCCTGTTCTCCATCCTTCGCTCATTTCCCGACATGTATAAGAACTTCATCTTTGTTTCCGTGGCGGTCGTCGACCAGGGGGCTTTCAAGGGCGAGGAAGGACTGGAGAGCCTCAAGGAATCCACGGAGGAGTCTCTGCGGGAATATGTGAAGCTTGCCCGGGCACTCGGATTCCCCGCCGAATACCGGATGGCGGTCGGAACCGATGTCGTAGAGGCGGCGACCGGGTTGTGCGAGGAGGTCTCGCGCGAGTTCAAACGTTCCACGGTCTTCTCGGGGCAGCTTGCCTTTCGTCTGGAGAAGTTCTACCATCGACTGCTTCACAACGAGGTCGCGTTCGCCATTCAGCGGCGCTTGCAGTGGAGCGGCATAACGAACGTCATATTGCCGATCAGAATTGGCCTGCCGAAGGCTGAGCTGGTCGAATAGCCGGAGGACGGAGGACCGATGGCAGAGGCAAGCCCTCTCCGCCGGTAATAAGTGTGCAGACGACGGTTCCTGTGAGAATGCGATATCAGGACTTGGGTGGCAGCGGCAAGCGCCAGCTTGCCGATGGTTCGCCCATCCGCCATCGGCAAAGCCTTCGGCCTTGCCGCTGCCACCCGGATATTTTCCTCCTCTTCCGGTGCACCGAAGGTCCATGAACGGGCGTGCTCGACATCCGCAGGTGAGATCCTGTCATGGGATTGTCATTGCGAGGAGGCCAAAGGCCGACGAAGCAATCTCCAAGCGCACGATCTCGGATTGCCACGCCAGCCGTGGGCTGGCTCGCCATGACATGCGAATCCTTTCACCGACGAAGGCGCTATGCATCCGCCGGCGACTTTTCGTTGGTGGGGCGCTTTACAAATCCGGCGGCGGTTGATACGATAGCGTCAGGTTTCGCCGATGTAGCTCAATGGCAGAGCACGGCTTTCGTAAAGCCGGGGTTGTGGGTTCAAGTCCCACCATCGGCTCTTTTCGTCGTGGACCGCTCGTTCGCAGGGTGTGCTGCATACCATCTTCGTTATCAGGGGAGAGGCACCTATGGAACCGCAGGACGCAACAGGCACTCCGGCTCAAGCCACCAACAGAACCATGCCCCGCACCCGCGTAATCCTCGCCGTGGCGGTTGCGATCGTAATCATCGCGGCTGGCGTCTGGCTCACAGGCCTTGGCTCTTATGTTTACCAGCGTGCGGCTTATTCCCCCAGACCTGAGACCTTCGCCGGCAGTTCCGAGTCGCTCCAGCAGACGGTCATTGTTCCCACGCTGGACAGCCCCTGCCCGCCGAACAAGAACATCATCTGGTGCTCCTCGTTCCAACTGGCTTGGAATGAGATGAAAGATAAGGTCGTCCGCGCCCCCCTTCAGGTGATTGGAGCCGAGGAGATTGCGGCTCGCCTGAACGCGGCCCAGCCATCCGCCTCCGATTTGGAGCCGAGCTCATTCTGTGCCGTCGGCGGCCGGGTAGGAGATGGAATCATCGGCAAGATCAAAGAGGAGATGGCACGCAGATTTCCATCCCGGAGACTGCCCGATCTGCAAAAGTATGCGAGTGAGCCCGATAGCATGCTGGCCTACTCCTATCTTTCCGTCAAGGTGCCGTTCAAGCATCCCTTCCGGCAGGTAGAGCGTAGGTTTATGTTCGCCGATTCGTCCGGCGCGAAAACCAGTGTAGATGCGTTCGGCGTCTGGAATTACTCGGACCAGTACGATAAGATCCGAAAACAGGTAGAGGTCATGCATTACCGGCGCGTCAGTGACCACAGAGCGGATGAAGAGGGTCTCCAGATAAAGGAATGTGTCCTCGATTTGTGCAAGGACAGCCGGCCTTACCAGATCGTTGTCGCCCTGGTCGAGCCCCAAGACTCGCTGGCCAAGACCCTTGAGTACGTCCGCCTTCAAGTGGAAGGCTTCAAAAAGGGCGAGTACACTAAATGGGAGACTCAGCTTGAGAGGGTGGACCATGTGGAGATTCCTGAGATGGTCTGGCGGATTGATCATCAATTCCAAGAGCTGATCGGCAAGACCGTCAGCAATGTGGGCCTGCCCATCGCCGGGGCTATGCAAATGATAGAGTTCAGGCTTGATCGATCTGGTGCCGTGCTCGAAAGTGATGCGCAGGTCGCCGTAAAAGCGACTCCGCGCGAGTTCGTCTTCAACCGGCCTTTCCTGGTCTATATGCAGAAGCGGGGGGCGGAGCAGCCGTTCTTTGTCATGTGGGTGGACAACGCCGAACTGCTGACACGCAAGTGATGAGTGCGGCGGTCGCGTAGGTGACAACTTCTGTGGGGCGACCCCGTTTCTGGGCTCCTCGCACCAACTTAGGCCAGGATTCGGATGCGTTTTTCGCTTTAGGGCTGCCAGCAGGACGTCAGAGACTCCGTGGAGAGCGGGCGCACGTCGCCGAATCGGTGCGTCCGTTCGCATGTCTGCTGGTAGCCCGTCAGGCGCTAAACGCGATCTCTTTGTGTCGCCGCGAAATGTAGTCACACACGTCCTCACATTGCCAGGATTTCACTTGACGGCCAATCTGCGTGCCGGTATGATAACCACATAACTATCACAATAAAGTCACAATCGAACAATGAATCATCAATCGTAAATCGCAAATCATAAATAGTAAATTCGGAGGGGTCTGACGTAACCAGCGAAACGCGAATCCTTGCCCATCGGCTCAGTGCCAGGGCCCAGACGAGCCCGGTGCCCAATGGGCCCACCATTCCAGTGTTCCATTATTCCACGATTCCATTCGCCGCCTCCAGGGCGGGGCGAACGTGCAAAAAAAAGCCAATTTGCAGGGGGGCCGCGTGAATGTTAACTTCTGCTCCGAAAAAGGTTTATGATGACAGCACGTGGGTGCTGCGCCTGCGAAAACAAAGCCAATTATCCTCGCGGGCTTGTAGTGTGCCCGTAAGGGCATCGGATTCCGAAGTTTCAAGTTTCAAGTTGGAAGTTTCAAGTATCAAGGCGGAAAAGCCAGGCATCGAGTCTTCCGACTTCAAACTTCACACTTCAAACTTGGTACTTCCCAAGAAACGCCTCACGCCGTCACTACGAGCGGAACCGGATTGTGCAAAACAAAGCCAATTTCCACGGGCGGGAAGAAACGATAAGCCTTTTCGAGGAAAGGGGTTATGATTATCATGCTCGATTTCTGGGTCATGCAAAACAAAGCCAATCCCGGCCACACCCGGACGGCGTCTCCCGCGGCCATTTGTGGTTGGGGGTATCGACTATCCTTATTATAATGCGGACGGAGGTCTCGCGGTCCAAGGGACCCCTGTACGGAGTTGACGGATAAATGACAGACCCACGACCAAAGTCGGGAAAGAGCGATACGTCGCCCGAGGCGCGGCGGGTGCAGTACGACCTCTACCGCCGGATGTCGCCTGCCCGCAAGTTCCAACTTATCTTCGATACGTACGAGATGGGCAAGCAACTGGCGATGGCCGGGCTGCGAATGCGGCATCCGGAGGCGACCAAGGAGGAACTATGGCGGCTCTGGGCGCGCCAGCATCTTGGTGACGAACTCTATGAAGAGGTGTATGGGACGCACAGCGGTGAACGAAAAGCGTGAGACAGAAGAGGTGATCGAACGGTTTGCCGACGTGCTCGATGGCTTGGGCATCCGTTATGCGATTGGCGGCTCCGTCGCGAGTGCTCTATATGGTACCGTGCGGTTTACGAGAGACGCCGATATCAGTGTCGAACCTTTCTCGCCGCTTGCGGATAGGCTCTATGACCTGCTCAAGGATGAGTTCTACGTCAGCAAGCAAGCCATGGAGCAGGCTCTGAAGTCTCACGGCAACTTCAATATTATTCACTTTGAAACGGCATTCAAGATAGACATCTTCATCCAGGGGCCGGGCGAATTCGAGCAGCGACTCTTCGACCGCGGCAGAATGCAGCGATTGAGCGACATGAGTCGAAGAGACGTATCGGTGGTGTCTCCGGAAGATATTATCCTGCTCAAACTGCGTTGGTTCCGGGAAACAGACTGCACATCGGAACGGCAGTGGAATGACGTTCTGGATGTGCTGGCCGTGCAGCAAGACGCACTCGACATGAGGTATCTAACCGACTCGGCGCGAAAACTCGGCTTGGAGGAGCTTTTGCACCGAGCAATCACGGAGGCTGAGACGTAGGACGGGGCATGACACTGAAAGATAAGCAGGAATCGTTGCAGAAGATATTGAGGGAACTGGGCCAGGTGGTGGTGGCCTATTCGGGCGGGGTGGATAGCACGTACCTGCTCAAGGCGGCCGTGGATACGCTTGGGGCGGACAACGTGCTGGCGTGTACGAGCGTCGGGCCGGCCGAGCCGGGCAACCAGTATGAAAGGGCCAGCGGGGTAGCCCAGAGCATCGGGGTTGAGCTGGTGGTCGTCGAGGCAGGCGAGATGGAGGACCCGAACTTCACGGCCAACAACCCCGACCGGTGCTTCCACTGCAAATCGCGCCTCTGCCACCGGCTCCTGGACGTCGCGCAGCAGCGGGGCTTCGAGTACGTGGTCTTCGGCACCAACCACAACGACCTGGGTGATTTTCGACCCGGCAACGAGGCGATCAAGGCCTTCGGCATTCGCTCGCCGCTGGCGGAGGCGGGACTGACGAAAGACGAGATCCGCCAGTTGAGCCGGCAAGCCGGTTTGCCGACCGCCGACCAGCCGGCGTCGCCGTGCCTGGCTTCGCGGGTCGCTTACGGCCTCGAAATCACCGAAGAGCGGCTCAGACAGATCGACCAGGCGGAGAACTTCTTGCGGTCGCTCGGCTTCGTCGAGTTCCGCGTCCGTCACCACGATGCAATCGCACGCATCGAGGTGCGCGCACAGGATGTGCCCAAGCTCGCGGCTGAGCCGGTCCGGTCGAGGGTCGTCGAGAAGCTCAAGTCGCTGGGCTTTTGGTTCGTGACAGTCGATTTGCAGGGCTTTCGCTCCGGCTCGCTGAACGAATCGCTGTCGGAGGAGCAGAAAAGAACCGGCATGAAGGCCTGATGCCGCCTCTGGCAGCAGGGCTCTGTGCAGTATCATTTTGAGTGGGAGGTATCGATGTCTGTTGTATCATTTATTCGAGCGTCTGTCTCCATGTTACTGCTCACGCTGAGCCTGGGCTCGCAAGTCCACGCGTCCGCAACTGCTGAACCAGCCCGGGACAAAGCGGACCTGCTCGTCATGACCTTCAATATTCGCTACGGCACGGCCGACGACGGCGAGAACAACTGGGACAAGCGCAAGGACTTGGCCGTGGATGTGCTGCGCCGGCATCATCCGGATGTCGTCGGGCTTCAGGAGGCCCTGCGCTCGCAGCTCGATGACATCCGGGCGGCCCTGCCGGAATACGGCGAGCTCGGCGTCGGCCGGGACGACGGCAAGACCAAGGGCGAGTACTCCGCCATCCTCTATCGAAAGGACCGGCTCGATGTGAACGACTCCGGGACGTTCTGGCTCTCGGACACGCCCGAGGTCCCCGGCTCGACCACCTGGGGCAACCAGATCACCCGCATCTGCACCTGGGGCCGGTTCGTTCCGAAGTCGTCCGGCCGAGCCTTCTACCTGTTCAACACGCACTTGGACCACCAGTCCCAGCCGTCCCGGGAAAAGAGCGTTGTCCTGCTGAGCCGACGGATCGCCGCTCGGTCGCATCCCGACCCTGTAATCGTCACGGGCGACTTCAACGCGGGCGAAAGCAATCCGGCGGTTCGCTACCTCAAGGGCCAGATGTCCCTGCCGGCCGACGCGAACAGCGGCGCAGTCTCACCGGAGGCTTTTGTCGATACGTTCCGCCTGTTGCATCCGGAGGCGACGGACGTCGGCACGTTCCACAGCTTCACTGGCGAGCGGACCAGAGAGAAAATCGACTACATCTTCGTTCTGCCCGGCACAAAGGTCCTGCAAGCTGCCATCGTGCACGATGGCCGAGGCGAGCGTTACCCCTCCGACCACTTCCCGGTGATGGCATTGCTTCGCCTCGCGGACCGGACGCAGAATTGAGAACCTTGGCTATGGTCCGGCCGCTAAAACTCGATGGTGAGCTCCGTGCCCAGAACGTTGGCGAAGGACCAGTGGCCGTCCTTTTCGGCTTTGTACATGTAAAACAAGTCCAGACTCATGCGCTCTCGCAAGGGCAGAGACAGCCCCATGGCCAGGCGGTTCTGGTTTGTTTCCCCCTCCGTGAAATCGTAGAATACTTCCTCCGAGGCAAACAGCGTCACGGTGGATGGGCCGAGGCGGACCGGCCGCTCGACCAGGATGCGCTCCCGGATGCGCCACCTGTCCCTGTCTTCGAGCTCCCGGTATTCGGGCTGATTCCTCCACTGGATGGTCCACGGCTCAAAGGTCCACTCGAGCGCCAGCGGAAAGAGCAGGCGGTTCTCCGTTATCCAGTGGTCGTCCTCCTCCCTCCTTTCCCATCGGTACCCCGCGCCCAGAGTCACACCCTTGGAGAGATTCACCGTGGGGACAATGGTGACGCTATACAGAAAGAAATCCGAGAAGTTGTCCTGCCACTTCTGTCGGAAGGCCAAGCCGAGAGCCAGCTTATCCGTGACCTTATGCTCCAGGACAAACTCATTCCAGTACTGCCAGTCGTCGGCAGCATTGGCCGCCGGGGCCGAAGCCCATACACTTGCGGCGATCCACAAGAGCGAAAAGCGATGCTTCACTTCAATTCCTTCTCAGGTCTCCAACCGGCCTTAGTCACGAGCGAGTCCCTTTCCGGGTGGTGTTCGTGGCGCCGCCATGATGCCGTGCCCGGGAGTCTTTATGCAATGGAGAATGTTCCCGCAGCGCTGTATGATGGTCGTCGCGGTCCCCGGCGGAGGGGTCTGCTGCTTGATTCCCGGCAACAGCTCGTAGTGCCGAGCAAGAGAGGTGAAACATGAAGAGGCGAAGCGTGTGGATGGCGAGCGTGATTACTCTGACCCTGGTCGCATGGAGTATGGCACCCGGCTCGCAGGGCCAGGCCGACCGGAGCGAGGACCGCAAGGGCGAAAAGCAACAAGGCAAGAAGAACACATGGGACTTCGACAAAGTGGCGGCCGGCGGATTGCCGAGGGGCTGGAAGGCCGCCGAGACCAATGGCAAAGGCAAGCCGGGCACGTGGCAGGTGATCGCCGATGCCAACGCACCCAGCGCCCCCAACGTCCTGGCCCTGACGAAAACGGAGAATCGCAGCGGCACCTACAACCTGCTAATGGTCGCAGGCACGCGCTACAAGGACCTGGAACTGGAGGTGACGGTCAAAGCGCTGTCCGGTAAGGAAGACCAGGGCGGCGGGCCCCTCTGGCGGGCCACTGATCCTAACAACTACTACGTCACGCGCTGGAACCCGTTGGAGAACAACCTCCGCCTGTACTACGTGAAGGCCAGCAAGCGCACCCAGATCGCCAGTGTCGATGTGACCGCCGACGCCAAAGTCTGGCACACGATCAGAGTCACGGACGTCGGCAAGAAGATCATGGTGGCCTTCGATGGCAAGACCCTCATTGAGAAGGAAGACGCCACTTTCCCCGGCCCGGGCCTGATCGGCCTATGGACCAAAGCCGACGCCGCCACCGCCTTCGATGATCTCCAGGTCGAATCGAAAACCGCCGCTGACACCGGCGCCGGCGACAAAAAAGGTGGAGAGCGATGATGGCGTGGCGCCATAGGAACCGTCAGAGGCATTGGCATTGCCCTGCGCGGGAACGGCGGGAGATATGAGCACTCTGTGGCAGGACGTGCGGTACGGGCTGCGGTTATCGGCGCGAAGCCCCGGCTTTGCGGTGACAGCCATTCTGATTCTGGCCGTAGGCATCGGGGCGAATACGGCGATCTTCAGCGTGGTCAACGCCGTGATGCTCCGGCCGCTGCCCTACAAGGATTCCCATCGCATTGTGAGGATCTGGGAGCAAGGCGTCCCGTGGAAGGAGGGGCTCACATATCGTCCGAATTTTTTCTTCCTGCGAGAGCAGAACCGGGTGTTTGAGTCTCTGGCCGGGTACTGGAGGCGTCCCTTTTATGTTGCAGGGATAGAGCAGCCCCATGAGATAAAGGGATGCGAAGTCACCGCCAACCTCTTTCCTTTACTGGGTATTCAGCCCATACTGGGGCGCGGATTCCTGCCGGAAGAAGAGAAACCCGAGAGCACCCGTGTGGTGATTCTGAGCCATGCCTTCTGGAAAGACCACCTGGGTGGGTCTTCGGATGTCATCGGCAAGAGCATAAGTCTCACCACGGCGGGGCCGGGTGAGGATGAGAGTCTCACTAAGGTCCTGAATCGCGAGAGTTGCACGATCGTAGGGGTCATGCCTCCTGGGTTCAGTTTTCCTTTCGGGCGATCCGTGCCGCTTTGGAGACCGATCATTCTCACCGAAGACGCTGCGGGCCTCCAGCCCATCCCGGTGTTTCCGCTGGCGCGATTGAAGAAGGGTGTTACTCCCCAACAGGCGAACGCGGACTTGGCCGTGCTTGCGGATCGCCTGCGTCAAATGGACCGCAATGCCAAGGTAGAGGGTGCCAAGTTTGGCGTCCAGCGGCTCCTGGATCAGATCGTGGAGGGCCATCGGAAGTTGCCCCTGCTGCTGTTGGGAGCATCGGGATTCGTGCTGCTGATCGCCTGCGGCAATATCGCCAACCTGTTTCTGGCTCGTGCCACCGTGCGCCAGCGGGAGATGGCAATGCGACTGGCCCTGGGCGCCTCGCGAACCCGTGTCATGCGTCAGATGCTCACCGAGAGCCTCCTCCTGAGCGCGGGCGCCGGTGTACTGGGTCTGGCGCTGACCTTCTGTACGGTCAAGGGGCTGGTTCGTCTATGCCCCTCGGACATTCCACGCTTGCCGGAAGCGAGTGTAGACCTGTCCGTCCTTGGTTTTACTCTTGGCGTCTCTGTACTTACGGGCCTGTTATTTGGCATGATGCCAGCCTGGCGGGCTTCCGACGTGGGCGTGAGCGAGACCCTCAAGGAAGGGTCGGGACGGATCACGAGCGGCCGTGGCTGGCGACGTGTTCATAGCGGCCTGGTGGTTTCTCAGCTTGGTCTTTCTCTGGTTCTGCTCATCGGAGCAGCCCTGTTGATTCGCAGCGTGATTGCCCTGCAAAACGTGGACCTGGGATTCAGACCCGAAAAGGTGCTGGCAATGCATATTCAGTTGCCGCAAGCGAAATATACTGGGTTCGCCCAGTACAATACCTTCTTTCAATCGCTGCTCGAACGACTGCGAGCCCTTCCGCACATCCGTTCGGCGGCGGCGCTTTTCGACGGCCATAGCGTGACCGATGCGTTTGATTTCAGTGATGCCTTCGAGTCCAGTTTCTCCATTTCGGGCCAAGCCGATTCCGGGCCAGGCCACTCTACCCGATGGGTGGGCGTCACACCGGAGTTTTTTGATACGATGGGCATCCGGTTTCTCAGAGGGCAGACGCTCACAGACCAGGACCCAGACGCCGTCGTAATCGATGAGACCCTGGCCCGGGAGTGCTTCCCCGATATCGACCCCATCGGGCAAAGGCTGATCACCGACGACCCAGCCGGACACAACATTCATACCATTGTGGGTGTTGCAGGTACAGTGAGAGACTTCCAAACGCCGGATCCGGTGAAGGGAGTAGCCTATGGACGGGGGGACGACTTTCTGGGATTTGTGGTTCTCCTGGTGCGAACGGACGGGGACCCGATGCGCCTGGCCCCGGCGCTTCGGATGCAGGTTGCCGAGTTGGAGAAGGATCAGGTAATTAAGGAGTTGGAGCTCTTGGAGACGGCGTTGTCTCGAATGCTGGCGCCGCGGCGTTTCACGATGGTTCTGTTGGGCCTTTTTGCCGGCATCGCCTTGATCCTGGCCTCGGTTGGCATCTATGGCCTGCTGCAATACAGCGTGACGCAGCAGACCCATGATATCGGGATTCATATGGCGTTGGGTGCGCGCAGAATTGATATCTTAAGGGCGAGCCTGGCACACGGGTTCAAACTGACGCTCATCGGAGTCGCCATCGGTCTGGCCGGAGCCATGGCCCTGACCCGGATTCTTTCCAGTCTTCTGTATGACGTAACTCCCACGGACCCGCTGACACTTGCGGGTGTATCCCTGGTATTGGCTGCCATCGCCCTGCTGGCCAGTTATATCCCCGCGCGCCGGGCGGCACGAATCGATCCCATGGTGGCGCTGAGATATGAATAACAAGACCGGTGATGGAATTCCGAAGTGCCGTATCTGTTAAGGAAAGCGCGCCACAGCGGGACCGGCCGCGTCAGCGGTTTTCGACGGACTGGCGCAGGGCACGGCAGGAGCTGAGGAACTCCTCGGGCGACATGTCGCGGAGGAAGACCAAGCCGCGGGTGGCGCGGATCAGGGCGTTGGCGTGGTTGTAGAACCATTCCCGGCCCAGGCAGACTTTCACCTTCTGATATTGCTCGACCTGGATGCGCTGGGCCAATTGCGAGAAAGGCCCGTCGTATTCGTGGCTCGGGAAGGAGGCGTCCTTCTGCGTGATGAAGGAGTTCATGAAGGCGTCGTGCATGACGGAGAACATCGCCAGGGTCACGGGCACGAAGACATTGGCTTCGGAGGGATCGAAGCGGAACCAGACGTTGCGATAGCCCCAGATGCGCAGGTTCGGCTTGTCACAGGTCTTGAGGTGGACCCGCAGCGCCTCGGCGAGCGCCTGCATGACTTTGTAATGCGTGTCGGGCCCGCTGGCCTCCGGGTCGAAGGCGACGGTAATCACGTCGGGATTGACCCGCCGCAGCTCCGCCACGATGGGCGGGACGTCCTCGTCCATCGTGGGCTCTTCGGTGAAGATATCGCCCGTGTAGAAGCCCAGCCGCAGATGCCGGACATTCTGGCATTGCCAGCCGTAGTAGCCCCAGAGGCATTCGGCCTCCCACTCGCGGCACATTCCTTTCAGTCGCTGGATGTGCTCCGGGTCCTTCTTGCCGGGATAGGTCGTGGCGAAATACTCCTCCAGCTCCGCGACGCAGCCGTCCATGTCCCGCAGGAAGTCATCGCCGAACAGCTCGATCAGGTTGCGCAGCGTACGCCGGGCGCAGCCTTCGTCCTTGTCGTCCTGGTCCTTGGCGGCCACGCCGTCGAGGTACTGCCAGACATCGCGGTTGCGCTCGACCACGTTGCCCTGCGCGAAATAATCCTGCTCCAGCAGGGTCTTGAACTGCGGGGTGCCGAGGAACCGGCGCAGGCACACCATCTGGGCCTGCATGAAGCGATTGGTGACGGCGGTGAAGCCGCTGGTGAGCGTCAGGAAATGGTGCTCGTTGCTCGCCTGGCGGAAATGGCGGACGACCTCGGAGAAGTAGCCGAGCATGATGTCGTCGTGGTGAGGCTCCGTGTGCAGGAACCGTTTGTTGCGGCAGACGTGCGAGCCGCTGTCGATCTTGGCGACGAGCCGCTCGTGCACCATGTTGGCCAGTTCCTGCAACGGCTCGGACCGCTTCTGCAGAACGGCGGCGGCCAGCGGGCTGGTCCGGCAGTCGGCCTCGGTCAGATCGAGCAGGCGCCTGCGGCGCTGGACGGCCAGCTCGACCAGGGCCTTCTCCACCTCGGCGTCGCTGAGGGTCGGTGCGCTCTGGAGAACCTGAACTTGGCGCTCGGTGAGCTGCGCCGCCGCGCCTCGCGTGATATAGAATCGGGCGTTGGGTAATTGCTGCAGGCAGCTCGCGGGGATGTCGATGTGCTGCTCGGACTGGATGGCCTGCGCGACCAGCGCGGCCTTCGCCTGCCCGGCGGCAATGACAATCGCGGTGCAATCCGGGTTCGCCGTAATCGTCCGCAGGCCGATGGTAATCACTAAGCATTGGCGGGCGACCTCGATCCCGCCCAAGTCGGTTGCGGCGGCGGCCTGGGTCTCATAATTGGTCGGACACAAGCGCGTCGTCGAGTAATGGTCCGAGCCTTTGATGTTGAAGCCGATATGGCCGTCGGGGCCGATACCGCCGAGGAAGAACCCGATGCCGCCCAACCCCTGAATCCGCTGCTCGTACTCCATGCACCATTGGTCGATCCGGGCGAGCAGGGCCTTCTGCCGGCTTTCGAGCTGGTTCGTCGGATGCCGATACCGCAAGGTCAGGTCCACGCGATTGCCCGGCCACACATCCGCCAGCGTCTCGCACGTTCGCAAACCGATCTGGCACGTGTCGATCAGCAGGGCCTGGGCCGGGTCGAGCCCGAAGCCCTCGATATAGAAGTGCTTGACGTAATGGGTGAAGCTGTTGTGCTGAGCGGAGTTCATGGGATAGAACTCGTCGATCTGCGCAAAATGCAGGCTGGACATGTCGGGCTTCTTCGTCGGATCGACGCCGGCCTGTTCCAGCGTTCGCTGGATCTCGGGCGTCTCCCAGTGGTTGAGCACGCGCTGGACCCACTTGATGAAGTGTTCCGGCGTCTTGCCGGTCGGCAGGGAAATCACGCCGCCCGGATGGCTCTGCACCCACTCGATAAACCGCATTGCCGCCAGCTTGCCCAACGCCGGGAAGTTCTCCACGACGATCGTGGGAATCTTCTCCGCCGGCCCGCACAGCACGTCGAACGACGACGCCCGCACGGCGACCTCCTCAACGGGCGTCAAAACTATACGTCTATCCTCGTTCATTCCTGCAGATACTCATATCCTGTGTTACTTCAGAGGGACCCTGAGCGACGAGACGAGGCTGTCGCTTCCCGGAAAACGCCGGATCAGGGACTCCTTCGCGGTAGCCTACCAATCCCCCATCACCTTTGCAAGTCTTGGCCGCAAACTGTCGCGTATCAGCGTGCGACTGACTTTGTGGCCCTGATTGGCATGTGCGAAATCCCGCATGGTAGGGCGAACGTGGGTTCCCAAACGCGATTCTTTGCGTTTGGGGTCCCCGTCCTCGCTCGCCTCAAGAAGTCGTGCGGGGACGCACGACCTACAAGAGCCACTAAAGTTGGCCGCGCACGCGCATCACCAGAGCGTGCGCTGGTCGAGCTCTTCGGCGGGAGCCTTCTCTTTGCGTGGCCGCTTCCGGGTCTCCACGATTTTGAACGCCGGGCAGGGGCGCACGGCTTTCGGGCATTCGCCCGTCCAGCAGTAGAGGCAGAGCTTCTCGCGCGGCAGTCCGATGGCCTTGACCATGTCCTGCACCGTCTGGTACCGCAGCGTGGTGACACCCAGGTCTTTGGCGATCCAGTCCACCATCTGCCGGTATTTCGCGGAGGCGGGGTCGAGGTATTCCGACACGTCGGCCAGGTCGTGGCCTTCGAGGGCCCGAATGGCGTTGCGGGCGGCCAGCTCGCGGGTCGAGCGGGTGGACAGGTTGAACCGGCAGGGGAACATCAGCGGGGGGCAGGCGGGCCGGACGTGGATTTCCTTGGCGCCGCAGTCCCACAGCTTCTTGATGGTGAAGTTCTTCAACTGGGTCCCCCGGACGATGGAATCCTCGCAGACGACGATGCTATTGCCCTCGATAACTTCCTTGATGGGGATGAGCTTCATGCGGGCGATCAGGTCGCGGGTCTGCTGCGAAGGCGGCGTGTAGCTGCGGCCGTAGCCGGGGGTGTACTTGATGAGCGGGCGCCGGAAGGGCTTGCCGGATTCGGCGGCGTATCCCAGCCCGTGGGCGAACCCGGAGTCGGGAATCCCCGTGACCAGGTCCACGCGGATGTCCTTATCCCGCCTGGCGAGGAACCGGCCGCATCTCTCCCGGACAGTCTCCACGTTGATGTCTTCGTAGCTCGATGCGGGAAAACCGGTGTAGATCCAGAGGAAGGCACAGACCTGGCTGATCTTGCCTCGCCCCGGTCTTTGCTGGACGGCCCCGTCTTCATTCAGCAGGATGATCTCGCCCGGCGCCACCTGCTTGACGACCTCGAACCCGATATTGGGAAACGCGCAGCTCTCGGTCGCGACGGCCCATCCCTGGCTGCTCTTTCCCACGACCAGCGGTGTATAGCCGAACCGGTCTCGGGCGGCGTAAATCCCCGTCCGACTGAGAAGCAGCAGCGAGCACGAGCCCCGGATCGCATCAAACATCTTCTCAATGCCGTCCACCAGGTCCGCGCCCAGGCTGATGAGCTTGGCGACCAGCTCTGTGGTGTTCACGATGCCCCGGCTGATTTCGCTAAAGGACATCCCCTTCTTCAGCAGCCGGGCGGCCAGTTCGTCGGCGTTCTCCACAATGCCGTTCGTGGCCAGGCAGAACGGCCCGAACTTGGAGTTCAGATAGATGGGCTGCTCCTCCAGGGCACTGATGACGCCGATGCCCTTGTTGCCCTTCATGTGCCGGTAGTCCTGGAAGAATTTGGATTTGAACTGGCTTTGGCTGATATCGTGGATCTGGCGTGCGAATTCCCGGCCGAGGACCGCCACTCCGCCGTATTGGGTGCCGAGGTGCGAATGATAGTCGGTGCCGTGCAAGAGAATTTCGAGACAACTGCCCTTTGAGACGACCCCGAAGATGCCGCTCATGAATTGGTCTCCTTCTCCATTTGGCGACGGCGGCTGGGCAACCCCGGCTCTTGCCTCCCCGTTCCTGGCCTCCTGCCAGCGCCGAAGCCGTCACAGGACTAAGAGTTCTTGTGGCGGGTAGTATAGCCGACCGCCGTCCGGAAAGCAAACGCCAGTGTACCGCGGGTTGCGTGACAAAAAGTGCAACTGAGGAGGCGATGCTCTCTTTGGGGGCTCATGCCGGTTCGGAGCAAGTCCTGCGCCATCTGTTATGTCGAGCGGAGCGCGGCGCGGCCTCCGGCCGCAACCAAAAATGCTTGCTAAAAAAACAAGATGTTGCGCCTTTGCAGTGCAGCGGAGTCGAGACATCTGGCCACGAACCCGGCGTGCCGTCCATTCGCGGCCAGATTTCTCCGCGCGGCCTTCGGCCTTGGTCGAAATGACATAGGGGGGCCTTCGGCCTTGGTCGAAATGACAACGGAAGCCGGGAGTCATTCCGAACCAGTGGTCAGCCGACCGGGTACTTGGCCTGCCACGGTCTTGTCGTGTACCCGCACCGCGCGCAGATTCAGTTTTGTCTTGCATCCGGTGACGTTCGGGACTATAAGGGAAGGACCAATCGCATACGATCAGGCAGAACGGTGGCACATCCTCGATTCTGCTGCTGTGGAGAGCGCCGACGGTGGATATCATAGACATGTTCAGGTCGAGGGCCAGGGGGAGAAACCTCTCGGTGGTATTGCCGGAGGGCAGGGACGAGCGCATCATTCAGGCCGCGAAAAGACTGTGGGACGAGAAGATCGCCAGACCCATTGTCCTCGGCTCCCCCGAGCAAATCGAAGCCGCTGCTGCCAAAGCGGGCGTCGGCCTCGACGGCATAGAAAGGATCGACCCGCGGACCCACGAGAAGCTCGATTTCTATGCTCAGCAGTATAGTTCTCGCAGGCCGGGCATTCCACCGGCGGTGGCGCGGAACATCGTTCGTAAGCCCCTGTTCTATGGGGGCATGATGGTCGCCTGTGGTGACGCGGACACCGCGGTCGGCGGGATTGCCGGTGCCACGGCGACGTTGATCCAGGCGGGCGTGCTGACCGTGGGGCTGCTGCCCGGCATCAAGACGCCTTCGAGCTATTTCCTCATGATCATTCCCAGCTTTCTCGGCGAGAAGGACAAGCCTTTTATTTTCGCCGACTGCGCCGTGAACATCGATCCGACGGCCGAGCAATTGGCCGATATTGCCCTTGCCTCGGCGGTCAGCGCCCGGCGGATTCTCGGCGAGGAGCCCCGCGTGGCCATGCTGTCGTTCTCGACGAAGGGCAGCGCCTCGGCGCCCTGTGTGGACAAGGTCAAGGAGGCTCTGGCCATCGCGCGGGCGCGCGAGCCCGGCCTGGCGATCGACGGCGAATTCCAGGCGGATTCCGCCATTGTCCCGCGGGTGGCCGCCAAGAAGGTCAAGGGCGAAAGTCTCGTGGCCGGAAAAGCGAACGTCATTGTCTTTCCCGACCTGAATTCCGGAAACATCGCTTACAAGCTGACCCAATACATGGGCGGAGCACGAGCCATCGGCCCGTTCCTGCAGGGCTTCGCGAAACCGATCACGGACCTTTCGCGCGGGGCGACGGTCGATGATGTCGTCGCGACCGTGATCTTGACGCTGGGACAGTTGTTATAAGACGCGCACAGGAGAGGGGACGCTATTCAGAGGAGCCCTTCATGGACCTTGGGTCCACCAGAAGAGGATGAGAATATCTGGGTGGCAGCGGCAAGGCCGAAGGCTTTGCCGATGGCGGACGGGCGAACCATCGGCAAGCGGGCGCTTGCCGCTGCCACCCAATTCCTGACAGCGTATTTTCCCGAGAGGACCATAGAGACGATGAAAGTACTGGTGATCAACGCAGGCAGCTCTTCCGTGAAGTACCATCTGTACGAAATGCCCCAGGCCCAGATTCTGGCCAAGGGTGCCGTCGAGCGCATCGGGGAAGGGACATCGATCCTGACACACGGCTCGAATGGCACGACGCATACGAGCGAGGTCAGTGCCGGCGACGTCAATGCCGCCGTCAATCTTCTGTTCGACGCGCTCGTCCGGGAAGATGTCGGAGTTCTCGAAGACCTTTCCGAGATCGGCGCGGTCGGGCATCGGGTGGTTCATGGCGGCGAGGAATTCACCGGCTCTGTGGTCATCGACGAGAAGGTGATCGCCTCGATTGAGAAGTATGCGGATCTCGCTCCTCTTCACAATCCGCCCAATCTGGCCGGCATCCGTGCGGCGGGGCGTCGGCTGCCGGGGGTCACGCAAGTGGCGTGCTTCGACACGGCGTTTCACACCACGATTCCCAAAGTGGCGTACATTTACGGCCTGCCCTACGGGCTGTACGAGAAATATGGCATCCGGCGCTACGGGTTCCACGGGATCTCGCACCGATACGTTGCCCGCCGGGTAGCGGCGCTGATGGGCCGGGGCAAATACGAGGTCAACGCCATCACGTGTCACCTGGGCAACGGCTGTTCCATCACGGCGGTCAAGGACGGCCACTCCATCGACACGTCGATGGGCTTCACACCGCTGGAGGGTGTGCCGATGGGGACCCGTTGCGGCGACCTGGACCCGGCCATCCTCTTTTATCTCACCGACAAGGGCTATGACGCACAGTCGTTGAATACCCTCTGCAACAAACAAAGCGGCCTGCTGGGAATCTCGGGCTTGTCGAACGACATCCGCAATCTGCTGCAACTGGCCCAGGAAGGTAACGAGCGGGCAACCTTGGCCATCGACGTTTTTTGTTATCGAATTCGCAAATACATCGGCGCGTACGCCGCCGTGCTCGAGCCGCTCGACGCCATCGCCTTTACCGGCGGCATAGGCGAAAACGCCGCCTGCCTGCGCCAACAGATTTGCCGCGGCATGAGTCAACTCGGCGTCCGCCTCGACCCGACCGCCAACGAGAAAACGATTGGCGATGAGGCCCAGATCAATGCCCAGAACAGCCCCGTGAGGGTCTTCGTCATTCCCACAAACGAGCAAGTCGGCATCGCCAAGGACACCTACGAGCTGGCCGCCCGGGGCCACCCGGTCGCCTCACGTTGATTGCCCGACCGCGTGATTTCTAATTGGTCAGGCCGGCGATGGCGGCGCCGATCAGGGTGGCGTTCTCGATCGTTACGATCTCGTAGTAGACGCGCTTCTTTTCCACCAGGAACTGCTTGAGGTAGTACTCGGTTTTCCGGCGGAGGGATTTGAGGCGGTAGAAGGTGGTGCCCTCGGCCACGATGCACACGGGCCGGCAGGGATTCTGGCCTTTGCCCGACTTGAGGGACACCGAGGAGAGGTTGATCGCCGTCAGCTTGGCCGCCCGCTCGACCAGCGCGTCCGCCAGGTAGTACAACGCGACAACGTCCTCCTGGGTCGCGTCGGCCAGAGCGACCGATAACGGATTGTCCCCTCCCTCCGGCCGGCTCAGGAAGTTGCTGACGTCCTTGGTGGTCACGACCGGAATACCGTCGAGCTTCGCGGCGGCCGTCTTGGAGAACAGTCCGGCGTCGGCGGCTCCTATCGCCGTCACCAAGCATAGCGGGCCGACGTATGCCCCCGAAATCATCTTCTCGAAGGTGTTGACGCCGGGACTGACGGAAGCGGCGTCGAACTTCTTGTCGATCCGGCCCCGGGGTGCCTTTCCGAATCCGCCCGACTCGACGTTGACAATCTGGCTTTTAGCCGGGTCCAGGTCTTTCGCTTTGGTGATCTTGGCGTTCTGTTCCACATAGCTGGTATTGGTCCCCGTGCCGAGAATGAAGCCGATGTAGGTGTCGAACTTGCGGCCGCTGGTGTCGGCCCGGCCGGCCAGCAGGGTCGCGACCGTGTCGTTCAGCAGCACGAAGTGCCTTCGTTCCGGCAGGCCGAGACGCCGGAGGGCCTGACCCATGTTCTCGCCGATCATGTGGCCGGCGGCTGTCGGGGCTTTGATCTCCTTGGAGAAGTAGAGGGCCCGCCCGTCCTTGCTCGGGAACATCTCAATGGGATACGAAAAGCAGAATCCGACGTTGGGACTCTTGCCGGCGATCTCGCGGACGTACCCGGCCATCGTCCCGAAGAATTCCTCCCGGCTCACTTCCGTCAGGATGCCGGGCATGGGGTACACTTTGAAATCCGCGATGACGGCTTCGCCCGCCGGCGTGAAGGTGATGGTCGCCGCCCGGAAGTTCGTGCCGCCGGCGTCCATGACAATCACCGGCTTGTTGCGGGGCACTTCCCGCTCCGTCTCGATGTACGTGGGAAGCATCGCCAGCGAGCTCTTCCTGCCGGCCAGGCCCCGGTCCATCTCCCTCAGAAAGATGTCGCAGGTGTCCTGGATGCTGATGTCGCCGTAGTACATGCCCCGGTTGCTGAGAAAGGCCTTGACCCGCTTTCGTATCTTCTCCACGGACAAACCCTTCAAGATTTACTATTTATGATTTCCGATTTACTATTGAGAGTCACCACGCACGGGGACCGGCCGTCAGTGCTCCAGCCTGGCATGTGTCATGCGAAGCCAAATAGTAAATAATAAATCGTCAATCCGAATACCCGTCCGGGTGCTCGGTATGCCATTTCCAGGCCGTGGTGACCATTTCCTCCAACCCGGGCTTTTCCGGGCGCCAGCCGAGCTCGGTTCTGGCCTTGGTCGCATCGGACGTCAGCACCGGCGGATCGCCGGGCCGGCGGTCTGCCTCGACGACTTTGAAGTCCCTGCCGGAGACCCGCTTGACCATTTCGATCACCTGCCGGACGGAATAGCCCTGGCCGTTACCGAGATTATAGACCAGCTCGGC
>Ga0315291_10003378_pt1 | contig 20662 bp, 7 predicted proteins | sample YL17G12_20_MG_FD_203070 | JGI IMG/M metagenome (GOLD analysis project Ga0315291, IMG submission 203070) | Sediment microbial communities from Yellowstone Lake, YNP, Wyoming, USA - YL17G12_20 | ecosystem: Environmental > Aquatic > Freshwater > Lake > Sediment | place: USA: Wyoming | collected...
ATGTGAAAGAAGAAATAATGACATATGCGTAAAATCCTTCGTGATAGTAGTGAAATGCAATTATGCCAGGCACTTGATAAATTTGGCTATAAAATAAAAAGAATTGCTAACAGTCATATCAGAATGGATTCAAATTTCACTGGAGAACAGCATTCAATAACTATCCCCAATCATACTCCAATAAAAATTGGTACTCTTAATAATATTTTAAATGATTGTACTCAATATTTACATATTTCAAAATCTGACTTAATTGACCAGTTATTTGAATAGACGTATCGTATAAATTTCTAATAGTATGAATGGTAAGATTACGCCTTTGATGGAGCAATATCATTCCATCAAAAAGAAATATCCCGATGCAATTTTATTTTTTCGGCTGGGTGATTTTTATGAAATGTTTTATGAGGATGCTCGTATCGGATCTGAAGTACTCGGATTAACACTCACCTCTCGGGCACATGGAAAAGCTGCTGATGTGCCGCTTGCCGGATTTCCTCATCATAGTATAGACCAGTATTTATCACGGATGTTAAAAGCAGGGTATCGGGTTGCTGTGTGTGAACAGATAGAAGATCCAAAACTGGCGAAAGGGATTGTTAAACGGGAGGTTTTGGATGTTATCACACCCGGAACGGCAACAACCGAAGGAGTAATTGAGGCTACTTCAAACAATTACTTAATCTCATTAACAGAATATAATCACCTGTTGGGAATAGCCGGGGTTGATGTTTCAACGGGTGAATTTTTTATTATAGAAGGTGAGCCAAAGTTAGTTTTGACCCATTTAGAGAGTTTGAATCCGAAAGAGATTCTTATATCTGTTGAGCAAGCAGAGAAGATAAAACAATTAATTCGTTGGTCTCCTCAGCCGCTATTTACCTCAGTAGAGGATTACTTTTTTGATTATGAATATGCATATCATACATTGCTCAATCATTTTAACACCGTTTCGTTGAAGGGTTTTGGCTGTGAAGAGATGTCCGCAGGAATTTCTTCTGCTGGTGCCGCCTTGAAATATCTTCATACCATTCAGGACGGGAGACTCGGTCATATTCAAAAACTATCTATTATGAATTTAACCGACTATATGGTTTTAGACAAGGCAACCAGACAGAATTTAGAAATTCTCACTTCAGTGAATGATGCTCGGAAAGGCAGCCTGTTGGATGTATTGGACCGGACGGTAACAAAGATGGGGACACGGTTATTAAAAGCGTGGTTAATGCGTCCGTTGCTTAATAAAGCGGCGATTTATCAGCGGCTTCAAACGGTTGAAGAACTATTAAGGGATATTCGGAAACGTGATTCGCTCCGCTTGGTTCTCTGTAAATTAAGTGATATTGAACGAATTACTTCCAAAATTAATGCCAACCGAGCAAATGCACGCGATGTGAGCGGACTGTGCCAGAGTTTAATGGCAATACCTAAAATGGTGGATATTCTAAAAGAAAGCATTTCCCCACTGCTCAACGAGTATTCTAACCAATTGAATCCACTGTCCGACATAACGACAGAAATCAACAATGCATTAGCTGAAAATCTCCCTGTATTGATAACGGAAGGGGGATTTATTCGGGATGGATATGATACAGCACTTGATGAACTGAGAACCATCACAAGAAGTGGGAAAAAATGGATTATTGAACTGCAGGAACAGGAACGTCAGCGAACCGGTATTTCATCGCTTAAAATCCACTATAATAAAGTGTTTGGATATTATATTGAAGTTACAAAACCAAACCTCTCAAGAGTTCCTCCGGATTATATTCGGAAACAGACGATGGTCAATGCTGAGCGGTTTATTACTCCCGAAATAAAACGTCGGGAAGAACAAATTCTGACCGCTGAGGAACAAATTATAAAACGTGAACAAGAGTTGTTTCAAATACTTCGGCAAAAAGTATCCGAAAAAACGGCGGAATTACAACGGAATGCACAGATTATTGCCCATTTAGATGTTTTCTGCAGTTTTGCATTAATTGCCCAGGAAAACAATTACTGCAAACCCGAGATTACAGAGGGACGAGAACTTATTTTTGAGGATTGCCGGCATCCAGTCGTTGAGCAAATGCTGCCGTCTGGAGAGCCGTTTATCCCGAATGACCATTCTCTGCTCACAGGAAACGACCAGATTCATATCATAACCGGACCGAATATGGCAGGAAAATCAACTTTTTTACGTCAGGTCGGTTTATGTATTCTTATGGCGCAGATTGGAAGTTTTGTGCCTGCAAAGCGTGCAGAGATTGGAATTGTGGATAGAATTTTCACCCGAGTCGGCGCTCATGACGATGTGAGCAGAGGAGAAAGTACATTTCTTATAGAAATGATTGAGTTGGCGAACATCTTAAATAATGCGACGCCGCGGAGTTTGCTGTTATTGGATGAAATAGGAAGGGGTACCAGCACGTTTGATGGACTTTCAATTGCCTGGGCAACAGTAGAATACCTTCATAATATGCCATCGGTTGCCGCCAAAACATTATTTGCAACCCATTTTCATGAACTAACCGCAATTGCTCAGCATCTTCCGAAGGTAAAAAATTATTATGTTCAAGTCAAAGAATGGGAAGATAAAGTAATATTTTTACGGAAAATACTTCCTGGAGCAAGTGATCACAGTTATGGTATCCATGTGGCACAAATGGCGGGGATTCCACCGACAATTACTACTCGTGCCCGGACAGTATTATCAAATCTTGAAGCATTGGAACTCACTCCGGGGACTATTGCCGGCTCAGTTTTGTCCCAATCAAACTCCGGTGAGGGATTCGGAGACTATCAAATCAGTCTATTTTCTATAGAGGATACTCAAATAAGACAAATACTCCAAAGCATTAATCCTGAAACAATTTCACCCCGCGAAGCAATTCAAATACTCTTTGATCTGAAACGAATGCTCTTCAAAAAATAGTTCTTTTATTCTCACCATTTCTTTTGAGTTTTTTATTGGTCAATATTGCTTGATGTAATGGCAATATTTGCCTTATTGTGTTATTGTTATAAACTTCTATACTATTTCAAAACAAAGTGGCATATTAATTGCACAAAACAGTTATAAATTTTTTCCAAGAGATGTGATAACTATCGAAGAAAAAATGGGAAAAAATTTTGAAAAAATGGTTAATTCATTTAAAGTTTTGCAGTTTCTTGACGATTACATACATAAACCAAAGAAGTTTGTGGGTTAAATAGGTGTATTTTGCTTGGAATTCTTTATCAATGATAGGGAATGGTAAAGATTATAAAAACATATAATACAAATTTGTTTACAATGCCAGCAATAAGCAAATCAAAAAACTATATAAGGATATGGTTTCTTGAACAGCACTATTGGAGAAACGTATGAAGTGTGCTGTATCAAGAATAGGTATGTTTATTAATAAGATATTTGTTTAACAATGTACCACAATGAGGTGGAATTATGGAAACACAATGGTGTCATTTCGCAAATAATACAAAAAAGAAGGAGTATATAATGAGAGCAAAAGCGGTATTTGTTTTTGCGGCCATTTTGGTTTTTGTGCTGGCGTTGAGTCCAGGCGCTTTTGGCCAGATACGGTGGTTTGACAGCCCAGACGGAGTAGCGCTCTCAAGCAAGGTTCCGGGCGTAGCAACAACTATTACGTTAAAATTCATAATTGGTCAAGGACAGGAATTGACAAACGGGCAGTGGTTGGAGCTTGATTTGTCAAGTTTTCAGGTTGATCCTGCTCAAGTAACATTGGCAAAGAATTATAGTTTCCAGAATACTTATGCGTCATCGCATATGGACAGCACCGCAGATTATACTGTTACCTACAATTCCACGAACGGTTATGTTACAATTTCTTTAGTGAATGAAAATGCCCTTGTTCCGGCTGACTCCATCGTTCTGGTAATTAGTAATGTTCTATATAACAAGGGTAATGCTGCAATTGGGTATGATTATCAGGTGCGTATCCACAGTTTTGACCAACCGCAATTTTCTCCTGATTATAATACTGATAAATTTTATGCGACGGCAAACGACCTGACATTGAACAGCGTTACCGTTCCGGAAGTAGTTGCATCAACACCAGATTATATTACCTTTAATCTAACAACAGTTGGAAGAATTCCAAAGAACGGTATCTTAAAAGTCCTTCTTCCAGCAGGATTTACCTATAATTCGTCACTTTATGATTCAGTGAAAATTACCGTTAATTCAAGTAGTGTAACGAAAGGTACCGTTTCGGCTGTTTCTAATGTTTTGAGTATACCATTAAATACAACCAGTGATATTGCAACCGGTTCAACAATGGTTATAAATGTCGGTACTGCAACAGGGAAATTGGTCAATAATGCGGCAATATTCACCGGAACTACTTCAGATACGGTCAGCACCAGGACATACACCAATGCAACTGATTTCAGGGTGTATGCATTTGACGCAGAAGGTGATACAATTGCTGTCGATAAAAATACAGAAAGCAAAACCTATACCTTGTATTCAAACTGGTTCCCGGGACAGGCATATAATTCCGGTCAAGGTGGTATTATAATCAGTGATAATACTGCGGGGAATTACTCACCATGGGAAATATATTTTAAAGTGAGCAGTGTGCTTGATTCGACCGCATCAGTATGCGATACTTTGGTATTTTACTTCCCAACATCGAATTTTAAAGTGTCATATAGTGCTGCAACGAAATCAAAATATACATTCAGCACCGGATTTACATCAACAAGCTTGTTTAATGTTATAGCATCGGATTCTGCATCAGGAAGAATCAAATTCGTTCCGTCAGGCAGCGGTTCTCTTCCGAGAGATACAATCATTAAATTAACAATAGCGACCGGTGTTGTTAAAAATTTAGGTGCAACAGGTGATTTTTCGTTGGGATTGAGAACATCCGAGCAGACTACATATGTCTATGACCGTGAAACCGATCCGATTATGGTGGTTACCGGCGGTCTTATTACTGCTCTTGTAATGGCAGATTCAAACGCCAGTGAAGTAAGTGCGATTGACTCGCTTGTCTTTACTATCCCGACGGAATTGCCGGGCTCTGCAAAATTTGTTATTCAGGTCCCTCCTCAGTTTACTTTATCATCTTCAATAGACACGGTGAATGTTTATATACAGCCGCCAGGACAACCTGAATACCCATTCAAATATGAAAGAAAATATGGAAAGGTAAGCCCAATATCTATCGCTAATAATACTATTGCAAATAATCAGATTATTATTAAGCTTTCGGGTTTATCGGACAGTACCTGGGCGATTAATACCCGCGTTAAAATTGAGCTTGGCGATACGACCGGGAAGAAGATTGGAGGTTCTGCATATAATCCAGCATTTACAAACCCAAGTGTCTCCTATGCAGGGAATTATCCGACCGCAGGATCGTACAGCGGTTTCCGTATTTTAGTATATTCTGATTCAACGGGAGTTGCAGGGAATGAATTGCTGGCTGGTGATAATACGAATGCAGTTGTTCCGATAAAAACTAATAACTGGGGACTTTATACGCCTGGAACCTGGCGTGCACATATAGATACACAGGCAGTATTTGTTAGAACTAAGGGATTTGGTGTTTCCGGTACAGATACTGCTGGCCGCTATACTGGTTTACGTTTATTCTTCTCATTAGGTTCGATGATAACAACTGCAGGAACTTTAGCCCCAGATACTTTATATCTGAATTTAGGGCAGTATTTCCAAATTGATCAGACGGAAGCAACGAGAACGAGTGCATTTATAAACCACACACAACATCTTACATTCTATAGTGGTGCACGTGATAATGATGTTACTGATGGTCTTGATTTTGATGACTTGAATTTCAAAACCTCAGATAATTCATCCACCGGTGTTCTTGCAATAGTATTTAATACGAATGACTCTTTAGTTGCGGCACAAAATATTGTTATGCAAATAGACACGGCTGGATTAGACGCATCACGTCCGTATGGTATACTTGCCAATAAGGGTACGAATAGCAATATTCGTTTAAGCTTCTGGACCAGCAGGCAGCATACTCCGGTAACAATGGACAGCACCTGTTTGGTAGTAAAACCGGATTCAGTCCAGATATATGCAATTGCGAAGTCAGATTCTGTTGCTGGAGCAGTATCAAGTGATTCACTGTATTTCTATGGTACTTATGGCGGGAAGATTGGTCCGGGTAGTTATATGATTATCCAATTGGATACTGGCAATACGTTTAGCAGTAGTATTTCTGCTTCCAACATCAGTATCGTTACCGGTAACCCCGCAAAAGCTGCTCTCAGGACATTGTCCAACTTTACTTTATCAAGATTGGACGACAACAACGTGAAAATAACATTGGGGTCGGGTGATACGTTAGGGTTGACTGAGCTAAATACAAGCGGATTTAGGTCAGGTGGACTTGATACTGTGCGCATATATTTCGGCGGCGATAAAATTATCAATGAATTACCTGTCCGTTTCAGCGACCGTGTACTCGAACATAAGTATCTTTCACCAACGTTTAATAAATTGTATTATAAAATCTCTATCTATGATAGTGATGGCGCATTAATGTTTGCGCATAAATTAAGAACAACTCCGGTCCATTCTGCAGAACAGATACACACCGTGAGCAACTACTTTCCAACTATTGCAACTGCTGATACAATTAAGGGTTATAGAAGTGGGGTTCCCCATGTCTATGCCGGTCAGCCGATAGATTCGTTGTTTATTCCGTTCAAAGTTGGACGTAAAATAATCGGCGATGGCTCCACAGTAAAATTGGAACTAACGTTCCATGGAGCTGTATATACCAGCAAAGATTCGGCAGAAAAACATAGCCATTACAGATTCCAGGGTGATACTGCCGGTGTAAATTATGGGCATTTTGTTCCAACGTATACTAATGTATCTGCCAGCAATGATTCTGTAATAACCATTCTATTTGGTGCAGGCGATCAACTGGGTGGTAATTCTTTCCCACATGCAACTGCATTTACAGATACACTGGTTATTTACAATGTCATAACTGCTCTGGGAATGAGTGGAACAGATGGTTTGGACGTTGATCTTAAAGTGTATGGTATACAGACGACAACTGTAAGTGATAATTCAAACGTTACATATAACATTACTAACACCACGATGAATTTATCATCTCTTGCAACGGGCGGTCCCGTTTCTCAGACTGCCGGTGACACTACTAATTTCTATGGCGGGTGGAACAGCGGTACTGAGCACGGTACGTTGTTCGGTGATGGAAAAGTAAGATTTAAAATCCCGGTTAAGCAGGATTCCACAGCGACACACAGCAGAGGTGAAGCGAGCGGTACTGGCGTTTATCAATATAAAGTTAACGGCGGTTCCGTAGCAGCAGGTGATTTCCTCGTGTTCGGTAATGCATCTGGTGTAGATACAATATCGGTTGGGACTCCAACTTATGATAATACGACGTATGCCGATACGGTGATTATAACTGTACCGCTTACTGATAAGACGAAGACAATTACCAGCTCGGCTGATTTAGTTGTTTATTTGAAAAATAACAAACTTATTAACCCTGCTGAGGCTACGGAAGAAGGTAATGGTAGTGCGGCGGTAGCTCCCGGAACATTTGCAAACAACCCTGCACGTGATGACGACTATCAAATGGCAATAGAACTATTAGACCGGAATGGCAATCTCATTTCACGCGGTATTTCACCGATTGGCTGGTCTGATTTCGCACCGGCATCGGCAACTCAGATGCTTGTATTGCTCAGCGGTCAGAAGCACGATCCCGGCGGAATATCCTCCGGCGGTTCAACCAGCGGTGCCACTGCCGTTACTGCAGGTAATGGTGTTACCTTCGTTGTTCTGGCGGTGGATAGAAACTACAATGTTGTGGATGTTAATAGCGTTAATATTTCAATGTCCACACACAGCGGTTCAGGGGCTGCTGACGGTTCAAACCTCCGTTATATCGGAGACCAAAACAACGGTGGAACAGCCGGCAATCTTACCTTTACTAACGGTGTTGCGGCATTCAGTCATGCGGATAGTCTGAAAATTTTCCAGGCAGGGGATAATAATACTTTGTTAGGGCGTAACTACTCTAAAAACATCAGAGCAACCTATGTATCCGGAACGCCTTCTCTTGCGACAAGCACATCCGACCCGCTGGTTGTCAATACTGCTGCAATGAGCAAGTTAGTAACGATTGTTGAGGGATACGAGACACTGCTGCAGGGTGACTCTGTTAATTACGGCAAGTCAGTGCCAACGCCATTTCAGGTATCTCAGAAAAGTACTTACACGGTGAAAGTGTATCCAGTTGATAAATATTATAACAGGACAGCAACACGGCACGGTAATACTGCATCGCTTACAGTCTCTGCACCCGGTATGACAACAACACTGCCGACAGACAGGGATTTTGATGCAACGACCTATACATTTACCTTTACCGTGAAGCCGTTAAGTCAGGGCTCCGGGCAGACGATTGTAATAACTGATGTCGTAGCGTCGGGTAATCCGTCTGCAAGTTCAACCTTTGATGTCATTGCCGCAATAACGACTGCTGTATTTGCGGCACTGAATGACTCAACAGAAGCGGCTGGTCGGACGATGCCGTTCAGTGTGAACTTAACCTATAGCGGTACATTCGGTACGAACGATGGCTGGTATTTCTATCTCCATAGTGTCCCCGGTTTCAAAGAAATGAATATTTCCAAAGGTGGATCGCTGAAACTGTCCGGAATTAAGAGGGGAGAATCCGGTGTAATGGCTACATTTGATTCGACCATTAACACACGGGATATCACGAAAGGAACGTATTATATTTATGTAACAATTCCTGCTTCCAATGATTCGGTTGTCGCTCAGAGTGAAGGATTTATTGTCCGTCATGAACCATACGTTGACCAGGACATGACAACGACAGACGGTAGGAAAATATTCCCATCTGCACGTGATTCTATTTTGAATTCCGGCGGTGGAATAGCTTCTGCGAATATTAAATATAGTGTTATTGACTTAGATAATAGTGAAAGTGAAGTGCCTGTTTGGATATTCTTAAATACAAGCAGTACCTTAACAAAATATGATTTCAATACGACATTATATACGTTTGGTACCGGAAGTATTCCTATATCACCAGCTCAAGGGCAAGCAGGTGCTTTAAACCGCGGTGATACGACCTTAACATTTGACATTGTTAAATACAATGCTAATGGAACTGTATCAAGTTATACAACCGCTGGTTCATATTATGTCTATGTTGTTGCGTATGATGGAAATAAGGTTAATGTAGGCAGAAGCAATTATAAAATAACAGTGAAGCATGCTCCAAGTATAGCATTAGACCGACCGGTTGCCGGTACAACGATTGTCAATACTGCAAATCAACAGAATGTTACTGTAAACTGGTCAACAAGTGGCGATATAGACATTGATGACAATGCTATAATAGCAATATATGCTGATACTGCGAGCAAGAATCATACAACAGCCTCTGCACTCCTTGCAAGTACGACCAAGAAGAGTGTAACCGGCGGATTCACATTATATGAAAACGGAGATACCTTTACTGATGACCAATATGTCTGGGATCTCCGGAATGTATCGAGTGCTAACCTGCCAACCTCTGGCGGTATCTATTATTTCTATGCCTTGATAAAGGATAATACTGACACTACAATTGCAAAGTCACTGGGTAGTGTACAATTTTTGCACAATCCGAAGTTCCAGTTCAATTTCAACTTAGGAACTGGTGTTGGAAAGGGTGCAGATGCCAGTGTTTCACAAGTTACTGTTGACCAGGGTCAAGTACTCAGGGTGAATTTTGATGCATTCGACCTTGATCAAACCCAGTATATCCGTCTGTTCGTTTCTCAGTTGGATACGGCATATAATGATTACGAAAATCTTGAAGCCGCTTTGGGGACCGGTCAGGCTTGGTTAATGAACAGCTCCAGTGGATTGCTTGCCGGAGTTCAAACATTAACCACGGTGAGTAGTTATATGAACTGGTATTCTGAGAATATGAGCGGATTGACTGGTGTATCAAAGAACGGCAACTACTACATCTATGCATTCGTTACAAACAATGGTTTTAATACAACGTGGAATAATGCAACGACAGAAAAGTTTGTAGCAAATGGTAAGGTTCGGTTGACCGGCCGTGAGCGTCCTGTAGACAACTGGGATCTCCGGATAGTCCCGAATATTATATCCACAACAAAGAATGACCGTATCAGATTTGATGTGATGCTTGATACAAAGAGTGAAGATGTGGAAGAAGTTGCATTCTATCTGAATGTTGATACGACATTATTCTCAATTGTTGATTCAAGCAATCCGTTTAAGTTCAGCTCTTCGGGGTATTTCTTTGGTAGTGTATCCGCAGTGGAGAACAGAACGGTAACAAGCGGTGGTTACTATCAGTTGAACTTCCAGAAGGTGTCTGTTCCCGGCGGAAGTGGAACCGATACTCTGGTATGTTACTTTGAAATGACAGCCAAAGATAACGATTCCTCCGGAACATTGAACAAGGATATATACTTTGCTAATGAGTATGCATCTGGCAGATATGCACGTCTGTCCAACAACGGTGTTCAGAGAATTATTCCTGTCCCGACTCCGGCAATTAAAGTGATGCTGAATCCGTTGGGACGAGTTCAGGGACGTGTACCGCTCCAGATTCGGATAAATCATTCGAAGCAAATTACTCTTGAGCTCCGGAAGATCGGTAGTTTGAATCCGATAGATGATGCCGGGTATATTGCAGTAAATGACAAGAATCTGTTAGTCAGTGGCGTTCAATTTACAACTGATCGTGATGGATTCTTTGAATTAAATAAAGTTCCGAATGGTACCTACTATCTTGTTGCCAAGACGGGTGGATATCTGTCCGGTCAAACATTACCATTCTCAATAGTAGCCGGTGATATTCTTGTCGGGTATAATCCGACATATAATAATGCTTCAATTCCGGAAAACTTACAGGAGCTAAAGGGTGGCGATGTATCGTCAGGTAGCGCTGCTGGTTATCAGGATGACGTTGTTGACGGTTCTGATATCAACTACATTGTCACGAACTTCAATAAGAACATTGTAACTTATCCGCTGTATGCGATTGGCGATATTGACGGCAATGGTATAATAGACTTCCAGGATTTGTCGGTAACAAGTGCTAACTATTTGCTGAGAGGAATTCCGCCATACGGAAGTAAAGTAAATGCTGGGAAGAATGCTTCTGCCCGGTTAGCTTTGTATGGAATTCCGAATATGTCCTTCAAGGGTCAAGAATTTACGGTTGGTGTTCGTGCTGAAAATGTAGATGACTTGTTCGGATATGTCTTTACCATTAATTTTGATCCCGACGAGGTTGAGTTAATTAATAATTCGATATCCGAGGGTGATTTCTTAAAGACACGTCCGGGAAGCAACCAGACGATATTCTTCACCAAACCGGCTGACAGAGGCACAATGGTTGTCAGCATCCTCTTGGGCAATAACGGTAAACACGTTGCTGGCAGCGGAGTTATTTCTAACCTGAGATTCCGCTCGAAAGTACAGGAAGTTCATCCGGATATTCGACTGCTCAATGCAAAGATTGCAAACAGCGGTGCTGATGTCCAGAGACTTGGCGACGTTGTGCAGGTACCGTCTCAGTATCAGTTGCTCCAGAACTATCCGAACCCGTTCAATCCGGAAACCAAGATTCGGTTTGAATTACCGAAGACAAGCCGTGTGACTTTGAAGATATACAATGTCTTAGGTCAGGAAGTGGCAACACTGATTAATACCGATATGAAAGCCGGGTATCATCTTGTGAAATGGAACGGTCGGAACCAGTTTGGAATTCCAGTTGCCTCGGGTATTTACTTCTATAAACTCGAAACACCAGAATTCAGCAAGATAATGAAGATGATGCTCATTAAGTAATTGATATAACAAACAATAAAAAGCCGCTCCCGCTTACGATGGAGCGGCTTTTTACATTATATTTTAAAAGGAGAATGCACGCTGTAGTACTCAGAAAATAGATTACAGCACTTAAAACGATTGCTACAAATTTCCGTCTTATTTATACAGGTAACAAACTTCCTTTTTCACGAAGGGGAACTTTTATGAAAACGGACAGTGTGTTAAGGAGGGTAGAATGGCGGATGTTTGTAGCATTTTTTTTGGCATATTCAGCAAAATGAGAAGGAAAAAAATGCCCAGTGGTTAGTGGAAAAATTGTCTGTATTGAATCAGGAATCATTATACAGTTTCTTTTAAAGCAAGAGAACTGTCAATTTATTGTACGGAGTTAATCGGTAAAACAATAGTTGACCAGCATAGCATTTCATTTCTTCTGATAATTATATAAGGAATGAGTGTTATTATAGTATTGATGGCATAACATTTGCAAAATCTACAATGAATCAGTCCCGTTGTAAAACGGCGATTATGATGAAGGAAACACCAGTAAAAAGAAAACACTCAATGAAGGTAAGTAAAAACCGCACATTTGCATATATTGTGCTGTGCTGTATGGTTATTTTCATTGTTTTTTCCCGTGATGTCTATGCACAGCGGAGTATATATCTAAACCTTGGTAATCAAGGGGCATTTGATCCCAATCCCACCGGACTCACTTCAGTTGACGTTAGATTAGGTGATGTAATTACGATTGATGTATGGTTTGATGTCGGAACAACGCTTATCACGGCTATTTCTACCTTTATTACTTTTAATGATAATATATTTGAAATAATAGACCAAGAGACAAGTTTCGGAGTACAACCGTTTAAAATATCGAGCGGTTTTTCAGTTTTTACTCGTCCAGAAGCGAATCAGGTAGATGAGCCGAATGGTATTCCCGGAAACCAGATTTCAGCCCATCTTCAGATGAATACCGGGCAAACGGTGCAAGGACAACAGCGGTTCGGTCGCTTCCAATTGCGTGCTGTCGGAATAACTGATGGTACACCGGTAACGATTGATTATGATCTCAGTAATTTCCGTGATACCCGAATGTTTTTTCTTGATTTGTCGGAGAGAAAATTTGATGTTTACGGGGCTTTGAATATTCGTGTTTTAGGAGTGAAATTAAGAGGGATTCCGGATGTTTTGATGCTACCGGGTCAAACCCTTACCCGGTATTTAGATTTGGATAATTATCTGGTTAATCCCCCGGTAGATCCCAATTTGCTTACTTGGGCAGTTAATGGACAGAAGGACAGTGTTATAGTTACATTAGACCAAACAACTCATGAGATAACGATTAGCGCACTGTCCGGCTTTACCGGGTATCGAGATATTATTTTTACGGTTACTGACCCGAAAGGAGTGTTTGATAAGGATACGATGCGGGTGAACGTAACCTATAAACCGCAGTTTACAACCAGAATGCCATCGCAAATCGCTACGAATGAAGATATTCCTGTTACTTTACAATTAGATACGCTCGCTCACGATCAGGATGATGATTCAACAAAAATAATATGGACGGCACGTTCTTTAACACCCAATATTACTGTATCCGTCATCAATACCGGAGCTCGCAAGGCAGTTATTCAAGGTATAAAAGATTTTAATGGGACGGGTGATATAGTTTTTACAATAACCGACCCAAAAGGTGCGAAGGATTCAACGCAAGTTCACATCGTTATTTATCCGGTTAATGACCCGCCAGTAATTTCAGGAATTCCTGACATTCATATTCTGCCAGGTCGTACTGATTCAAGCATAGTGCTTCAGAATTATACAAGAGATATAGATACTCCCCTGGAGTATATTCGCTATACGTGGAGTGGTGATCTTAATGTAGTAATATTTATAGATGCGAATACTCGGCTTCGGATTTCAAGCAGAGGCGGTTTTGTTGGGAGCGAGCGGATTATATTTATGGCGTATGATATTTCTCCCGAGTCAGCAGGGTATGACACAATGTATGTAACTGTCGGACCAAAACCACCGCGGTTTATTAAAAGTTTGCCTGACACGGCTATTCAATCATCATTAATAACTACAATGGTGCGTTATGTTGACCTTGATGATTATGTAGAAGATGAGGATGACCCGTTAACAAATCTGGTCTGGAGTGCAGTTGGAAACAAACTGAGTATCACTATTGGAAGTGATCACATTGCGTATTTTACTATCCCTGCATTAATGCATACTTATGATAAAGTCATTTTTACCGTAACTGACCCTAATCAGGCTTCGGCACGAGATACTATCAGGGTTTTTATTTTAGACGATGGGCGTCCGCTTATCTTTGACCTGCCTGAAACAATCTATCTCCCCATAGGTGGAGATACTACAATCAATTTAGATACACACGTAATAGATAAGGATACTCCCTTGTCTTCGTTAACGTGGGCAGTTTCTGGGAATTCAAATATTTCTGTAGCAATAAGCACATCTCAGCCGCGCATTACAACTATTTCATCTCACAGTCCAACGTATGTCGGGAGTGAAACTATCACATTTGTCGTGCGGGATCCTGAAAATCATATTTACGCCCATACGATGAAGGTTCAAGTAGTTTCTCCGGGTATGCCGATTTTGTCCGATATTCCGGACATTGAAATTACCCGGAATAGACCCGGCACGCTTGACCTTGATGATTATTTGTTTATTTATCCTGATACTGAAAGGACGAATGTACGATGGAGTGTCTCTCCAAATCCGGATACTAAAGTGGGTGTCTCGATAAACTCCAGCACGAATGTCGTTACATTTTCTGTATTAGATCCAGATTACCGGGGAGCTCGAGGATTTACGTTTACTGCTACTAATATTCAAAATAATAAATCTGCGAGCGATGGCGTAACTGTTCGAGTAACGTTTGGAAAAGACCCCATTTTGGGACATTTCCCGGATGTTGAATTTGCTGCAGGAGATTCAAGCACCGTTATTCCGCTTAATAAGTATGTGTTTGATGAGGATACTCCCGATGATTCATTAAGCTGGGAGATAGAAAGTGTTAACATTCTGTATAACAGCGAGACATTACCGAAGGGTAAATTGCATCAACTTGTATTGCGAGCTCGCAGAGGATTCGTCGGTTTAGAAACGATTACGTTGACAGTTTCAGATCCGGAGGGTAATACCGCAACAGGGACAATAAAAGTGTATGTACGAACATCTGCGCGGCTTGAGCTGTATATTATTCCGAACCCGATATCAACTGACTATATAGATATAGTTGTGTTTGCAACAGATACATTGGTCGGTTATCCTTCTGTAAACATTACTGTTAATGATAAAACAACAACACTTGATGTTCAAAAGGTTCCGAATGCACTCATCTGGAAGGCTGATTACGAATTTCAAGAGGAAGTTACTGGTTCCATAAAAGTAAAAACAGTCGCCGCGGATAATTTCGGCAGCACTATTTCAGACAGCACCACATTTACAATCGGAGTTATTACCAAAACTGCTGGTTATCACTATGAAGATTCACGGGCGCATATTTTAATACCACCGGGTATTCTCAATAAATCAGAAAAAATTATTATATTGTCTGATGAACAACAAAAGTATTTTCAATGGATTACCACTGATCTTCACTATCCTGAGACATTGGGAAATCCAATAGTAAGCTACTATGTAAGTTCAGGTAACGTATCTTTGAAAAATAACGGAACGATAGAGTTTACGTTAGATAAAAATGCTGTTGGTGAAAATAACCCATCTCATTATGGTATTTATGCTGTTGATAGTAAAAACAAGCAAGTTCGATTCATTAGTAATACATTTGACGAAAACCGGTATGTACTGAGTGCATCGTTTGAGTATTCTGGTTTGTATATTGTTGCTGGGGATTATTGCCCGCCTGAAGTAAGTGCAGCCGGCACTATAGACCCGATTTCTCTCTCATTTGCTATTCGTGTTAAAGAGCAGGAAAGTGGGATTAAATCTATTTATACAGTTATAGATGGCATCATATACCATAATACTGTTTCTCAGAACAAGCAGGATAGTAAAATATTTGAGATTAAAGTAGACGGATTTTCAAGAACGGGAAATTATATATTGAAAGTGTATATAACAGATAACGCCGGGAATACTTCGAATGTTCTTGAAATTCCATTTATGAAAAGCCAGTCAGCATTGCCGGCAATGTATGAATTACTGCAAAATTATCCGAACCCGTTTAATCCGTCAACAACTATTCGGTATCAATTGCCTCAGAAAGAGTATGTGAGTTTAATCATTTATAATTCGATGGGACAAATGGTAAAAACAGTCGTTAATGAGTATCAAGAAGCTGGTTTTTATTCAGTTAAATGGAATGGATGCAATGATGGAGGGGTTCCTGTTTCAAGCGGAATTTATTTTACGATATTAAAAACTGAGCATTTTACAAAGAATATTCGAATGATGCTGATAAAATAATAAATGGGAATTTATAAAAACAAAACAGTAGTTAAATAAGCATAATTATGTATTGCAATACTAAAAAAATATCAGGGATAATCGGTTTGTTATTTTTATTAGCCGCCTGTGCCGGCGGCAATTTGGGAGTTAACCCGCCGCCGCCTGACCCCGTTCAAGCAAAGGAAAAAATTGATGCCGCCTGGAAAAAATATGAAAAAGCACAATATTATCAAGCCATTGAACTCTTCAATGAAGCCCGTGTCCTTGATTCGTCTGTGCTGGATATTTATAATGGGTTGGGATGGTCGTATTTTAAAATTCACAATCTCATAACATCGTTAGCGAATTTTTCAACAGCTGTTAGTGGTGATTCTTCATTTCCTGAGGCAATGGTGGGCTATGGTGTTTCTGCGTTTGAAAAAGCGGAATATGCACCGGCAATAAAGGTGTTTACAACACTGACAAAGCGGGATTCTTTACAATTCAATTTAGTTGGCACCGATGAATTTGTATTTAAGCATGATGCTTCAGTAACTTCACGGAAGGTGAGAAAAATATTGGCTCTCAGCTATTTCTATTCAGGACAGTTTACTGAAGCGTATAATCAATTGAAAAAATATCTCGATCCGGTGACCAAAGTGGATCCGGCATCAGAAACGTTTGTAAAAGATCTTTTAAATGCGTTGAAACAAATATGAAAACACGGCGACTCAAAAATACTGCGATTATAGTTTTAATAATTGCGGCAATGTTAGTGATTAATTCACCAAATGGGTATGGGCAAATGACAACGGGGGGCACTGATTATTATCGCGTTAAATCCGCCCTTTTATCGCAAAAACGAGCGTTTGATTTGCGGCTGACAACATCTTATGCAACAACTAATCAGCCGTTTCGGGTGGCATTGAATCAAATTGATACGGTTACATTTCGAGGTTCAGGACTTCTGGCAGATATTCTTTGGTCTGTCCGGTACGGGTATAATAATAAGTTAGAATTTAATATTTCCGGTATGACGTTTTATGATAAGATTATGAATACGTACCGGTATGGTGCGGGTGATACGCGTTTGGGTATCCGTTATGCCTCTCCAAATGTTGTAGGGGCTGATTTAAACTGGTCTGGGGAACTATTTTATTCATTCCCAACAAGTTTTAATACAAGTGAGCGGCTGGTTCGGGCATTTTCATCATCAAAAGCAAGTGCTGGTGCATTGGCGTATATAGATTTTAACTGGAACAAATGGACGGCGAAGGTTAATGCCGGATATTATTATGCCGAAGGGAAGGTTAAAAAGGTTGATTATCCTGCCAGTACCTTCTGGTATCAGTCCCTCAATGGCTTATATGGAATAGACCCCACTGGTGTGCGTATTCAATCGAGTCAGTTTTATATAGGTTTGGGTATCGGGCGGGACTTATTCTTTAACACACGGTTGTTTGGAGAATATTATTCCCATAACATTTTTACCCAATCGGGAGGCGGTGTAAGCCTGGGGAATATCGCCGTTGGCTTGAAAGTATATCAGCGGACCGGATTAGAAGCAAAAATCGGGGTAGATAAGCCGTTAGGAAAACTCCGCCCGAATACGGGATTCTTTTTTGATGTCCGTATGAACAGCATTATCGGACGGCGTCGGTTAATTCAGCCCCAGCCGCGCGTCAACCCTGAAGAAGAGCCGGCTTTAACCCCCGGACGGAAACCATTTATCAGCAGAGAAGGCGTTCTATATTCTCTTCCGAAAAGACCAATAAAAGATACTATATTCCTCATTGATGGCACTCCTTCAATGTTGGGAAGGGGTATTGGGGAAGGGAAACGGGGTGAAGCTATTTTAAACCGGGTTATCGAATTTGCTCAGACGCTCGTGGACAGCATCCCTGACCGGTCTAATGTTGCACTCATAACGTTTACTGATGAGGTTACAACCCTTTCCTGGCAATCAATTGATGCCTCGAAAAAGGAAGAGATTAAAAATTCTATTCGCGATATTCCGGATGAGATGAATGTCAAAGCCGATGAACTTGAGAAAATACCGCAAGGGAAAGGATGGACAGAATACTTGGAACAAGCGCTTGAAAATGGGTATAAACAATTGGATTCATTTAGAAGCAGTGACTACAACCGCCAGCATTTACAGCGCATTGTCGTTTTTTCCGATGGTATTGATGAATCAACCCTCCCGCACAATTTAGCAACCGGCTTTGAAACTATTCAGCGCCGCTATCAGGTGAACCGGGAAGATTTCCGCTATTTTTATTATATTCATACCAATCCAAAAACTGAAGGGCTTCGCCTCGATGAAAACATCATTCTCTTTACCGAGCGTGAAGACGGTAAATTGAAACGGTCAGTTGATTTAAATAATGTTGATGTCGGTGAAGAATTGATAAAAGATATTAATTATAACGGTATGGGAGAGAGCAATACCCTCCAATATTTATCACAAATCAGCAAAATAGCGGTATTGGAATTCAATACCCAGAATTTAGGCAGTATTCGCGATCCGCTCGTGACGGCATTTCGCTCGGTATTTGAGTATAATGAATATTTTCAGTTGACACCACAGGAAGAAGTCCGGGCGGTGATGGCGAGCGAAGGCGTCCGACTAAATCAAAAAGTCGTGCTCAGGGATATGGTAAAAATTGGCAGGCGGTTAGGGGTGGATTATATTGTCTATGGTGAAGTAACAAAATACAAAGTTGAACGGGGAAAAGGAGTATTTATCCCATATCTATTTGGAATGCCGCAAACGGTAATGGATATTGAAGTGGCGGTTCAATTGGTTAATGTTTCCGAAGGCACGCTTGCCTTTGTCCAGAATATTGAAGCATCTGCAAGTAAAAGCGAAGGAATTATGTTCTTCCCCCGCCAGCGGGAGAATAAACAAAATCAATTGTCTGGAATAGAATCAGCGCAATTGCAAAAATCCTTGATGACAAACTGGTCAAAACGCCTCCGCGACAGTATGTTCCAGGATTTAACCATACGGATTGAATAACGAATATGGGTACACAATACTAATATCTTTCTTATTCTATGAGAAAGCAAGGTTTTTAATTTATAGACGGATCATTGATCCGTTTTTTTTTAGTATTATATGAATGTTGAATAAGGTTTGTGGTCTTTGGAATTGCGTCTGTATAATTAAAATATCATACGTTTTATTATATTGAAAAACTTGCTTTTTAATTTTTTCCGATTAAATTATGGATAATAAAACGTGATAATGTAAAATATTTCGGACTCGGGTTAATTGCGGTTGCTTTGCCTGGTGCGAATATTAACATAGTGTATAGGATGTTCTTTGCAAAAAACCGTCTTGACCCGAATTTTACAAAAGGGATGGATTCCTATAAGAAACCGGTACAGGTTACCAATGCCGATATACAATGGTAAGCCGATTCGCTCTTTGTGGATTCTGAAAACAAATTAGCCTCTGGCGGAACGTCCCAAATTCAATTGAGGAAGCAGGATAACCACAGCATTAAATGATTTTGAGAGTAAGTATAAAATGACGGGTAATTATTGACTTGAATATCAATTTAGTATAAAAGTATAGAATATTTAAAGTTGTTCTTGTTGACACAACATCGTTTATAAGTCAATGAATTAATGCAAAAGGAAATACAAGATAAAAAGGGGAAGGGGGTAAAATGAAAAGGTATGCTATAATTAAAACTGCTCTGGTATCATTTATTTTTATATTGAATACTGTTGCGACTGTTTATCCTCAAAATAATGTTCCGAATCAAATAAATTACGAATCAAAGATATTTATTAGTGATGATTACGTATTCAATAAAAACGAATATTTGTATAAACCCTGGAAGATTAGGATCAATAAGCAGACGAAAGAGATATTTATTTCGGATATTGGAAATGTCTGTATGTATGTATTTGATTATCAGGGGAAATTTATCCGGAAATTCGGAAGCAAAGGGCAGGGTCCGGGAGAATTATTGAATTTATGGGATTTTTATTTGGATAAAGATGGCACCGTATACATAACAGATCTTTCAAATAACCGAATAACCATATATTCACGAGAAGGGAAATATATCGGTCAATTGAAAAAACAAAATTTAATACTAAATCATCCTTTTTCTTCTATTATAAATCTCTTTATATACAATGATGAACTTATCCTCAATTTACCACATTGGGAATATTATTTTTCTGTTTTTAATAAAAAAGGGGAACTGATAAAGAACATTGGAGAGATTGACAAATTCAGAACTGATTATAGTCATTTCAATATGGCGTATGCGGAGGGAATACCGATTGTTGATAACTATGGAAATTATTATATATTTTTGTCGAGTCGTTTTATGATTCGTAAATATG
>Ga0315291_10003380_pt1 | contig 20655 bp, 15 predicted proteins | sample YL17G12_20_MG_FD_203070 | JGI IMG/M metagenome (GOLD analysis project Ga0315291, IMG submission 203070) | Sediment microbial communities from Yellowstone Lake, YNP, Wyoming, USA - YL17G12_20 | ecosystem: Environmental > Aquatic > Freshwater > Lake > Sediment | place: USA: Wyoming | collected...
TATCCCCAGTATACCAAGCCTGAGGAGGAGTTGTTTCCTTGTGAGAAGCCATGTCAGTGAGCCGAAAACAGCGGATGTGGTGAGAAGGATAATTATGATATCTCTGTGGTGAAAGGTAAAGTGTTCTCCCTTGGGATTGCCAAGTTTTATCATAAAATAAGTGGCGCCGGCAAAGCCGACCGCCCTTAACGCCCACATCAACCACCTCGGCAAGAACTCAGGCACACGGACATATATCATAAACAAAAGCCCAAATCCAAGAATGGATAACAGTTTGGTGTTTGTGTCCGGCTCAGGCATAATACTCCATGGCCCCACATGTTCCACAAACAGGGCAAAAAAGGCAAGCAAAACGCCGCGCTCAAATATGGAAATGATTACATGGAGGTGTGAAATCCCCTTTTCCAGACGACGGGAAAGGGCGAGAGGAATCGCCGCACCCAGGGCAAATAGAAAATACGGGAACACAAGATCAACCCAGGATATGCCGGGGATATTCGGATTGAATACCCTTGTCGGCGGCGGCACCTGCACATGATACATCCATGCAGGCAGGGTGTTCCACGGGATGATACCGGAAAGTATCATCCCCACAATGGCGCTGCCGCGGAGTGCATCCAGCCCCAGTGCGCGCCGCGGTGATGTTAATAGACCGGGAATAATAGCCTTCGGCGTCATTTTTCACCTTTCCAACCTTGAACTCATCAGTGTGTCCCGATATCAAGAATGATCGGAGGATATTGCCCATATCTCACAAGTTTTTTGACAAACAGGTCATGATAGACCTTCCCGGGTGTGGTGAACCACCTTTTTGGATTCCAGTGAAACCATCTCAACTCGCAACGAATCAGATGTTTATCCTTGTCCAGTGTCCAGAAGACGGAGGGCTTATCAAAGATGGAATGCGGGGCGTGATTTTTGAGATTGATGGTGAGTTTTTGATTGATGTTCGCCCACTTGGAATAAAACTGCCCGCTCCAGGCATAAACTCCGTAAGCCTGTATTGCCATTCCCCACAATGTGAAAACAAAAAATAGCCCCCAGACCGCCCACCGCCCAAACCTGTTGAGCCTCAGCGCCATCCTGTATTTGAAATTACGCAGATTGAACCATGCCCGCCGGATTTTGATAAACCGGATACGCCAGAGGGGAAAGAGGAGAAATGAAAACAGGGGAAGTGAATCCGTCAGGTAGCGGTATGTGTAAGCCCACCCGCCCCACCACCCCTGCCGCCTGCTGGTGTAAAGGAGGACATTGGCAATGATGAAAATTCCGGGAATGATTACATGTTTGCGCGGCGCGCCAAGGGAACGGCGCAGGGCTATCCAAATGGCAATGGGCAGAAATAGATAAAAAGGGGCATTGGGGAAAAGACCCATGCTCGGGGAAAAAAGTATTCCAAGGATTCCTGCAGGCAGATAGGAGGCATCTAACGTATCCGCGACTCCCCTTCCAAAAAGGCTATAGGCGGAAGTCCACGGGGAGCCAAAATGGTGATTATTATACCCCGCAAGAAAGAGCATGGAGGGGATTCCTCCAAGGACATAAAGAAAAATCGGACGTTCATGCTTCAGGAATAGACGGGCGCCTTTAATTATCCTCCCCGCTCGCGCCCTGATGATGCTTTGAAAAAATATGCGTAAAACCCTGATTAACCGCCCCCACTCCCTGAGGAAAAAGATGTCCATGAACAAAAGTCCTGCCCAGAAGGAATTGCTGGGACGCGCACCAACCGCAATACCCACGGCAAGTCCGCAGAGGAAATATCCCCGGTTTGTTCTGCCCTGTCTCACCCAGAGCCAGAGTGAAAGGGCGAGAAAACATTGCGAGGGTCCATGCTGCCACATTGCCTGGGAGCTGTGAAACCAGGTCCCTGTGCCCAGTGCATAGGCAATGGTGATGAGGAGGGCGGCGCCTCGCGGCGTGCGTTTCTCCCTTAGGGCATAAAAGAGAAATAGCGCGGAAAATGCGGCAAAGAGGGAGGCAAATGCCTTATCCATGTAAAAGACAAGATAATGCTGGGGTGAAATTTTGTAAATCCGGAAAGGGATGATATAAAATGGCGCCATCAGGGTGGCGATGAGTGTGGGCGAATTGGAAAGGCATCGATTGTTGTAGGGCTTGCCGGGGTGATTCAGATAATATTTCGCGCCGGGCGCCCAGTTTTTAGGATTATTATTACGGATGAACAGGAATTCATCCATATCATAATTACCTTCGGTGGCAAGGCTTACAGGAATAAAGCGCCCTGGATAAACATCGCTACCGGCGATAAAGCGGGCATTTGATTGGTAAACAAGCCACAAAAGGATGATGCCCAGCGCGCTGAATAGGCGGGCATGTCGACCCGTGAATCGCGATAATCGGCGAAAGATATTTCTCACGAAAAAGTCTTCCCTGCCCCGGACTTATACTCATAGATTAATGGCATGTGCCTATAAAAACCTCCCCCACCTGTCAATTCCAATTCAACATGGCTGAAAACAGGCGAACATCGAACAACGCTAATTATTATAATCCGCGCCCACCGGTGTCATCCGTAGCTGAGGTGACGAATATGGTTGACAGCCTGCATGATTCCCATTTTTGTTTTTAACGATTAATACTTGAGAGCTCACAATAAGGGGCAAAAAATGCGATTAATCTTCCTCTGCTTGACTCTTTTCTGTTCCCTGTTTCTCTTTTCCCTTTATGCACAGGAGACCGTTCGGTCTGTTGACAAAACCACATCAATCTCCCTCCTCGAACCCACGGATTTTTACAAGAGAAATTCCATCCCCCTCTCCCTGCAACAGGTAATTTTCAAAACCCTCGGAAATAATCTGCAGATTCGCATCAGTGATTATGACCGCAGGATTGCTGAGGCGGAAATCATGGTGCAAAAGGGCATCTTTGACCTGATTCTGAACGCCAATCTCTCAGCTTATAATAATGAATATCAGCAGCCCACGTATGACAACTCATATAATGAATTCGTTGCCAAGGAAAAAAAGTATGGGGCGGATGCGTCTCTTTCCCAGCTCATCCCGACGGGCGGTGTTCTTGGCTTTGGCTATTACACGAACAGATATATAACTAATTCCATCGCGGTGGATATCAATCCCTATTACACCCAGGGTGGGAGGCTCTTTTTCCGCCAGCCGCTCCTCAAGAACTTTGGCTCTTACATGACGCTTTCAGGCATCCGTATCGCACAGAATAGCGCCCTCCAGTCACGGGAAGCCTTCCGCTTCATGGTAGAGGACCAGATTGCCGAGGTCACCAAGGCATACTGGAACCTCGTCTCTGCCATAAAGACTTATGAAGTGCAATGCCTGACCCTCTATCAGGCGCGGGATTTCCTGCGTATTACCACGGTGAGTTATAAAACCGGCGTGGTGCCGGAGTCGGACGTTTTGCAGGCAAAGGCACAGGTTGCCGAGCGCGAGGAAAATGTCATCACGGCAGAAAGCGCCATCAAGGCAATGGAGGACCAGCTCAAAATCTTCATGAACATACCCAGGGCTGACAAAGAGTGGGAGCAGTTCTATCTCCCCACCGATGAACCGGATGTCCATGAAATCCCCCTTGACGCCAATTCCTTCATTGAGACGGCATTTAACTCCCGCCCGGATTATATGCAGGCGCAGATTGACATCAAGAATAAACAGATAGCGCGAAATGTTGCCAGAAACCGCCGCCTGCCTGACCTCAATCTGACCGGCTCCGCTGGACGTTCCGGTCTTGGCGAAAGTCACTCGGATGCCTGGCATGAACTGAATACCTATGACTACCATAACTATGAAGTCGGGCTCGAACTGGAATTCCCCCTCCAGAACCGCGCCGCGCGTTACCGCTACAAACAGGCTATACTTCAATTTGAAAAATCAGAACTTACACTAAAGAACCTCGAGAACTTAATCATCCTTGAAATCCGGAACGCCGTCCGCAACATACAGACCGACATCAAACACGTTGCCGCCACACAGTCCACCGTGGAGGCGGAAAAGGCAAAACTGGATTCCGAATCCCAGCGATACCGAGTCGGTCTATCCACCAGCTTCAATGTGCTCACATTCCAGAAGGACTACGCAGAAGGGCTGATGCACCTTATCCAGAGCAAGATCAGCTTTAACCAGGACATTATCGAGCTGGAACGGGCGAAGGGCACATTGCTGTCAAAATTCGGCATCAATCATGTGCCATCGGTTGACCTCACCCTTGAGCCGGTCTCCCTGAAGAATGTTCAGGAATAACTTATCCCATCTTCCAAATGGCAATAAAATTCGGGGCAATATGAAAAGGAATTTCTGGATGCTCGCGGGACCGGCGCTCATATCGGCGCTCCTTTTACGCCTGTCCTTCCCCAAACCATCCCTGTATCCTCTGGCATTTTTCGCCCTTGTCCCATTTTTTTCCGCCCTGATGCGCCTTGAGCGTCCTCGGGATGGACTTCTCTGCGGCGCCATTTTCGGGATTGCATTTCATTACTCAAACATCTTCTGGCTAAACACAATCTCCGCCTATAACTCGTTTATATATATTGGGATTGCCCTCGTTGGGCTTTATATGGGTCTTTACGGGGCGCTGTTTGGCTGGGGTGCGGTTCTACTGAAAAAAGGGTTGCGCCGGATAACTTTTTTGCTTTTTGCCTCACTATGGGTGTCTGTAGAATATCTCCGCAACGTAGGGCAGCTCTCATTCCCGTGGTCATATCTTTCCGCCACACAGGCGCATAACCTTTCACTCATCCAGATTTGCGACATCACGGGCGTCTGGGGCGTGAGTTTTCTCCTCGCCATCATCAATGCCGCACTGGCGGATTTTTTCCTCTCACTGAAGGCGCACCGCTCGCTCAAAGAGAGCCTCACCTCACCGGTGGTCGCCCTGGCGCTCCTTATCCTGACTCTCCTTTATGGCGCCATGTGTCTGAAACATGATTTCAAGGGAAGGCATGAGATGCGCGTGGCGCTTCTTCAGCCGGACATCCCCCAGAAGATGAAATTCGCCGGTTACGCCGGAACCAATGAGGAGACAAAATCAATACCGCCCGTCATTGATGCCATCAACTTCGGGATGCTGAAAAACATACAGACAGGCAGCGCCGACCTTGTCATTCTTCCAGAATCCGCCTCCATCACGCCTTATTTCGGGCTTCAGAAGGAGCTGCTTTCAAACCTGGGGATAGAGGCACAGCGCATCTCTGCTGGAATCTTTCTCGGGGCAAACCGTGAGGTTTTTTTTGATGAGGCAGGACGCGAAGTGGGTCCGACGGAGAAAATCGCCTCCGCTGGTGCATATAATTCTGCCTGGTACTTCCTCCCGAATGGCAAACTCTTCCCCCGGACTTACGACAAGATGCACCTTGTCCCCTTCGGTGAGCATCTCCCCTACTTTGACCTCATCCCCGGCTTTCAGCGAATCATCGTCCAGGCGGGCAGCTTCATGAAGGGAAAAAATTACACCCTGTTTCCCGTTGAGGCGCATGGGCAAAAATTCCTCTTCGGTTCCGTTATCTGTTTTGAAAGCAGCTTCGGATGGCTTCTCCGCCGGTTCGCGGGGCGCGGCGCAGACTTCCTCGTCATCATCACCAATGACGGCTGGTATGAGGATAGCGCAGGACCTTATCAACATTACGACCTCTCCATTTTTCGCGCCATTGAGACGCGCCGCTATGTCCTTCGAAGCGCCAACCGCGGTATCTCCGCCATCATTGAGCCAACAGGACACATTGCAAACCATACCTCTTTGAACCGGCGTGAAACGCTCACCGGTTCCATTTATCCTCGTTCATCAGCCACAGTTTATAAATCCATCGGCGACCTTTCCGTCCTCCCATACTTTGCATTCCCACTGTATAAAATCCTCAACCTGATAAAAAGAAAAAAAAGGGGCAAGCCTGGATGATGTGGATGCGAAATCCCATTTTATTTCTTCTCGCCCTGCTCATGGTTGAACCTGCCGTCGCGGGGGAAATGCGCATCATATCCTGCGCTCCAAATTTTACTGAGATGCTCTTTGCCCTCGACCTGGGAGGCAAGGTGGTTGGGGTGACCGATTTTTGCAGATTCCCTCCGGAAGCCACGCTCAAGGAGAAAATCGGTGGCTACCTGAACCCCAACCTTGAAAAGATTATCACCCTCCAACCCACACTCGTGATTACCCCCAGGACAAAAAGCGACCTGCCTCAAAAACTGCGCCGCTTGAATATCCCCACCCTTGAAATCCCAAACGAAACCGTGAATGATGCCCTCAACGCCATTACCAGCATTGCCAAAGCGGCGGGCGTCCCCGAACGCGGGGCGCAATTGAGAACCACCATCGCACACGACCTCGAATCTCTGAAGATAAAATATGCCCAAAAGCCTCCCGTGCGCACCCTCATTGTCGTTGGTCGCGCCCCTGATTCCCTGAGGGACATATACGCCGCCGGTCCCGGCACATTCCTTGATGAACTCCTGAGGTTCGGTGGCGGGGAAAATATCCTGCCGCCACAGACCGCCCTCTATCCGAAACTATCCAGAGAGTCACTCATCGCCCTCAACCCCGATGTTATCCTTGACACCACATTCTCAGGTCTTGCCCTCACGACGGACACGCTTAATGCCGCCCTGCGCCCATGGCTTGACTTTACATCCGTCAATGCGGTAAAGAATGGTCGCGTGTATATCATACTTGACCCATCTCTGACGATTCAGGGTCCAAGGCTTGCCCATTCCGCGCACCTCATTGCGGATTATCTCCACCCTCCTGCGCTGAAGCTTCAGCGGGCTTGCCCGCCATAATCCGCAGTAAGGGGAAAGGGAAAAGAAAATGAACGATTGCCTCCGCATGAATAATGTCGTCTTCTCCTATGGCAGACGCCCCGTTCTGCGCTCCTTAAGCCTTTCCATGAGGGAGGGAGAAATCCTCGGCATCCTTGGTCCGAACGGCGCTGGAAAATCAACACTCCTCAAATGCCTCCTCAGAACGGTTGCGCCGCAGAACGGTGAGATAACGCTTTTCGAAAAACCACACAACCAGTTCACCCAGTCCGACATCTCACAACTCTTGAGCTATGTGCCGCAGGAGATTGGCATCCCCTTCCCCTTCACGGTTTATGAAGTGGTCATGATGGGTCGATACCCTCATCTGTCGCCCTTCTCCATTGAGGGCAGGAAGGAGATGGAACGGGTTGAGGAGACACTGGAGCAAATCCGGCTGAAAGACTCCGCAACCCGCCCATTTAATGAGTTGAGCGGCGGCGAAAAGCAACGCGTCCTCCTTGCGCGCGCAATGGTTCAGGATGCGCGCCTCATGCTCCTTGACGAACCCACCTCCAACCTCGATGTAAAACATGTTACCCTCCTTTTGAATCTCCTCCTTGAAAGACGCATCCGGACGGGTCAATCCATCCTCTTTGTGACGCACGACTTGAATCTTGCGTCAGCCCTGGCAGACCGACTCATACTCTTGAAGGATGGCGCTTCCCATGCAGATGGTCCCCCTGAAACCATCCTTACCTTATCGCACATCAAAAATCTCTATGAGACGGAGGTGCGCATTATCCAGGATGCCGCAACAAACACCCGCTTTTTCGCATACCACATTGAAAAACCACAAACAAGGCGCTGAGTGTTTTTTTACTTTCCATGCATTCCCCGCCCTCTTTTTTCTTGACCAATATCTCAGTCGTAAAGGTAAAAGAAATGTTTTATATTTTATCGCAGAGTGATAATGGACATCATTTAATAAGGGGGAAATATGAGCCCTGAGAGATTGAAATTGTTTGTGGCAAACAGATGGCTGGAATCCAGAACAGCCTCCTGGACACCTGTATATAATCCCAGCACGGGTGAGGTGCAGGCTGAAACGCCGAACTGTCTTGCCAGCGAGGTGGAGGATGCGGTGGAGGCGGCGGCAAAGGCATTTCCCGCCTGGGCGGAAACCCCGCCGCCCGAACGGACAAAATTCCTCTTTTCCTTCCGCGACATGCTTATCAGGCAAAGGGAAAAGCTGGCATCCGTCATCAGCAGGGAGAACGGGAAAACAATTGCCGAGGCTGTGGGCTCGGTGGCGCGGGGTATTGAAATTGTGGAATTCGCCTGCGGCATCCCCACACATCTTGCAGGAGAGGCGGTGTGCAATCTCTCGTCCGGTATGGATTTTGTCACGTTGCGCCAGCCTGTGGGGGTCTGCGTGGGGATATTCCCCTTCAATTTCCCCGCCATGGTTCCACTCTGGATGTTTCCCATTGCCATTGCCTGCGGCAACACGGTCGTCCTCAAGGCGAACGAGCGATGTCCGCTCTCATGCGCATATATGATGAATCTCCTTGTGGATTCGGGGCTGCCGCCGGGCGTTGTGAACATGGTTCTGGGTGAAAAGGAAACCGTTGAGACCCTTCTCAGACACCCGAAAGTTATGGCGGTTTCCTTTGTCGGTTCATCACGCGTGGGGCGCATTATTTATGAGACCGCCGCCGCAAATGGAAAGCGCGTCCAGGCTCTCTGCCAGGCGAAAAATCATGCCCTTGTCCTGCCGGATTGTTCGCTGGAACAAACAGCGCGGGGGATTGCAAACGCCGCCTTCGGATGCACCGGTGAGCGTTGCATGGCGCTCCCCGTCGCCGTGGTGCATGAGGCAAGCTCCAAATCTTTTGTGGAAAAGATTATGGAAGAGGCGCATAAAATCAAGGTCGGTCCCGCAGAAGACCCCGGGACAGTCATGGGACCGCTTGTGACACCGGAGCTCCTGAAACGGGTGCGCGGGTATATTGACAAGGGTGTCTCGGAAGGCGCCAGACTCATCCTTGACGGTCGCTCCTGCACAGTTCCCGGTTTTCCCAAAGGGTTTTATCTCGGTCCAACCATCTTTGACCATGTGACAGAGGAGATGGTCATCGGACGCGAGGAGATATTCGGTCCTGTTTTGTGCATCAAGCGCGTAAAGAGTTTTGAGGAGGGGATAAGGGTCATAAACCGGAGTCCTTACGGCAACGGCTCTGCCATTTTCACGGGGAGCGGGCATTACGCCCGTGAATTTGTGTGCCGCATTCAGACGGGCATGGTCGGCGTCAATGTGGGGATTCCTGTCCCGCTGGGATTTTTCTCATTCACCGGCTGGAAAGAATCCTTCTTCGGCGACCTGCATAGCCACGGGAGAGACGGCGTCATTTTTTACACGAGGAAAAAATCCATATCTTATCGCTGGTTCAAATCGGAAGAAGGAGCGGCGGACAAAATCGGCACGTGGGGTTAAAATGCTGAATGATGAAACGCAGATGGCGGAAGGAGGGGAATAATGGAAAGGATTGTGAAGTGCGGACTGATACAGGCAAAAAATGTGGAGCCGGTCTCATCGCCGGTCGAAAAAATCAAAAAGGCAATGATTGAAAAACATGTCGCCCTCATTGAACAGGCGGCGAAAGAGGGCGTGCAAATCCTGTGCCTGCAGGAACTCTTCTATGGTCCATATTTCTGCGCGGAGCAGGAAAAACGCTGGTATGACATGGCGGAACGCATCCCCGAAGGCCCCACCACTCATCTCATGTGCGAACTGGCGGCAAGGCATAATATGGTAATCATCCCGCCCATCTATGAGGAGGAAATGACAGGTATCTATTACAACACGGCGCCGGTTATTGATGCGGACGGCACGGTGCTCGGCATCTATCGCAAAAGCCATATCCCCCACTGCAAGCCTGGGTTCTGGGAGAAATTTTATTTCAAGCCGGGGAATCTCGGTTATCCTTCCTTTGACACCCGCCATGCGCGCATCGGGGTTTATATCTGCTACGACCGTCACTTCCCGGAGGGGGCGCGTGTTCTGGGTATCAACGGGGCGGAAATTGTATTCAATCCCTCCGCCACCGTGGCGGGGCTTTCCGAATATCTCTGGAAGCTTGAACAACCGGCGCACGCTGTGGCGAACGGATATTTCATAGGCGCTATCAACCGCGTGGGATGGGAGGAGCCCTGGCGCATCGGCGAATTTTACGGCACGAGCTATTTCTGCGACCCGCGCGGACAGACCATCGCACAGGCAGGCAGGGACAAGGACGAACTCATAACAGCCGACCTCAACCTCGAAATGATAAAAGAGGCGCGCCAGACCTGGCAATTCTTCCGCGACCGCCGCCCGGAAACATATGAGCAACTGATTGAATTATGAATTGCGAATTACGAATTACAAAAAAATTCGGATGAATCGAACAAAAGATATATGTGAGAGGACATTCAATTTTGCTATAAGGGTAATCCGTTTATGCAGAATGTTGGAAAAAAACTCAGAAGTAAGTCGTATGCTGGGTAAACAACTCTTCAGGGCGGGAACTTCCATTGGGGCAAATATTGAGGAAGCGCAAGGAGGGCAAAGCCGGGCAGACTTTTTATCAAAAATATCTATTGCCAGAAAGGAGGCTCGCGAAACACTTTACTGGTTGCGCCTTCTTTCTGCAGTGGAAATCGTTTCACCCGGTCAGTTGAATGAAATCATAAATGAATGTGACGAACTGATTTCTATTCTAACTGCAATTATCAAAAAAAACCCAAAAGAGTTAGCCAACAAGGAGGTAATCAAAAACATATTTACTTTCATAATTTGCAATTCGTAATTCGTAATTCGCTATTTGTAATTCGCTATTTCTTAAATGGAGGATTTTAATGGTTTATAATGACCTCTCTGCTGAAGAAATCCTTGCCCTGCGCAGGGAATATCTGATGCCGAATCATTTGCTTTATTACAAAAAGCCCATCGCCATCGTGGAAGGCAGGATGCAGTTTGTTTACGATAGCACCGGTAAACAATACCTCGATGCCATCGGCGGAATCGTAACTGTCAGTGTCGGACATTGTCATCCTTACGTGAGCCAGAAGACGAAAGAGCAACTTGACAAGATTCAGCACACGACCTGTCTTTACCTGCATCCGAACATTGTGAAATTTGCCAGACTCCTCGCCTCTAAAATGCCCGCACCTGAATTGAAACAGTCCTTTTTCACCAACTCCGGCAGCGAGGCGAATGAGCTCGCCATCCTCATGGCGCGCCTTTACACCGGAGCGCATGATATCCTTGTCCTTCGCAATGCTTATCATGGCGACACACTCACCACCATGAGCCTCTGCGGCCATTCCACATGGCGATATAATGTTACAGGACTCTCCAACGTCCATCACATCCTGCCCGGATACTGTTACCGCTGTCCCCTGAATCTTACCTATCCTTCATGCAAAGTCCAGTGCGCCCGCGATGCACAGTCAGTCATCGACCACTGCACCACGGGACGGATCGCCGCCCTCATTGTCGAGCCGATTCAGGGCGTTGGCGGTGCGGTTGTGCCTCCCGTAGAATATTTCAGCATCCTGTATGACATTGTGAAGAAGGCTAAGGGACTGTTCATCTCCGATGAGATACAGACTGGTTTCGGGCGGACAGGCGAGCACTACTGGGGCATTCAGAACTGGGGCGTCATCCCCGATGCCATCACCATGGCAAAAGGAATCGGAAACGGCATCCCGCTCGGAGCTGTAACATCCAGAGCGGAGATTGCCGCACCCCTCAAGGACAAAACCTATTTCAACACATTCGGCGGCAACCCCGTCTCCATGGCGCAGGGGATGGCAACCATCGAAGTGATTGACCGCGAGAATCTGCAGGAAAACTGCCGCATCGTCGGGACGCATCTCCTTGAGGGACTGAAGCGGCTGGAGAAAAAACACATCCCCATTGGCGAGGTCCGTGGAATGGGGCTTATGACAGGGGTGGAGCTTGTCAAGTCCCGTGAAAGTCGCGAGCCCGCACCCGCCGCCACCGTTGAAATCATGGAGCTGGCAAAGGAGCGTGGACTCCTCATTGGAAAGGGCGGACTCTTCGGCAACGTCCTGCGCATCAAACCACCCATGTGTTTCACCAGAGACAACGCCGATTTCCTTATCAATGTTCTTGATGAGTGTTTTACGCATCTCAAAAATGAGCCTGTTTAACAGGAGGTGTTAAAAAATGAAATTCGACATGATTATTCGGAATGGCACCCTTGTAACCGCAACCGAAACGTTTCGGGCGGATGTGGGCATTACCGGAGAACATATCTCCGCCATCGGAAGTCATCTTGTAAGTGAGCCGTCCTGCACAATAATCGATGCATCCAACAAATATGTTATGCCGGGCGGAATCGATGTTCATGTCCATTTACAGCTCCCCTTCTGCGGGACTGTGAGCGCGGATGACTTTGTCACGGGGACGCGCGCCGCAGCCTGTGGCGGCATTACAACTGTTATTGACTACGCCATGCAGAATAAAGAACAAGGGCTGATGGCAGGCATCCAGTCGCGCATGAAGGAGGCGCAGGGGCGCGTATGCGTGGATTATGCCCTTCACTCCATCATACTCAAATGGGACATGCCCACAAAACAGGAGATGGAGGAGGTCATTGCTTTTGGCATCCCGACTTTCAAGATGTTCATGATTTATGAGTCCGAGGGGTGGCAGTCGGATGATGCCGCCCTCTTCTCCGCCCTTGAGACTACAGCGGAAAATGGCGCCCGCATCTGCGTCCATGCCGAAAGCGATAAGGTCATGAATCTACTTATACGAAAATATCTGGAAGAGAAAGACGAGGTGGGGGCATACGGACACGTCCTCTCCCGTCCGAACTTCATTGAGGCGGAGGCGGTTCAGCGCGCCATAACCTGGGCGGAGGCAACAGGCGGCAGATTATACATCGTTCACATGTCCACCGGTGAGGCGGCAGAGATTCTCCATCAGGCGCGCCACCGCGGCATCAATGTCTATGCTGAAACATGCCCGCAGTATCTCCTCCTCGATGATGAGGTCTTCAAGGACAGGGAACGTGGGCATCTCTACGCCACATGCCCGCAGATCAAGAAAAAGAAAGACCAGGAGTGTCTCTGGATGGCGTTAACAAGGGGGGACATCTCTATTGTCTCAACGGACACCTGCACATTCACCATGAATCAGAAGGCGATGTGGAAGGGTGATTTCACAAAAATACCCTTCGGTCTTCCCGGCGTGGAAACACTCCTCCCCGCAGTTTATACCTCCGGCGTCCTCCAGAAACGCTTTGACCTGAACCATTTCGTCTCTCTCATCAGCACCAATCCGGCGAAACTGATGGGGCTCTTCCCGCAGAAGGGAACGCTCGCCATCGGGTCGGATGCCGACATCATTATTGTGGACCCGAGAAAGACACGTATTATCGATTTCAAGGAGATGCAGACCAATTGTGACTGGTCGCCCTATCAGGGAATGGAGATGTCGGGATTTCCCGATTTCACCATCTGCCGGGGAAGTGTCATTGTCCAGGACGGCAAATTCTCGGGTCAGGAGGGATATGGAAAATTCATCAAGAGGCGACCGGGAGGAGAAATCTAACGCTTTTTAAAGGAGTTTCTTATCATGGAGAATGTGGTGAAAGAGAGGGTGTATAATCTGCAGACGGCAATTATGGAAGCGAATCGCTGTCTTCTTTGCGACGATGCCCCATGCAATACGGATTGCGGAGCGGATACCCAACCGGCAAAATTCATCCGTCAGTTGAAAATGGGCAATATAAGGGGCGCTATCAGAACCATACGCCAGAATAATGCACTCGGCGGCGTCTGCGCTTACATCTGCCCTACCTGTCGCCTCTGCGTCAAGGGTTGCTCGCGCTCCGGACTTGATGAACCAATTCACATAAGTGAAATCCAGGCATTCCTGATGGATTATGAGCGCAAGGAAGGGCTGAAGGTTCTTAATGCGCCGGCGCCGGGGGATAAACGTGTCGCCGTTATCGGCTCAGGACCGGCAGGGCTCTCCGCCGCCGCCAATCTCGCCATCAAAGGTTACAGCGTCACGGTGTTTGACAGGTCGCCCCAGCCCGGCGGAATCCTCCGCCATGGCATACCGCCCCACCGTCTGCCGGATGAAGTCCTCGCACACGAATTGGGCATCCTGCGCGACCTTGGTATTCAATTCAAATGCGGTGTGTCAATCAATGGGAAGGATGCCCTTGAAAAACTCCTCCGCAAGGATTACGATGCGGTTTTCCTTGCCGTCGGGCTTGATGCGCCAAAGAAACTTCCCATTCCGGGCAGTGACGCAAGGGGCGTTTATCTCTGGAATGAATTTCTTGCCCGTGCAAAAGATAGTCCCGGACGCAAAAAGTTCGCAACCCTTGTGAAGGGAAAAAACATTGTAGTGATTGGCGGCGGCTCCGTGGCTCTTGATTGTGCCGTAACGGCACGCCTTGCGGGCGCCGAGCGGGTCTATTGCGTCTCGCTTGAGGCGATTGAAGAGTTGCCGGCGGATAGAGATGAGGTCAGCCTCGCACTATCCGTTGGTGTGCGTCTCCGTCCGAACTGCCGCATCCTTGAAATTCACAAGGAGAAAGGGCGGGTGCGCGCCCTCCGGGGCGAGGAGATACGCTGGATTGTCCCCGACCGGTTTGTGCCGGAAAATGCGGAGGCAATCGCCGGCTCAGAATTTTCCATGCCTGCCGATATTGTGGTGGAGTCAATCGGAACCGGCATTTCTGTGGAACTCCGGACCCTTGTTTCCCACCTTAAAAAATCGGGGATGTATGTCCGTGTGAAGCCAGAAACCATGCAGACATCACATCCGAGGATATATGCGGGGGGCGATATCACAGGGGCGGGTAAAACGGTTGCTGAATGTGTGAAGGACGGCAAAAAGGCGGCGGAGGCAATTGCAAAGGCAATTCCGCTCTCCATGCCTGCCATTATCGCAAGGATAGCGCGTCCATCCCTCGCTGTAAATTTCTGCGAACTGAATTTCCCGAACCCCTTCTGCCTTTCTTCCTCCCCCGTCGGCAATACTGCCCAGATGCTCTCCCGCGCCTTTGACGCCGGATGGGGCGGCGCCATCTTCAAAACCCTGAATCTCGAAAGGGACTATCCAATAATCGACCCCACGCCGCGCCTGAATGCCCTCCATTACGGCGAAAAACGCCTGATTGGCTTGCAGAATATTGAAATGGTCAGCGAGCGCCCCTTTGAGCAGAACCTGAAGGACATCGCCTATCTCAAAAAACATTATCCCCGGAAAAAGCTCATTGTCTCCATTATGGGATACTCTGATGAAGGCTGGGCGGAACTGGCGCGCGGCGCTGAAAAGGCGGGGGCGGATATGCTGGAACTAAATTTCTCATGCCCCCAGATGGCTGTGGAAGGCGCAGGTCACAAGGTGGGACAGAGCTATGACCTCATCCGGCATTACACACGCGTGGTCAAAGACTGCGTCTTCATCCCCGTGATGGCAAAAATGACGCCCAATATCACAGACATGCTCCCCGTTGCCATTGCCGCAAAAGATGGCGGGGCAGATGCTATTTCTGCAATCAACACCCTCCGTGCAATCACAGAGGTTGACATCGATACCTTTGTCCCAAAACCATCCATCCAGGGCAAGGGCTCCATCAGCGGATATTCCGGTCCCGCCGTCAAACCCATTGCACTGCGATTTATTGCCGAGATGGCGCAGTGTAAAAATCTGGGTCTCCCACTTTCCGGCATTGGCGGCATAGAGACCTGGAGCGACGCCGTCATGTTCCTCCTGATGGGCGCTACCACCGTCCAGTCAACCACAGCCGTGATGCGCTATGGCTATCGCATCATCGAAGACCTGACGGAGGGACTGGAGGACTATCTTGTCGCAATGGGTCTCGACTCCGCCCAGGCGCTCATCGGGCTTGGACTCCAAAATCTCGTTGACCCGAGCGAGCATCACCAGAAGATGCACGTTATTTCCAAAGTGGACGAAGAGAAATGCATTGGCTGCGGATTATGTCACATTGTCTGCCATGACGGCGCAAACCAGGCAATGACATTTGACACGGAGAAGCGCAAGGCAAAGGTGGACGAAGAACGTTGCGTGGGATGCCTCCTCTGCAAATATGTCTGTCCAGTCTGGGACTGCATCTCCACCACGGAGATTGACCATCCTGTGACAGGCGGCATGCATGAAGACGCCCTGCGCTTTATTCAATAACAGCCTGTTTTCGAAAAACGAAACCTCCTGTTGCACATGGAACAGGAGGTTACGCCTCGTTAATAGACTTAACAATAAACACTACTTGGTTTTCTTCACAACTGATGATTTCGCCTGCTTTTCCAGACGGGGAGAAACAAAGGAGAAATAGAAATAAACGTTAAATACCAGCCCGATAAAAACAACTAATAGAATGAAAAGATTTATTAAATTGACACTTTTTTTGATTCTGTTGGTGGCATCCTGGATCGCCGGATTGACCCTTTTCTGAAATTCTTTATCCACCTCCTGACTCACAGCGCTGTTGACAAGATTCGGCACCATATCTTCAGCGATGAGTTCCATCTGTTTCTGCGCCATTTCCGGAAGCCTCTCACGCGCCACCTTGGGAACCTGTTTCTGTGCCGTGACATCCACAATAGACACGATATCCTGCGAAATCTGCTGGGTCATATCCTCAATGGCTTTCTGCACACGTGACTCAATTTCTCTGGGGAGCAAAAGTTCCAGATGGCTTTTTATCTTCTCACGTATCATGTCGGGGAGGAGACCATCCGCGGAGCGCCTGACAGTCTTTTCCGTTTGTTCAACCAGAATCACGTCCATAGCCTCTGTCACCTTGCGCTCGGCAAGCTTTTCCACCATGGACTTGGCCACCTCATGAACCGTGACTTTGACAAGTTCCTGTTCCTTTTCAGTGGCAAGTGCGGTGACGCGTGCTTCCACTTCGCGACGCGCCCTCTGGTCAATTACACTCACCACATTGGATATGGCTCTTTCCACAATAATCTGTGTTTTCTTCTCCACAGCCGCCTGGATATGATTTTCTGCAATCTGCCCCATAAACTTGTCCGCCGCCTCACGGATAAATTCCCTCGCTCTCACCTGCGCCGTTTTTGCCTCAAGGAACGCCTTCACCTTGATGATAAGAATTTCAGGATTGAATGGTTTACTCACATAACCATCCGCACCATAGAGGGACTGACTTGCCCTCTGTTCAACCTCATCCTCGGGAATCAAAAGTAGCACCGGTTTTTCGAAATTATCCTTGTCCGTCTTGACACTCCTCGTGGCATCATAACCGCTGATTCCCTCCATTGTGGCATCAAGAATGAGCAAATCAACCTTTTCAAGCTCAGGATAAGTGAGCGCAGCCAGACCGTTGGATGCCAATAAAACCTTGTATCCTGCATCCTCCAGTGTGTTCTTCAAAATCTCCTGAACAGCCACACTCCGTTCCGCGACAAGTATTTGTTCTCCAGCCATTATCTCTCTCCGTTTAGGGTTTAGAGCCACCTCTCTATTTCATTATTGCAACTCAACCAACAAAAAAATCTCTCGGTTCACCACTCATCAGAATCCATCCCACCATCTTATCCGCCACATCTGAATCAATCATTCAAATTTTAACCAGTTCCTCCACCCAGCTCCGGAAATTAAACTTCTCATCATGTTTGTAATGGATATTTGCGCTAAAATCATTCAATATACCGGTAGCAATCCGCGAGATACTCTTCTCTCCCAGCCGTTCAAGCCCAATCTGGTGCATTTTTTTTGTCATTTCCGACAGGAGCGCCAGAGACTCATCATAGCACTCATTAACAGCCCGTGAAATCCCATTTTGCATCTGAATTATTCTCTCCATTATCTTGACATTGAGTCTGCCATAAGTGACTGTGATTATATCCGCCTTCGGGTGACGCATCAGGAGTGTCCTCCACATGATGCAAAGCAGGTCACTATCATCGCCTCTGGAGGTGATGAATCCTTCAGTCTTTATAAGCGTTTCATAAAAGGAATTGATAAAAAAGGCAAGCGCCCCAAGAGGTGAAATGAAGTCAAGCCGAATTGTGGTGGGTGGAGCTTCCTTGACTACCTGTTTCCCGCGGGAAAAAAGGGAGGCTATCCCCTTTTTTGAATACCTTGCGGCACCGGAGGTCTCCTGTGGTTGCGGCTCCGCTGAACGAACATTAGTTAATGAGGGAATGCCGGGCGACATATCTGACTGCTGCAATAATTCCTTCTCAATCTGGTTGAATGGTTTCCGCCTGAGTAGTCCAGCCATAATAAAGGTATTCAGGATGCGATAGGTTTCAAACTTGTCCAGACCGCATCGGACGACAATAGAACCTACCTCATAAAAGCCGTTTACCAGAGACAGCACACTCCATTCACTCTCACTCAGGGAGGGTCCAAGCTCAGTGGAATTTTCCGGCGCGACAATCGTCAGGACGACATCCTCATCAGGTATGTTCTGGGATATCTTGCCCCATTCATCCTGTCTGCGGCTTCCTTCTATTAACAGCGGCTCAATATCTATCTCCACAACGATATTGGATGTGTCAACATCCAGTTTTTGCTCGAATTTGAACTGACCATCTTTCCATAAGAAGAGTTCCCAGATTTCCTCTTCCAGCTGTAGTTTCAGAGCGTCTCGTAAGGTCTGTTTGGAGATGATATCCCTTTCCACAAGAATCTGACCGACAAGTTTTCCCCTGTCCAATCCCTGCTGGGCGTTCAGCACCTCCTCCAAATCCCTTCTTTTGATAAACCCGCGGTAAACAAGCATATCTCCAAGTTTGCACGGTCTGTCCAGGGCGGAAGAATTAACAATTTTACCCTCTTTTATAGTCAGGCTGATGTTATACGCCTCCCGCCAGATACTCAGAATTCCCGTCATTTTCCCCATAGACAAGAACTGGAGAATATCGGGCAGGCTGAATGCCCTCAGGGTGCCTTCCAACTCCATGTCTTTTTTAGGCATTAGCTCACTCCCCACGTCTTTTCTGCTCAGGTGCTAAACAGGTCATCAAGCCTGTCGGCTGCCTCCTTTGCAATATTCAGGTTCTGCTTTCCCTTATTTTCTATTCGTATCTTTTCTGAAATATCCTTCAACTTTTGAACAGCATCTTTTGATTACTTGCCATACCAATAGTTATCCTGTCATCAAAAATAACAGTTAAATAAGAAAAACAAACTTATGACCCTTCCCCTCTTTTGACTTCACCTGTTTCCCAAGATATGCAAGATGTATATTCAAAAGTTCGCTGAAGATTGCAAGAACTTTCAGAACTAATTTGATTTCGTATTGAATTTTCTCCGCCTGAATATTCCTTCCATTTTTTTATGGCATTTTTGCTCTCTACCCATATTTTCTATTTTTTATCATTACGAGATATTACTTGACAAGAAAAAGTTTAAAAAAATATACATAATGCTGATATTTACAGGGGGAGGTAAGTGTGGATGGAAGTTTATGGTAATGCCCTTGGTTTGATTGAAACAAAAGGACTTGTCGGTTCTATTGAGGCGGCGGATGCCATGGTTAAGGCAGCCAATGTCCGTTTGGTTGGTAAAGAAAATGTTGGTGGCGGGTATGTGACTGTCATGGTTCGGGGGGATGTGGGGGCGGTCAAGGCGGCAACGGACGCCGGCGCCGCAGCAGCAAGAAGGGTTGGCGAACTGGTCTCCGTCCACGTGATACCAAGACCGCACAATGAAATTGAGAAAATCCTTCCCTCAGAGGAATGATTCATCCCGTTTTCCAGGGCTTCTTGCCTCAAATTTGGGGCCGCATTTCATCGTGTGTGAATGAACGGCCCCATTTTAACATCTCATGATGGCGTCGGATGGAATTCCCCCAAATGTGAAAATCTTATGAGCACTGAATATGAAAATCTCATAAACATAGTCCATGAAGAAATCCTCCGTTTCCTGAATGCTGAAGAATTCCTCCACGCAAATCCAAAATTCAGGATAGTTTTCCTTTTATCCGGAAAACCTGACAGGGATGTAATGGAATCTGCCGGTCTGAGGGAGGTTGTGAAGCGATACTCATGTCTGCTTGCCCGCTCACTCTCCTTCATGGAAACCATTCCAGAGCCCCTTGGAGCCATTCCTGAAATTCCTCCAAAAGACCTTCTGCCCTCGCCCCCTTGCCTTCCGGAAAATGTGAAGGCAATTGTCCTGTTCCAGCCGGAACTCTCATTCATTGCACGGACAGCCCTCGGAACGGGCGACGAGCCCGACATCCGGTTTATTCACTATGCGCTTACCTCGGAAATAACGATTCTGGGGATTCCCCATGACACTTATGCGCCGTCCACCCACGCAAAGATTGAAGGGAACATTTCCGATGCCCACCGTGCCCGCCCCTCCCTCCAATCCCTTTACCGCCAGTATCAAAAAACCCTTGAAAACTGGGGCGTGGTGTGGATTCCACCCCAGAATTTACCATCCGCCCTGCATAAAATCTGCGGTGAAGATAAGACCCGCCGGAGCGGTGCCACACACGCCGCCACAGGGAGCAAAAAGCGCCTTATTATCACAAAGGAGGATGTGGAGGACCGCATTAAGAGGGGCGAAAGGGAATGGTTTATTCCTCCTGATGCCATCATCACCGACATTGCCCGTGAAACCGCCGACCAGAAGGGACTCAATCTGAAGCAGGGCGAATAATCCACACCGCTCGCATTTTTTCTTGCTTCATACAGCCCCTTCTATTTAATATTAATCATAATAATAACAAGGAGCAAGTATATGTTTGACCTGTTTGAATTTTCCGGTCATAAACTTCTTCTGGAAAACGAAGAGGATGAACTTCTCCCGTTTGCACATACATTTGACGAATTCATTTCCACCAGAGGGTCTTTCACCCTGAACCGCATCCCATGGAATCCGCCGACGGAC
>Ga0315291_10003381_pt1 | contig 20651 bp, 33 predicted proteins | sample YL17G12_20_MG_FD_203070 | JGI IMG/M metagenome (GOLD analysis project Ga0315291, IMG submission 203070) | Sediment microbial communities from Yellowstone Lake, YNP, Wyoming, USA - YL17G12_20 | ecosystem: Environmental > Aquatic > Freshwater > Lake > Sediment | place: USA: Wyoming | collected...
TGGTTCAGCTGCGTCTGGAGCGACGATGAAAACTACTGCTGGTGACTTAATCTTAAAGTCTGCAAGTGTTGAGGGACTAAGGATACAATCAACAACAGGCAACGTCGGCATTGGTACTACCGCTCCCCTTCGAAGACTCGACATTAATGAAGCATCTGGTAACTGCCTCCGCTTGATTTACAACGACACAGATGGCTCTGCTGCTAATTATGCAGACTTCTTAATGGGTAGTGCTGGAGATTTAACAATAACCTCTCCTGCTGCACACACAACGTATTTTTCTCCTACAGTTTATGATGATTTACAGTTCCAGGTATCCTATGCTAAGGTGCCTGCCGCTAATTATCCCACATGGGAAGCCTTTACCACAAATACTTCTGAGTATGCTTTTTCAGTAGATGACTACATAGATACAGCAGTAAATGAATTACCACATTGTTGGAAACAGGGAACGGCGGGACATGCTCATATACACATTACTACAAAAGCAGTTCCAGCAGAGGAACAAAAAGCTCAATTTACAGTTACTTTTGCCTATGCTGATACTAATGAAGTATGGGTCGAAGCGCCACTGACGGCGGAATTGACCATTCCTATATCAACCACGGCATTGACTAATTTTTATCTCGATTTAGGCAATCTTACCCTTACAAATTATCTCATTGGTACTCAGATAAGATGTAGAATAAAAAGAGTAGCAAAATCGGCTGGCGGGACTGAGTATGTTGGTGATATATTTATTACTCAAGTAGGTATTCACTTAGAGAAAGATACGCTTGGAAGTAGGCAGGAACTAATAAAGTAAGAATTGTAGCTATGTTTAAAATTTTGAACAAAGGTAGGATTTAAAATGCCAGTTAAAAAGGAGGATTTATGAAGGTGAAAATTTCTGATTTACAAGTGGCTTTTGGAGATGTTCCACGTCTGGGAGGTGCCGACCTCGGAGCGAAAGGGCTTTATTGGGTATCGAAAGCACTAAAAGCCATCACCCGTGAGGTCCAAGAAGTTGAAGAGATCCGTCAGAAACTTCTTGGTCAGTACGCGCAGAAGGACGAAAAAGGAAAGGTCTTGCAACTCGGCAACGAAGCGGTTTTTAAATCCGCCGAGGACCGGCAGAAATTCCTTGATGAGTTTAAAGACCTTCGTGAAGGAGAAGTTGAAATAAATGTTCAGGAAATCCCCTGGCGTTACCTGATCGGGAAAACTTTTCGTCCCGTTCCTGGGGACTTCATCGCTTTGGGATTCATGTTAAAAGACCCCGACGAAAAAGAGCTTGAAGAAATGGAGAAACTTTTAGGGAGAGAATAAAATGGACGAGTCAATTATTCGCGTACTTTGTGAACGAATGTCAGCCTTAGAGACCATGGTTAAAATGCACCTTGACGCCGAATGGAAGTTTTGGGCATTCTTTGCTACCCTGGCGGGGGGACTTCTTGTTGCGATAATTCAAAATCATCTTATTCAAAAAAGTATTAAAAACGGTAACGAAAAGAAATAAAACGGAGGTTTAAAATGCTGACCATACTCGGATCCTTGATCGGATTCTTAGGAAGTTTCGCACCTAAGTTGCTCCAAATTTGGCAAGATAAAAAGGACAAAGCCCACGAATTGGCCATCATGCAACTCCAGATCCAGAGTCAGGAAAAGATTGGGGCGCAACGGGTTGAAGAGGTACAGGTCAACGCCGAATCCGCAGAAATGCAGGCACTTTATGAATCGGCGAAAATTACCCCGAGCGGAGTTAAATGGGTTGACGCCGCGCTTGCTCTTCTGACCGGGAGCGTCCGACCTATCCTAAGTTATGCTTTCTTTGCCCTCTATGCTACCGTCAAATACGCCCAGGCTACATCCGTGAGCGCGTTTTACTCTAATATCACCTGGACTTCCGCCCTTGCGAAAACCTGGACCGAGGAAGACTCCGCGATCTTCGCAACTATTTTGAGTTTTTGGTTCTCGGGTCGAATGCTCCAGAAGTTTTTTAAGAAATGATCTCCCCTGTCGGAATTCGCTTAATCAAAGGTTTTGAATCCTTTTCCCCTATTCCCTACGTCTGTTCTGGGGGTTATCTCACTGTTCTTTGGGGCCATGTAATTAAAAAGGGCGAAATCTTTGATCATCCCTACACAGAAGAAGAAGGCGAACCAATCTTTTTAAAAGACATTTCCGTTGCCGAAAGAGCAATTTCCCGCCTGATCCGTGTCCCCCTGAGTCAAAACCAAGAAGATTCGCTAACGTCTTGGGTTTACAACTTGGGCGGGGGTGCCCTTCAAAGATCAACCTTGAGGGCCGTGATAAACCGCCAAGAATACGATGAGGCCCCCGCAGAAATCCTTAAATGGATTTACGCCGGGGGTCGGAAACTCCGGGGCCTTGTGATCAGGAGAATAATCGAAGCCCGCCTGTTTGCTTCTCCTTAAAAAATCCAGAAATGAAAAAACCAGTGATTTCATTAAGAAACTATTTTTCTTGATATGGTTATAAACATGGTTGTCAACACATTATTAACTTTTCGCCTTAATTTTGGCATGAAACTTTCGTGCTTCTTTTTAATAGGGGGTATATGAAAACATAAAAGGAGTTAGATATGAAAACAAAGATTATGAAATATAAATTAAGATGCCAAAGATGTGGTTGGGAATGGATTCCGAGAAAAGAAGATGTACGACAATGTCCAAAGTGCAGAAACCTTTATTGGGATATGCCCAGAGAAGGAATAAAAAATGACCAAGGGTAAAATTCTCAAACAAATTAGAGAGTTTTGTCTTGAGTGTATGGGTGGATCGAGTCAAGAAGTGTTGAATTGCACTACTCCTAAATGTTCTCTTTACGATTTTAGGCAAGGCAAAGACCCATATCCGAGCAGAAAACGTGGATTTGGGTCAAAATCTATCGTGCAGAGCATTGAAAAAATTGAATCTGAAGGACCTGAAGGGATTGAGGAGGTTTAAGCGTGGAAATAATCCGAATCAGCGAAGGTGACGGAGTTGTCGTTTACGAAAGGATTCGACGTGGGGACCTTTGCCCGAAGTACGTTGTCGTGAACGATAAGACCGGGAACGTAATCGGCGAGGCCCGGAAAAGAAAGGGAGCCGAAAAGTTGGCCAGGGCGATGAGGAAGGCGGGGAAGGCCCTGATGAGTGCACGGGAGGTTGAAGTGGAATCTGCCATGAATAAGTTAAACCATTACTTCGCTTTGATGGTGGGGCGATAACAAATCCACCACTTCCCCGGACAATGTCGAGAATTGAAAGGCCGATTTGCGATCTGCACAAGAAGGCCCGGGCGATCCTTGTTAATGGGCGCCCGTTCATCGAGGAAACTTCCTTGGGTGAGTGGATAGGTTTCAGGTGGGGGAAGACAGAGATCAGCGTGCGAACCGAAGTCAACCCCAAATATCCTGAACTTTCAGGCCAAAAATGGAGAACCCGCCTCTTTGCAAACGGAAATGCCTGGGATCTTGGAACGGGCTGGGTTGTTGAAATTCTCCGCAATGTGGACGCGGTAATTGCCGGCAAATTAAACGACATGCGGCCAAGCGCCCAAAAGTTTTATGGAGACCTGGTTTTAAGGGAGTTGACGAATTGAGACAGCGATGCGCGTGGTGCGGGAAGGATTTGGGCGAAAAAGAACCCTACGATGATAATCGGGTTACCCATGGCATTTGCGCCGACTGTCAGCGGAAAATGCTTCCGGAGTGTGGGAAACGATTGCCAAGTGGATGTGAGGAGGTAAAAAAGTGAATTGCCAACATGAAAATATCTGGTATTTTTGGTCTGAATTTGGGCCCACCTTTCAATGCGTAAACTGTGAAGCCTTCATCCTGGATCCCGTTGACGTTTCGAAAATAGTGAACGTCCCGCACTACCCTTCGGAAACCTGCACACACATAGAAGAAATTGAATGGCGCAAAGAAGAGCAATGGCGAGACTATAAAAGCCTTTGCTTAAACTGCGGGGCAACAAGATGACGGACAGAAAAAGATTCGACTGGATTGTCAAGGCTATTGATGCGGAGAAATTAACCGATTGGGAAGAAGGGTTTCTTGGCGATCTTGAACGCAGGGTTTATTCGGGGGAAGACCTTACCGATCGGCAAGAGGAAATTTTAGAAAGAATATTTGAGGATAAACAATGATCTACCGGCAAAGCACGATTCTTGCCAAGTACTCATCGTTTGATGGGGTGTCCGCCGAGGTCCTGGCTGAAGCTCAATACCGGGGATCTGCGATACACCGGACGATTGCTGCACGCCTTCTCGGGGTTTACGCGCCGCCCCTTCCGAAAGAATGGCAAGGATATATGGCGTCGTTTGAGCAATTCGAGCCCATGATTAAAAAAATCTATGGGGTTGAAAAACAGTTTGTTGATGAGGGTTTGGGAGTTAGCGGAACAATCGATCTTTTGGGAGAAATCGAGGGAAAGCCGGGGATATCGATAGTGGACTGGAAGAGCCCGGTCACGATTTATAGAACGTGGAGCGCATCCATGGCGGTCTACAAGTATTTGAGTAAGGCCGATAACTGCGGGACGTTGCGGCTCAAGGCAGATGGGGGAATCCCTAAGATGACGTGGTGGGAGGGCGACATGCAGGCTCTTCCGGCTTTCTTTGGTGCATTACAGGCGCACAAATATTTTATAGGGGAAAAAGAAAGGGAGGTAAAAAATGGGATTTGATTTTAACAGAGTGCTGGATGGGGCGGAAGAAAAAGGAGAAAAGGGAGACCTTAATATCATCAAGGTCGAAACGGAGAACCCTGCCGCCGTAGTTCTTCCGGGCGGGGTTGAAGTTCTTAGCCTGCGGTACAAGGCAGAACTCGACCACATCAAAGCCGAGGCTAAGGCAATCGAGGTCAAAGACGAGGAAAGCGCGAAGGCCGCCCTTAATCTCGCAGCCAGGGCGAAGAGGGCAATTAAGGCCTGCAAAGAGGAGAGGGTGATCCTCGAAAAGGACGCAAGAGATTTTCTTGCCAGGGTGAAGGGGGCCGTTGAGCCCTTCCTGGATGCCTTCAAAGAGGTTGAAGATATCATCACGGACCAAAAATTAAAGCCATACGAGACCCGCCGCGAATTGGAGAGAAGGAAGAAGGAGCAAGCAGAGAATGCGGCCAGGGATCTTTTACAGAAAAAAATCAACGAAGAGGCAAAAAATTTCGGGATAGAAGCGCCCACCCTGCCAATGTCGGTAACGCCCAAGGCAAAGAAGAACATCAGGGACGAAAGCGGGGCGACCGGATATAAGGCCACGCTTTGGTTGTTTGAGGTACAGAAGCCGGATGAGGTCCTGGATCCATACTTGAAAATCGACGAGGTAAGGGCCGAAGAAATGATCTTGGAGCTTCCGCGCAAAGTTAAACGTCCGGATGAGGCAAAAATCAGAAAGGCCGTAGCAAAGGGTGTTCGCGAGATCCAGGGAGTGAGGATTTTTGAGGACATTGACATAAGGGTAAGAACCTAAACAAACCTTAAAAGGGAGGTAAAAATCATGGCAGAAGAAAAAGCGAAAGAATCCGGTACGGAGTACACGGCCAGCGATGGTCAACCCGTGAAGTTGACCAAAGAAATTGTAAAAAAATATCTCGTTCACGGAAAGGGCGAGTTAATCAGCGACCAAGAATTTATGTTCTTTTTGCATATATGCCGGGCGAGAGGGCTGAACCCCTTCACCAAAGAATGCTACCTCATAAAATATAGCGAGGAGCCGGCGGCGATTGTAACTAGCATTGACTTTTTCCGCAAACGTGCCCGAAGTCAACCGGACTGCCAGGGGTGGAATGTCGGGTTGATTGTAAAAAATCAGGCCGGAACAGTCCGAAAAACTTCTGGTCTCCTTCAGGATGGCGAAACTCTTTTGGGGGCCTGGTTTGAGGCAACTCCAAAGGGATTTAGCCACCCGTATTATAAAGAAGTCAACCTAAAAGGATATGTCAAAACCACAAGGGAAGGCAAAATAACCCGGTTCTGGCAGGTAGAAAACCAGCCGACTATGATCATGAAGGTTGTGGAAAGCCAGGGGTTAAGAACTCTTTGGCCGGATGAGTTTGCGAAAATTTACACCGATGCGGAAATGGAAATTTCGCCGCCCGCCCTGACCGGAAAGCCCGCAGAGGAAGAGGAAAAGGAAATCGCCGCCGCTTTTGAAAAGACCTACCCCGAAGGAGTAAGCAACAACACGAAGACCCTGTTTGAGTTTCTGGCGAAGGCCGCGCAGATAGGGAACAAAACCATTGGCGAAATCAAAAAAGAGGCTCTTGCTGACCTTGACGGCTTTTGGGGCGCGTACAAGAAGTTTGCCGGCAAGAACGGCGGGAATGGAGGGAAAAGCGAACCCAAAAAAATGGCAAATTGTCCGGAGACCGGCACCCCGATGAAGGAGGATGCCTGCAAGGACTGTCTTTTTAGGAAGGGCTGCCCGGCGAAAGAATAACCCTTTGCCCCTGTCGGCATGGCGCGACCATGACAGGAGTAGTCAGGAACAGGCGAAACTGGCGAGCGGAACCAACCGGATACCGGCTATCGAATAGGTGGCACGGGGGCAATTAAAGGAGGGGGGGAACGAAATGTCCTTCGTAATTCCTGGTGAACCAGGGGCAAATAGGCCCCGTGGGCAAAAAGCTACCGACGAAGAATTAATCTCGGCCTATGACAAAGAAAAAAGCGTTTGGAAAGTAGCCAAACAATTTGGAATGTGCGGCCAGAGCGTCCACGAAAGGCTTGCAAAGGTTGGCGTTATTGAACACATAAACCTATGGACTTCCGATAATGATGAGTTTCTTAAGCGGTATTATTTGGAATATCGAGACGTGGGGAAACTGGAATCTCTCGCGGGGCATATGGGAAGAACAAAGCATTTTATTTGTAGACAGGCCAAAAGACTTGGACTAACAAACATGAGCCATCCGCGCCCCTATATTTCAACCTGGAAATATAAACCCCGTGAAGTTGCTGAGGCCATTTGGGAAAAATTCAAAAATTCAAGAGGAACGTTGACTCAATTTTGCGCCAAGAACAAATACGATCAACTTGGTTTCTCAAAATGCATGAAAAACCATTTCGCAGATGAATGGGATTACGTTATTGAGCTTAAGGCCCCCAAGCAAACCATGTACCGATATGGTAGGGCGTTTGAGTATAGGTGCCGTGATGATCTCAAAAAGCGTGGATACTTTGTTTTAAGGTCGCCACGATCTGGATCTCCCGTTGACCTAATTGCCATAAAAACGGGAGAAGTCGTTTTTGTCCAATGCAAAAGAAGTGGAGCCTTGCCTGTTGGCGAATGGAACGAACTTTATGCTCTTGCGGCCTCCGTTTCTGCTGTCCCAATTATGGCAGAAACGCCAACGGGAAAGGGAATTGTTTATTGGCGAATGACTGGGAAAAAAGATGGCAGCAAAAGAGCACAGCCAAAAGTTGTTCACAAATTTTATTCGGGGATTCCGAGAACCGAAATCGAAGTGGAAGAACTATAAAAAAGGAGGAAATAAATGTCTGATTTAACTCCGGTTGTGGGATGTACGGGGTGTGAAGGTACAGCGGGGAGATTGGGTTGTCCTAAGCATTCCCCCAATGTATATGTTGCTGATCCGTCTACTTACAATGTATATGTTGCTGATCCGTCTACTTACGTTCCCAAGGTTCTTTTGCAATGTCCATATTGTAGGATGTTGATTCGGTTGGATGTATTCAAGGAAGAAAATGAACTATGAAGGAATGACGCGGATAGTTTACGGCGACGAAGGCGCAACCTTTGTGCCGGTGTGTATCAAGTGTGGACGGTTTGTTAAAGCCGACAAAGAAATATCCTTTAATTCTATTTTCCCTCTTTCTGAAGCATGCCTGGGGGATACTTATAATTGCGATTGTTCCCGCTGTGGGCGCAGTAATATGGTTTTTGAGGGGTTTATATGAAATACCTAATGATCGGAAAAGAAAATATCTCAAAAGGAAAGTACTGGGGAAAGCCGTGGTCCTTGATTTCAGGCTGCACTCCATGTTCTCCGGGGTGCGAATACTGCTGGGCGCTGGCGATGGAAAAAAGGTTTTCCCGCCAACCTAAAGTAACCGTTTTCGACGAGAAGGCAGAGAAATTTTTGGGACAAAGAGTTTTTAATAATATTAGAATCCACCCCGAGCGCCTTGACATTCCTCTGAAGCGCAAGAAGCCGACGGTTTACGCGGTTTGGAACGATCTCTTTCATGAGGAGGTGCCGGATGAATTTATCCAGGCCGCCTATATGAGGATGTGGAATACACAACAAAAGCATATCTATTTAGTTTTGACCAAGAGAATAGATCGGGCGAGATACCACTACAACCGATGGATGGCCATGAAGAATGTTCCCAAGGAACTTATGTGCCCTCAAAATATCTGGCTCGGTTGTACCGTCTGCACTCCCGACGAGTTATGGAAGATGGATGAACTTCGTAAAATTCCGGCGGCTGTGCATTGGGTGTCGTTTGAACCATTGCTTGCCGATCTTGGAAAAATTAATTTAGAACATATCGATCTTTGCGTTTTGGGAGGAGAAACCGGTCCCGGCGCAAGGCCGATGCACCCCGCTTGGGCGAGATCGGTACGAGATCAATGTCAGGCTGCGGGAGTGCCTTTCTTTTTTAAACAATGGGGGGAGTGGGCGCCACATAACGAGGGATCTAAATATCGACAACATTGTTGGAATTCCGGATCTTCCATCCGTGATCTTGTCGTCTCGTCTCACGTCGGCAAAAAAGCCGCTGGCCGTCTCCTGGATGGACGGGAATATAACGAATTGCCGGAGGTGAAAGGATGAAAGACCTTAAACATGAAGGATATTTGGAAGCCGTCTCGGAAATATCCATTGCCCAGGAAGAGCAGATCGTTTTCGAGGCGGACTTTGAGCAATTCAAGAGTGTCTTGTTTGCCAAAGCGGAAGTTTACGGAGGAAGATGGTGGGTAGGGTCTGTAACTTATCAGCAGGCGATTGAAAATAAGTTAGGATCGGAAAATGTATTGCGATAGATGCAAAGAAGATCCGGAAGTCCTGCTTATTTGGTGTGAGAACTGCGGCCAAAACCTATGTGAACGTTGCTATGGCGATCCAACATCGTTATGGTGTGAAAAATGCGAGAATAAAGAAAATGAAACTTAAGCAAGGATATTGCGAATATGAAGATTGCGGTCTTGATCTGGGCATGGTCCACATCGCGACTAAATTTTGCTCGGTCCATAGAGAAAAAAAACGGAAACAGGACGCGCAGACCTATCACCGGGAGCGATACAAAAGCAAGTTTCACCGCGATCATGTTATCAAGGAAGCTATCAAAAACCCGGAACCTCTCCCCAAAGGATTGAGAGAAGGGGGCCCCTGTCCTGGCAATGGTAATGGGGTTTGTGGAGCGATGATTCGCCTGGAAAGGGTTATGGATACGAAGGGATATACCACGCCTTTTTTCGATTACACCTGTGGCATACATCGGTTTCCAGATCCGGGGGAGGAAAAATCAAATGATTAAAAAATATCTATCATATGGCGGTGGAGTCAATTCCACAGCCATGCTTCTTCTTCTCACAGATGAGAAATGGAAGTTTGAAAGCATTTATGTAGATCATGGGTGTGATTGGCCAGAGACCCGCGAATATGTCCGTATGATGCGGGAGATTTGGAATTATCCCATTACGATACTAAAGCCGAACGTTGAGGGGTGTACAACCCTTGAAGAATATTTAATGAAACGGAAAATGATTCCTTCTCGGATGCTGCGATTTTGCACCGACAAATTCAAGATGAGAATCATAAATAAGTACGTGCAGAAACCATGTTTTTCGCTTATCGGATTTTCTACCGATGAAGAACACCGGGCAAAATTGAGCGTTGAAAATGGGGTTGAGAACAGATTCCCGTTGCTGGAATACGAAATCAGCCGGAAGGGATGCGAGAAGATAATTAGAGATCATCATCTGCCTATTCCAATTAAAAGTAGTTGCTGGTTTTGCCCGTTTCAGCGGATTGGCCAATGGAAAAAATTACGACGAGAGCACCCGGATTTATTTTGTAGAGCGAAAATATTAGAGGATAAAACAAACGAAGTTAGGGCCAGTAAGGGAAAGGAACCGATTTATTTAGCCGACCGCCCTCTGGATGAAATCGTAAAAGAGACACAGGGGAGGCTATGGGCGGACGATCATCCACCTTGTCAATGTGGATTTTAAATTCTTTCAGATCCACGGGAGGAGAAATGAGCAAAAAAATTTATTTTCTCACAAGCGAGGAGTTAGAAATCATTCGGGGTTGGTATGACGGCTCGACTATACATATTAACAAAATTATGAGAGCTTTCCAGGGCAAATATCCGAGGTGGTACATAAGACGAATTGCCGCCGATCTTGGTCTTGCGCGAACGAAAGAACCGGATTGGTCGGAAGCAGAAATAGAATTCCTCCACGAAAATTATCCACGGAAAGGATATGTCGCCCTGAGAAATCGCCTTAAAAAAATCAATGGAGGTACAACCAGAAGCCGAACCGCTGTGGTTTTAAAAGCCAGGCGAGAGATGATCAATAAGCGATCGAACGGGTTGACCATGAGATTGATGGAGATCCTGCTCGGTGCGGATCATCACAAAATCGAAAAATGGATTTCCCTTGGTTTGCTGTGCGGAAAAAGAAAAGGGACGGAACGAAAGAAGATCCAGGGCGGGGATATGTGGCATTTCGAGACAAAAGATGTTCGGGAATTTGTAATAAATAACCCGCTTGAAATTGATATTCGACATGTTGAAAAAATGAATTTTATCCATTTGGTTGCCGGGATGATGGAATGATTATCCAGGTGAATGCGCTTAAACTCCCAAAATGATAACCTAATTTCCCTCTTGACATCCTTTTCTGAATTTTATATCATCACAATGCGAGCTCTAAAATGATGATAAATCCCCAACAAGAAATCATAAAAAGAAATCGCGGACGGAGCCTGGACAAGGGCTCGCATCCTACTTTGACTACCTCGGTCATCGTGAGTCCGGGCTCCGCGAGCGAGATCTGGGGGATAATTTGAACGAATGTTTAAAGGCAGCCTTGGAATATGAATCAATGGGTTACTCGGTTATTCCATGCAATCCGTCAGAGGAAGAAGAAAAAGGGAAAAAACCTTTTATCAAGTGGGAGCGATACCAGAAAGAGCGTGCAGCCCCGGAGCAAATAAAAGAATGGTGGGCGAAGTGGCCGGCAGCTATGATCGGGATAGTCACCGGAGAAATTTCTGGAATATTTGTGGTAGATGCTGATTCGGAAGCAGCCAAGGAAAAAATAGAAGAGCTCCTTCCAGAAAATTTTGAGGGTCCAATGGTAAAGACCCCGCGCCCTGGGTATCACTATTATTTTGCTAATCACAAGGGTATTTTAAATTCAAACAATGGTGTTTTCCATGTCCGGGGAAGTGGTGGATTTGTTATCGCCCCACCATCAAAGCGAAGTAATGGTTTAACTTATTCATGGCAGATTCCACTTAAAAAATCCCTTCCCCCCCCTGCACCCCCCCTATCCCTATTAAATATTATAAATATCAATGCTTTACAGAGAGGCAAAACAGAAGAAAAAGAGCGTAACGAAACGTCACGAAGCGTAACAAGCGTAACAATATCTTTTGATAAAGGCAGTAGAGATGAGTCGCTTTTTCACCTTGCTAATCAACTTGTAAAGAGTGGAGAAAGCAGAGAAAATATATTGTATCTTCTTGAAAACATAGCGATAAAAGTTTGTAACCCTCCCTTTCCAATAAAAGAAATTCCAATAAAAATTCAGAGTGCTTTTGACAGAACTCACCTTCGAGAAAGGAACTGGCAAGTCGAGGTTGAAGAGTGGATAAGCGTAACAAAGCGTAATTGGAGCGTAACAGAAGTGCAACGAGACGTAACAAGCGTAACAAAGCAGGATAAGGCAGCGGTAAGAATGGCAGTCAAAAGACTTAAAGATTCCGGTATCATAGAACCAGTTACCTCTAAAAGTGGGGTTTATAGGCGGGTAGACAATACAGTCGAAGAAATAGACATCTTTTCCGACACTGATAACCCCTTAAATATAAAATATCCCCTCGGAATTGAATCCTTCGTTCGCACCATGCCAAAATCCATTGTTGTTATAGCCGGTGAATCAGACGCAGGAAAAACCGCCTTCCTTTTAAATTTCTCATCTTTAAACCTTGATTATTACCCTATAACCTATTTCTCTTCCGAGATGGGACCAACTGAGCTCAAAGACCGGATTTCCAAATTTTCAAGACCAATAACAGATTGGAAAAAAATCTTATTTAAGGAACGTGGATCTAACTTCCAAGACGTGATTGAGCCTGACAAAATCAACATTATTGACTATTTAGAACTTGCAGATGACTTCTATAAGGTGGGCGGTCAAATCAAAGCCATATTCGATAAACTTAATAAAGGCATTGCCTTAATAGCCTTGCAAAAAAAAATAGGCTCCGAACTTGCTCGTGGCGGTGATTTTACCATGGAAAAAGCACGCCTGTATATAACTCTATCCCGTGATAATATCTGTAAAATAATTAAAGCCAAAAACTGGGTGAATTCCATGGTTAAACCCACCGGAAAACAAAGAAAATATATTTTACTTCACGGATGCGAATTCAGAACTAAATCTAATTGGGAAATGGAGGGCCAAGAAAATGAAGCAGTCTGAAAAAGCCGTTTCAATCCTGATTGATGCGATTATTATTCTCACAGATTCTATAAACGAACTCAAGAATCAAATAATTTTACTTCGGGAGGTATTGAAAAATGCCTAATTATCAAGAGCCAATAGGTAAAGGTGGTCTGTGGATTAAAGAAGGGAAAAAAGGAAAGTTCTTTTCCGGCGAAATAACCTTCCAATACAACGGCCATTCGGTAACCCTAAAAATGCTGGGCTTTAAAAATGAACAAAAAGAAGGCCAAAGACCAGATTATAATTTACTGGCCATCGATGCCTTCCCAACTAAAGAAAAAAAGGTAACCCCACCACCCCAAAAAGAGGAAAATGATATTCCATTCTAAAAAAATCACGCTGGAAATAAAAAATAACTTGACTTCCCATATTATTTAAACTATTCTTCCTAATCATGGAAGAATTACAGAAAAGTACCCCAAAATCCCCCAAAATTACCAAAATCCCCCCAAAAAGGCGCTTTTTTATAACCGAATACCTAAAAGACTTCAATGGCACAGAAGCCGCCATACGTGCAGGTTATAGCAAAAATTCTGCCTATGCTCAGGCGAGTACAATATTAAAGCGTGTTGAAATTGAAGAGGAAATTGAGAAACAACTTCAAAAACGCCTTGAAAAGATTGGGGTTTCTAAAGATCGCGTCTTAACTGAGATTGCTCGTCTTGCTTTCAGTGATAATCGAAGGCTATATCGTAAGGATGGGTCCCTTTTAATGCCTTCTGAATGGGATGACGAGACCGCAGCGGCCATTGCGGGCGTGGAGACCTTCGAGGAATTCTCGGGCAGGGGTGAAGATCGGACGCAGATCGGCATCACGAAAAAAGTTAAGGTTTGGGATAAGGCGCGATGCCTCGAGCTCTTAGGGCGGCACCTGAAACTTTTTGGAGAGAAAACCGGGGATAATGGAAACGGCGTTACGATCCCTATTTTATTGATCAATGTCAGGAACGGGAATGGTGTTAAGGAAATCGATGTAAGCGGAGGATAGTCTGCAAAATCCAGGCTTTCATATCAACCCTACCTCTCATTATCTGCGCAAACAAAATGCGCCGAAACGTCCCACATTTGATTTTGATACCCAGGTCGCCAATTTCGGGAAGAACCTAAAACAGGTCCAAGCGCTGGAAGCTCTTGACTCCGGAAACACTAAGTTTTTACTTTACGGCGGCGCCATGGGCGGCGGGAAGTCCTATTTCCTGCGCTGGTATGCGGAAAGATTCCTTCTTCAGTTATCGAAAAAGGGGCTTACAAACGTCCAGATCATGCTTGCCTGCGAGGATTATCCGAGTCTGAAGGATCGGCAACTTTCAAAAATAATGGTCGAGTTTCCCGAATACCTGGGGAAATTTTACTCGGATCATAAAGTTTATGGTGCTTGCTTTGTCAATCGTCCGGAGTACGGGTCCGGGGTCATTTGCTTCCGGAACTTGGACGATCCCAGCAAATATCAGTCCGCAGAATTCGCCGCGATCCTGATCGACGAGCTCACAAAGAATACCTATCAGAATTTTAACGATCTACGGACCCGCCTGCGCTGGGCTGGTCTAACCGATATGGAATGCCCTTTCGTTGCCGGTACCAACCCCGGGGGAATCGGGCATGGCTGGGTCAAACAACTCTGGATGACCAAATCCTTCCCCAACGAGTGGATCAAGCCTATTGATTATCGGTCCTCGTTCAAATATATTCCCAGTCTCGCGGACGATAATCCCTACCTGGACGAATCCTATTGGCACATGCTTGAAACCTTGCCGCTTATGATGCGCAAGGCTTTCAGGTTCGGTGATTGGGAGATCTTCGTCGGTCAGGCATTCCCCGAACTCGCGCGCCATACTCATTCATACAAACGGGCAGACTTCCCAGTCCCCAGTTATTCCTTCGTCCTTCAAACGTTCGATTGGGGATTTGGAGCCCCATTCTCAATCGGATGGTGGCATACCGACAACGACGGACGCCTTTATCGGTTCGCGGAATGGTATGGTTGGAATGGCATGGCCAACGAAGGATTGCGTCTGACTGATGAGAACATTGCAGACGGGATTCTTGAGCGCGAGGGCCAACTTGGCCTTCATGGCAAGACGATCATTCGGAAGGCGGGCCCGGACTGTTTCAACAAGAAACCGAATTACAAAGGCGGCGGCCAGGGACCGAGCACCGCAGAGGTATTCAAAGGCAAAGGATTAATCCTTTCGCCGGCAGACCCAGACCGCAAGTTAAAGATTCGGCAATTCAGGGAACGGTTGCGCCCCGCGGACTATGAAGGAAACCCGATTACGCCCATGATGCTGATCGAAGAAGGTTGTGAACACTTCTTCAGGACCATGGGGGGCCTGGTCATGGACGCCAATAACATCGAGGATGTGGACTGTTTCGTTGCCGGGACTTTGGTTGATTCTACGGATGGGAGAATACCGATCGAAAATATAAAAACCGGAGATCTTGTGGAGACTCCCATCGGCCCCAGGGAAGTTACCAAGGCAGGTTTTGCCGGGTATTCTCCAACTTTCCAAATTAAGTTTTCTAACGGGTCTTCGTTGGAAGGAACTGGCGACCACAAAATATTTATAAAAAACACTGGACTTCTTCCTTTGTGTAGACTATCATCGTTAAATAGTCCATTCATGAAGGAGGATTTATGCCAGTTCAAAGAATCGTTTATCGAGGAGTCCTTTTTAAAAAATATCCCCAAAGAAGATATTTTGAGTGTCATCCTACAAAATCAGAAATATTTGGAACCACATTACTCCATCGGGCGATATGGCAAGATTCCAACGGCCCAATTCCTGCGGGGTGTTTTATCCATCATAAAGACCACAACGCAGAAAACAACGCTATTGAAAACCTTGAACTTGTTCCTGAGAGTAACCACCAAAGATTCCACATACAAAAAAGACTTGGAGAAAGTGGCGATTTCAAAAACCGCCTTGATGAGTGGAGGGCAAGCGACGCAGGAAAATTGGTTTTACGGGAAAATATTAAAAAATGCCGCGAAAATTCTCCCAGAAGAAAACTTGCGTGCCCTTATTGTGGCAAGCATTTTAGAACAATCCATCCGACAAAAATATTCTGTTCTGAAAGATGTTCAGAAAAGGGATCAGGGAAGAAAAAGATTTGTCCGATCTGCGGAAAAGAATTCATGGCGAAATCCCATTCTTCAAAAGAAGTACGCACCTGTAGTTATCAATGTGGCTGGAAACTCCGAAAAAAACCCCGTCTATTTTCTAACCGTTAAACAAGCTCATCTTTTTTTTGCAAACGGCGTATTAGTGAGCAATACAGCCGGGGAGGATCATTAAATGTGTATGATGAATCTTGCCATGCCTGCATGAGCCGACCACTTCAGACCATGAATCAACCAAAGATCGAGGTCGGGATAAGGAGACCGCCCCGGGATGGGAGCGAAGCGGCGGACCTTGAACGCAGACAGATTTTTGAGGATCTTGAGCATCAACAAACTGGCGGGGACATGCCATGGTAGGAGGTATTTTATGAACACGATGACCGTTATTTTCGTTCTGGCTGGAGCACTCGCGGGCGCGATGATCTTCCAGGCGATTGTCTTTTTTCTATTTATGCGGGAGTTTAAGAATCTCCTGAAGGACATGCTTAATCGCCTCATGGCCAAGGATTTTACGGAGTACGTCCGCGGCGAAGCCACCTTGCACCTAGCGCCCGAAACGGAACCAGCGAGGCGCGAGGAAGACGCCATACCAATATGATCTTGAGGAGGTGAAATAGATGAAAGGTAACTCATGGTCAAGTTAAAAGACATTACGGATATCAAAATGGGGCAGGATGGGCCGAAATTGGCCGGACTCATTGAACAGCTTTTCGATATCCAGAACGACATGACCCGAATCATCCTGGACCGGATCACCTACCGAAACATTCTCTATTACCTGGGCGAGCAATATATCGAATTTGTCAAGTCGGCGGGGAGTTTCCGGCGTCGAGTCCTTCCGAATTATATCCCAACCCCGGTTAGCAATCAGATCAAGGACTATGTGCGGAGCCTGAAGGCCATGGTTCTGAATCAAAAGCTGGTGCCCAAGGTTGCGCCCAATACCAACGAGCCGGAGGATGCGAAAGCGGCAGAGATCGCGAGCAAACTGCTTGAATGGATGGATGGACTTTTTGAAGATGAATTCGCCGACCAGAAAGAGAAGATGGTGGTTTGGCTGGCTATGGCTGGGACTACGTTCATGCGCACTTATCCCGACATGCAGGCGGGAAAGTGGTTTATGACTCCCAAAGGCGAAGTAAATACCGGAGACGTTGTGAGTCGGGCCGTAGTGCCCTTCTCCGTCCGCCTGGACGCCCTTGGGGAAGACCTGAAGACAAAGCGATGGGTCGGACTCCAAACCCTTCAAAACCGGGAATGGGTTGAGGATACGTTCAAGGTCAAGGTGGAGTCTTCGGCAACTCCCGAAGTGATGGATTACGAACGCAAGTTGATGAAGTTGGTATCCCAAGTGAGTCCATGGAAGGGGGCTGGGCTGGAGACGCAAACCTACCAAGAAGACCAGGACTTTGTTCTCCTTCGAGAAGTAGAATTTAAGCCGACGAAGGAAAGATCCCTGGGCCGATACGTCTTGACCTGCCACAACAAAACCCTCTTAGATGCAGACCGCTTGCCAATCGAGGTTAAAGACGATATCTGGTATTACACCTTGACTGATTTTCATTTCGATTATACGCCTGGCCGCTTCTGGGCAGACGCACCCATTAACGACCTTATCAGTCCGCAGAATGGGATCAACGAGATTCTTCAGCTTTTGGCCGAGAACCGTAAAGGGATAGGGAGACCGCGAGTTATAACCCCCGGGAAGATCAACCTGAAGCGGATGGATGAAGAAAAGAGTGGGCATAGCTTTCTTGCTCTTGAATACGATGCGCTACTTTCGGGGGGAAAAGAGCCCAAGATCGAATCCGGAATCCCCTTGCCTCAACAGATATTGGAGGAGTATGTCCTCCACATGGCTACGATTCAAAACACGAGCGGAGATCCTAAAAATATTCTGAAAGGCCAAGCTCCTTCATCGTCATCGTCCGGGGTACAGATCGACATTCTCCGGGAGACGGCGGAGCGGGGTCATTATCCCGACATCGACCGTTTCAATCGATCCATGGGAAGGTGTTATAAAAAACGCCTTTTGATCGCCTCCGAAGTCTACACGGACAAAAGAATAATCAAGATCGGCGGTCGGGGGAGAAAGACAGAAATCTTTGCCTTTCGGGCATCGGATCTACGGGGTAATACGGACGTGCGCCTGGAACTTGATTCCGGGATCTCCACAACTAAGGCAGGGAAGACAACCTTGCTCATGCAGTTGGCTGACAAGGGTTTCCTCGGGCCGATCAATCAAAACCCGGAACTGAGGGAAGAGTTTTTGACCCGGATGGGCCTTTCAGGATATACTTCACAAACGAACGTGGATATTCAGCGGGCAGAAGAAGAAAACGCTGCGGTATCCCTCGGGCGCCCGCAAAGATTATTTATCATCGATCCGGAGGCCATGGGAGAAGATGGCAGCCCGGAAGTGGCCAATATGGACCCGCTATTCAAGTACGACGATCACAATGTTCATTTCGTCGTACACCGGCGCTTCATTCTTTCCGGGCAGTTTGCGGATCTTAAAACAGCCGTTCGAACTCTTCTTCTTGCCCATGCGGATGCGCATCAAACAGTCTTGGCGCAACAAGCACAGGCACAGATGCAGGCGCAGGCCGAAGCGACGCCAGGAGGAGGGAAGCCCGGACCTGGAGGAGAAAAACTTCCGCCAGTAGGCAAAAAAACACCCACAGGAGAACCAACATCACCCACTGAAAGTCAATTTGCGCAAGGAGGAATAATCTGATGCCATTCGGAAAAACAAAACAAACGGAATCGGCAAGAGTCTGTTCATCGTGTGGCGGGAAACTTAATTGGCAAGGGGTCTGCATGAACGACAAATGCCCTAAATACCTCGAAAAGCAATAAGGGAAACCGTTGCCATACGCGAAGATCGCCAACACAGGCCAGGTTTTAAAAGAAGTATACCCGCCCCGGCGCAAGTGGACGCTGAGGCAGGCAAGGAGAGCGAAAAATGCCTTACTCTATTCAAAAATTAAGAAGCGGAAAAATAAAAGTTAGCGAGGGTTAAAAATGTTTTCCGGTGCCGAAAGAACTAAAAGATATAAATTGGTACATCCAGATAAGGTTAGGCAAACGGAACGTAATTACAGGAAAAGTCATCCTCAAAAAATGAAGGATAAGAAAGCAAGATATTATTTAAAACACAGGGAGGAAATCAGAAAGAAGGCCAAAGAGGAATTAAAAAATCTTTTTAATTTATGTTTGGACCATTATGGCCGTTCATGTTCTTTATGTAAGTCCGAGAATAATCTTGTAATTGATCATGTTGGTGGAAATAATGGAGATAGTCCTAAGAATTATAGGACTTTATGGGTATGGATAATTAAAAATGCGTTTCCTTTTGGATTCCGGACTTTGTGTGGTTCATGTAATCGCCTTGATGGTTTGATTCGACATCATCCTTTACTTGGCGGTAAAGGGATAGATGATATTTTAGAAAAAATGAGAGACAGGAGTAATTATAATGCCCTATTCAAAAGTTAAGGTAAAAGGTGGTTATGAAGTAAAATCTCCTCATGGGATTAAAGCCAAGCATACGACAAAAGCCAAAGCAAAGGCGCAGATCCGTCTACTTCAGGGGGTAGAGCATGGCTTCAAACCGACCGGGGCTCCGGCGAAAAAATAGATTCTATCGCAAGATAGGTCGCCCGATTCAGTTCACACCGGAAGAGATCCAGGATCTTTTTATGGAGAAGGAGAAACCCCATGTCAAAAGGAGTAGAAGCAGTAAAGACGGTCGAACAGCCGCCAAGCGTTAGTTTTAACTTTACGGAAAAGTTTAAGGCGCCATCGAACTTCAAAGACCTGAATATTGCCGAAGGAGTCAAGGTCATTATCCACGGCAAGGTGAAAAGTATCGAGCAGGGCAAGAATTATGATGGCAAAAATTACCAGAACTTTTCTGTCGAGATGGACCGGGTAGAGATCAGTACTGGCGGCCCTAAATCCATCGCAGAAGCCAAAACGATCGCGAGAGAGCGAGTTAAAGATTTTAAATAAATCGATCTTCGGGGATTAAAAAGACCTTTTAACCCTGAAAGATCACAAAGGAGACCACAATGCCAGAAGAAGACAAAACCAAAGGAACCGCAAAAGTGGAACCGGACTCCACAAAAGTCAAAGATGAACCCGGCGCAAAACCCCAACTCGCCGAAGGGGACAAACCGACTCCCTTTGATCAAGATCCTCGATGGAAGTCCGCTCGTGAGGCGGAGAAAAACCTTCAGAGCCTTCAAACCGCCCTGGGGGTTGAGTCCGTCGAAGAACTTCTCGAGCTCGCCGATCTCGGAAGCAAACTCCGAGAGGAAGGGATCGATGACAAGAAGATCAGAGGAGCTCTTGAAGCCCAGAAGGAATACGATCGCGTAAAAGCCTATTGGGCAGAGCAAGAGGAAAAACAGCGGCAGCAGACCGAGACCCCGGACGAAAGAGAACGGCGTCTCGACGAGAAGGAAAGAAGGATCAGAGATAAAGATCAAGAGGATGAGCGAAGGCGGAAACACCTGGAAGAAGGAGAAAAGGTTGCGAAATCCTATGACTCCGAGGTCACGCGGCTTGTGAGTACAGACGCGAGCATCCCGGAGAACGAGCGCAACTTCTACTCTTTTTTTCTTGGGGTCAATAACCCTTCATCGAATATCAACATATCCAGCAAAGAGGCCATCAAAGGCGCCTACGCGGAAGCGGTAAAGGTGCTTAAAGAGTTTAAGGACACCATCCTTGAGAATGCGGCCAAGGGAAAGGGGGCCATCCCCCGAGTCCCGGGGTCCGCTATTCCCGGAGATCTTCCACCTCCAAAGATTAAAAACCTGGACGAGGCGCG
>Ga0315291_10003382_pt1 | contig 20650 bp, 14 predicted proteins | sample YL17G12_20_MG_FD_203070 | JGI IMG/M metagenome (GOLD analysis project Ga0315291, IMG submission 203070) | Sediment microbial communities from Yellowstone Lake, YNP, Wyoming, USA - YL17G12_20 | ecosystem: Environmental > Aquatic > Freshwater > Lake > Sediment | place: USA: Wyoming | collected...
ATCAGAGTCTGTAAAAACAGAACTCTCAAAACAAACCAGAATCGAGCTCGGTACATCACCAATACTATACCACGGCTTAAAATAATTAATTATTTACTTGATTGTAATAAACCAGAACATGGTATTATAACCTCTGGATTCCGGATTCTGTGGGCATAACAAAATAGCAATCAAATCAAAGGTTTCATAAATCAAAAAATTTACAATTCCCTTATAGTACGTTTTTTCCATAAATAATAAATCGCCGGGTACGCCGCTAATTCCATTATAACAGACGTTATGACGCCGCCGACCATTGGCGTGGCAATTCTCTTCATAACGTCTGAACCGGTACCCGTGCTCCACATAATCGGCAGAAGACCTGCGATAATAACCGAAGCGGTCATTATTTTCGGACGCACGCGTTTTACAGCGCCGTGGTCTATTGCTGAGCGCAAATCAACAAGGCTGTTCATAATTCCTTTTTTCCGTGCACTATCAAACGCCTGTTCTAAATACAAGAGCATAACGACACCGGTTTCTGCATCGAGTCCGGCAAGCGCTATCATTCCTACCCAGACAGCTAAGCTCATATTATATTTTAAAACGTATAAAAACCAAATTGCCCCAACCAAAGAAAACGGGACTGCGAGTAAAACAATTGCCGTTTTCAGCAATGACCTGGTATTTATATAAATAATGAGGATAATAACGATAAGCGTCAAAGGGATTATAACCGCTAATCGCTGATGCATTCGCTGAATATATTCAAATTCACCGCTCCAGACCATCGTGTATCCGACGGGCAATGTGATTTTTTCTGCGATTTCCTTTTGCGCTCGTTTGATATACGTACCGATGTCTGCATTTCGTATGTCAACAAATACCCAGACATTTGGACGTGTATTCTCGCTTCGGATAACCATCGGTCCTTTAGACAGCGTCATTGATGTTACCTGACCTAAGGGAATTTGCCGTCCGTCTTGAGCGGCAACAAGAATGTGTTTGAGGGATTCTATGTTATCGCGAAGTTCGCGTGCATAACGAAGATTAACGGTATATCGCTCCAATCCTTCTACTGTCGTTGTAACACTCATTCCTCCGAGAGCAGTCTGGATAACGCTCTGGATGTCGCCGATTTGCAGTCCGAATTTTCCCGCTTGACGGCGGTCTATTTCTATGTCAACGTAGTTGCCGCCGACAGCACGCTCGGCGAAAGCAGAGGCTGTACCCGGTACATTTCGTATTATTTCTTCTATAGTTTCCCCGAGTTTTTCAAGTATGTCGAGATCTGCCCCGGAGATTTTTATTCCGACAGGTGTTTTAATACCGGTTGACAGCATATCAATCCGTGTTTTAATCGGCATTGTCCACGAATTTGTCAAACCGGGAAACTGAATTGCTGCATCAAGCTTGTCAATCAGTTTCTGAGGAGTCATACCCTTCCGCCAATCGGACTGCGGTTTAAGACGTATGGTCGTTTCAAGCATATCGAGTCCGGCAGGGTCGGTCGCTGTTTCAGCTCTGCCGACCTTGCCAAAAACGCTCTGCACCTCCGGGAAGGTTTTAATTATTTTGTCTGTCTGCTGGAGTATTTCTTTTGCTTTTGTTATTGAGATACCTGGCATTGTCGTCGGCATATACAGCAAATCACCCTCCCATAACGGAGGCATAAACTCTGAGCCTAATTTCATAAACGGATAAACAGTAATAATCATTATTAAAAATACTATAAAAAGTACAGTTTTGGGTATTTTAAGCACAGAGTTTACGACCGGATTATATAGTTTAATAAGAATGTAATTGATTGGATTTCGCTCTTCCGGCAGTATTTTTCCTCGTATAAAATATCCCATAAGAATTGGTACTATTGTTACGGCAAGGAGTGCGGCAGCTCCCATAGAATATGTTTTCGTAAAAGCAAGGGGACGAAAAAGCCTGCCTTCCTGCGCTTCAAGAGAAAATACAGGGATAAAAGAGACAGTTATGACAATAAGCGACCAGAAAAGTGCGGGACCGACTTCCTTTGAGGCATCGGTAATGATATTCCATCGGTTTCTTTGCAGTTCGGCAGGTTTTGTATTTTCCTCTTCTAAATGTTTATGAGTATTTTCTATCATTATGATTGCGGCGTCTACCATTGCACCAATGGCTATCGCAATACCACCGAGCGACATAATATTTGCATTAATCCCCTGCATACGCATTATAATAAAAGCAATAAGAATAGCTGTGGGAAGTGTGAATACAGCCACAAAAGCACTGCGGGCATGAAGTAAAAAGATGATGCAGACCAATGCTACTATAATTATTTCTTCTATCAGCTTATCACGCAGATTGTGAATTGCCCGGATGATAAGGTCGGAGCGGTCATAGACCGGAATGATAGTAACATCCGACGGGAGCCCCTGTTTTACAATTTCAAGTTTCTTTTTTACTGCGTCAATAATCTTAAGAGCATTTTCTCCGAACCGAATAACAATAATTCCTCCGGCAGTTTCGCCCTCGCCGTTGAATTCTGCCGCACCGCGGCGCATTTCGGGACCAAGATTTATAACGGCAATATCCCCTAAATATATGGGCGGATTATTTCCCATTGCGGTTTTAACGGGGATGTTTTTTATATCGTCTATTGTTTTAAGATATCCAAGCCCGCGAATCATAAATTCTGCTTCAGCAATTTCTATCACTTCCCCGCCAACATCATTGTTGCTGTTCATTATCGCCATTTCAACCATAGTGACAGAAACACCATACGCCTGTAATTTTGCCGGCTCAACAGTAACCTGATATTGTTTTACATATCCGCCAATACTGGCAACCTCACTGACTCCTTCAATACTTGAAAGCTCATATTTGAGATACCAGTCCTGCAAGGTGCGCAGTTCAGCAAGCGAGCGGGTCTGAGAGGTAAGGACATATTCAAATACCCAGCCGACGCCGGTAGCATCAGGTCCAAGAGCAGGAATTATCCCGGCAGGAAGCCGTTTCTGTGCATAATTAAGATATTCTAAAACCCTGCTCCGTGCCCAGTATATATCAGTCCTGTCCTTGAAAATAATATAGACAAGAGAATACCCAAAAAATGAATAGCCGCGGACGACTCGCGCACCGGGAACCGATACAAGCGCCGTTGTCAACGGATAGGTTACCTGATCCTCAACGATACGGGGCGACTGCCCTTTATATTCGGTGTATACAATAACCTGAACATCGCTTAAATCAGGTATTGCATCAACCGGCGTATTGATGAGGGAATAGATTCCTACACCGATTAAAATAACCGTTAAAAAGATAACGATGACTTTGTTTTCTATAGACCATTCAATTATTTTTTCAAGCATGCCGTGCTCTTTCTCATAAAAGGATTGGCTTATCGGTTTTCTTTTTTTGGAATAAGTTTCATTCCGCAAATCGGACAATTGCCTGGTTTATCGCTGATTATTTCCGGATGCATCGGACAGGTATACAATTGTTGTTGCGCTTCAGATTTTTTAGCACTTTGCTCTGTGTGAATTGGTTTTTCACTGATAGCAGGCATCACTGTATCAGATTGTGATGGTTTAGAAGATGAGGAAGTGCCGGAGGTCATTTTCATAACTGCGGATTTTAGATTGCTTTCCGAGTCTATAAGGAATTGAGAAGAAACGACAATAGTTTCGCCTTTTTTTAAGCCTTCTGATATTTGCGTAAATCCGCCGGCTGTAAATCCGATTTTCACGTCGCGCGGCTCAAAATAACCCCCGCCTTTTGATACAATAATAATATTTCTTGTGCCGGAACGAATAACAGCTTGTTCAGAAACAGCTAAAACACTGTTTGAAGCTGGAGCGGTTAAACGAGCAGTTGCAAGCATTCCGGGCTTGATTAAAAGGTCTGGTGTGTTCTCTAACTCTACCCGAACAGTAAGCGTACGAGATTCTGTATCAAGCTGGGGGGCAATATACGTGATTGGCCCGGTAAAGAGCGTGCCGGGCAAAAAATCAAGCTCAATGTGGGCTTGTTGTCCTCTATGAATAAATGGAATGTCCTGTTGGTAAATGTTGCAAAGAACCCATACCGTTGAAAAATCAACAATCAGATACAGATGCATCCCCGGCTCTATACTTTGCCCTTCAATGACCATTTTTTCGGTTACGATGCCGGTTACCGGTGAATAGAACGTTATTGCTCGTTTAGGGGTACCGCGGGATTCAATTTCTGCGATTTCACTTTCAGGGACATCCCAATTCAAAAGCCGCTGGCGGGTGCTTTGTAAAAGCTGACCCGGGTCGGCACCCGCTTTAGAATTTCTGTACGCCTGCAGGTATTCTGCCTGAGCGCTCACTAAATCGGGGCTATATAAATCAAAAAGCGGCTGTCCTTTTTTTACTTCCTGCCCTGTATAGTTTACATAAAGTTTCTCTATGTACCCCATTATTTTCGTAGTAACCGAGAAGACACGCCGCTCATCCGCTTGAACTGAAGCACTTGTCCTGATTTCCTTTGTCAAATTGTGCAGTTTTACCGTCTCAGTCTGCACGCCGATATTCTGTATAATAACCGGGTCAATTCTAACTCCTATATCTGAACCTTCTTCTTCGTATACCGGTACAAGATCCATACCATCAGGAGCCTTGCCCGGTTTATCTGACGTATAAGAAGGATTCATCGGGTCACGATAATAGAGAATCTTTTTACTTTTCTGCTGGGGTTGTTCCGGTTGCTGATGTTTAACCGGAACAAGCTCCATTCCGCATATCGGACAGTTTCCCGGTTTATCCGAGATATAATCAGGATGCATCGGGCATTGGTACATTTGAATCTCTTTTTGCTCACTAATGCTCTTATTTCCTGTATAGTGCAGGAGCGTTACCGTACCGCCAATAATGACTATAACCGCAATAAAAATAATGGAATATTTAATCCAGTTATTCTTTTCCGCCAGAGGCGGATCTGTCTTTGACTGATTCATTTGTATTCCCCTTTTAAATATTTTTCTATTTCTTCAATACTTAATCCGACTGCTCGTTCCAATTGCGCCTGACTGTCAAAAAAATTCATAACAGCCATCTGATATTCTTGTTTTGCCATTATCAGCATTCGCTCTATATCAATCAATAACATAAAATCCTGTTTACCGGTCTGGTAACTGACAATGGCGGATTCCAGTGTTTGCTGTGCTTTTGGAATAACGGTGAGTTTGTTAAGGGTCAGCCGTTCATAACTGCTATTGATTTTAGTCAGTGCAACAAGTACTTGAGAAGAAACCATATTTTTCATATTATTGTATTCAAATTCAGATTGAAATACATTCTCATTCGTTTTTTCTACAGCGGATGAAAATTTATGCGATGACCACGGCGCTATCGGGAGCGTAATGCCGACCATTAAAGCCCAATCATCACGGTTATCCATCATACTTCTGTACATTCCCCGAACCATAAAATCAGGATAATATTCTCTCTGAGCAACATAAAGCTCTGCTTTTTTCATTTGTGTATTTAATTCCATAGACTTCAGCTCCGGTCTATGAATTTCTGATAAATGACTCATATCATCCAGATTGAAATCAACAGCTTCTGGTTCTATTTCGGGAATAAATCCAACTTTCATAGTAACCGGTCTATTGCAGAGTACATTTATCATAGCCTCTGCCGATTTCAGATTCTGTTTAAGGATAATCTCCTCATTCGTGAGTGATGCGAGTTCTGTTTGCGCCCGTAAAACGTCTGCCTGTTTTCCAAGTCCAGTCTCATATTGTTTCCGGGCAATTTCTTCAAAATTCTTAATAAGAATTTGATTTTCACTATTTAACTCCATTTTCCTGTAGATGAGATACAGCTCATAATAAGCACTTTTTACAGAGCGAATTATATCCTGCTCCAGCGTTGATTTATCCATATCCAACATTTCTTTTCGTTTTTGTTCTGCGTTCGCCATTGCGTTACGTTTTCCTGGATAAGGAACCATCTGCTGAATTGAATAATCAACCTCCATCTGATTCATAAAAATAATCGGGAAATCCCGAATGGGGCTTTGCATAAATTCAATGCCCACCTGTGGTGCATCGAGACTCCTCTGATACATTACTGAAGCAAATGCCGCCTTAATTTTTGAATTGGCAGCTTTAAGCAAAGGATTATTTGTCCGTGCCAAGTCAATAAATTCACTGAGATGAGTAGTAAACGATTGAAGTCTCTGCTCAGAATCATCTGCAACTGAGTCGTTTATCTGACAATAAGTAAATGAGAACTGCGAAAACTCAAGTAAGAAAAAAATCATCACAAATGTGCCGATAACTCTCAGAAGGATATAGCATTGTTTTGACATATAATCTCCATTTTGGGGTAAAATCTTTACGTTATGTTTAATTTTAATTGTTGTTCTTCAGATTTGGCTCATATAAAAGTTTTAAAGGTAATTTCTATTATTCTGAAACAATTTCCTTTGAAGATAAGTTTCTTTAATTTTAACTACACTTCTCTATAATCCAATATAAGTATAAAATTTATTTTTAAAAAGAATGTTGATGAGTGGGCAAATATTTATTTATGGTTTTGAAGAGTTTAGTGCTATCAGGAATGGCTCCCTGTTGCAATCTATGCGAGTACTATTATTACTTTCACACGTTCAGTCCTTTTTTAAACTGTCAAGAGCTTCCTTTGCAAGTTTGTCAGCTTCAGCATTTTGTTCACGCGGAATTGAATAAATTGTATTATTTTGTCTACGTGTATACATATTTGTATTTTTTTAGCATTAATAGATTGTCCGCCCAATTGGGCGGATCGTCCCGAGTCCCGAGTACTCGGGACGGGACTCCTCGCAAAGAATTAATTATGTATGAGACCTTTGAAAAAATCCATTAAATCGCGGACTAAAGTTTGCGGCTACTCAAAAATGAGCTTAAAAATATTATATAATTGGTAGCCGCAGGCTTTAGCCTGCGTTAAATAAAAGATCTCATGTATAATTATTATTAAGTTGTCTTTGCGAGTCCCGAGTCCGCCTGAATAGGCGGACGGGACGAAGCAATCTCTCATAACCAAAAATAATATAAATTGTGTAAACACCAAGGTAAAACAGTACAAATAAAATGAATACACCGGAAAGCGCGATAATTTGTCAACTGCTTTTTTCTGCAATTCCATTAATTTTGCGTTCCGTACCTTGTATTTGCCGGTCATCTGAGCCATCTATATATAAATGCAGGTCATTATATAATTCATTTGATTTGCAGGACGGTGAATTTGACAATAACTTGCTTACCGACTCAAATAGTCTATTTATTTCATACCGGGTAATAGACGGTTCATTTTCAAGAAGAGCATCATAATCAATATAGTTCCGGATTATACGGAGTAATGGAGCCGCATTCATAAATCTGTTTTGTTACGGTTATTTTTTCCAAAATGAAGGATGGAGTAATACAATAAATGGATAAATTTCCAATCTTCCTAACAACATTTCGCCGGACAATACTATTTTGCTCATCCAATGCAAATGATAATAGTTATTCATAGGACCGACATCACCAAGACCGGGACCAACGCCCCCCAAACACGTTGCAACACCTCCCATTGACGTTATCATATCTGACCCAAACAGCATTAACAGCAGTGAACCAATGCCCCAAACACTGACATACGTTAGACAGAATCCCAATATTTTACCCATAATTTCAGAAGAAACAGAACTCCCGTTAAAACGGACAGGAATGACAGCATTAGGATGAATCAATCGTTTTATCTCAGCAATACCATATTTTATCAGCATTAAGATTCTCATCATTTTTTGACTGCCACTGGTAGAACCAGCACAGGAACCACAGAAAAGGAGGGTAAATAATATAAATTGAGAAAACCAGCTCCATTTTTCATAATCAGCAGTTACAAAACCAGTGGTAGTGTCAAGCGAGACTACCTGAAACACTGCAGAACGAAGCGTTTCGCCGGGATTCACCTGCGTTTTAAGGTAGACATCAAGAAATATCACCAGAGAAGCAATTGAAAGAACACTGATAAAAAAGCGGAACTCCTCGTCTTTAAAATAAGCCCTTATATTACCTTTAAGCGCTTTGTAATGAAGACGAAAATTTGTGCCGGCTATAATCATAAAAACAATAACAATGATATCAATATATGCACTGTGATAGTATCCGATGCTTGCGTTTTTTGTAGAAAATCCACCGGTTCCCATAGTACCAAAGGTATGGCAGGCGGCATCATATAATGTCATTCCGCCAACCATCAGCAGCACAATTTCACAAATAGTAAACAGTACGTATACCGACCACAATATGCGTGCGGTTTCTTGAACACGGGGCTTTAATTTGTCCGGGGCAGGACCGGTCATCTCAGACCGATACAATTGCATACCGCCAAAGCCAAGTAACGGCAGCACTGCTATAGATAAAAGAATAAATCCTAATCCCCCTAACCAATGCGTCAAAGACCTCCAGAATAATATTCCTTTTGGTAAACTTTCTATATTGGTAAGGATTGATGCACCGGTCGTTGTGTATCCAGAAACTGTTTCAAAAAAGCAATCTATATATGATGGTATTACCCCGGAGAAATAAAACGGCAAAGCCCCAACAGCAGCAACCGTTACCCACCCAAACGCAACAATCGCATATCCCTCTTTCGGATGAATATCATCAGGAACCGGGGTTACAAAATAGACAAGAATACCAAACAATATTTGTAGCAATGAAATTACCAGTAACGCAGTAAAATCGCGGTCATGATAAAAAAATGAAATTGCAGTCGGTAAGAGCATACAACCGCCAATGAATGCGTGCAATATGCCTAAAACATTAAAAACTGCAGAGAATCGTACCATACGGTTGAACCATTTTATTATCTTTGAAAGGCTTTCGGATGAGAATAATTACATACTACATATAATGATTATATGAGGTTAACTAAAGAATTTTTCAACGTCATTAACTGCTTCAGGGACAGCAAAAACAATTGTTTTATCATTTGGCAAGATTCGCGTGGAACCAATTGGAATGAGAACTTTATCATCTCGGATAATAGCACCAACAATAGCATCACCAGCAAATTTCACTTTCGAAAGCTCTGTTTTTGTTATCTTTGCTCCTTCAGAAACAACAAATTCAATTATTTCAGCATCTATATTTTTAAATGAAGACACGGTTAGAACCTTCCCTCGCCGAATAAACCGTAATATTGCATCAACAGTAGAAAGCGCCTTACTGAACGTTGCATCAATACCTATCGTGAAAATAATTGGGAGGTACATCAGCTTATTGACAAGCACAATAACGCGTTTGACACCTAAATGTTTTGCAAGTAAGCTTGAAATAATATTATTCTCATCATCCTGTGTGAGGGCGATGTAACAGTCCATATTCATTACATCCTCACGAGCGAGCAAGTCGTAATCAGTACCATCTCCACTAATAACTAATGTCTTTGAAAGTTGTTCTGCAATCCGTTGAGACTTTTCTTTATTGCTTTCTATGAGTTTGACTCTGACCTTTTGCTCTAATTCTTGAGCAACGAAGCGGCCGATTTTCCCGCCGCCAAGAATCATTACATCATTCAATTTTTCATTCTCTTTTCCGGTCATTTTCAAAACGTCTGGAATCACCTCCTTCTGAGAAATAATGTAGAGCGTGTCATTCAAGTGAATCCAGTCTTCACCCTTTGGAATGATGGTTTTTTTCTGCCGGTCAATAGCAACGACTCTGAAAGGAAGTTTTGGATACCCAAAGCTTAATTCTCTTAACGTTTTGCCTACCGCAGGAGCAACACGAGAGGTAATCCGCAAACCGAGCAATTGCAGTTTTTCATCCCCAAAGGTTAATAATTCGGTTGCAGATGCTTGTCGAACTAACTGTATGATTTCACGAGCAACTTCCTGCTCCGGATTAATCATTAAATCTATTCCTAACTGTTCAGGAGTGATAACTCCTTTATGATTTGTATACTCGTGGTTTCTCACCCGTGCAATCGTCTTTGCCTGAGAAAGTTTTCGTGCAAGCATACATATAACAATATTAACTTCATCTATATCTGTTGCGGCAACAACAATATCAGCATCTTTGACACCTGCCTCAATGAGAATCCTCCCACTGGTACCGCTTCCTTGAAGCACTGCTACATCCAACTGTTCGCTTGCATGAATACATTTATCAGAATCATTTTCAATAACAGTGATATCTTGATTTTCTTGTGATAATACTTTGGCTAATTGAAATCCAACCTCTCCGGCACCAATAATTATAATCTTCACAAAACCATCCTCTTTATTTCAAAACATATAATGTATAATAAATTTTCATAAAAATCAATAACTACTCAAAAGCTCATATTGAATAAAACATACTCACAATTGATTTTGTTTTTAATTACAGTTTTTTCCAAAATATGACGAAAATTATATGAGAGAGTTCTATTTTTACTGTGTGTTTATAGATATGTGTAATCATTCAGCCGTCGCATTAATTCAAGAAAAAGTTAGTTCATCAACGAAGCATCTCTTTTGTTTTTCCTGCGGTGCTGTATTACCGGTTAATAAACTCAATAATCCCTCCCACGCATTAGACCTCCGATTCCTTCCGCTCAGTGAAATAAAAAAGCTCTATCGGTAGGTAAAACAATAACAAAAAAATCTACTCTAACACAAGAATATTGTATTTTTACGCTTTTTTATTGACAATTTAGAAAATTTTGTTTATTATTTATAATTAATAATAATTGCTGGCAGTGGAGGGAAAGCGGTGAAAATCCGCTGCAGCCCCGTTACTGTAATGGTTACGAACGCTCTCGTATGCCACTGTCCCGCCTTGCGGGATGGGAAGGTGAGCAAGTAGGTTCGATACCAAAGCCAGGAAACCTGCTGCTGGCACTGAATAAGCCGTGCAAGCCTTCGAGGGTGAGGTCGGTGCATTGGAACTCCATTGTTACCCCGCTCATTTTCACTGGCTGGGGTTTTTTATTACCCTGCCGAGCTATACATTCCTCATTCTCCCGTTATTACTGAATTATTTTATGCAAAAGCATACGGTTTTATCGCTTATACGTACGACCACTGCAAGACAATGGAGATGAAAGAAGGTTCAGTTTCACGGTGATGACAACCACTCCCTCAACTCAGGAAAGGAGTTATCGCACTATGGTTCTGCAACATTTTTTCCGGACGGTACTCATTACCGGCATTATTTTCTCAAGCGGCATTGTACTCGGACAAGAACAAAAACAGGGAAATCAGGAAAAGATTTATATAGTCCCTGACATTATTGTGTCAGCAACGAAAATCGAGACATCCTACAAACATATTGCCAGTTCTGTTACGGTAATAACAGCCAGGGATATACAGAACAGCCAGCATACAACCGTACTCGATGTATTACGGACTATTCCCGCTCTTGATGTAGTACAGGCAGGTCCACCGGGAGGACAAACCTCTGTCTTCATACGAGGTGCCAACGTTCATCATACACTGGTTTTAATTGACGGCGTTATTGCAAATGATCCCATTTCTCCAACAAGAGCGTTTGATTTTGCCACCTTGACGACGGATAATATTGAGCGGATCGAAATTCTCCGCGGACCACAAAGCATCCTATACGGCTCAAACGCAATGGCAGGAGTTATCAGTATTACCACAAAAAAAGGCGCAGAAAAACCCGCCTTTTCATTGGCAAGCTCTGCCGGCACTTATAAGTCTTTTAATAATAGTGTTGATTTTTCAGGGGATTTTAAAAAAATCAATTATTCGTTTACATTGTCTCATAATCAAACAAATGGCATTTCCGCCGCAAAATTACTAAACAACAGAGGAGAGAAAGACGGATATAATGGGATTTTTTTCTCCTCGCGAATGGGTTTCTCGCCCACTACCAACAGTTCTGTTGATGTTATTATGCGATATTTAGACACAAAGACGGATATTGACAACAGTGGAGGGGCTTTCGGTGACGACCCGAATAACACCCTCAATCAAAAACAGGCTTATACACGAGTGCAGGCACGAATTATCGCTCTGAGCAGTCTGTGGGAACAAAAATTTGGAATATCAATAACCGATATAGAAAGAACCAATAACAACCCGATTGACACGTATCATCCAACTTCCGATTCCAGAACCGTTAATAACGGAGGAATGACAAAATTTGATTGGCAAAATAATCTCTATATCAGCACTGATAATATATTAACTATCAGTGCTGAAACAGAAACCGAAGCAGGCACATCTGAAACAACCGGAAATTATCCGGAAAAATTTAATAAAAAAATTGCCCGCACATCTGGTATTTATATACAGGAACAATACAGCTGGAAAAATCTCTCTGCCAGTCTTGGTGTCCGCACCGATAACCACGATAAATTCGGAACAGTAACAACGTATCGAATCGCCCCTGTTTATTTTGCGGAAAAAACGGGGACAAAAGTCAAAGCCACATTCGGCACCGGATTCCGTGCTCCTTCTTTATATCAATTATATTCAATATATGGTGATGAACATCTGAAACCGGAAAAAAGCCGCGGCTGGGATGCTGGAATAGAACAATTCCTGTTTAATGAAAAAGCCTCTATAGGAATAACATATTTTTCCACCGATTACCAGCAGTTGATTGATTTTGATTTTATTACGTTCACCTATAAAAATTATTGGAAAGCCGCAAGTAATGGCATTGAAGTTTTCAGCGCTTCAGAGATTTTTGGGCGATTGAAAGTAAGTACACAATATACGTACACTATTGCAAAAGATAAAATCACGAAAGAACCTTTTATCCGTCGACCAAAACATAAAGCAGGACTGAATGCAACATATCACATCACACCAAAAACGCAGGCAACAATCGGGATTATTGCTGTTGGGAAACGGACAGATAATGATTATTCGGTTTATCCAGCAAACCGGATTACTTTAGATTCATACATTCTTACCAACATAGCATTAGAATTCGGTATTACTTCCCATTTAAAACTGACCGGGCGAATTGATAACGTATTCAATAAGCAGTACACTGAGGTTTTTGGGTATTCAACGTATGGAAGAGGAGTATTCGGCGGTCTAAAATGGGGAATTAAATAAAATTAAACAGTTGCCGCCAATAAAGGTTCTGAGACCGTTGAAAAAATCCATTAAATCACAAACTATTGGAGAGACAGGTCATTGACCTTTCTCTCCTTAAAATTGTTATATAATTTCGCCCATTTAGTATGAGCGAATAGCCTGCGTTAAATAAATGATCTCATATATATTTGTAGCATATCAACATAAATTTGATATGAGACAGATTTTTTACAGGCGGTTAAAATATTCAGTTTCAGTTATCGGCTTTGCCTGATAATTTTACCGTACCTTCACTCTCCGTCCTAATAAAAATCCATTTTTTTATCCCTCATTTTTGTAGCAATATTTGTACCCAAAAAGCAAAATATTACAGTCAAATATTATCATTTTTTGACGTAGATTTTGATGTTTGAATTTAGTATATACCACTCAATAGTATTAGTATTCTTAATAAGATTAAACAAAAAGCATTACGTGTGTATTATGGGGTAGGGGCGAGGTTACCTCGCCCCTCCAGGGAATATACAAAAATGAGAGGTCATTGTATCACCCTGCAGGCGATGGAGGCAACGTATGAACCGCATCAAAGAAACTGCCGAACGAATTAAAAATTATATCAACGAGCATATCTTTGAAATTATTACTGTCCAACAGCTCGCTCAAGATATTTGCATTCCGATTAAAAGAATTCAATTCTGTTTCAAATCATACCATAAAATTTATCCTAAAAAATACATTGAATGGGGAAAGATAACGCTATTTGCGACATTATGCAGAGCGGGAAAGAAGGCAGATAAAAATACTATCAAAGAGTACACCGCAGATTTAGGATATTTTTCTACTGATTCTCTATGCAAACTTATTAAACGGATGGTAAAAATGGATATGTGCGCCTTTTGCGAGGCAGTGCTTGATGATGATTTTTACTACAAATTATTAGATAATCCGTTCACTCGAATTAATAATGAGCAATCTGTCGGAGCTTTTGTCGCCTCTCTTTTCTTAAAATACCATTTTGACAAAGCAAAATAATTCTATATACTATAATAAATAAAAAAATTATAGACAAGAAACACAGAATACTGTACGTCTGCAATCATCAACAATTACCTGTGGATGTTTTGGAAATTTTTTAAGGGTGTCAAGTTGAAAAGAAATATCAACCCGGTAATGCATATATTTTTCAGTATAGTTCGCATTCTCGTTGGTTTATTTTTCCTCTTCAGCGGTGCTGTGAAGCTGGTGGATTTGCAGTCCTTCCGCGATGCAGTCGTGATGTTTGATATGCTTCCAAAACAATTAATCAATATAGCTACCGTAACGATTCCATCAGCAGAGATTGTCTGCGGGCTGGCATTAGTAGTGAACAGTTTCAAACGAGCATCATTATCAATATTAACCGTTTTAATGACCGTATTCACAATTGCAATTGCCGTCAATCTCCTGAAAGGCAGGACGTTTGAGTGCGGATGCCTGGGATTTTTGAAGATAACCAATGATATCTCCTGGTTTTCAGTATTATTTGATGGTGGAATTCTTACCGTGATTGTTCTTTTATTCATCAAAGAGCCTTCAACGGTTTCGTATTTTGAACAAGTAAAGGTTGTCGTTCTAACGGCACTTTTTGTGTCATTACTCATAAATATTCCATTCAGCAATGAAAATCTCACTTATGCTTTAAATGCCCGGAAGATACAGGAGATTGACTGGTCTCAGGCAACAAAAATGATAAAAGAAGAAAAAGCGATTCTTTTAGATGGGAGAAACATTTCAAAGTACAATAGTCTGCGGGTGAAAAATGCGCTCCCGCTTCCACTGGATGAATTTGATACGTATTATTCCGCCTTTGGCGGATTAGACAAAGACCGGAAACTCATTGTATACTGCGATACGGAAGTCTGCGGCACAGCAAAACGATTAGCGTATAAACTGGTATTTAAAGGGCACACAAATGCTTACATTGTCAAGGGCGGTATTGAAAGCTTATTGCAGAGCGATTTGGTAAAGAAAAAAACGAATTGAAGTTTTAAATATGAATGTGTTTAAAATCATTAAGGATATTAGGATGAATAATCCGTTTACATCACTTGAGAATTCCCGTAGCGTCAGGACTTCAGTCCTTGACGCTCTTGAACGGCGGTCGGCAGATTGTGGACAGATATTTGATATTTAGATTGTTGGAATAATAGTAATGAAAAATCCGTTATCGTCACTTGAACTTATGATTTCTAAAAAGATTAGTGTTATTGGATTGTGGGGCATAGGTATCATTTTGTTATTCTATGCTCTGAATGTGAATACTATAAAAACTATTCATTCTGATTATGAAAAAGACCAGGCAAATACAATAGAAGAGAAAGAAAAAAGAATAGAAACCCTTGAGGGTATGAACCGCCTGCTCACCCGCAATACGCACCTTGTCGGGAAAAAACTACCGTTTCTGTCAGCGGTTATTACAGTTTTGAAAAGTAAACGTGCCCAGACAGAGACTGGGCACGAGGTGAAACTTATAGCCATCTCCGACGAGAATGAATCCGTCTATGCCCGCTCACGGATGAACGGGATATTAAAATCAATTGTTAGCGATTCAACAAATCCGGCAAAGCAGATGTATTACATCACCGATTACCCGGTATTGGGGGAGAAAATAAAATCCACTGTCTATTGCACAGTTGATACTATCTCAATAAGGAAATCAAATATTGAAACGCCTATGATTGCGGTTTTAAACGGAGATAATACTGTACTCTGCGTCTTTAATTTGTATGACAAAATAGAAAAAGAAGCAGTTGATACAATAATCAAGACAATAAAAACAATTACATCAATAGAAAACAACAAAAAATGAGGGCTTATTTTGCGGTTTGTTCTTGACTTATTCACGAAAACACATTAACATTAAACACAGAAAGAAGGCAATATGAACAAGAGAACGCTGTCGTTCGCGGGGATACTGATCGCATTCCTGTTCCTGTTAGCAATTAACACAAATGCACTAAGCTTTATAAGTAGTGAAGAGGAAGGAGAAAAATGCTACGGTTGTTATGATGAAGATTGGACATCAGGTGGATTATGCACTGTTGGTGATGAAGATCCAGCACATATTAGGGTGTGTAGAGCGGAGGAAAATGCTGACCAATGTAATGATATGCATATGTATGGATGTTGTGAATATGATCACGACAAAAACGGGAAGGATTTATGTGACCTTATTGGTGATCCACCTACTAGTATTAAATGTAAGGAGAAAATAGAATATTAATCCCAACTTAATGTATTAAATGTTGTATATAAGTATTAACAAAATCAAGTTTATCAATATAAAATAAGCCCTTTTATTTTTATTATAAATATATTGACAAGATGCTAAAATATTTAAAAAATATTCATACATTATATTGCCTTTTTTAAAATCTGAAAGGTAAAACTATGAGATACTATAAAAAATTAAATTATTTAATACTATTTATTTATTTATTTCCATTATACACAATACTATATTCTCAGGAAAAAAAGGAGAATATTCATATTTATAAATCTCCTAAATATCAAAATGTTAAATTTGTAAATTTAGAGGAATTGCATAAGATTGATTTAAATGTTTACATAGATTATTATATTAGTAGAATTCGTTCAATGGATTCTGACAACAATTTGAATTTGTATATTGTAGATAAATCAAAATCATCAATAAATATATTTGATAAAAACGGAAAATTTATAAAAACTATAGGAAGAGCCGGTCAAGGACCTGGAGATTTAGAAGATGTAAGTTGGATAACAATACATAATGAAAAAATATACATTTACCAAAATTTCAAAGGTATGAAGGTATGGGACTTACAAGGTAAATATATTGACTATTATCGTATTCCTATTGGAAACTATATGATATTTAAGATTGCCAATGGATATTTTTATACAATTCAATTTAAAGGAGTAGATACTCCGGAAAAGCAACATTATATACTAAAGAAATATAATTATAATTTTACTGAAAGTAAGGAATTATTTGAATGTATATTTCTAGCACTAATAGAAAATGGAATTCGTACATTGAGCAACTTAAGTTATAATTGTAATTTTGCGGTGGATAATAATGGGAATGTGTATTACCCTGATAATTTAGATGAATATAAAATTAATGTATTTTCTGCCGATGGGAATATTATAAATACATTTGGCAGAGTTTACAAAAGAATACCTAAGTCGAAAACAGTGATGAAAATACTTGATGAAACATATTATGAGCCAGCAAGAAAAGCTAATTTTCCATTACCAAAAATAAAATTTAGTAAATATCCACCTATTATAAGGCAAATTATGATAGATGATAAAAATAGTTATATTTGGGTTGTTGTTGGAGAATATAGTGGCGATACATTTGAAAAAATAAAAACTGAGACTACGATTGATATTTACAGTTATATTGGTGAATATCTTTACACTTTCAAATTTCCATATATTAGTTTAGTTAGTTTTATTAAGAATGGGCGGTTATATTCTACCCCAACAGAAGATGATTTATATATTCGTGTGTTTCAAATACATTATAACAAATAAATGTGAATTATTGAGCATATTGAATGATTATTCAGGGCGGATGATGACCGCCCTTTTTTATTGTCAGGTTGTTGTTGTGAGTCAGGTTTTTTAATTTTTTCTCCCTTTGCAAATCCCGAGCACTCGGAACTGAAAACTGATTTCTCTTGATTATATGAATATGTATTTTTCAAGGAGAATATGATATAATTCCTTCAACAGATAGTGCTTTACCGCATAAAATTAAAACTGAATACGACTGCATTCTTTGAAATGGAATTGTGTAGAAAATCAAAGCGAAAGAGATTAACGGGGCTGACGATTCCAATGCCGAACTCGGTATATCCTTTTTCTGCAGTAATGGCGGGGATATCTAACCGGGAGGCAACTGCTGAATTCTTTGCTGAAAGCTCGCTCCATCCCGCTCCGTACCATAACACAAACTTACAGAATGTTAAATACCGTTCACTCCGCCGCGGCATTATAGCTTTTAGGAGTCTTCGTTGAGAGATAACACTCCCATTTATTGCATATTCAGCAATGCCATACCCGATGTTTTCCCCGGTAAACGCCTTATATCCGGTTCCTCGGAGATTCCCGCTATAGACCATCGGAATTTTCCCACCGAAGTCAAACCATTTCTGAGGTGGAAGTTCCCCGGTTGATGTTCCGCCAGCTCCGGTAATAGTCAGCTCAGTACGAAAGGTCGGCCGGAATGACCACTGTATTTTGCCGTTTATTCGGGAATATGAAAAATCACTGTGAAAATTAGTTTTATCGGAATATTCGCCTGATAGCTCTGCATTTAAACGGTTCGTACGATATAACATTGATGTACGCAAAGCCCTCAGCTCACCATTTACAATTGCAGGATTGATTCGAAACGCATCATTATAATGAAACACGCTAAAACGAACATTGGTACAAGCACTTTCTTCCGTTTCTGATATTCCCGTTACTTTGAACGCCAGATTATCAGCCGCCCTCCATCCAATGCCTAATGTTCCCCCGTCTTTGTAATAATAATCCCGATAGTCCCGCTTCATTATCAGAGCATAAAAGGTATTCCAGCCGGTTGAAGGTGATAAGCGGTTTTCTTCATACCCAAGGGTAGAATATATATTCCCTTCAATAAAAAACCTGTTTTTCTTGTCTAAATTATATAATCCGGCAAGCTCGACTTTCCACCGTTTATCGGAGAAACCGTATCCGCCTTCAACGGAGATAAGTGCATTTTTTAATAGTGGCGGTTGTATAGAGGTTCCAATTTTCAGTCGGGCACCCTCGACACGGTTATAATGCGATATTGCATTAATATTTTTTGCATAGGTAAAATACCGCTCACCCCTGACGCCCAGACCACTTAATAATGCACTCCGCGCTAAAACTTCAGATTCAAACAACTCCTTTGTTAAATCCATTGAAGAAAAGGTATCTTCTATCTTGTTCATTATCCGCTCTTCTTCTTCTTTTGAGAGTCGGTTTGGATAGGGCGATTGAAATTCAAGCTTCTTTTCCATATCAGGGTCGCGGTTATACACAATCCTCTTTTTTATAGTTAGTGCAGAATTTACCAAATTTTCGTTAACCATATACGAATCATAATCAATTTCCCGGCATATTTGGAATTTCATACCAAGCACAGTGAAATAGAATTCTTCTTCGATATGAGACGGCAGCCAGTACTGGTTGTCATATAAAAATTTATTCATTTTTATCCGCCTGCCGCCGGTCATCGAAACGCCGATAGAGATACTCCTTTTCTCCCGTGAAACATTAGTATTTATCTCAGGAATGTCATTATATACAAAATCTGCGCCAACAATAACCTGCTGTTTTTTTTCTATACGGAAAATCCCGGTAATATTGGGGATTATTGGTTTTTTCGGTGCAACTTTAACTTCCAATACCTCCGCTGTACCGGTATTTACTTCCCCTATTACCGCATATTCATAAACGGAATCCGCCCCGATTGCAAAGGGGAAAATGACTTCTATTTGATTATCTTTACTTCTTCGTGTGTCTCTTTCTTTCGGCTGTTGAGGTTCTCTTTCTTTTCGTCTTTGGGCTGCTCTCTCTCTTTCTGAGCGGTTTCCAGCAGTATCAACCAGTACTGTAGAGGTATATGAAAATGCAAACGGATTGGGGAGTGGAATGACTCTATAAATAATATTAACAAGGGAATCAATGTTCATTTTCTTCATTCGTTCATTACCACTTGTATCACGGACGGTTTTAAATGCTTTTACCTCAACCTGAATTGAATCGGGTTTCCGCCAGATTCCATCCATAAACGATTCTTCAAAAAGCGGAATCAGTTTAATATTGAGCGGTTTAAATCCAAAATAAATATATGTTTTGGAGTGCGCCTTGAACGTTGCAGAATCTATCCTGTCATAAGACAGCTTTACCTTTTGCTGGACATTCCAGAAAAATGTTGAATCAACTTTCTGTGCAGAGCAATCTTTACGTAAACAGAGACATAGTATGGGAGAAAAAATCAGCAGGCAGAGATAAAACTGTTTTAATTTCTTCTGAAACATCATAGAACCGTCTTTCCATTTAATGAGAGTACTGTAAAAGCACATCGTGCATTTCTTTTATACACAAATAAATCCAGGCACCAATTTACATTATAACGCAAAAACATACATATTTTACGCCCCGTGATAACAATAAGTTCTGCAAATTATGTACCGAATTATGATGGTATGAAGATTTCTTCTAAAAATATACTGGGCAGCCTGTTGGCCGCCCAGTATGTTAAGACAACGCAAGAAATGGAGATTTATATGTTACTACAAACAACGGCTGAGTATTCTAACACACGTGTGTAGGAATTCTACACAAAATTAGAACAAATTAGATATGTTATACAATTAAACATCCGATTTATTCAGCGGTTTTTTTCATACTGTTCACTTTGCACCTGAGTATATCATAATTTTATTCAGTCTCCGTTTTTATAAATAAGAATAGTTAAAGTCATTTTGATATTGGATTATTTTATTCCCGGTATCGGAGGTGTCATTGAATATGATATATTGATGCTTCTTCCAGGGAAGTACACACCAGATGCGTGAGTTTTATATAA
>Ga0315291_10003385_pt1 | contig 20639 bp, 20 predicted proteins | sample YL17G12_20_MG_FD_203070 | JGI IMG/M metagenome (GOLD analysis project Ga0315291, IMG submission 203070) | Sediment microbial communities from Yellowstone Lake, YNP, Wyoming, USA - YL17G12_20 | ecosystem: Environmental > Aquatic > Freshwater > Lake > Sediment | place: USA: Wyoming | collected...
GTCCCCCGCAATCAGCGAACCCTGCTACGCAGGGGCCAGCCGGAGGTGCTCCCCCTCCGGCTGATCTGACATTACCTCTATGAGAAGAATCTGGCGCCACAGAGCAGCCATATCAACCGGCGTCGCTATAGGGCTCTTGCTCGCTCTTGTCACCTTGCTGGCCTACCTCGATGGGGGAACAGCCGGCAGCTTCATCCATTTCTACTACATCCCTATCGTTCTTGCCAGCTACCTCCTCGGCGACGTCGGGGGCATCGTCGCCGCCTTCGCCGCAGCTCTCCTGGCCGCCCTGCTGCCTGTGCAGGAAGGGGTTCCCCAGCCCCTCAAGGATATCCTCATTCGGGGAGTCCTTTTCTACTTTATCGGACTGATGACAGCCAGACTTTTCGCCAAGCTCGACGAACGCCGCGAAGACGCCGCCAGCCTCCTTGAAGTCTCCCGGGCCGTGAACGCCTCTCTCCGCGTCACGGAGGTGCTCCGCACCATCACCGAGATGGCGGTCAGAATCACCGCCGCCAAGGCCTCCTCCATACGCCTCCTCAGCCGCAAGAAGGACGAGCTTACCGCCGCCGCCAGCTACGGCCTGAGCCTCGACTACCTCGCCAAAGGCCCCGTCCGCCTCGCCCAAAACCCTCTCGACCAAGAAGCCCTCTCCGGTCGCACCATCGTCATCCTCGACCTCGCCCGAGACCCTCGCGTCCATTACCGCGAGGAGGCCGCAGCCGAGGGCCTCGTGTCCATGCTCACCCTTCCCCTCCAACGCGGCCAGGACATCTTCGGCGTCCTCCGCGTCTACTCCGGCTCGCGCCACCAGTGGTCTCGCCGCGAGTGCCGGCTCCTCCAGGCCTTCGCCGAGCAGGCCGCCGTTGCCATCCACAACGCCCGCCTCCACGAAGACCTCCGCCGCAACTACTGGGAAACCGTCAACGCCCTCGCTCGTGCAATCGAAGCCAAGGACCCCCACACCCTCGGCCATTCCGAGCGCGTCACCGACTACGCCCTTCAGCTCGGGCGGGCCCTCGACCTACCACCCGATAAAATGGAGACCCTCCGTTTCGCCGCCACCCTCCATGACGTCGGCAAGATCGGCCTGAGCGACCGCTCCCTTTCCCGCGTCGGCCATCTCGACCTCAGCGACGAAGTGCTCATCCGCATGCATCCCCTCATCGGCATCTCCATCCTCCAACCCGTTGAGTTCCTCGCCCCCGCCCTCCACGCGGTCCGCTACCACCACGAGCACTGGGATGGCACCGGCTACCCGGAGGGTCTGGCCGGAGACGACATCCCCCTCCTGGCGCGCGTCCTGGCCGTCGCCAACCATTACGACAGCCTTCGCACCGGGTCTCCGGGCCGCCCAAGCCTCTCCGCTGCCGAAGCAGCCCAGGCCATGCGTCGCGCCATGGGCAAAGAGCTGGAATCCGACCTGGTAGCCGTCCTTCTTCGCACCCTCGGCCGCGACGCGGCCACCACCGCCTACCCACGGCCCTCCCAAACCACCCGCGACGACTAGCGCCAGTTAACCTGTACTTGACCGAGAATAGGCAACCGCAGAGTCGCGGGGAACGCAAAGAAAGCGCAGAGAGACTGGCACATGACAGCTTCTTGAATCCCCCTGCGTTGACGCGGCCCCCTCTGCGTCTCTGCGGTGATCGTCCCTTGGTTATCTGAGCACTGCCTACGGGGTCTTCCCTGCGGTGTCGGCCTTCGGCGCTTCCTTCTCCGCCGTGGGCTTGTCCTCCGGCCGCTCGGCGGGCTTGTCCTTGCGGTAGTCCGTCGAGTGGAACCCCGACCCCTTGAAGATGATGCTCACCGGCCGGAACACCTTCCGCGCGCGGTTGCCACACTTCGGGCACGACGACGCCGACCGCTCATTCACCTCCCTATACTGCTCGAAACGACAACTGCAACCATCACAGTAGAACTCATACACCGGCATGCAACACCACCTCGCGTCTTCTCGAAGATGTCCCCCGAGGCGCGAAGCGCCTCGGCCAATCTGTACGTTGGGTAGCAGCGGCAGCTCCTGCCACTTCGCGTCCTCTGCGCCTCTGCGGTGAGACTGCCGTTTGCCTACAGCTCCGTCACCGTCAGGCCCTTCCGGTCTATCTGGAACGGCATGATCGTCGCGCCCGTCCGCCGCAGCGCCGCCTCCACCGCCTGCCGCTTCCCCTCCGCCACGATCGTGATCATGCACCCTCCGCCGCCGGCGCCCATGATCTTGGAGGCCAGCCCTCCGGCCTCTTTCGCCGCCTCCACCATCTGCTCTATATGAGGCGTCGTCACCCCCTCCGCCAGCCGCCTCCGGCACTGCCATTCCTTATCCAGCAAGTCGGCCGCCCAATCCAGGTCGAACGCCAGCAGCGCCTGCCTCATCTGGTAGGCCGTCTCCCCGATCACGCTCAGGCTATCTCTCACCCCCGCCGCATTCTCCATGAAGTTCTTCATCATGTTCCAGTTGTTCGTGCCCGAGAAATGCGATTGCCCCGTGAAGCTAAGCACCACCCGGTCCTCCATCGTCCTCAGTTTCTCTTCATCCGTCACCAGCGCTTCCCGGCTCCATCCCTTCACGTTGAAGTGAAACGCATTCACCCCACCGTACAGCGCCGCCAGGTAATCCTGCTTGCCTGTCGGAATCGCGATAACCTGCGCTTCCAGGTTCGCCCCATAATCCACGAACAGCGCCGGGTCGAGCCGCGTCCCGTTCAGCCGGTCAAGCCCCCCGCTCAGCGCAATCAGCAGCGCCGACGACGCCCCGATCCCCGACCCGATCGGCGCCGTGTTATTCGTTATCACATTGATCCCCATGATCGGGCTGTAGAACTTCACCACCCGCGCCACCAAGCTCAGCTCCTTGTCCACCGGAAGCTGGTCCACCGACGACGCCACCAGCTCCGCGTTCAGGTCGGCCGAGCGCAGGTGGATCTCCCGGTCCCGCCTCGTTTCGATCCGCACCCGGCTGTACCAGCTTATCGCCACATTGTTCGTGACCCCGCCCTCCAGAAACAGATACAGCGGGTACAGATCCACCGTCGCGCCCGCCAGATCAATCCTCGTCGGCGTCGTCGCCTCGACTATCATCTTTGACCTCCGACACCACCGCAGGCGGGCAGGTGCGCCAACACACTACCGCGGCGGTCCGCCTGGGCTGATAGGAGCAAGTATAGCTGGCGGTAGGGGAGGGGTCAACCGGAACGACCAGTGTCGCCACAGCGACGCCGTCAAGGCCTTGCCACATCGCCCCACCTCGTACATAATAGGACGGTAGCACGATTCCCCGCCGCGCAGGGGGACGCGGCCCTGTGCGGACGCTGGAGGTTCCACCATGACCGAGAAGTCTACCTGGCGCAACAAAATCGGCCTCGCCGAAATGTTCAAGGGTGGCGTCATCATGGATGTCACCACCGCCGAGCAGGCCAAGATCGCCGAGGAAGCCGGCGCCGCCGCCGTGATGGCGCTCGAGCGCGTCCCCGCCGACATCCGCGCCCAGGGCGGCGTGGCCCGCATGGCCGACCCCGTCAAGATCAAAGAGATCATGGCCGCCGTCACCATCCCCGTCATGGCCAAGTGCCGCATCGGGCACTTCGCCGAGGCCCAGGTCCTCGAGGCCCTCGGCGTTGACTTCGTAGACGAAAGCGAAGTCCTTACCCCCGCCGACGAGCAGTTCCACGTGGACAAGCACCAGTTCAAGGTGCCCTTCGTCTGCGGGTGTCGCAACCTGGGCGAGGCGCTCCGCCGCATCGGCGAAGGCGCCGCCATGATCCGCACCAAGGGCGAAGCCGGCTCCGGCAACGTCGTCGAAGCCGTCCGCCACATGCGCATGGTCCAGTCCGAGATGCGCCGCCTCACCACACTGCGCCCCGAGGAGTTGATGACGGCCGCCAAGGAGCTCGGCGCTCCCTACGACCTCGTGTGCGAGGTCGCTCGCACCGGCAAGCTGCCCGTCCCCAACTTCGCCGCCGGCGGCATCGCCACCCCGGCCGACGCGGCCCTGCTCATGCATCTCGGCGCCGAGGCCGTCTTCGTCGGCTCCGGCATCTTCAAGTCCAACGACCCGGCCGCCCGCGCCAAGGCCATCGTCGAGGCCACCACCTACTACGACAAGCCGGAGATCGTCGCCCGCGTCTCCGCGGGCATCGGCGAGCCCATGGCCGGGCTCGACATAGCCAAGCTCGACGAGAAAGATCTGCTCCAGACCCGGGGGTGGTAGGCCTCGGGGGCGGCGGCGCGGGCATGGGACGATTCGGAAAGGCCGGGACCAAATGGCTACAGTGAGTATACGACCGACACGGGCCGAAATCCAGCGAGTAGTTAAGCAGGTGGTGGCCCGCTTTCGGCCACGGAAAGTTATCTTGTTTGGCTCCTATGCCAGCGGAACGCCCACAGCCGACAGCGATGTGGACCTGCTTGTGGCAATGGAAACGCCCCTGCCAAACGTCGAACAGGCGGCGGCGATTCGCCGCGCAGTGGATTTCCCGTTTCCGACAGACCTCCTGGTCCGCACGCCGCAACAAATCGCTGAACGTCTGGCGCTCAAAGATGTGTTCATGCGCGAGGTCGTCACGAAAGGCATCGTGCTATATGAGGCCGCTGACGCAGGAGTGGATTGACAAGGCAGAGGGCGACTACAGGGTGGCATCCGCTCAGTGGCAGAGCGCTGAGCCCGTCTGGGATGCGATCTGTCTTCACGCCGAGCAGTGCGCAGAGAAGTACCTTAAGGCGTGGCTCGTGGAGCACGATCTGGGCTTCCCCAAGACTCACGACCTGGAAGTGCTGGCGAGGCTATGTATCCCCTCGCTTGGCGAGGTCGCGGGATTGATGGACGGACTGGCTTTCCTGACCAGTTCGGCCGTTGAAGTCCGCTACCCCGGTATGTTCGCCCGAAGGGATGACGCGCAGAAATGCTTGGACGCCAGTCAGGATGTGCGGAACCTGGTGCAGGCGAAACTGGGTGCTGGAACAACCCGATGATCCTCGTGAGGAAACTGCCTTGCCATTCGGCGTTTTAGCAGTTCAAGGTGACTTCCGCGAACATCTCAAGGCCCTCCAGCGCCTCGGCCTGGAGGGCGCAGCCGTTCGCACGCCCCAGGAAGTGGCGCAGGTGCAGGGCCTCATCCTCCCCGGCGGCGAGAGCACCACCATCGGGAAGCTGATGGCCCGTTACGGACTCCTCGAATCCATCCGAGAGCTCGTTGCCTCCGGCCGGCCTCTCTTCGGCACCTGCGCCGGCATGATCCTCATGGCCAAGCAGATCGGTGCGGCCGCAGAGGACCAGCCCGCGCTCGGTGTCATGGACATCGCGGTCGAGCGCAACGCCTTTGGCCGGCAGCTTGACAGTTTCGAGGCGAACATCGAGGTCAAGGGGGTGGGAGGGGGGCCGGTGCGCGCGGTGTTCATCCGGGCGCCGATCATCACCGGTCTCAGCGATGGCGTCGAAGTCCTCGCAAGCCATGAGGGACGGGTGGTAGCCGCTCGCCAGAACAACATGCTGGTGCTTTCCTTCCATCCGGAGCTCACCGAAGACGGCCGCCTTCATCGCTACTTTGTCCAGATGGCTTGACAGCGCCGGCTCCGGGCCCCTCTGACCGGGCCTTCGCGTAGGCGCGACAGGTCACTATACGGTAAACTCTCCGCAAAGACCCCGTCGCACATGCGGTGAGGCACAATGATTAGAGCTGTGGGCCGTCAGGTTATCGCCGCGCTCGACTTCACCGGCGACAGCGTCATCCTTCTCTCACGCGCTGTCTACTACCTGGCGCGCGGCCGCCTCGGCCTTTCCCGCACACTCCAGCAAATGGCCATCGCCGGCGCCGATTCCTTCCCCATCGTCACCGTCACTCTCTTCTTCGTCGGCATGGCCTGGGGCTGGCACACCGCCAGCTATATGGTCCGCTTCGGTGCCTCCAGCTACTTCGGCGGCACCACCGCCGTTGCCATCGCCCGGGAGCTCGGCCCCGCCCTTTGCGGCGTCGTCGTCGCCGCTCGCGTCGGCTCCGCCTTCGCCGCCGAGCTCGGCGTGATGACGGTTACCGAGCAGGTGGACGCACTCCGCGCGCTCGCGGTGAACCCCGTCTACTACCTCGTTGTCCCGAGGTTGATCGCCTGCATCATCATGCTGCCGATATTGACCGTGATCGCGATCGCGTCGGGGCTGCTCGGCGCTTTCCTTCTCTCTGTGAACTTCGGCGTTAGCTCCGGCGAGTATGTCGCCTCCGTCCAGCAATGGCTCACCGAGCGCGACTTCTACGGTGGCGTCTCGAAGGCTTTCGTCTTCGGCCTCATTATCGCGCTCGTCGGCTGCCGCCAGGGCCTCCGCACCACCGGCGGCGCCGCCGGCGTCGGGCGCGCGACGATCAGTGCCGTCGTCCTCAGCATCGTGCTGATCTACGCCGCCAACCTCGTCCTCACCGCCGCCATCTTCCGCTATTGACCAATGCACGACACCAACGCGCCTCCAATCAGGCTCGACCAGCTCGGCTACGTCCTCGACGGCGCAGCCATCCTGAATCATGTGGACCTGGCCATTCAGCGGGAGGAGATCGTCGCCATCATGGGCCGCAGCGGCACCGGCAAGACCACCCTCCTCCGCCTCATCATGGGTCTCATCAAGCCCACCTCCGGCCGCATCTTCATAGACGGCGAGGACATCACCGGCCTCGACGAAACCGAGCTCGACCGCGTCCGCACCAAGATGGGCATGGTCTTCCAGGGGGCCGCTCTCTTCGATTCGCTGACCGTCGCCCAGAACGTCGGCTTCGCGCTGACCGAGCATCGCCTCGCGCCCCGCGACGAGGTCGCACAGCACGTCGGTCGCTTCCTCGCCATGGTTGACATGTCCGGCACGGAGCATCTCCTGCCGGCGCAGCTATCGGGCGGCATGCGCAAGCGCGTCGGGATCGCCCGCGCCCTCGCGCAAAAACCCCCCATCGTCCTCTATGACGAGCCCACCGCCGGCCTCGATCCAATCTCCGCCGCCGCCATTGACCAGCTCATCGTCCGGCTCCGCGACCAGGTCGGCGTCACCTCCGTCATCGTCTCCCACGATATCCACAGCCTCCGGCGTGTCGCCGATCGCGCCGCCGTCCTACACCAGGGTCGCTTCCTCGCGCTCGGCCCTCTTTCTGAACTCGACCGGAGCCCGGACCCGGCCGTCAAGCAGTTCCTTTCCGGCAGCCCCGAGGGCCCCCTCACCGAGGCGGCCCACCCTCTCATTGGAGGATAGCACCATGCGCACGGGAGCCGAACTCAAAGTCGGTATCATCACCCTCATCGCCGTCCTTCTCGTCGCCGGCTACACCTTCTACATCCGCGGCTTCCGCGCAGCCCCCTCCTACCGTATTTGCGTCACCTTCACCGACGCGCGCGGCCTCCAGCGCGGCGATCCCGTCCGCATGTCGGGCGTGCGGATCGGGGAAGTCGCAAGCGTCGCCATCAACCCGGAGACGCTCAAGGCCGACGTCTTCCTCGCCATAGACAGGAAGCACACCCTCTTCGAGGACTATCGGTTCCAGATCGCCACCACCGGCCTCATCCAGGAGCGCTTCGTGGAGGTCATCCCTGCTCCCGCCAACCCCTACGTCGAGAAGCTCAAAGAGGGCGCCTGCGTCGAGGGAATCATCCAGCCCGGCTTCTCCGACCTGGTCGCCGTCGGCGCCGAGGTGCTGGACAACCTCAACCGCACCTCTCGCGCCCTCAACGTCGTCCTCACTGACCAGGAAATCCTGGACGGCCTCCGCAACGCCCTCCAGGCCTTCACCCAGGCCGCCAAGGCTGCGTCGCAGCTTGCTACCACCACCTCTAGATTTGCCGCCTCCTCCGAAGACGAGATAGTGGCAACCCTCAGAGTCCTTGGCGCCTCTGCCCGCGATGTCCAGACCATGACTTCTCAGTTGCGCGGCCGCCTCGCCCAGGGCACGATGCTCGACGACCTCGAGCAGACGCTGCGCCACGCGCGTGAGGCGGCGGCCAACGCCGACCGCGCCGCCACCGCGCTCGCCCAGCTTACCGCCGACCCCGAGGTGCCGCGAGAGCTCCGCGAGACCATATCCGCCCTCCACGATGCCGCCCAGTCGGCGAAGAAGGTGGGCAGCGATCTCGAGGTGTTCTCCGGCGAACTCCGGGAGGCCGCGCCCGTCATCCCCCGGGTCGCCCGCGAGGCCGACGAGATCGCAGGCACCGCGGGATCGCTCCGCGAGCGCCTCAAGCCGCCTCAGATAGACGCCGCTTTCGATGTCGTCTACAGCAGCAAGGCCGATCGCTGGTTCTCCAGCGGCCGGCTCGATATCGAGACCCAGCCCAACCGCTTCCTCCGCCTCGGTCTCGATGACATCGGCGAGCAGGGCAACGTCAACGTCCAGCTCGCCGAACGCGACGACGGCCGGACCGTGCGCTACGGCCTCGTGCGCTCTCGCCTGGGTGTCGGCCTTGACTTCAACCTGCCGCGCCGAACCACCCTGTCCCTCGACATCTTTGACCCCAACGACCTGCGCGCAGACATCACCGCCGACATCCCCGTCGTCCCAGGCCGCGCCGATTGGAGCATACTGTTGGGGGCGCGCGACATCGGCCACGAAGAGCTCTTCATCGCCGGCGCCCGCCTGAAAAAGTGAGACGACCGCCACACCCAACCGTCGCCATCGCCCACGGCGAGGATCCTTTCCCCCTCGTCCGCCAGGCGCTTGCTCAGATAGACGCGGCGCGCGTCGTCAAGGCCGCCGATCGCATCCTGCTCAAGCCCAACTACGTCGAGCCGATGATGCCGGACACCGGCGTGACCACCGACCCGCGCGTCATCGAGGCCGTCATAGACTGGCTCCAGACAGAGATCGGCGCCAACGACATCACCGTCGCCGAGAGCACCTGGCAGCGCTCCCGCACCGAGCGCGCCTTCGAGATGGTGGGCCTGCCGCAGATGGCCAAGCGCCGCGGGGTAAGGCTTCTCAACTTCTACGATGACGAGCACGTCGAGGTGAGCATTCCGAACGCCCTCTCCCTCAAGCGCGTTCTCCTACCTCGCACCGCGCTCGATGCCGACTGCCTCATCAGCCTCCCCAAGCTCAAATGCCACTGCATGGCCTACGTCACACTTGGCCTCAAGAACCTGATGGGCTGCGTCTTCCCCGAGAAGGACCTAATGCACCGCGACCTCGACGCGCGCCTCTGCGACCTCGCCTCCGTCCTGCGCGCCAAGCTCACCGTCATTGACGGCCTCGTCGGCGCCGAGCGCCACGAAAACGCCGGCTCACCCGTCAAGACCGATGTCATCATCGCCGGCCTCGACCCCGTCGCCACCGACGCGGTGGGCGCGATGGTCATGGGCATAGACCCCACCCGCGTCGAACACCTCCGCCTCTGCCACGAACGCGGCCTCGGCGAACACCGCCCCGACCACATCACCCTCCTCGGCGCGCCGCTCGCACAAGTGAAGAAGCCCTACCGGAAACCGTGGGGCTTCCGGTAACTGGCCGTCCCCTTCCCCAAACCCAGTAGCCTACCCATTTGTCGCTTGTCGGCGAATGGGTGGGGAACCGGGATACGAGACGCCGTCGCCAGCCGAATCGGCGGTCGCCCTTGCCGCGTCCATCCGCGTTTGCCCGCCTCCGGCGGGTTCATCCGCGGCCGCCCCCGCCCAATCCCTACATCTCCCTCAACAACCCCAACAACCCCCGATCCAGCTTATGCCCGTGGAAATCCTCATACTCCACATCCACCCGCTCTGAATCCAACACCCCGAACGACCCCCGGAAGTTCCACACGGCCCAACCGATGTTGTGCGACTTCAGGATCTCGAAGACATCCCGCAGCCAGGCCAGCACTACCTTGTGCGGCGTCTGGTTGTAGGCGCCGCCTTCTCCGCAATGCACGCCGACGCCCTGCTCCGCCAGCTCCGCCCACGGCCGATAGAACTCCTCCAGCGCCTCCCGATTCCAGGTCCGGCCCGCATCCTCCATCCCCGGCCACACTGGCTTGGCCCACTCGCTTCGCCCCATCCACGACGCCTTGTAGTGGCTGACCCCGATCGGCGCGTAGGCGCGACAGCTCTGCGCGATCCCAAGGTCCGTCAGCTCGGGGCAGGGCGTGGTCCCCCAGTCCCGCCCATCGGCGATGATCAGCCGGTCGGGGTCTATCTCGCTGATCGCGCCCGCCGCCGCCCGCGCCACCCGTGCGTAGTCCTCCGGCTCCATCTTCGGCGGCTCGTTTATCAGGTCGAAGCTCAGTTGCGAGGGCGATACGCCCTTATACCTGCGCGCGAAAACCGCCCAGTGAAAGCAGAACGCGTCCAGCGCGGCCTGGTCCTTCCACAGGTCGAACGGCTCCGTCCTCTCCCGGTTGACGCTGTACCCCGGCCCCCGGTGGAAGTTCATGCAGACGTGCAGGCGGTGTTTGCGCCCCAGCTCCAGCCCCCGGTCAACCCTGGCCAGCCCTTGCTCTGATAGCTTGTAAGGATCGTCCTGCTCTATCCAGAGCGTATAGCACATCGGCAGCCGCACGAAGTCGAACCCCCAGTCCGCCATCCAACGGAAGTCGTCCTCCTGCCAATCCTCCCGGCTCTGCGTCGTGAACATCTCCAGCAGGTTGAACCCCCGCCAGCGCGGCAGCTTCGTCTGTGCTTCCATCTTGCTCTCTTCTCTTAACGCCGCCACCCCGCTCTCCCCAAACCCCGGCACGCGCGAGACCGCCCCGGCCACCACCCCAAGCGCGGCCCCCGCCGCCGCCTTCAGCAACCCCCTCCTCGTTACGCCTGTGCTCATACCCCCGTCCACCTCTCCGCTGTCTATCCTCGACTTCTCGATTCTCGATGCTCTCCGCCGGCGTCCCACACCGGCATCTCCAAATCCGTACAAAGCTGCACCACCAGCAGCTCCAGCGCCGCCGCGTTCTCTCTGACTTTGTCCGTGATCCCCTTCATCGCGAAGTCGCACCCGCGCAAGGCCTGCACCGCTCGCGCCAGCCTTGCCCACGACATCCCGTTAGCTTGCCTCGCCATTCTCTCCGCCTGCCAGTGCAACCTGGCAAAGTAAACCAGCACGTTATTCCGCGGCTCCTGCGGCAGGAGCTCCGCCGTTTCCGCGTCCACCTCTCCACCGGGCCGCCACCCCGCCTCCAGCAGGATCTTCGTCTGCCACAACATTCGGATGGCATGTGCGAGCTGCCAGAGCACCCGCCCGGGGTCCTCCCTCCGCTCCTGCAGCAGCCCTCGCAGAATCCCCACCGCCCGGCCCGTCTCCCGCCGCCCCACCGCGTCCACCAGCCGGAAGATGTCCTCCTCCACCAGCCGCGGTGTCACCTCCTCCACGTGCGCGCCGCTGATGATCCCCAGTTCCCCGACGAACGACACCAGCTTTTCCAGCTCCGACTCCAGCTCGCCCAGCCCGACACCAACCTTTTGCTCGACCAGCTTCCTGGCGGCCGCCGGCTCCAGTCTCTTCCCCAACTCCTTCGCCCGGTTGATCGCCCACGCCGCCGCCGCCGGCGCCTTCAGGGCCGGAAACTCGATCGCCAACCCCTCCTTCGCGATCGCCCTTTGCAGCGCCGCCCTGATCCCCCGGCGCCGGCTCCCAGGCGAGGGTCGCCCTCGGTCCCCTGTCTCGCCCGTGACCAGCACCACCGTCACCCCCGCCGGCAGCGGTTTCACCGCCTTCGCGAGTTCGTCTTGCTCATCCCCATCCATCCGGTCTGCCTCTCGCACGACGATCAGCCGCGCACCACCAAACAGCGCCCCCGTCTGGCTCCGGTTCAGCACCTCCCGCGCCGTCGCCGACGGCCCCTCAAGGACTTCCCAGCTCGGCTCGTCACCGGTCCCCGCCGACCGCTTCGCCTCCTCCTTGATCTCGGCCACCACCTCCCGCTTGAGATGGTGCTCCGGGCCGTGCAGGAGCAACCACCGCCCAAGGTAGCCTGCCTCCTTCTCTATTCCCTTCGCGGCTCTCGCTCGTCTCATGTCGTCCCGCCGGACTCCCATTTACTTCCCAACCGGAATGCCCTTGTTCTTTAGCAAGGCATACAGCCCCCTGCATGATCGTGAGGAATCAGTTAGGTCTTGCCACACCCGGGACTAGGCGAGGAGGCCCAATTGGGCGTCCCGCGACTGTATCCGGGCCTGCAAACGCTCTTTGTAATGCTCGTAATCACAGGAAGTAATCGCGGCCGCAGGTACATATCCCATGCTCTGCCACAGGTTCCGGATTGCAACAAAGGGCGTTGTTTGGATCACCCGTACCAGGTCAATTCGCATGAGCACCTCTTTGGTATACGGGCGCTTTGAGGCCGGGAACGCAACCGCGCCCAGCAGGCGTCGCACCTGTTCGGTGTTCAGGAGGGAGGCCGCAAGAAGCGCGTCTGTGTAGTCCTGGAAGCCGACAAAGTAGCAGGTGTCATCTAGCAGTACCGGCTGCCCCTCCACAGGCAATATCAGAGAGAAACGAGGCGTCTTATATAGGCCGCTGATTGCCACCTTAAACGGCAGGAAGCTGTACGCACCCACACCAAACATGCTGAATCGTGATTTACCACGGTAAATGCTCGATTTTCGGCGCTCGAACTGCCCGGCATGTTGAGCCAGATACGACCACAATTTTGGAGCGCTCTCACGTAGCCTCTCCGTCTCGTCGTCTAGATAGTGCTGCGTAACTACGACCTTGCGTCGCGTTTCGCGAACCTCGAAGCTGCCCAGGTCGGAACCCTTCAGAAGCGGGTAAACATGCTTTGGCTCAATGTCGGCAGTATCGCCATATCCATTCACCCACTCACCGTTAACCGACCTTAGCTCCATAACCTTCGCGCAGTCATGCTTCACGCCCTGCCTCCACTCGAAGGGGAAACGTCCGTCGAACTCTGCGGCAGTTTGGTACACGTTGACATCAGAGACGAACTTTCCCCCTAGCCACCCAAACACCCTGATAGCGCGCTCTGGCTCCTCTAACCGGCCCAGTTCACAGGTCAACTCTGAGGCGCCTGCACCGAGTCGGGCGATCAGTACTGACGCCTCAACTCCTGCCCCGAATTCACGGCCGGCATCTATCGAAAGTGCACGCAAACCCGAGACGCTGAGTCTCAGCCTAGGTAGTGCTGCCACTATGCTCTGTATGACCGAATTCTTGCAAAGCATCGCTAAGACGCCTTGCCTATGCTGGAAGGTTTCTATTAATCGTAACATCATCGCTTCTGCAATGTCGAAGTTGCTTTTTCCGGTGAGAGCGTCGAGTCCACTCAAACCCTTCGGGTTCCCTTTCCGCGGCAGATTCGCGCTGCCTAGCGCTCCCAGTTCAGCGTTGGTAATCCAGGGTGGATTGCCGATGATCAAGAGGTTCTCGGCCCTAAGCACACGGCTGGGAAACGAGTGCTGGAATAGATTACCAGCATGAAGCTCGATCTCTCCCCAGTCGCGCCCGCGGCGCAGAGCCTCTTCAAGAATGCGTGCTTTGACTTGCCATATGTATCTCTTTTGGATCTCGACTCCATAGACCAACTCCGCTCGCGGAAAGAACCTCAGGGCTGCCAAGATGAAATTGCCGGAGCCGCATGTGGGTTCGATTACTACCTCCGGGTCAACTCCGACTTCGCGAAGGTGTGCACACACACGCTCCGCTAGCTCAGGCGGCGTTTGGTAATCTCCCCACTCTCTTTCTCTCGCCGTTTGAAGAACAGCCCCACGCGCAAAGTCTGCTAACACGTCAAGAAAGGCACTCAGTTCTTTTGCATCTCTGAAGAAATTGGAAATGCCGGTCAGCCGCCTCATCTCGTCGTTGGCCGCACGCTCGCTCGTCAGGCCAGACAGAAATCCAGCGATGTCGCCGTATCCAGCCTGGACCCCATAACGAGCGATGGCCTCGGCAACGTATGCAGAGGTTGGTTCCGCACTCATGTTATTTTCACTATGCCGGGCACAGACTCGGTCAGCCCGATGACTCGGCCGTATTGAAGCCGCCACTGCAGCGCGTTGGAAATCGTCAGGTATCCAATCTCCGGCGGGGAAGCCATGATCTCTGTCGCTAGTTCGCTGTGGACGATCTCGTCACCGGGCAAGTTTCGATCACTCAGAAACGCAATAACGTCATCTCGGTTGCCGTCTCGTTCTAGTATCTCCCGGATGCCTCGCGTTGTCTGATAATCGGCCGTGCACTCGGCGGCAATAAATGCACATCTTACAAACTCCAAGACGGCCTCCCCCGATTCATACCTGTCGGTCTTTTCGTAGACCAGAAGTAGGATGCTGTAGCCCAAACCATATACCTTCTGTCGAGCAGATCTGAACGGACACGACGACTGAGGCTGCCGGGCGGAGGTGACCTTGATGTCAGTAGTCACCGCTGGAAGGTCAATGCCCAGCGCGGAGTTTCCAGCCCCTATTTCGTACCGCTCGCTCAGTCTGTCCCGCAGTCTATGCTCAATAAACGTGCCAACGGCCTTGCCATCGGTGACGCCAAGCAGTTCACGATAGGCATGCCGCTGTGAACAGAACTCCTTCGCGGTGTTGATGAGCCGTTTCCGCGTAAGTCGCTGCTTCATGCCCTGTTGCCCCTTCGCCACTGCGGTGCCACTGCCGGCAGACTCAGCACTCCCGCCATCTCGCACACACGTCTGCTTCACAGTGTCTTCCCCCGCGGGTGGTTTTCCAGGTAGATTTTACCAGTCGTCTTTCCCGATCTCAACCCAAACGCCCCCATGCCGGCCAGTATCAGCCAGCAAGCCCCCGCCGTTACGAACACATCGCCGATGCTTCCGGGGCTGAAGAACTTCGGCCGCGGGATCAACATCGGCAACGCCACCACATCGCCCAACGCCCGGAGCCGCGTCCCCTTCGACATCGGCGCGTGCCTCGTATACGTCGGCGAATCCAGCAGCCTAACCATCCGCTCGTCCCCCGCCCGCTCCGCCAGCCCCCGTTCAACCGGCATGCTCCCCCCATTCGCCGCGATCACCAGGAAGTTCAACAGCACTCCCACTCCCACCACCCAAACCCCCGGCAGCCTTCGGTTCCACCACAGCCCCACCAGCACCATCGCCAAGGTCCCCACGTACACCGCCGGCCCCACTCGCCCGGCCCACTGCGCGCCCCGCGCCCCCGCAACCATCAGCCCAGCCTGCACTGCCGCCGCTGCAATGAACATCCCCGGCGCGCGCAGATCGAGGTCGTTCAGGCGCCCAAACCGCCCGCCCGCCACCAGCCCGACTATGATCGCCAGCACGGCCGCGTCAAGCAGCAACCTCTCACCTCCCCTAGGAGAGCCTTGCTTGTCTCGATCAGCGAGACTGTCTCCGGGCCTGCGGCGCTCGCCCGCCCTAACCGTGTGCCGCCGGCATCTGCCCCGCCCCGACATGGAACGCGCTCCATATCACCATCACGTACAGCAACGCGAAGACGACCCCCTGCCACCGCTCCAGCCTCCGCCGCGAGAGGCTCAGCGTCGCCACCACCGTCAGCGCCGTCATGGTGATAAAAGGCAGGCTCACGATGCCCGCCACCCCCGACTGCCCCTGGAGCACCGCCACGATGGGCATGGTCCCCAGCAGCAGGCTGTTGTGATTCACCTTCGACCCGATGAAGTTGCAGACCGAGATCTCCGCCAGCCTCCCGTCCCGGATGACCGTGATGTAGGCCGTGATCTTCTCCGGCATCTCCGAGGCGAGCGGCCCCAGGATGATGGCGATCGTCATCGGGCTCACTCCGAGCAGCTTCGCTACCTCGAGCATCGAGTTCACGAAGGGCCCTGAGAAGAAGAAGATCAGCACCCCGCCTGTCACCAGGAAGCCGATGCTCTTCACCAGCGCCCGAGGCGAATGATCGGCCGCCGCCTCCGAGCGGGAGAACGCGACGGCCCCCCTTGCCACGTGGACGACGTAGACGAAGAAGATCCCGATCAGGATGACGGCGTCCTTGAGGTCGAAGCCGTTGCCTTCATAGGCCAGCCCGAAGGCGATCAGCGCGGTCGCCAACAGATACAAGGCATCGACCTGGGTGTTCCTCGAAAGCTCCACGACCTTCACCGGCCTCCTGCTGATCCGGGTGGTCGCGAACAAGATCACAGACCCATACCCCAGCGTGATCAGCAGCGCGCAAGACCCCACCGCCGATCCGACGGCCATCTCGTAGTGCCCCTTGATCGAGGCCCAGATGACGAACATGTACTCCGGCAGCGTCGTGATGAGCGCAAGCACGATGCTGCCGGCAAAGTTTACCCCATACCGCTCCGCCAAGACCTCCGCGCCGTGGCTGAGCAATGCGGCGGCCCCGGTCAGTATCAGGAGCAATCCTACGAATTCAAGCGCTACCATCTGGCATGTACCTCGCCCCACCGTCCCCGGACCGCGTCTATCCCTCATCTGTCACGCGCGGCCCACTTGCACTTCGCCGGCGCCCCCCGCTCCGCCTCTCCAACCCCCTCGCACACACCCCACCGCCGTCGCCGCCGCCAAAGTCAGCATCGCCGCCGCGGCCACCCATGGATAGTGTATGTCAATGTCCCAGAGATGGCCCCCAAGAAGCGGCCCCATGAACGCCCCTGCGCCCTGTGCCGTCGCCATCAACCCCATCGCCCGCCCGCTCCGCCCGGCCGGCGCCAGGTCCGCCACCAGCGCCAGCCAGGCCGGCAGCCCGAAGAGAAATCCGAGCATGACAACCAGTCCCACCAGCACCAGCGACACAATCGAGCTGCATGCGGGCACCAGCCACAGCCCCAGTGCCGCCGTCGCCATCGCCGCCTGCACCACGCGATGCCGCGGCCACCTATCTACAAGATGGCCCACCGGAATCCCAAGAATCCCCGCGGGGATGAAGAGCAGAAGCAGCAGCAGCCCCACATCGCTCCGCGCCATCCCCGTCACTTGCCGTATGTACGGGGCCATGTACGGCGCCAGCGTCCCCACCGCAAACATCTCCCCGAACGAGATCAGCATCATCGCCCAGACCGCACACACCGGCGCGGGACTGCTTGCCGTTGGGCAGGAGCTCGCCTCCTGCCCCCCTTTCCGGCCCTTGCTCTCTGGCAGCGTCCGCGCCACCGCCGCCGCGCACACGGCTGCTACCGCCGCCAGCGCAAACGGCGTCTTGCTTACCCACTCCTCAGGCACCCCCTGGGTCGCCACCACCCTCATAGCCAGCCCGGCCAGCGTCGGCCCGATCGCCAGCCCGCCCAGATAGGCCGTGTTCACCACACTCATCGCCACCCCGCGCCCCTCTTGCGGCACATTGTCCGGCACCGCGGCGAACAACGGCGGCCACAGCGCCGCTGCTCCGATCCCATCCAGCGCCCTCAGCGGCAGCAGGACCGGCAGCACCAGCGCCGGCGCCGCTAGAAACACCTCCATCGGCACCGCACAGATCACCGCCGGCGTCACCACACACAGCGTCAACCCCGCCGACGCGAAAAGCCGCCTTCCATACCGATCTGACAGATGCCCAAACCACCACTTGAGCATCATCTCGACCACCAGGAAAGTGGAAGCCAGCAGCCCCAGCGTCCGCCCCGAACGCTTCAGGTCCTCGAGGACGTAGAAGCTGAGAGCATAGTTGTTGACCGACGCAAACAGAATCTCGGCCAACAGCGCCACCACCGCCATCCGCCCAAGGACGGGGTAGCGGCGGAAGACCGCGGTGTAGGTATGGTGCAGGCGATGGAACATCAGCGAGATAGCCCCCTGCCATCTCGCCTTTCTGCACAGCCGCCGAATGCCCCTCCCCCCTACCCCTTCATCACCCCGATCGGCTTCAGCCGCGCCACCAGCTTCGAGATCCCGGCCCCGTGGCACACCGTCACCACCTGATCCACGTCCTTGTACGCCTCCGGCATCTCCTCCGCCAGCACCTCCCGGCTTGCCGCCCGGACGTAGATGCCCTTGTCCATCAGCTCCTTCGCGATGTTCCGGCCGCGGCTCCTGCGGATCGCTTCATGCCGGCTCAGCACTCGCCCCGCCCCATGGCAGGTCGAGCCCCACGTCTCCTTCATCGCTCGCTCCGTGCCGACACACAGGTAAGAGGCCGTCCCCATATCCCCCGGCACGATCACCGGCTGCCCCGTCTTCTGATGCAGCGGGATCAGCTCCGGCCGCCCCGGCCCAAACGCCCGCGTCGCTCCCTTCCGATGCACGCACAATCGCATCTTCTTGCCGTCAACCTCGTGCTCCTCGAGCTTCGCCACATTGTGCGCCACATCGTAGACGATCTCCATGCCAAGCTGCCGCGCGCTCGTCTGGAACACCCGCTCGAAAGCCTCCCGCGTCCAGTGCGTGATGCACTGCCGGTTCGCCCACGCATAGTTAGCCGCCGCCGCCATCGCCGACAGATAATCCCGACCCTCCGGCGACTCCACCGGCGCGCAGGCCAACTGCCGGTCCGGCAGCTTGATCCCATACCGCTGGATCGCCTTCTGCATCACCTCCAGCGCGTCGTCGCACACCTGGTATCCCAGCCCCCGTGAACCGGTGTGGATCATCACCGTCACCTGGTTCAACTCGGCTATCCCCAGCGCCCGTCCCACCTCCTCGTCGAGGATCTCGTCAACGATCTGCACTTCTAGGAAATGGTTGCCCGCCCCAAGCGTTCCCAACTGCGGCTGCCCGCGCTCGATCGCCCGCTGCGTCAGCACCCCTGGCTCCGCCCCCTCGATCCGCCCGCCCCCCTCGATATGATCCGGGTCCTCCGGCCAGCCCATCCCACGTCCCACCGCCCACTGCGCCCCCTTGCTCAGCACCTGCTTCAGCTCGCGCGCATCCACCCTCACCTTGCCCTTGCTGCCCACCCCCGACGGCACATCCACGAAGAGCTGATCTACGATGTCCCTGATTCGCGGCTCCACCTCCCTCCGCGTCAGACTGGTCCGCAGCAGCCTCACCCCGCAGTTGATGTCATACCCCACACCCCCGGGTGACACCACCCCTTCCTTCACATCGGTCGCCGCCACCCCGCCGATGGGAAACCCATATCCGTAGTGGATGTCCGGCATCGCCATCGAGTTCCCGACGATCCCCGGCAGGCACGCCACATTTGCCACCTGCTCCATCGAGTTGTCCGTCTTGATCTCCCGCATCATCTCCGATGACGCGTAGACGACCCCATCCGTCCGCATCTCGGGCTTGTACTTGCGCGGAATGCGCCAGCGGTATTCGTCTATGCGATCCAGGGGTCCGGACCACGCATTCGCCACGGGGTTCACCTCCGGGTGCTCAGCACCCCATCCGCACTCATACTAGGCTGCCCCGCTCCCGAAATCAAGGGCTCGCCCCTGCGCGCCGTCAGCACGAGCCTCCATGCGCGGCCGCGCACCGGCCGGCGGCGACCAAGGCAGGGCTCCTGCCGTCCTTTCCAGAAACCGTGACCCGCGTGCCCGCCAGCACGTGTTCGAGTCAAGGAGAGATGCCATGCGACAGGCCGTCCTTACCGCGCCCGGCACGATTGTCTACCAAGATGTCCCCGAGCCCGCGGCCGGCCCGGGCGAGGCGCTCCTGCGCATCAAACGGATCGGGATCTGCGGCAGCGACGTCCACGCCTATCACGGCCGTCACCCCTTCATGCTTTACCCCAAGGTCCAGGGGCACGAGTTCTGCGCTATCGTGGAGGCCGTGGGCGAGGGAGTCGAGGGGGTCGCGGTGGGCGCCAAGGCCACCGCCAGGCCCCAGCTCACCTGCGGCGCCTGCGCGCCCTGCCGCCGCGGCGACTATCATATCTGCGACAACCTGAAGGTGTTCGGCTTCCAGACCGACGGCGTCGGCCAGGACCTATTCGTGGTCGCGGCAGACAAGCTCGTGCCCCTCCCGGATGAGTTCACCTTCGAGCAAGGTGCCTTCGTCGAGCCCGCCGCCGTCGCCGTCCACGCCACCACCCGTGCCGGCAACATGGCGGGGAAGAACGTCGTCGTGCTCGGCGCCGGCCCCATCGGCAACCTCGTCGCCCAGATGTGCCGCGCCCGCGGCGCCAACGTCCTTGTCACCGACCTCAGCGACGACCGCCTTCGCGTGGCAAAGAAGTGCGCCATCCCCGCTGTTTCGAACGCCGCCACCGAACCTCTAGCCGAGGCGTCAAAGCGCGTCTTCGACGAGGAAGGCTTCGACGTGGCGTTCGAGTGCGCAGGCGCTGAGGCCGCCGTTTCCGACGCGGTCGCTCACGTCAGCAAAGGGGGAACCATCGTCGTCGTCGCCGTCTTCCATGAGAAGCCCCCGATGGACCTCGCCGTCATCGGCGACCGCGAGCTCGACCTCATCGGCACCCTCATGTACCGCCACCGCGACTACGAAGAGGCCGTCCGCAGGATCGGCGCGGGTCAGATCATCACCAAGCCGCTAGAGTCGAGGCACTTCCCCTTCGACCAGTGGCCCGACGCCTACCCGTACATCGCCGCCCAGGGCGCACGCACGATGAAGGTCTTCATAGACCTCTAGCCGTCACGGCCTGCGTGCTGCCGCTCGGGCTCCACTCCCACCCCTACAACCCCTCCTCCAGCTCCTCTATCCGCGCCGCGTACTGCTCCACCACCGTCTCCGCCGTCTCCTGGTCCGCGCTTTCGGCCTGCACGTGGAACAACGGCGCCGACACATCCGGCCGCACCAGCACCCAGCCGCCGTCCAGGTAGATCTTGATCCCGTCCAGGTGCTCCACACGCCGGCCTGTCGTCTCCTCGTGCAGCCGCCTCATCACGGTTCCTTTGTGC
>Ga0315291_10003386_pt1 | contig 20636 bp, 13 predicted proteins | sample YL17G12_20_MG_FD_203070 | JGI IMG/M metagenome (GOLD analysis project Ga0315291, IMG submission 203070) | Sediment microbial communities from Yellowstone Lake, YNP, Wyoming, USA - YL17G12_20 | ecosystem: Environmental > Aquatic > Freshwater > Lake > Sediment | place: USA: Wyoming | collected...
ACGATGAGCGATAGGAGAAAGTTCAGGAAGTTTGCCAGCACCGATGCTAGGGCAATTATCTCGCGCGGGAAGTAGACTTTCTGAATCAGCGACGCGTTATCAAGCAACGAGCCGGTGCTCCGCGAGAGAGACTGCGCCATGAACGTCCATGGGATCAGTGCACAAAGCACAAACGCCGGGTACGGATATTTCTGGAAATATTCCGACCGCGGATCAAATATACGAAATACCATGCTCAAGACAAGCATGAGGAGCAGTGGGTTCAGAATCGTCCAGAGGAAACCGAGAACGGCGTTTCTGTACCTGACCTTGAACTCTTTTGCGGTAAGACTCATGAGCAACTCGCGGTATCTGATCATGTCGCTCACGAATCGTCGCACACTATCGAGAACCATTCAGTCTGTCTCTCCGCGAATAACTGTAAGGTTAACCTTTGCAATATGTTACGCACCGACTAGGCAACATCTACTCTATCAGATTGAAACCGCTATTGTCAAGCTGAACGAAGTGCTCATCCGGGCGTATTGGGGCGCGAGATCACAGTGTAGAGACGCAACGGCCGGGCGTCTCAAGTCTTCAGAGACTGTCCGCCGCTGCTTGACAGGATCTTGTGCTGGTAGTATAGTTGAACCAAGTCGAGGTGGGGGCATTAGTCCAATGGGTTTCTTCATCCACAAATGTTCGCATCAGCCGGGATCAGACCCACTTCATTGCGTGCGCGGCTGTTGCGAACACGACGAACTGGCCACGATGTGAAAAGAGAGGAGGGAGTACTGTGCAAACATTGAAATTGGGAATGGTCGGTGCAGGTTTTGTGGCGAAGTTCCACGCTCGGGCGCTTACGCAGGTGCGCTCCGTGGAGATCGCGGGCATAACGGCTCTTGCCGGAGCGGAAGCTCTCTCGAGAATGGTCAAAGCGAACGGGCTTGGCGACGGCAAGGTCTATAAGAATATCGGCGAGATGGCAAAGCACGTTGACGCTATCGCCATTTTCATACCGAACTTCGCCCGGATCGAGATCGTGGAACAGATCGTTGATGCCGTAAAGCAGGGTGCCGAGCTGAAAGGCGTCATCTGCGAGAAACCGCTTGCGCGAAACATGAAAGAGGCACGACGGATGGTGGACCTCGTGAAGAAAACGGGACTCAAGACGGCATATTTTGAGAACCAGATATTCATGAAACCTATCAGGACACAACTCGCTCAGCTCGAGCCACAACAGAAGACGATGGGTCCGCTGGCGCTGACTAGGTCTGCGGAAGAGCATGGCGGACCGCACGAACCGTGGTTCTGGGATCCGACGAAACAAGGTGGTGGCGTGCTCTGCGATATGGGATGCCACAGCATCGCTGTCGGATGGTTCGCGCTCAACCCTATCGGAAAACCGCCGACGTTTCTCAAGCCGATATCAATATCTGCGGACGTCGCGCTTCTGAAATGGGGATTGCCGCAGTGGCGTGAGAAGTTGCTGAAAGAACGCGGCGTGGACTATAAGAAGACGCCTGCGGAAGATTTCACGACCGGCATGATCACCTTCAAGAACCCCGAGACGGGTCAGATAGTCAAAGGTCAGTTCACCGACTCCTGGATGTTCGAGAAGCAGGGGTTGCGGCTGTTCATGGACGGTATGGGACCCGGATACGCGTTCGAGGTGAACACGTTGAGTTCGACGCTCCAGATTTTCATTGGCGACATCGCAGCAGAAGCTGTTGCAGATGCTGAGAGAGCTCTTGAGAAAGCTACGGCATCACGCGGGCTGCTTGCTGTCCAGCATAACGAAGCGGACCTCTACGGGTACACCGACGAGAACGAAGATGCGGCAAAAGCGTTCCTCGCGGGGAAAGACGCGTACTTACCATGGAGCTATGGGCTTGAGATCACCAAGCTGGTCATGGCGGGATACATGTCCGCTGAACAGCAAAAGACCATTGACCTGACCGACAAGACGGTCCTGAAAGAGCTCGAGACATACGTCCCGCTCATTCAGCAAGGCAAAGGCGCGGAAGTTCTGCATGTGATGTAAGCTCGAACGCCGTCGTTTCGCGCGATCGGTGTGACGAAGCGTCTGCTGTACTGATTTCTTTTCCTGAGGCCGGAGGAGGGGAGAGGTGTCCTTCGCTTAGCCTCCGAGAGAACGATGACCTCATATCGAGTATGAGGTATCGTGCAGCGCGGGCGTGAAGCTCCAGAATCTCTTATAGCACCAGCTGCAAGGGAATCGCCGAGTTCGTCGGGTTTGGGAAGCAGCGACATGTTGCGCGAACATGAAGACGCGTTCGGACAGAGCATGTTCGATTTCTACAGCGGCAAGGGCGGCTATGAAGTAGTAGAGAGAGACGATGGTCTTGTCGCTATTGCCGGAGGTCCGCGCACCTATTTGGCAGAATACAAGGATTGGTCGGTCCATCAGAAGAAGGCACTACGGTTCGCGAGAGGCAAGGTGCTGGACATCGGCTGCGGTGCGGGCAGGCATGCTCTTTATCTTCAGGAAAAGGGACTCGATGTACTGGGTGTAGACGCCTCGCCGTTAGCGATCAAGATCTGCAAGCTCAGAGGACTCAGGAAAACAAAGCTGCTGTCCATAACGCAACTGACCCGCAGTCTCGGAACGTTTGACACGATGCTTATGCTTGGGAACAATTTCGGGCTTTTTGGCAGCTTTGGGCGGGCAAGATGGTTGCTCAAACGATTCTATCGAATGACCTCAGATGAAGCGAGGATCATTGCTGAAACTCGAGACCCGTATGGAACGGACGATCCGTGCCACCTCGCGTATCACAAGCTCAACAGGAAACGCGGGAGAATGTCCGGGCAACTGAGAATCCGCATACGGTATAAGACGTACGCTACACCGTGGTTCGATTACCTGCTCGTGTCGAAGGACGAAATGCGCGCGATTCTTGACGGCACTGGCTGGCAGGTCACAAGGTTTATGGACACAGCCGATCCTGCATACGTGGCGGCAATCATCGGAAAACAGCAGTAGGGAGCTTGACGGGGTTTTGTGAAAGGAGGAAGGCAGATGTTGAAAGAGTTTAAAGAGTTTGCGATGCGCGGCAACGTAGTTGATATGGCGGTCGGGATCATTATTGGCGCAGCGTTCGGCAAGATCGTCTCGTCGTTGGTGAACGACGTGATCATGCCACCCATCGGGTTGATTCTCGGCAAGCTCGATTTCTCGAACCTGTTTATCAACCTGTCGGGTCAACCGTACGCGTCGCTCGCGGAAGCAAAAGCCGCTGGTGCTGCCACGATCAACTACGGCATGTTCCTCAACAACGTGATAGATTTCATCATCGTCGCGTTCGCGATCTTCTTGCTCGTCCGGCAGATCAACCGGCTGAGACGCGAGCCTCAACCGGCTCCCGTTACGCCAGCAACCAAAGAGTGCCCATTCTGTTTTTCAGCGATTCCCATTAAAGCGGTACGTTGTCCACAGTGCACCTCGCAACTGGACTTGAAATGAGTCTTCGTAGCGAAGTCGCGGCAACGGACAATACGGGTGGTCGAGGGGTGACTTCAATCACGTTCAATGGGAGGTATCGGCGCTGATGCCGAGTGTGATGCGCCGAATGGCTGTACTTTATGGCGGCATGTTAGCCAGAGAGCGAAACGTGTCGTAGCCACAGCGCAGCGCCCAACGCGTTCCTATCAGAGAATGAAAGGAATTCAGGAACCGCCGTAAGGTGCCCTTTTCTATTAGAATTGTCTCAGTATTGAATAATGCCATTGTGAGGCCATTTTGTTCTTGACTTGGGCATGTTTTTATGGTATTCTATCAATTAGACAGGGAAGGCAGTGGGTAAAGGAGGTGGCTGGGACTTAATGAGACAATCTTGCAAGGCGGGTGTTGAAAGGGGAGAATTGGGTTTAGGGGGCTGCCGACCATGAGAAAACGCCGAATGCAAGTCTCACCACTTCTCTGTGTCTCTCTGATGGTGTGTCTGGTGTCCATCGCGACCCTCAGGAACGCTGAGGCGACGTGTTGTTACAATCCCACTGACGAACCGCGATCGATTTGTTTGTGCGGCTATACGCCGCATGCGGGCGGCGTCCTGACGATTAAAGAGTGGGAAGCGTATGCTTATCCCGACTTCATGACGGATCTCGAGGAAATGGTCGGATTGGTGTGGATAGACACGTCCGTCATCTTCAGGGAGGCAACGCCGAGACAGCCGCTTGACGAGCCAGCAGGACCCAGGGGATCACATAGTCACATGTCGTACTGGCTCAACCTGGCAAGGCTGAGCTTGTGGTGGTACAATCCGTGGGGATCGCCGGGGAACTACTGGGAGCCGACAGACTACTCCGAGGAGTTCACTTTCGGGGCGGAGGGGGATTACTATGACTACCGGCCCATGTACTTCAGGAAGCCCGGCCAGTACGCGGTCGTGTATCAGGTCAGGGACGCGGGCGGCAACTGGAACACAAGTACCTCGGATCCCGACCCGGACCACGGTACTGAGTACTATGCGGTCTACGTCTACGCACCGCGTGACTGTGCAGGAAGTGTCTGGTACGATTACGTTGGAACTGGGGTTGACAACTGGTCCAATTTCATTTACGCGTTCATGCGGCTTGGTGGCTTCGATATGGGCGATTACGGGCTTGCCTACCAACACTCTCACGGATGGGGTCCTGACAGGAACTTCTTGTCGCCGCCGAGCTGGTTTTACGATCCCGCTGCGGGGTTATGTAACGGCTTGACGCTGTATCCCCAGACCCAGAGCGCGAACGTGACTTTAGTCCAGCCCGCTTATGTGTACCAGGAGATCCCATTCCCATACGAGCGAGCCTACGGGTATCGCAGCTTTTTGTCATCGAGCGGGCAACCTGCTGGTGGCACCATGTGGGGCACGCTGACGACGGTGTCGTTCGTCCAGCGCTTGGGCATGCACTGGGCGCAGAAGCACGGGACGCTAACTACAACAACGCACAGGAGTCGCGCGTCGAACTACAGTGACGTGAATGAACCATGGTCGCGGATAGCCATCGGCAATATGTCGAATTCCGCCAATCCACACGTGCTGCCAAATGGTCATACGCGCATGACGCACCGTGGCGCGCACTTCGAGATAGCGTATCCGATCGTGTGGCAGGAGCCGGACCAGACGCCGAACAATCCGAACGATCCGGACGATCGCGGAAATCATGTCCTGGAGCATCTGCCATATGTCTTTGGGCAGAGCAATCCGGGTGCCATGTATAATCAACAGGAAGCGTACGACATAATCAACGCGATATGGTACTGCTGGCGGGGAGATCCGGTTGTGGGATCCTCGCAGGGAAACATGCACGCCGACTTCAACCGGGACGACGGACTGTTCAAGAACATGATGTATGACCTACCGGGAGAGGACGAGGGGTGGGTCGGAGACCCTGAGGAACAGGTATGGATATATGTCCACGACAGTTCGGGGTTGGACTGGGATCCTGAAGGACCGGGAGCTCCCGGATACCCGTACCAGTTCATTTCTCTGTGGGGTCTCGACGGTGTCCGCATAATCAGCGAGCGAGACGAGGGAGCAGGGCAAGCGGGAGACATCAACGACTATACGCGCGATAAGATAGTCGTCGTTCTGCCTGACCCTGTGGACAACGACGGATTTCCGTTTCCGCCGTGTGGTGGCGGAGGTCTGTCCGCAGGCGCAGGCGGAGATCCGGCATGGTTCGATCGGCTGATTGACGGGTCGTTCGATCCAAGTGGTTTTCCGCAACTTGAAGAGTTGGTGGACAACAGACCGACGCTGACGATCGAGGAGATCAAGAAAGCGCTCGGCATCAAGGAGTGTCCGTGCGCTTCTCCACCGAAACATAACTGAACGCGGATCGGGAAATTTCGTGGTTGACGGGTGGAGCAGGCGGGACTGCCTGCTCCACCGCTACTAGCTCAGTTCCGGTGTGGCTGTCAGTCAACTCGCGAGGGCGATGGAGGAGGGGCATACAGTGTTCCCACTGTGGCACAGAGTTAAGCTCCACGTGGCGACCGTGATCACCACCTTGTCCGTGATGCCATTTCCGCCAGCTTTCGGGACGGCTCGACCCTCAGATTATCAGGTCGTTTCAATTCCAGTGGAAGTGAGGGGGTCGCTTGCGGTGAATCCTGCCACGAATAGGATCTACGTGCAAGGACGGACGGTATCTGGAGGCGATTGGACGGTGCATTGCGTTGACGGGCAAAGTCTGACCCTGCGTGGCGAGCTCCCATTGCCTGAGGGATTGGTCGGTCCCACGTATCTGCTGTTCCCAAAGATTTGGGATGTGATGATTGTAGGTGGGGTCTTTCCGGGATTCAGAAATGCGTTCGTCCTGCTTGACCCAGAAACCTATGATTTCCGGGGCGAGTTTACGTTGCCGGAAGGCGATGCGTTCGGTGGTCTCTTCGTTCTTATGGAGGATTTAAAGATACTGGTGTGCGAGACCATCCAGACGCCGCTCCTGGATGTCTGGCACCACAACCTCCGGGTGTTCTCTGTTCCGTCCATGAATGAGGTGCGGACCTTCAGAGACGTGACGACGCGGAAATACCAGGAGGACGCGTACTGCAGGATAGGTGTGGACTACCGGCGTCACAAGATATTTTACATACGTTTGACAGGCGAGACAGTGCACCCGGATGATGTCTCGATAGAGGTGTTCGATGTCGAGAACTTACGGTTTGAGTCTCGGATACCGCTACCGCCTGTGCCCGGACAGCCACCCGAGGAGCCCTGGGCGTTCTGGGATCCTTACTTGAGCGCCAGGCTACATGTGTGCGCGCACACTGTGCTCGATAAGACCGGAACGCTCTACGGCAACATCTGTAATAGCGGAGGCATACAAGGGTACTTCTACAAGGTCTCCGGATCGCCACCGCGATTCGAGATGCTTGAAGAATCCAATCGTCCAAGCGCTGCCGCCGATGCGTGCGCCAACGACGTGACCAACCGCGCGTATTTCTCGTATCCGCTCTGGTATATGCGAGGGGATACGGACGAACCGCATCGTGTCGGGGACAACGCGTATGGTAAACAGTATGAGCGGATACTAATCAACGAATGGACGAACACCATTTACGCGGTTGAGTTTCTGTTCAATCCACCTCATCTGGATATCTATGATGGGAAGGGTGAAGCGTACGTGAGAATCCCGCTCGGTCTCGATAGCATCAACGATGTCTGTATAGATGAGACGCGCCATCGTGCATATATTCTCGGATCGCGAAGCACCCCCGAATACTTGGGGACGCCTTATCTCGTTGCAGTTGTTCCGATTGACCCGGACGGCGACGGACTCGTGCGCGGTGATGAGGATATTGATGACGACGGTGTTCTCGATCCGGGCGAATCTGATCCAGCCGTCTATGATACCGATGGAGATGGTATCAACGACGGGTACGAACGCGGCAGGATGACCGACCCGTCGAATCCCGATACAGACGGCGACGGACTAACGGACTTCGAGGAGGACCCGAACATCAACCTCATATTGGACCCGGGTGAGACCGATCCACTAGATCCCGACTGCGACGATGATGGCGTCGCGGACGGCAACGATGAGTGGCCGTGGAACGCGCAAGCGTCGAGCGACAGCGATCATGACGGTTTGCCGGATGAGTGGGAGATGGCATATTTCGGGTCGTTAGAGCAAGGTCCGCATGACGATTACGATGGCGACGGGTGCGATAATATTAGGGAATGGCAGTACGGCACCGATCCGACAGACAGCGCGAGTTATGTTCCCACCCTTCTTGTCACAGGCGCGATTTGTCTGATTGTGGCACTCGTTGTGATTGTGGGTCGTCGTCGTGGTAAAACAGTTGGCGTCGGGTGAAGCGCAGGTCGTTGCGGGATAACGAGGGCTCAGCTACGCGAAGGAAGATCGGAACACTTGTGCTATCCGTTATGATTGCCCGGACAGGCGTCGCATGGGCGGCCACGTCGTGTATGAACTGTGACGACGGCACAACCGGCATTTGGCGCGGTTTCAATTACTGCGGTGGTCCCACCGCATGTTTGACGGTCGCGGACGGCGTCTGCAAGCTCGGGAATAGCGTCTCTGCAGACACGAAAACTTCTGTTAGCTTTCCGCTTGAAGCGCGGGAGCACATCTCGGTCGAGATGACCTTCAGGAGCCCAGCGGAACTCCGGGGGTTGAGCGACGGGGCTTATCACGAGATCTTCTTCGCAGGCGCCGAGGGTTTCCTTTTCGGCGGTCTGTGGAGGCGGCTCGGTCTGGCCGGGTGAAAGGCTTACCGCGACACGTACGGCATCGGTGAAAGCGGCATGGCGCGGGCAAACCTTCGAGTTCTGGGCGAACTACGACTCGAATGCCACTGCCTTAGCGAAAGCGGGGGTTTTTCATCGTGTCACGACTTTTGGATGCGCCAGCGTACCCTGGTGTGTGTCTTCCGTAGGGATTGGGGGAAGAGACGCGAGTGGTCCATGCGAGTTCGTTAGTGACGACGGCATCATCAGTTCGGATGACTTACCTGACTTTGGTCGCGCGCCACCGCCGCACTCAGACCCCTATGCGGACGATGACAATGATGGGCTGACAAACAGCGTCAAGACAAACACCGGAGTTTATGCTAGTTGGAGTGATACGAGAACGGATCGGCTCAATCCAGATAGCGATGGCGACGGGGTGACCGACGGGCAGGAGGTGCTCTTTGGAAGTGATCCGACAAATCTTGCTGATATTCAGACCGTCTCAGCGACCGACTACAGGACGGCGTGGTTGTGTTAACGGCAGTAATGGTCGTTCTAGGGTCTGCCGTATTGTTTCGCGAGAGATTCGCTGCTCGACATATGGATGAGTGACAGGTTGGCGCGCAACATTTGGTCTTTAGGGCGCTCGTTGCCTGTCAAAACGGCGCTTGCCCGGGCACGACCGACAAGGGGGTGTTCATCCAGCCGACCGCAACCTCATCTATTCGCCTGGCACCATCGGTCGGAAGACCAGAACAAACTTGCCGGAGCGATTAGGACAGAAATCATCCGCCAATCAGCGAATATCTTGTGTGTATAACCTCATGATAACGCAATATATATGTCCGGATAGCGCACAGCCCAGTGGAAACGACGAGAAGATGCCTACTTCATGCGGTTCTGACTTGCCCGACCGTTTGCTCTTTTGTAAGTATGAGTTTAGCATATGGTTATGATGTTATAAAGCGCTTCATACCAGATTCAAGATTTTTCTTGACATCTTGCGGGATACCGTGTATAATAAATCCATAAATGGGTCTTTTGGGGAAGACCCTGGAGAGAGGATTTGGTTCTCTTTGGGCGGACAACGAGTGCCCAGACGGGCACGATAGGGGTCAGGGTCTGAAGAGATTTAAGGCATGTTCGAGTATACAATGTTTGGCTACCATACAGAACAGCACAATCGGTTATTGTGTGCACCTGATCTACGTCTATTGTATCCTGCCGTTCCTCTCCCATAAGTTCTTCCCCTTTTGAAGACTCAGCGTAATACGATGAGTGCGTGTTGCGCTCGAAACCGAGAGCGTTTCTAGGTCACAAGATTCGCTGTTTTGCGAACCTGAGTAAGGCTCTGGGAAGGTGGTTCATGCTGGTTACGACAGTATTGGACGCAGGTTTTGTGTATCTTGTGTCCGGACGACGTTGCAACAATGCAACGTAGCCCCTGCTTTGGGAGGCGATTGACGTGAACCTTCTCGATCGGATCATGAAGATTCTTCTTGTATCACACGTGCCGGACGTATGGTTGGTCCTCATTGTTGCGGCCTGTTTGGTAGTGGGATATTTTTTGCGCAAGTTTCTTGGCGAGAAGAAGTTAGCGAGCGCAAGCGCGCGAGCTGCTGCCATCATAGCGGATGCCCAGAAGCGGGCTCAGGAGGTCACGCGCGATGCTACAGTTCAGATCAAGAACGAGCTGTACGAAATGCGCCGTGACTTCGGGAATGAGACACGCGACAGGAAACGAGAACAGAGTTTATTGGAGAAGCGACTTGTACAGAAAGAGGAGAACCTGGAAAAGAAGCTGGAGCTGCTCGAAAAGAAGGAAGAGGCAACAGCGAACAAGGAACGGGAAGTGGCAAGTCGCGAGCGGGCGGTCAAGAAAAAGGATGAGGAACTTGACCAGATTCTGACCGAGCAGAAGAAGAAGTTACAGGAACTGGCAGGGCTGACGGTTGCCGATGCCAAGAAGATGTTATTCAACCAGTTGGAAGGTGAGGTCAAACGGGACTCGGCTCTTCATTTCAAAAGGATCGAGGACGAACTCAGGGAAGAGGCGGATAAACGGGCAAAATGGATATTGAGCCAGGCGATCCAGCGGTGCGCTGTTGATCATGTGGTCGAGTCAACGGTCTCGGTCGTCCATCTTCCGAACGATGAGATGAAGGGGCGGATCATTGGGCGCGAAGGGCGCAATATTCGGGCGCTCGAAAATGCCACAGGTATAGATGTGATCATTGACGACACGCCGGAAGCGGTTATTCTCTCGGGTTACGATCCCGTGAGGAGAGAGACGGCGCGGATCTCGCTCGAACGGCTGATAAATGACGGGAGGATCCATCCCGCGCGGATTGAAGAGATTGTGAAAAAAGTCGAGGAGGAGATGGCTGTATCCATAAGGGAAGCTGGTGAACAGGCTGCCCTTGAGGCGGGCGTCCACGGGCTACACTCGGAAGAGGTCAAGCTGTTGGGTCGGCTGAAGTACCGGACGAGTTTTGGTCAGAACCAGCTCCAGCACTCGAAAGAGGTGGCGTTTCTCGCTGGGATAATGGCTGCGGAACTCGGCGTGAACACAGAGCAGGCGAAACGAGCCGCGCTGCTTCATGATATAGGCAAAGGTGTTGACCACGAAGTTGAAGGGTCTCATGCGAAGATAGGGGCGGATCTGGCGAGGAGATATGGGGAGTCGCCCATTATCGTTAACGCGGTCGAGGCGCATCACGGCGAAGCGGAACAGACATCGTGGATTGCGGTGTTGACACAGTCTGCGGATGCGGTATCAGCGGCACGACCGGGCGCTCGGCGGGAGACCCTCGAGACGTATATCAAGAGATTGGAGAAACTCGAACAGCTTGCAGACAGTTTCGCAGGTGTCGAGAAGGCGTACGCTATCCAGGCGGGTCGCGAGATACGGATCATGGTTGAGCCGGACAAGGTGAGCGACGCCGAGGCGTATCAACTTGCGCGGGATATCAAGAAGAAAGTCGAGACGGAACTGGAGTATCCCGGACAGATCAAGGTGACGGTGATCAGGGAGACGCGGGCGGTAGAGTATGCGAAGTAACAACGGGGTGGGAAGGAGACCGGATCGGTACCTGCTCAATGCGGATTCTTTTTATTGGTGATATAATGGGTCGTCCGGGCAGACAGATCGTGCAGGAGCTGTTGCCTGGTCTTAAAGAGAAGCACCGGGTTGACATTACGGTCGGAAATGGCGAAAATCTGGCTGGTGGTATTGGTGTAACGCCCCACGTCATTCGAGAGACAATTGATGCCGGCGTGGAGATACTAACGTTGGGTAACCACGTCTGGCACAGAAAGGAAATGGCGAAGGGTATAGACGAGTTCGATTGCGTCGTGAGACCCGCGAACTATCCTGAGGGAGCGCCGGGTCGAGGGAGCATCCTGTACGAGAAGGGTGGTGAGAAGCTCGGCGTCGTGAGCGTTCTGGGCAGAGTGTTCATGAACACGCTTGATTGTCCGTTTCGTGTTTCGGAACGGGAAATCGCCGCGCTCGAACAGGTAACAAAGTACGTCTTGGTGGATATTCATGCGGAAGCTACCTCCGAGAAAAAGGCGCTCGGATGGTATCTTGACGGTAAGGCGTCAGCCGTTATCGGGACTCATACGCACGTACAGACATCCGACGAAACGATATTGCCGGCTGGGACCGGATACATCACGGATGTCGGCATGACCGGGGCACAACTCTCAGTGATCGGGATCAAACGGGACGGTGCTTTGAAACGCTTCTTGACCCAGATGCCGGTCCAGTTTGACGTTGCCGAAGAGGGCGTGTCGTTGTCAGGCGTCGTGATCGAGCTGGATAAAGAAACAGGCATGACCCGGGAGATTTTTCGACTCACCAATGTGAGTCGCGTGTGAAACGTGGGGCTGGTGGTGCAGTTCATCCTTCAACTGGTGTGAGGGACGGGAAGGCTGCCGCAACGACTCCGGTCGTAAGGTGGGAATGCGCCTAGCACAAACCGGTTTCGGTACAATCGTGTCGCTGCAGGCGTCAACGAACGGGGGAGGACTATTTTTCCAGGAGGGCTATTATGGTTTTTCGACGGCTTGAACTGATCGGATTCAAATCGTTTTGCGAGAAGACGATGGTCGATTTGGGGTCGGGCGTGACTGCAATTGTCGGACCGAACGGCTGCGGAAAGAGCAACATCGTTGACGCGGTACGATGGGTGCTCGGCGAGCAAAGTATCAGGGCGCTTCGCGGTGGGCGCGCTGAAGACATGATCTTCAACGGGACCGAGGAACGTCCGCCGCTCGGGTACGCGGAAGTGACACTCACGCTCGATAACGAGTGGAAAGTGCTGCCGGTAGATTATGACGAGGTCAGCGTGACAAGACGCACGTTTCGGTCTGGGGAGACCGAGTACCTCATTAACAAGACGAGATGCCGTCTCAGAGACGTTCTGGAACTGTTCATGGACACCGGTATCGGCGCACACGCCTACTCCCTCATCGGTCAGGGTCAGGTGGACATGATCCTGAGCTCGAAACCGGAAGAACGCCGTATCCTGTTCGATGAGGCGGCAGGGATCGCCAAATACAAAGCGCGCAGAAGGGTTGCGCTGAGGAAACTCGAGGCAGCGGAGAACAATCTGCTGCGGTTGGGCGACATCATCCACGAGGTCGGACGGCAGATGCGGTCTCTGAAACGGCAGGTTGGTGCGGCTACCCGGTATAGCGAGTATGAGAAGGAGATGCGCGACCTGGAGATCCGGGGTGCATTCGGTCAGTACGACTCTCTTGTCGGTCAGGAGAAGAACCTCAATCAAGCTATCTCGGAAGCGAAATCCGAACACGAATCGGCTCGTGCGCTGCTCTCCAGAGAGGAAGCTGAACGAGAACAACTCGGACTGAGCCTGCTGGATTGCGACCGGCTGTTGCTCGCGAGCAGGGAGAAGGTTCACGCAATTGATTCTCAGATGGATAAGCTCGAAGGGCAGACGCTCGTGCTCAAAGAGAGGCTCAAAGTCGCAACGGACACGAGGGATCGCGCGAAGCACGATGCCGAGAAGCTCAGATCAGCGAGCGAGAAGGTCCGATCGGAGCTCGATCTCGTTGAACGAAAACGGCAGGACCTGTTCAAACAGTCTGAAGCGACGCGGACTGAACTGACACAACGTGAGGAGAGGCTCGCGAGCGTCACGAAGGTCGTTGGGGAAAGCGAACGCGCGGTCGAGACGTTCAGGAACACTGCCGCTCGAGCCGCCGACGAGAGGAGCACACTCGCTGCGCGGGTCGAGAACATCGTGTCAAACATTCGTGCGACCGAAGAGCGGTTACACGGCGTTTCCGAACGAGAGACGAATGTCACGTCGCAGCTTGAGGAATGTGTGAGGTTGGGCGACAAGGCTAGAGCGGAAGTCGAGAATCAGGAGAAGAGGGCGCACGAGCTCGACACGCAGCGCCTAGAACTGAGGCGCACATTATCGGACAAGATCGCGCGCCGTAACGCGGTTGAGACCGCGCTAGCGAACACGAAAGAGCAACGTGCCGAGAAGAACTCGCGGCTCGAGTCGTTGCGCGAACTCCGGGACCGGTATGAGGGATTCTATGCGGGCGCACGGGCGATACTCATGGCGAAAAAGGCTGGCGAGCGGTACACGACAAGCGTGCTGGGACCTCTTGCGGAACTCATCCGTGTCGAGAAACAGTATGAGGGTGCCGTCGAAGCGGCGTTGGGCGACCATGTGCAGACTATCGTGACTGAGTCGCTCGCGGATATCGAGACGTGTATTGATGCGCTGAAACGCACTGCCGCGGGTCGCGCGACATTCATCTCACTGGAGACAACAAACGCGAACGGTCCGGCACGGGGTCGCGTGGAAAACGGACGCAACTGCGCGGACTTGGTGAGTTGCGACGAACGGTACCGCAGCGTTGTCGAAGCGTTGCTTGGCGACTGTTACGTCGTGGAGAGTGTTCGCGACGCGATGGATGCGGTTCGTAACGGCGTTCAGCGAGCTGTCACGCTCGACGGTGACATTGTGCTGTCGTGCGGCGCTGTTGCAGGCGGCAAGAGCGCAGTCTCGCAAACGGGTCTGCTCGGGAGAGCGCGAGAGATTTCGGAGCTTGAACAAACCGTCGCCAGGCTTGATCAGGAGCTTCAGGAGCGGCGGGCTGCGCTCGAACTCTTGGCTGGCGAGATAGCGAATACCGAGGAGCAGGTGCGATCTACCGAATCGGACCTGGAGCGGGTGAAAACGGAGCTCGCGGATGTTCGGCGCGAGCTTTACCGGTATGAGGAAGAGAGGAAACGGTACGAGTCCGAGATCGAGGTGCTCGGTACGGACAGAGCTGACCTGACGAAACGAATCGAGGAGTTGCAGCGCGACTATGTCGGGGTCACGGCTTTGCTCGCAAGCGCTGAACAGCAGAAGAGAGGTTTCACGGACCGCATCGCGGAGGAACGCGCTCGGATCGAGGAACGAAAAGCGGAAATGTCCAGCCTCGCGAACGAGGTTACCGAGCTTAAAGTGACGCTGACCGCGCTGGAACAGGTTCTGTCCGGTTTGGAGACAGAACGGTCCCGGATAGCCGACGAGCATCGTGAGACCGCGACGCGTGCGACAGAGTGCACACGCGAAGCCGACAAGGCGGACGCTGATATCGCCGAGATCAAACGTGCCATCGAACAGATGGAACTCACGGCGCAGCACCTCATGGAAGAGAAGTCCGCCGCACAACATACGGTCGTCGAGAACGAACAGCGTCGGCAAACTGTCATGGAGAAAATCGAAGCGGCTGAGACAATGCTCAAAGGGGCGAGAGCGCGTTCGCAGCAGTTGCAGGAACGGTATCACAAGCTGGAGCTTGAATTGAGCCACATTACCGAACGGATTCAGGGATTGGCGCTGAGGGTTCAGTCGGAATACAGCGCAGACCTCGCGAGTCTGAGCCGCGAGCAAGTTGGCACGGATGAGTTTGACGACCAGCAACGCGCTGAACGCGTCGCGATTCTCAAACGGCGGCTCGAACTGATGGGTGCGGTCAATCTGCGCGCGGTTGAAGAGCACAAAGAGCTCGTCGAACGTCACGAGTTCCTTCTCGCACAGCAGCAGGACCTCATCAAAGCGAAAGAGAGCCTGCTCGAGGTCATCCGGAAGATCAATCAAACCGCTGAAGCGATGTTCATGGAGACGTTCAACGCTGTTCGGGCGGACTTTCACGAGATCTTCAGGCGACTGTTCAACGGCGGTATGGCGAGGTTAGCGCTTCAGGACGAATCGGATATTCTTGAGTGCGGGATCGAGATCGAAGCGCGACCGCCCGGAAAACGGTTGCAGAGCATATCGTTGCTTTCCGGCGGCGAAAGCACGCTCACCGCGATCGCGTTACTGTTCGCCATATTCAAGGCGAAACGAAGCCCGTTCTGTATCCTCGACGAGATAGACGCGGCGCTCGACGAAGCGAACACTGTGCGGTTCCTCGAGTTGCTCGATGAGTTTGAAGAACAGACTCAGTTCGTGATCATCACGCACAACAAGCGGACCATGGAACGTGCTTCCGCCCTCTATGGTGTCACCATGGAAGAGCGAGGCGTATCACAGATCGTCTCCGTCAAGCTCCGCGAAGAAGCGCTGGTAGAATAACGCACCGTTCATCTCGCGCGTTTTCCCGTAGGGGTGCTGTTTGTTGCGCTCAAGTGGCGATAGCTTCTGTCCTTCATTATGAACCTCACCGTTCGAGAGGAGCTACGAGAATGACTGTCCATCATATTGCTATGCATTGTATCAACCTGCGCGAACAGGAACGGTTTTATAGAGAACAACTCGGGTTTCGTCGCGCGCGTGTCTTCAAGGCAGGCACCCCGAACGAGTTCTTCATGCTTCGGCTCGGGAACGTGTGCATCGAACTGTTTCCGACACCCGGGAAACCGTCACGCGCTGATAAAGCCGGCCAATCCGTCGGGTTCACCCATCTCGCATTCGAGGTTCAGGACATCGAAGGGAAAGTGAGCGAACTTCGTGCTGCTGGCGTTGAGATGGGGAACATCGTAGACTGCTCTGATACAGTGCCCGGACTTCGAATCTGCTTTTTCAAAGACCCTGACGGGAACGTCATCGAACTCATGGAAGGCTGGCAGGACGAGGAAGCAGTCCAGTAGCCGATCCTTGCCCATTGCTTGACATTCTTTCACATCTGACGTTCCCCTCCACCCCGATTACCGCGCTCCAACAAGATTGACATCCGGCGGGCAGAAACGTATCATCTAGCTAGAGTGGAATACAAGTTTGCTTGATATGCTCTCGACCCCTGAAACGTTCAATCTGAACGGACGCAGGCGAGGAGGACATTGCCATGCCGTTCGTGACAAGGGTCATATATGCCGTTTGCTTGATAGTGCTTGTTACGGCGGTGCCTGCACAGCGCGTCTTTGGTCCCGACATCGAAGATTGCGATAGAGCGATCGACCAAAACCCCAAGGATGTGGAAGCATACAGGAATCGTGCCTCCGCTTACTGCCGCTACGGTGAGTACGATCGCGCCCTCGCAGACCTCACTATGGCCATCGAGTTGAAACCGACCGACGCATGGGCATACGAAGAGCGCGCCGGGGTATATGAGAGGATCGGAGACCACACGCGCGCGGTCGCTGATTTCAGCAAAGCTATCGAATTGGACCCGAACATCGCATTTGTATACCAAGAGCGCGCCAGGGTATATGAGGCGATGGGAGACCACACGCGCGCGGTCGCTGACTACACCAAAGCTATCGAACTGAGCCCGGAAGATTACGTGCCCTATAGCAATCGAGGACTTCTATACGATGCCATCGGCGCACACGATCGTGCTCTTACCGACTTCAATAAGGCACTGGAACTGGATCCTAAGGGCTATTACAGATACGCCAGCCGTGGCAGAGTTTATCTGCACATGGCCGACTACGATCGCGCGATTGCCGACTTCGACAGAGCGCTTGCAGCCGACCCGAATGATTTCACAGCCTATGAGAATCGCATCGTTGCTCAGTGCAGCAAAGCTATTGCACTGAACCCTAAGGACGCGGCAGCATACAACAACCGCGGCTTGGCTTATAAAGAGCTAGCCGACCCGGACAAACGCGAGTATGACCAAGCGATTGCTGACTTCAGCAAGGCAATCGAACTTGACCCTCGCTTAGCGCCCGCCTATTACAACCGTGGGAACGCTTACGTGGATAAAGGCGACTATGACAAGGCTATTGTTGATCTCACCAAATGCATCGGGCTCCAGCCAGACTACGCCGGAGCATATCTAGGCCGCGGGATTGCTTACCGGCGCAAAGGCGACTCCGACAGTGCTATCGCGGATCTTGCGAAGGCGATCAAGCTCGACCCAAACGGAGCGCCGGCTTACCATCATCGGGGTGACGCCTATTTGGAGAAACGCGATTACGACAAGGCTATTGCTGATCTCAATAGAGCCATCGCGTTGTTCCCAGAGGGCCTCGATGCCGTCACCAGCCGAGGGCTCGCTTACCTTGCCAAAGGTAATTACGGTCGCGCCGCCGCTGACTTCACCAAAAGCCTTCACATGAGTCCTGAGAGCCCGGATGTCTATTACCACCGCGCTGTTGCATGGTTCCATATGAAGAAGTATGAGAACGCCTGGGTGGATGTGGACCAATGTCTGGAGCTGGGTGGGACACCGGACCCGAAATTCGTTGAGGAGCTTCGTGAGGCGTCTGGTAAGCAGGAATAATCGGGCGCACAGCCCGTGCGCCCCTACCATTTCCGGCGTGTGGGGGAACCCTTTGTGGCTTGCCGTTGGGCGCAGCAAGCAGCGCCCCCACAGGCGCGGGTGGGGACAAGCCCTTCCGCTGCATTAGGTATGCCGATCTGGCGAGCACAGCCGTTCCGCGCGACGTTGACTCACACAGAATGGTTCGGATAAGCTCTGGCGCACGAAAGATGTGATGGATTCATTGTCGGGTGACATGTCGTGGAGAGCGGTTTGGGATGCTGCGAGGATTGGAAATCTGTTATCTGTTGTTATTGCTCGTGTTGTCGGTTCCGATGACTGGATGTGCGCATGCCGAGAGGCATAAGCCAACTCATAACAAGGACGCGAGTGCCGACATGACCCAACACGAGCCACAAGACGCCAAAACCGCCGTTGCGAGGTCCGCTGCGAAACTCCCTGAGTTGGTATCTACAGAAGATCTCGCACTCAACGAACTGATCAAGTGGATTTACACGGGCTGCATTTTCGAGAGGCTCAACGACCCTATGCCGCCGGCGTTACCGTACAAGTGGTTTCATCCGGGTGGCGGGTATGTCGGGCAGTGGATTTTCGACACGCCGTTTGTCTTGATGGCGTATGCGCCGCTTAACGACAACGACACCATTCACGAGGTGTTCGAGAATTATTGGTACACTGTCGAGAACAATCCGGAAGCGCCCAAAGGGTCGTACCGGTACGGGATGGTGCCGAACTATCTCAGATTCTGGCCGCCTCTCGGTTACTCGCAAATGCCCATACTCGCGTGGGGATGCGATATGGTCGCGAGACAGACCAATGACAGGCAGCTTATCGAACGATGTCTGCCGTATCTCGTGAAGTTTGATGAATGGTACTCGACTGAACGCGACACGGACGACGATGGGCTGATCGAATATGGCGCGTACAAACCGTTTGTACCGGACATGGTTCAGACCGCCCGGTTCGAGACAATGGATTATACGCCATCGTTGGACGATATGAAGATGACGAAACATCCGCGACGCGATTCCGGCGGCGAATGGTACGGGAACGTCGAAGGGGTGGACAATACGTGCTACTTGCTCATGAGCGAACGGGCTATCGTCAGTATGGCACGCAAACTGGGACAACACGATCTGGCGGAACGATATGAGAAGGTCATCGCACGGCGGGTTAAAGCGATTCAGGAGAAGATGTGGGATCCAGAGACGCGATTCTTCTATAGCGTTGACCGAGATACGCATCAGAAGATACCTGTCCGGACAATTCAAGGGTTCTTCACGCTTGCAAGCGAAGTCGCAACGCCGGAGCAAGCGACAGCTCTCGTGGAACAATTGCGCGACCCAAAACAGTGGTGGTGCACGTATCCAGTGCCTACCGTAGCTATGAACGACCCGAAGTTTGACAGGAAAGGGATCTGGCGCGGCGACATGTGGCCGCCGACGACGTACATGGTCTGTTACGGGCTGAACCGCTATGGGTACCATGATGTCGCGTATGACCTCACGCTCAAGATGGTCGAGCTAGCTCGAACGCGCGGTATCAGCGAACGCTACGACGGCACGACCGGTAGGCCACTCGGTGTGCGGAACCTAGGCATGTCCTGTGCGATATGGCTGGCGGTTGTGCAGAACGTGTACGGCGTCCAGGACGATTACCAGACGATTCGGATCTCTCCGAAAGCAAGAGGACGACGGCTGCGGCTCGGTCAGCTTGAAGTCGCTTATCCGAGAACCGGCACTGTGGAACTGAAGTCGGGTTTCCAGAGGGAGTTTCATGTCGTGTTTCCTGACAGGAGAGATTTGTCGAAGGCGGCAGTCCTGTGTGATGGCATCCAACTTCCCCACGCGGATGTTACTATAAGCGGTCAGACAGTGGCGTTCACTGCATTGCCCGGAAAGACGTACCGTGTCGCGGCTGCGCGTAGAACATTTGGTCTTCCCTTTTGAGGTATGTGATCGTTCGTGCTCGCGCAATTGGTTTTGACCGAGGAATGCCCTCGCATCATCACTCCGAGGAGCGCAGCGACAAAGCAATCTGCATCTAGTCACACAGGGGATTTTAGGTGGGTGGGCGCACGCCGTCCGGGCCCCTACACTCCCTCACCCAGAAGAATAAACGCCTTTTAGGGCGTCGAAGAAAGGCGGATCTGCCTCCCCCTTGTGACCCTGAGTGTAGCGAAGGGTCTTACGAATTCGTCTCGCGGTCTGAGATTGTTCACTTCGCTCAGAATGACAGCAGGGGGGCTCATAATAGAAGTAAAGGGGCGTACAATCAGACTCGGTATGGCGCTTCTTCAACAGTTAGCGTGTGTCCTGTTTCTAGTTGCGCTATTTCTGTTGCTCGAGCCGTTCGATAGTCCAATAAGCAATCTCGCCGGGACGGAGTTCGCCGCGGATAGGGCATCTGCCTGATTTGATACCGAGGTCGCGTCGTGAACCGCCGGGACCGATAGCCGTCAGCCTGTATCGAGCAGGAAATCCGGCATATTGGCCGGGGTCGAACGTGAATGTGTATGCGAACCGTTCCGCTTTCGAGAACGGGTTAGAACCGACCCACGGATTGCAGATGACAAACGCGAGGTTCCCATTGGGGCTTTTGAACATCCCGCGTGGCAACACTGACAGGATGTATGGTTTAGCATACTCTCGGTTGCCACTCGAGGATCGATCGTAATAAACCTCGCCGGGGTTGATATTCTCCGAAATGGGAAATGTCACGCGAACGTGGAAGTTGCCTTCC
>Ga0315291_10003387_pt1 | contig 20635 bp, 16 predicted proteins | sample YL17G12_20_MG_FD_203070 | JGI IMG/M metagenome (GOLD analysis project Ga0315291, IMG submission 203070) | Sediment microbial communities from Yellowstone Lake, YNP, Wyoming, USA - YL17G12_20 | ecosystem: Environmental > Aquatic > Freshwater > Lake > Sediment | place: USA: Wyoming | collected...
TGATGATGCAAAAAAGAAGCTTGCTTCAGATCGGAAACAGCTTGAAAAGAAGGAAAGACTTTGGAAGAACCGAAACGAGAAATTAGTGGAACAATACCGGTCTATGCAGAACAAGTATTCAGATCAAGTGGTCCGAGCCAATGACAAAATCAAATCCCTGGAAGAACAGATAGCCAAGAACCAGACGCCCCAGGTATTAGGCCTGTTGGAGGAAAAGAGTTTTCTCGAAAAGCTCCAAGAAATGTTTCCCCATGACAGATACGAGCATACGGGCAAAGGTGGTGACATCGTTCACCATATCATCGAAAATGGGAAAGATGTGGGTGTCATAGTATACGAGCTCAAGAAAGTTTCGAGATTTAATCCTGACCATATTGGACAAGCTCAGGAGGCAAAGCAAAGGAGGGAAGCAGATTACGGGATTCTGGTCACAAATGCTAAACGTTCGAAAGAGGACCCAGGGTTTTCGCTCGCAAAAGGGATCATCATAATCCATCCTGCTGGAGTCATGGTCCTTGTTAAGATCCTGAGGGACCATCTGACTACCCTTGCGAGATTGAGACTAACAACGGAACAGAGAAAGAAAACGGTAGAGGCGGTGCTGGACTACATCCAGAGTGCCAACTTTAAAAACACTATTGGGACGATCATACAGGATACGATCGACCTTTATGAGGATATGAAGAAGGAGATTGATAAGCACATCAAGACATGGGAATTCAGGCTGAATAAGTATCGGGGAATAAATGTAAAATCTACCGCTGTGGAAAGCCGAGTCGTTCATTTATTGCATGAAGGAGAGAGGAAAGTCAAAGCAGCATTGCCTGAAATTGTTCGTATCCCCTTACCAAATCAGATAAGATAAAGAGAACAGACATATTCTGCAAGATCCTGACGAATAAACGGCTTTATGTAATCCGATTGAGCTTGGAAAAGGAATAATTCAAAAAGTAACAGTGGTAACTTCATGTGGGGCCGACAGCGGACAAGGCTGATAGCCCATAGCCAACCGGGATGGGAAGCGAGTGGCTGACCACGGCCTCACCATTAGCAGGCGAAACACAGAAAACATCAGGTCGTGACTAATAAATCGCAACATTCTACCCGGTTTCAATTCGTTCCCACAGGTCCTGACTGATTGTTTTTTTGTGCAATTTACAGTAAAATTGTACCGCCTTTTCATATTTCGAGGATCAAATGGAATTTGTTCTATTCAATTTAGTTGATCACTTGACTTGAGATTCATAATGAGCTTGAGAGATCTCCACCTGGAAAAAAGCTACGATTCTGATTCAGATGATATCCTGACCGAATTCTTTATACCGGCACTGTCTGAGTCTATACGGTATGAGCGCCTCGCAGGTTTTTTCTCTTCCACCACTTTAGCAATCGCCGCACGTGGTATTATCGGACTTATTCAGAACGGTGGAACCATTAACTTGATATGCGGGGCTAAACTGCAAAGGGAGGATGTTGAGGCCATCCTCGAAGCCCAAGACAATGTGATTGGTGTAATTACTAGAAATGCGACCCTGGAGCTTGAAAACATTCAAGATCTTGAAAACGAATTTGTTGAAAATCACGTAAAAGCGTTAGCCTGGATGATGGCTAACGGCCTATTAGAAATCAAAATCGCAGTGGTAAGAGACGAGAAGAACAGACCTCTCGATTATCAGCAGGCTATAACCAAGGGAATTTTTCATCAAAAGGTTGGAATCTTACGAGATGACAAGGGCAACATCCTATCTTTTAGTGGCTCCGATAATGAAACCGCAAGTGGCTGGATTGAAAATATCGAAGAGTTTAAGGTCTTTTGCAGTTGGGAAGACTCACAGCGGGAGTATCTCATCACAGATATTAACCGTTTCCAGAAATTTTGGTTCGGGTCAAGTGAAAGAACAGACATATTCGACATCCCCGACGCTGTTAGAAATAAATTCCTGGAGATAGCACCCCACGACATTAAAGAACTCGATATCACAAAAACATATCTTAAAAGCCGAAAGCATACGGTGAGGTTATTTAAACACCAGATTGAAGCCATGAACAAATGGATTTCAAACGGCAATCACTGCATTTTTGAAATGGCTACAGGAACTGGCAAGACTTATGCGGCGATCCAATGCCTTAAGTGGGCGCTCTCTAAACAGCGCCCTGTAGTGGCTATTATCACATGTCCTTTCAGCCATTTGATCAGCCAATGGCAAGAAAGCATAAAAAATCTAAACGTTGATGTCCCTACTGTGCTGGCATTTGGTGGAGCAAAGGGATGGAGAGATATATTGGCAGACCGCCTACTCGATGTTCGAAACGGCATGATAAAGGCATTAATCATTCTAACGACGCACGACACCCATTACCGACCAGATTTTCAGGACCTGGTTTTCAAAGTCGACTCCAAGTTTTTTTTGATTGCTGACGAGGTTCATGGATTAGGTTCAGAAATGAGGAAGTTAGGCTTAAACCCCGGATATGACTATAGACTGGGATTAAGCGCAACGCCCAGTCGATGGTTTGACCCTGAGGGTACAGCATTGCTATTAGAATTTTTCGGAATTAAGTCAGAGCAGGATTTCTTCACCTTTTCTCTCCGAGACGCAATCAATACAGTGAACCCAGAGACGGGGCAAACATTTTTAGCACCTTACGTATACCGGCCTTACTTCTCGGATTTAACGGATGAGGAAATTAGCGAATACATTGACAAGTCCTCTAAAATAGCCCAGTCTTACTATGGTGCCCAAAATGAAGAAGAAAAGGGCCGATTTTACGAACTCTTATGTTTCCAACGGCAACAAATTATTCAAAACGCTGTTAGGAAGTACAATGTCTTTGAGACGATTCTTGACGATATTCATGACTTGAAGCATTGTCTGGTCTATTGTTCGCCTCAGCAAATTAAAAGAGTACAAGAAGTTTTAAATAATCGAGGAATAGTTCAGCACAAGTTCACCCAAGAAGAAAGCGCTGCCCCCGGGAAAAAACTTCATGGGAAATCGGAGAGAGATACTATACTTCAGCTTTTCGCAGAGGGGACTTACCAGGCATTGGTCGCGATGAAGTGCCTCGACGAAGGGGTCGACATTCCCCAAGCTAAGACTGCAATTATATTATCAAGTACTGGGAATCCAAGAGAATACGTTCAAAGGCGAGGCAGACTGCTCCGCCGCTTTCCTGGTAAGGAGTTTTCAACAATATACGACGTCATAGTTTTCCCTTCCCTGGAATTCTTCAGACGTTTGAAAGGCCCTTTGGCTGAGTTTGAGAAAAAGCTTGTCGCCTCAGAACTTAAGAGATATGAAGAATTCTCATCTACAGCGAACAACTTCATTGAATGCTTAAAAATCCTTAGGGATATCGAAGCAAAGCTGGAACTCTGAAGGAGGTAAATCCGATGAGTGAGGACGTAAACGCCAGAATCATTAAGAGGATTCATGATGGCCCTTATAAAAAGAATGTTAAGGAATTCCTTCTTTGGGCAATTAGGGAGGAACTTCACAAACAGGGGACTAAATGGATCTACAAAGACGAGTACAACCTTAAGATAAATCACTGGTGCGACAAGGAGACGAAATGAGATTTAAATCCATAAGAATGAAAAACTATAGACAGTATAAGGAGGTTGAAATCCCCTTATATAGCCGAGGCAATGACTTGCCAGTTACTGTGATTGAGGGAGCCATGGGCACTGGTAAAACGAATTTATTGAATGCAATAACATGGTGCTTGTATGGTAAAGAGGAGCACCTGAGTATTCGAGACAGGGGGTTACCAATAATCAACAATATTGTCTTGTCAGAAATGAAGGGTCTGCAGTCTGACACCGTCGAGGTTAAACTCACAGTCGAATATGAAGACGGCAAAACAGAGATATTCCAGAGAAGACAAGATGTTACGAAACCAAAAGGAGATAATCCTCTGATATTCGGACGATCAGAACTGAAAGTTTTCATAAAGGACAAAAAGGACCGCGACTGGCACGTTTCTGAAGACCCAGAATTCCGGGTCGACAGGGTCCTTCCTCACGACATTCAGGAATACTTTTTGTTTGACGGGGAAAGGCTGGATAAATATTTTGCAGGTGAACACAGACGAGGACTGAAGAAAGAGGTTTTCGAGGTCTCACAGCTGGATTTTTTTGAGAAAGTTATCGATCATCTTGAGAAGATGAACACAAATTATCAAAAAGAGTTGGAAAACATCAACCCGAAGGCAGATGAAATCAAGCAGAAGCTCGATAGAAGGAAGGTGGAGTTACAAAGAGAGAAGGAAGAGCGTGAAAAAATCGAACTGAAATTAAACGAAGCCAAGGCGCTTGAAGAACAATTACTCGACGAAGTGAAGAAACTGCCTATCAGCGGAGAAAAAATCGAGGAATTGAAGGGACAAAAGGATAAGTTTGAAAGAAGGCTAAAATCCCTTGAGGATGAAATTGCCAAATTGAACCAGGAAAAGTTAATCTATTTAGTCGACTACTCCAAACTGATAACCACTTATCAGTGCATGAAAAACACCAAGGAGATGATATCGACAAAAGTCGAGAAAGGGGAAATACCCCCTGAATTCAAGAAGGGATTTATCGAGAAGATCTTGGAGAAGGGAATATGTATTTGCGGTACGGATGTCACCGAAGGACAACACAGGCAAGCCGTTCAAAGGCTCCTGGAGCAATGTGACGAGCTCGACGAAATCAGTCAAGAACTTATTCGGGAGGACCACAATCTTTTGATGCTACTCGAAAAAGTGAGACGGTTCAAGGTCGGGTTAGAAAGAATATCCAGGGACATCGTGAACCGCGAAAGAGACTATGAATTGACTTCAACCCGATTGAAGGAGATCGAAACCCAGATTTTTGGAATCGACGATGAAAAAGTAAAAAATGCAGAACGAAGATACAAGGCAACAAAGAGGGAAATTGAAAGCTTCGCAGATGCAATAGGGATGAAGAAGCAAAGTATCAAGGACCTAACAAATCTCATTTCGGACCTTGAAAAAGCATACTACAACGAAGTTAAGAAAATTGAAAAACACGACAGCGTTAAATGCAAATTAGAATTCTCGAGGGACTGCGTGAATGTGAGCAAGGACATCATGGTAGAGGTGATGGAAGAAATAAGGAAAGCCATCGAGGAAAGAACGAAGGACCAATTCTTAAAAACGATCTGGAAGAAGGAAACATATAAAGATGTTAGGATTGACGACGATTATAACATCTCGGTTCTAGACCAAAATGGAATGGAGGCGATAGGCACCTTATCTGCGGGCGAAAGGCAATTCTTAGCGTTATCCTTCGTGAATGCTCTTCACATGGTATCAGGTTTTAAGACCCCTATTGTTATTGATACGCCGTTAGGTAGAATTTCCGGAGTTCCGAAGTTGAATCTTGCCAGAGGTCTCACCTCTTTTCTGGAGGGGAAACAGCTTGTTCTGCTTGTAACAGACCAAGAGTATAACCCAGAGGTCAGAGCTGCGATGGGGAAGTCTGTAGGGCAGGAATACAGAATTAAATTTATAGAAACTGAAAATGGTAGCAAGGCGGAGGTAGCATCTTATGAAGAAAAAACCTGACCGATTATGTGTTGATAAAGAAGACTTGGCGGATTTCAGAATGTTGCTGGAAGAAAAAGACAGTCCTCTTTATAAACGGGAGAACAAAGACGTGTTTGTTATGGCGATGACCACTGGCTACAAAAACGGAGCACGCCTCCCGCTTAAAACCAGGGAAGGATTCATCAGAGAAGAATATCTCAGTGTCGAGGAGCGTTCGATTATCAAATCAATAGCAATACAACAAGATAAAAACCTCTCCATTTTGCTTGACATGGAGAAAGTTTGCCAAATAGCAGAGGAATACGCAAGGGGGGGCATTAAATATTTAAAAGACTCGGTTTTCCAGAAATCGCATGGAGCTTACCCGAAAAGGCTTGAGGCAGAGCTATTAGACGAGTTTGAAGGGCACCACATGGCTTCAATTTCTAAAGACGAATAGTGCACAGAAAATATAAGCGAAAGTAGACCGAGAGGGTTTTCCCGAATTCCTTGCCACGCACCTTACCTCTCGCCTTATTCTTAACATTAAAATTATCTTGACAAGGGCATAGAAATGAAGTAAATCTCTTCAATATGAAGAAAAACTCTTCATTTTATTCTCTATCGGGCCTCATTGGAAAATGTGGTTCCCTTGACGTCTTCCTTGGGATAGCTCCAGCTAACCTGCTACACGAAATCTCATTTGCCGACGTTCTGGATGAAGACACAGGTCGAGGATATCAGAGACCTCGAAACAAAAGCCACAGTCTTGACTTCAAAAAATACATTATGAGTGAGAAGAGCTCCACCATACCCCTTACCTTCAACCTCCGAAAGGAAATACGAAATTTTTGGAGGATCAATAGGCGAGAAAATGGAACCGCAACTCTTTATTTGAAAAAACGTTCCCCATGTCTCGCTCAGGTGGATTGCCAACACAGGCTCGGCGAGCTCTACGACATGGATGTCCCCTTAGCTTTCATGGCCTTTATTGGTCTTGATTTGAGAGACGAAATGGCTCAGTTCGTTATAATCAATAGTAAATCGAAAGGCTTATCATCCTCCTTGACCGACTATCATCAAACCAATCTCCTCAGTGACGTCGCTGCTGAAGCCCCTCATCTTTGCATCGCACGAAGACTGAACGAAGACCCTGAATCGCCCTGGTTTAGGCTTATACGTTATGGAGGAGAAACCACCTCGGGGCTAAAGCGACGAACTTCACTTCGAATGATGCAAAAAGCTATCTACCGCTTCATTGGGCAAACGAGAGAAGCAGATCTTGGTAAGATAGATAATATTTATGGAATTATTAGAGAGTATTGGAAGGCAGTTCAAGCCGTTTTTCCAATGGAGTGGAATGACCACCGTCATCATTTGATAAGTAAAGGGATAGGGCTTCATTCACTAATGCGTTTGTTAGCCGACATCGTCATGAAAGAAAAATGCCAGGATTACGCAATCGATTTTTTTAAAGATCGAATACGACCTTTAAAGGGCAAAATTGATTGGACCTCAAAAGGATTGTTTGCACATGCAGGTGGTCAAAAAGGGGTGCAAGAAGTCCATGCGACATTAAGGGGGTTACTGGGGTTTTGAGAATATTATTAGTAGAGCCAGATTATAGGAAAAACTCTGCAAGTGCAAAAGAGGTAGCTGAAACAACGGAAACCACTCCACGTAAAAAACGTGACGACGAACTTTTATGGTACCCCCCACTGGGATTAATGAAACTTGCAACATTTCATAAAGTGCGAGGGGATGAGGTCAAATTTGTTTCTGGATGCGATAAATCCGTATTTAAATTTAAGGATCTGCCTCTTTTCTCATCAATTAATCTTTGGGACAGAGTTTATATTACCACTTTATTTACGTATCAATGGAAGAAGACAATAGGTACAATAAATTTTTATAAGGATGCTGTGGGTGGCTCGTTACATAAAATTTTTGTCGGCGGCATTATGGCCTCGCTGATGCCTAATGAAATATACGAGGAGACAAATGTATTTCCTGTCGTGGGAGTACTCAATTCCCCTAAACAAATCTCCCTGGATGGAGATGAAAATATTGACTTGTTACCTCCGGATTACGATATTTTGGATAATAAGTTATACGCTATAGCTGAAACATATTATGCATATACGACTCGAGGATGTATAAATAAGTGTGAGTATTGTGGTGTGCGGGATATTGAACCCGCATATATTAATTATATAGATATAAAAAATGCGGTCAGGCAGCTCCGGGAAAAATACGGTGACAAAGCTAAACTTAAATTAATGGATAATAATGTTCTTGCTTCACCCCAATTATTCCAAATAGTTGAAGACTTAGTCGAACTAGGATATGGGAAAAATCAGTTCACAGAAACACGCCCAAGGAGGTTGAGAACAATTGATTTCAACCAAGGTTTAGATGCGTCAAAAATAAACGAAAAGACAATGTCTCTTTTATCAAAATTGAATATTAGGCCCATGAGGATCGCGTTTGATAATGTAAAGGAGAAGAAAATCTACGAACGTGCCGTTGATATTGCGCGTAGCCATGGGGTAACGGATTTTTCAAATTATATGCTTTATAACTGGAAGGATACTCCCAAAGATTTATACGAAAGGTTAAAAATTAACATTAAGATTAATGAGAAGTTGGGAAGAGGGAAAGGAAAAGCATCTGCCGCGATATATAGCTATCCAATGCGATATGCACCAATAAGGAGCAAAGATTCTTCCGAATCAAGCATTAATAGAGACTATATTGCACCTGCTCCTAAGGGAAAACATAATTACTTAAAATATCCTCTTTGGACGAAGCGCTTTACAAGAAATATTGAAATCATGAAAGGCGCAGCTTCCGGTGTAATTTCTCCTACTCCAACTTTAGCAAGGAGAACCATAGGAAAAAGTTTTACAGAATTTATTGCAAATCTTTACATGCCTGGTGAGCTTCTTAGATATAGGGACAAGTACGAGAGAAGAGTTTATAAGCATGAACCTAAACGACGCCCCGGAACCGGGGATGTCGAAAAATTTCGAAAGTTTATACTTGTCCTCTTAAAGGGACAGAATAAAACCTTCCTAGAATTTCATAATGCTGTCTCGAGTAATACAAAAGCCGCAATTAAAGAATATCGCAAAAAATGTATGAATAGAAGGATATTGAAATGGCTGGACTTTTATCTGAAATAGAAACATTACATAATCCAAAACCATTTATTGGACATCAGATGCTGGATATAATTACTTCTGGCATGTATGATGATCCCCTTATGGTTTACCGAGAATATGTGCAAAATTCTGTAGATTCAATCGATCTAGCTGTAAATCAAGGTAAATTTTCCGAAAGCGATGGTAGAATTTCGATACGCATTTCAGGCCAAACTCGATCAGTTTTTATTGAGGACAATGGTTTTGGGCTACCCAATCCCACAGCAATTAATATACTGATGAATTTGGGGTACAGTCCTAAAGAGGGCTCTGCTCAAAGAGGGTTTAGAGGGATTGGGCGTCTCGGAGGCCTGGCCTATTGTGATTTGCTGAGGTTTGAAACGCGTTCTTCAAGAGAGGAAAAAATAGCAGTTGTGGAATGGGACCGACGGCTTCTCGACGATCTACTTACGAAAATGAATCAGAGGGTAAGCCTAGATAAAGTGGTTGCCAACATAATTAAAGCCTCATATAGACCGCCAAGCCAGAATGACCCAGAACATTTTTTCCGTGTAGAAATGAAGGATGTGCATAAATTTCATTCGGATATTTTAATGAATATTAAAAAGGTTAAAGAATATTTGTCACAAGTGGCTCCCGTTCCTTATGATAACTTAAATTTTTCTTTTACTGAAAAACTTCAGAACTACTTTACTAATATCCAAGGATATAGGAATTACCAAATAACCCTTAACGGAGAACCCATTCTTAGGCCATATTCGGACAGAATTCAAATTTCAACCAATGTAACTGATGAAATAAAGGACATAGAATGTTTCGAATTTTCCGATACAGACGGGGTTCCTTTGGCTTTGGGTTGGTATGCCCAAACAAACTTTAGAGGATCTCTCCCTCCGCATGTGACGATGCGTGGTATTCGCGTAAGACAAGGAAACATCGAGATAGGAAACGAGTTTTTCTTATCAAACATCTATGCGGAAAGACGTTTTGCTACATGGAATATTGGTGAAATCCAAGTCTGGAACCACAACATTAAACCGAATGCAAGACGCGACGGATTTGAACAAACCTTGAGCTACGAAAGATTTTTAGAGCAGGCCAATGTTTTGGGACGCAGCCTAAGTTTTTTATGCCGTAAATATTCAAGTGACAGAAGTACTTCATATCGAGTAGAAAGAAAGCTTCAAGAGATAGAAGACCTGCTTAATACCATGGTTTTTTTCCTAGATAAAGACCATTGTGAGAGTACGATTAATAAATTTGAAGAAGAATTGAATAAATTGAAGCCTTTGGTCAAAAATAAGGGCGTAAATCAAAACGAAATAGGTCGATATGAAAATTTGAAATTTAAAATTGCGAAATTAAGGAAGAAACCATTTTATTTAAATGACTATCTGGATGGCAGATATATCAGGCATATGAAAAAGAAAGAACTTTTTCAAAAGATTTTGAAGACAATAACACATGAATACGGCAATACGTCATCTGCTAACGAATTGATAAGAAAAATTCTTGTCCCGTACACGAAAAATCAGGGCAAGAGGACTTTAAAATTAAAGGAATAGTGCAAGCTAAATAGATTCTATCTTTTTAGTACGCCAACACTTAAATTTGGATGACTTATGGGAAGGTCTGTGGAGCCAGACCTTGGTATTGGACGGTGGATTTTCGACCTTTGGTTTATACCAGCGATATCTTTTCGAAAATTGTCGGGAAAGAGGAGATAATCTTCTTATGGAGCACTCCTTTACAGACTTCAATACAAATATTCATAGGAAATTGAAAGAAGTATTTCAATTAGGGCGTGACGCAATCCTTACAACTGCGGAATAAAACGTCTGTTTGAAGCAAAATATAAAAAACCCGATGTGTCGTGGGTGCAACCTTCCGACCACTGTATAAATATGACAAGCAAAGGAGCCTGCTGGTGTTCCAAAATAGACGAGGCCATATTTGAGCAAATCAGAAGGGGGGTATACAAGATTAGATAGTTATATGAACTCCGGCGGTCATCCATAAAAAAAGAAGATCAGACGGGGGTAGGAAGCACTTTTGATAAATTCAAAGATCACGAAGCTACAGGACTGAGGGTATGTCTAATGCCTTGGTGGGAGATAGTCTTAGAGAAAGTTCTTGTCGGAGATGAACTTTTCACTCCAGGGAGAGGCTTTCAAGGAAGCCGAAGCAAACCTTTTAAGATCAAATCCAAATCTCCATCAACCGTACATATTAGCAGTGGCAACTCTACAATTCCATTGGAAAGATTGTGCTTTGACACAGTAGAAAAAGCATTCTCTCAGAATCCCCTCCTTTGGCTTCGAGTTGCAGCGCTCCATGATAGCGAACCTTTCGAAAACAGTGTAGATAAATTGGTTCGTGATGCGACCGGATCTCAACTGGCGCGAGCGAATTATATGTGCTCGGTACTCGAACATTGCGGATTAGTCCAGTATTCTATGCATGGCAATAAGAAAGGCATCGAGTTGCACAAGGACAATGATAAATAAAGAATTTCCGCTGTCGGGCCTACACTATTTACAGATGCCATGCATAAAAAATTGGCCATTTCTATTTATGGTTAAATCATCGGGTGGGTTGGCTAAGCGATTACTGGCCCATCATCTTTCAGATAAATAGGTTTTGTTGTCCTGAATCAGTTAGCCTCCAACGGAAATTGCAATACAAGGAGTCAGATCAACAAGCTCCTTGAATGCAATAGAGAAGTTGCCGTCCCAACAAACCACCTCACCGCTTCAGAACTCCCCACATACATAGAGAAGCAGTTCAAACCCCACTCTCGTTACATTTTGTGCGTAGCAGCCTCTCATTAATGAGTTTCCAGATCTCCTAAGTGGGGAAAAACGGGACAATTATTTCCCCTGACAAAATAAAGGCTTGTCATGAATGCTATTAACCAAATATCTCGAATAGTTTTTGCTGTCGATCAATTTAGCGATGGACTGACGGATGTTGAAAAGAGGGTCAGCCTCATCCTCAAAGAGATGGAGGAAGGATTTCAGGTTGATGTCCATACACTAACGAGCCTCAAAAGAAGCTATGAATCAATCCTCTCAAACCTCAATGAGGAAATGCAGGGTAAATTAGGAAAGGCCTTCAGAGTGAATTCGAACAGAGACCTCGGAAACCTGCTTTTTCAAAATCTTTGTCTGCCTTCGTTGAGGAGGACCCCGACCGGAAAGCCTTCCGTAGCCATCGACGTTTTAGAGAGGCTTTGCGACTCTTATTCCAATGTCCATCCATTCCTGAAATCGGTGATCGAATTTAAGAACGCCCAGACACTAATCAAGTCTGTCAAAACCGTCTCCAAGAAACTGGACTTGCAAGGCAGGATTCATCCGGAATTTAACCAGCTCACCTGTCCCACTGGCAGAATCTATTCTTACATCCAGAATCTGCCAAAAGAGGTTAGGAAGGTTCTGATTCCTGATGAGGAAGGGAACGTATTTATCGAACTTGATTGGTCTCAACAGGAATTGAGAATTCTTGCGGCTCTCTCCCAAGAACCCGTTTTCCTTGATTGCTTTGCCAGGGATGAAGACCTCCACAGAAGAGTAATATCAGAGATGTTCAGTAAATCCATCTCCGAAGTGACAGATGAAGAAAGGAAGGCAGGAAAGACTATCAACTATGCCCTCATCTATGGTCAGGAGGCACCAGGCCTCGCTTGGAACCTAAATATATCTTTGGACAAGGCACAAGAACTCATAGATCGGTACTTCTCTTCTCTGCCTTTGATCAAGAAGTTCAAACACAACTTACGGGAGAGATTCTTAAGGGAGGGCTATTCCGAAACAGCCTTTGGACGAAAGACTCAACTGGATCTTACCGGGCCAAAAAGGGAGAGGGAACTCAGGCGAGGGTTCAACCACATCTTTCAAGGAACGGGCGCAGACATCCTCAGAATGACCCTGGTTAGACTGAACGAGGTACTAATCGGTACCGAGGCCAAGCTGAAGTTCTGTGCCCACGACTCAATCTATGTTGAAGCAAAAAAAGAGGACTCTGAAAAAGTCGCCAAGTTAGCGAGATCTGTTATGGAGATAGATTTCATGGGTGTTCACCTCCCTGTCACAATCAAAACCCACCACGACTTCTCTATGGGAGAGGGGAGCACAGGCGTGAACCCCAGCAGTTGACCAGCAAACATGTTACGCCGACTGCACTGAAGAGTGCACCTACTAAGCCGGATTTGCGAAAAACCTAAGCAGGTAAGGATTATGGATTGAAATTGAACATAAAGCCGCGGCTCAGCGGCCCGAGCGTGAGTGAGGATCCGACTACGACCCATTGTTGGCCCAATCTCCCGGAATTCCTTCAATAAACGTCTTAATCATTCCGGAGAACTCCTCTGATACAGTACAGTGCTCCAACAAATCCTCTAGCATGAATTGCTTAAGCATTGGGTTTTTTTCCCTTGCAATGCGTTCAGCAAGATTCCTTATTAGTTCGATCCTCTCTACCTTCCTTGCCAGAAGCTCCTTTCGTCCGTGGAAGCTGCTCAACTCTAACACTCGAATGGTCACTTCGCTCCTAGACTCACCAGGCACATTAAAAACGAATGGGCCGACGTGAATCACAAGTTTCTCGACGTCGTCCACGTTTGGATCCAAGAACATGCATTCTGGATCGTAATAGTCCGACTTGCGTCTGTTGCATTCATTGCAGGCAATAGTCATGTTATTCCAGTCGAAAATGAGGTCGAGTCTCCTTGCCTTTGGAATCTTATGCTCTATATCGCCGGGACAGTTGTGCCCTACCTTACTTTCACAGTAGACGCACTTATGATAGGTTTCTTCAAGAAGCGCTGCTTTGATCTCATGATGTCTGTACCTATTTTTGTTGTGTTCTGTTTGGTTCTCTGCCAGCGTACGCTCCCACGATTCCTTGCATTCGGTGAGGACTTGAGGGGGCAGACCTTTTGGAAGGTTACGCATGCCCTTCTCCAACTTTGCCAATGCCTTCCGGAAGATACGCAACCAGGTTGTTTTCTATCAACTCGGCCTTTAGTTGACGCAATCGCTCGATAGTAAGCTCTTGATCTTGGTACTTCTTTAAGATGTTGTGAAATCTTTCCTCAACCCATATTGGAACTGTCATAGATACTCCGAGAATCTCCCGTAATACCTCGTTTGCTGTTCCTGAAAGCTCTGCTGTTTCAAGCAGGGAAGAGTTGACTCTTTGTGACTCGGTGTACGTCAAGGCGTAAACATGGGCATCTGGGGCTGATGTCACTATGAAAGGGCTATGGGTCGCCACTATGAACTGTGTTTTTGGGAAGGCACGGAATAGGTTTGGAAGTAACTCCCGCTGCATGCTCGGATGCAGATGACTTTCCGGTTCGTCAATTGTTACCACAAAGTCGGTCCTGTTCTGTCCATACATGAAGACCTGCCAAGCGATTCCGACAAGCGCACCCACACCACCAGAAGCGGCGTCCAGCGAGAAATCTCCACTCTCGGTCACAAAGACGATGTCAGGCATCCGAATCTCTAGCCGTTTAAATCCAAGGTTCTTAGGAAGGAGGAGGCTGAGAATGCGCTGGAATTCCTCGAACATCTGCTTATATTCGGAATTCCCAGCCACTACTTGGTTGCCGTAACCGAAAACAGCGAGCGCGATCAGAGATTGTTTTAGGGTTGCGCCCGGATTCTGGCTATGTTCCGATAAATAGAATTGCTGAAGGATGTTCTGATATTGCTGATACTGTTCCTGACTGGTCTTAGGATCTACCGGGATGTTTTGTACACGATGATACGAAAAGGAAGGTCTGTGGTCTGGGATATGAAGGCCAAGCACTGCTCTCTGATTTTGGTATGTCAAATCGTACTGTGCCTGGTTACCATGCGGCGGTGCCATTAGGAGACATTCACCACCACCCTTGTATTTGATCTTGCCAACTTCATATGCCCCTGGAGGTGGGCTAGTCTCTGAGTAGATAATATCCCAGACGTCAGACCAAATCTGCTTCGGGCGGCTTTTTGTGGTGGGAATAGGTGTAGAGATAAGGTGAAGGTTCCACCCGAAATGTCGGCTGAGAATATTCAGAATAGTTGTCTTCCCCGTCCCGTTTTGCCCTGTAAGGACAGTCATGCGATCATGCAGAGCTATTTGGACTTGATTAAACTGCCGCCAATGTCCCAGGGAGATCTCTTCGAACATTCAACGTTACCCTCCTGCACTGTCCCATTGGGTTAACTGTTGATTATATGGTTTCCCGATAAGATTCCATCTTCGCGGTCAGATGGATGATTGTTTTCCCTATTCATTACGGAAAGAAATGTACGACTTTTAATAGAATCTGTCAATCATTGACTTCAGGAAGAAAGAGTGATTTCACGATCCTCGTTTCTTTTCCTTCCATATCTCCCGATCCACCACCCTTACTATCCTCAAGAACTCCTCCTTCATCTTATTTGGTGTTTGAATCTTTCTCCAAAAGGGTGTGTTCTAAAAAGATTTTTCTGCGTAATCCACAAAGGAATGTTGAATAATTGTGGATTCGGACCCTCTCCCCCTTGATAGAAGCCATCTCCACCATTTTGGTTAGAGACTGGGCACACGTAAGGTCTGGAATAATTTGTAAATCTAAAGAATTTTCTTAAGCTCAAGCAACGAACGATCCTACACTATGCTTAACAATTACCAATCCATCTCTTTCCAGTCTGGAAAACGCCTCGGATACAGCCGTATAACCAACATCGAAATCTTGAGCAATTTTCTCCCGATACAATCTCTTGCCTCTCTTCAGCTTGCCAGAGAGCATCATTTTCCTCAGTTGGACATATACCCGTTCTGAACCCAGACTTCTTCTAATTTTTGTGGGAAAAATTTCTTTTAGGACTTCATCGGGTATTCTATTTTGGGATTTCCTCACTTCTTCTTTCCCGGCATTTAGCAGTTCATATCTAAGTACCGTTACCTTATTCTGACGGCTTGCCTTGATTCTTAGGCCAGGCTTGATTAGAAAGGTCGTGATGAGAAGCAGAACAGCATAGAAAAACCACACCGAACTGAAAGTGACGGCGATTAGAGTGGGGTCTCTTACACCAAGGGCAAGAGGCAATATGATGCCAACTAAAATGGATATAGCCACCGTGAGTGTGAAATAGGTCCTTTGCCTCCTCATCCGGGTTTACTCTTCATCTCTCGCTTTACTGCCTGATCTACATCTCTAACCACCTTTAAGATCTCTTCTTTGTCGCAATTAGTGGGGATTGGCAGCCCTGCAACCGTAACTTTTAATACATGAGGCTCTAATGGAGCAAACATTTCCTCCATGTGACGATGTTTCCCTTTGTAAAATTCATCCAATTGTGCAGAAGTAATATCAAATCTTCCAATCTCTCCTTTTTCCTCGTCTGAAATGATCAGAGCAATTTTAGAATACGACTGTAACATTCCAGATGTGATCAGGAGCAAATTTAGCACAGCGTTATTTAGTTTTTCGTCCATGACTTCTATGATCTGCTTAAATGCTTTTGGGGAATTTGTGCCTTCATAAATCGTTGATTCTTGTGGAATATCAAGGTTAATCGGTACATAAAGATGGATCATCAATGAGTCAGTCTGGTTATCATAATCGCATGACTCAGCAAATAGCCCAAGGTCAGCACTAACATTCTCGATTATATCCCGAACGAATTTATCTTCATAATCTTCACTAGGAGGTATCACATATAAACCTTTCGATTTCTTGAATAAGTTATTGACGCAAACCATAAATGCCAAATCCATCGCATCAACAGTTCGCATCAATGTGACTAAAACTTCTTTCAGAGAATCTAAGGTATATTCTTGCTTCCAACTTGTTTTTCTCGCATGAACATCCCAGGCCGAAATCTTCTTGCGACCCAACATTTTCCAACGATTATGATTAATCGCATTACGGAGATGTCTTTCACAGCCCTGACAAAGTTCTGGTAAAGACGGCACAACATTTCCTGTGTCATCTAATAGAATTTTTATTTTTTCTGTGACATTCTCATTAGCAAACGATTTTAGGTCACTTGGCATAGGACTTCTATTATGTATCAATTTTGCCAACACATACATTGAACTGATACATCTGTAGTATCCCTCATAAAGTTCTACATAATAATTCATAAGAATCATGAATTTTTCACGATTAGAAGTGTTTAATTGATCTAATTTAGATATTTTGTCACGATTAACAACGAGATTTAATTGGAAATGTATGTGTTCTCCAGACATGGCCTGAACGAAAAGCATTAGAATTTCATTCCCCTCATCGCTTAAGCCATCGAGTAAATTGAAGGATATTTCAAAGATATCTCTGAAATTATTTTCTCTCCTTCCAGCGAAGGTATTTCGCATTATGTTGTGGATAATAGAATTCCTAAACCAATAGTGAAGTGGCCCTTTTGTAGACCTTCCTAAGAACCTATGGGAATGGTGAAATGGAATACCAGACCTATATTCTTTTAACTCATAATATCTACTTTTATTCATCCTGCGACCTATCCAATGGCCATCTCCAAAAGCTCCTTCCTGGTGAATATACCCCGAAGAAACTCAACGGCCTTGCCATAAATCCTCGGAGTCTTGCTTTCCCCTGGCCCTGCCACATTGAGAACTCTTATCTTATAGGCTTCGGCCCACTCTATTACGGAGACTGGGTCGTGGTTTCTTGAAAGGTCCACCACTCTCACCATCTCTAAGAACTCTTCTCTGGTAAATATCCCTTTCTCCACAAGCAACCTGGTTAAGGCCCCCTGTTGAACTACGTGAGACATGAGGAGTTCTTCAAAGGAGATGACTTGTTTGGGGTCAAGAGGGGTTGCCATAGAAAGCTCCCTGTTCGAAGTGTGACCTTTAATCGTTTTCTCTTCCTGATCGCTAAGAGTCTACGACCCAATTTGCAATATTAGGGAAACCTTTTGGAAGGGAGCGTAACAAATCTTTGAGAACTCGTATATATCCCTTCTCAAGATCAACCAAAGTAAGTATGTCTGAACGAGCGGGAAGGTGTTTAGATTTAACCTTGACAAAATTCAAACAATGAAGGTACCACAACAAGGTTTTACGGCTGAACTCCCTTGCTTTTCTGAGGTGGTCTTGATAAATTGGCTTCTTGAATTTGGTGCCATGAACAAGCTGGCATCGAAATTCATATAATTCATCAAATTCTTGTCTTATTTTTTTTCTCTCCTTTTCTGTATTCCCTAAAATCACCGAAACTCTCTTTCTTAACTTCTCGGTTACCTCCTTCCCTTTCTCCCCAACTAAAGCCTCAATCGTTATAATATTAAATATCAGTTCTTCTAAATTTTCCGAAAAAAAGGCTTTCATCAGGTAACCAATTGCAATATTTACGTATTCCAGTTCGTCAGAATCCAAATGTAAGTTGTCAATCTGTTTTTCAGTCTTAGCTATAAACCTTTTAAAATGCTTAGTCTTTTTTTTATCGTATTTTAACGGATAATAATTCCTTAAGGAATCCACTTTAAATCCATGAACCTGCAGTCCAGCGAGTGGTTCGTTCTTATTGGGAAAAGCAAGGAGGTTGTCGTCTTCCTTTAGGACGAAAGGTATATTAAATTTATCCAAATAATGAGGCCAACCCGATTCTATTATTAAGTGTTTATCTTCCTCATAAGAAAAACCTAACTTTAAGTAATCTTCCTTATTTAACGGGGGAAGTGTGGCTACTTTCCAATCATATAAGATTATTGGACGAAGCACAGCCTCAATTCTTTTAGGAAATATAGTATATTGAGGGGAGATAGCATTAGTGTTGGACCAAAATAGATCCTTTATCTCCGAGAGAGATTCAACATCTTCTACAGCAATAAACCAAAACTTTGTTAAAATTTTATTATTGAAAGAAACCTCTGGATAAAAGATCTTCTTAATATCATTATTAAAGATTCTTTCCAGCTCATCCTCCTTAAATGTTCTTATCTGGAAGTCTCCAAACTTCATATTATCCGAAAACCTCACGCCTTCCATCGGTGCAAGAAATGTCGTCTTAAATGCCTTCTTTTGAAAGGCCAAACAGAATCGTTCGAACAGATCATGAATATTAACTTCCAGTTTCTTGGAAACTTTCATGTAGAATCCTGATCTACAGAAGAAGTTATGAACAGCAAACCTAAAAAGCTCATCTATATCCCATTCATCTTCTTCAGTAAAGTATTGGTCACAGCTTGGCGAAACGGTATAAGCTAGTACGTCCTCAAACTCAGAAAAAACTTTCCGTGACTTTTTAACTAACTCAAGAAATGAATCTCCCTTGACGAGTTGGCTTACCCTTTCCCTTAATTCCCGATGGGGGTTAGGGATGAGGCGAAATAGAGTCCTGGGACCTGTTCTATCCACTTTTGGGTATTGGCTTTTCAAAGTGCGACATACAAGGTCGGTATATTTTTCGAAACTATCTTGAAGTTCTTTCTTTTCCATTTTTTACTCCGTATACTTTAGTGGTTTTGATAAGATTGGAGAGAAAATTTACCCCCTTCGTTTTATAAACCTCAGAATGTCTCTCATACTCCTACCATTTCTTACCTCCACAACCCCTTCCTATTTTCCCTCGCCTCCTCCTCATACTGCCTAAACTCCTCCATATACTTGAAAGCGTATTTAATATAGGCAAACCCATATCCCTGTTTGATTATCTCTGCATTGAGGAAAGTCCCGTCCATTAGATAGACATAGGCGAGGAGGCGACCATACCTGTCTCTTTTCTGCCAGTCATAATCGAGTCGGACCTCCTTCCCCTCAACCATTATCTTGGTGAAAAGATAGGCTTCTTTTCCAAAGCGTTCAACTGGTTTTTGAGGATGTTTGGTTTCAGGGGTATCAACTCCAATCAAGCGAACGTATTCACCGTTGGTAAGGAGGAGGTGTCTTCTTCATATCTTAAATTTTCTATCAACCGATTCAACCTTATCTTCATTCCAGGTAATCAGAAGTACAAAGTTATATCCTATGAATGCCGTTTTAGTTGCACTCCTGCAATACATCCATATTTTTCTCGGCGGAATTAATTGATAGGTGGCAATCTGAGGAGCACCCAAAAGATTAATTACTTCTAAGCGAGTCATCCCTGGCTTAATCCAACCTTCCTCATAGGCTTTCCGATAAAGGGCCATTTTTTCTTCCGTGGTTTCAAAGGTTTTGGCTTCAGTATATCCATTTTCTTTCATACAGGCTTCCATTAACTCAGTACACTTTGGATCATTCTCACAATATTGAAGCCAAGAATTACCAGTATCCTTTTTAGCTTGTTTCAGGCACTTCCTCTCTCCAGAATATCCTGCTGGTTCCCCATCTTTGTCAAAATACCCAGTTTGATATTTTTGATGCCATTTCATATTTCCACACCCACTCAACATTACCATAGCCAACAAAACCAAAATTAACTTTCTCATCACTTCCCTACCCCTTTCCCTAGGCCTAATAAACAAAAACCCCATTCCCTTTTCAGAAATGGGGTCCCAAATTCATCTCCAGACCATATACCCACCCAATGGGTTAGAAGTTAATGAGGAGGGCCTTTATTTTCAATCCAAGTGTATTAAATTGGAAACAGGGTGTCAATAGGAATTGGAGGGGAGTCCCCTTTAAATCTTTATACTAAAATAAAGGGTTTTATAGGTATATTATTACCCTTTTTTCTACCCTTTATGAAGGTATAAAATGCAGGTATACGGGTGAGTAAGACCGTACATAAAGGGGGTACAAGCAAAGGGTGCAAATAAAGGGGGGGTATACCATCGGACCGTGGGAATGCCTTGGTTAAAGAGTACACCTACAAAGAGTGGAGGTTTGCTTCCTATATGATCTGAAGATTTCCGATTGAAATCCAGTAACGCAGAGGTAAGCAGAGATGCAAGCTGTGCCATGACAGCTTCAACGACTTAGTGATACTATAACTCATGTATCTAATAGAGCGCCAAAAA
>Ga0315291_10003389_pt1 | contig 20630 bp, 14 predicted proteins | sample YL17G12_20_MG_FD_203070 | JGI IMG/M metagenome (GOLD analysis project Ga0315291, IMG submission 203070) | Sediment microbial communities from Yellowstone Lake, YNP, Wyoming, USA - YL17G12_20 | ecosystem: Environmental > Aquatic > Freshwater > Lake > Sediment | place: USA: Wyoming | collected...
CTCCCATGGCTACAGGAAAAAGTTAACGTCTTTCTTACTTACTACCACTATGACCGGCCCCACATGGGCTTGGAAATGCTAACACCCCATCAGTTCGCTATGTCGCATTTGACATGAAACAGAACGGGGCTTGCTTTTTCTTGTCATATTTGCTATAATATTATGATAACTCGTTTCAAAAATTATAAATAAACATTAAACACACATAACCATGAATACGAAAAAATTAACAATTGCCTTAATATGCGCGCTTGTGTTCGCCGCTGAAGTGGCTTTGGCCGCAGGGGCTCCGGAAAATGTTACCGGGCTTACTGCTACACCTATTGATTCCACTTCAATCGGACTCACATGGAACGCCGCAAAAGATGCAGGTGGTGGCTTGGTGAAGAATTACAGAATATATTATGGAACCACATCTGTTTTTACTGCGGGATCAGGCGAGTATGAGAAACAAGTTGATACACCCAATAATACTACATCATATGTATTGACTAGTTTAACAGCCAATACAAAGTATTATTTTGCGGCTACAGCAGTTGATTCAGCGGGTGTAGAAAGCGAGGAGTATAGCCTTGAAGCCAGCGCCTCAACTCTTGCGGCAGAAGGCGCAGATACCACTTCTCCTACTGTAACAAGTGTTTCCGCTCCTGACAAAAAGCATGTAAAAGTGGTTTTCAGCGAAGCGGTCCAATTGCCTGCTACTAACCCAGAGGCTGCATTTACAATCGTAGAACAAATCGATCCTTCAAAAACATTAACTGTCAGCAAAGCCTCGATGGATACTGCTGATACATCGAATAAGACGGTTGCTTTGGAGACACCCGACCAAACTGTTAATGTAAATTACATAGTAACGGTTGGCGTGGCAATTAAAGATCTTGCCGGAAACCCGATTGTTAGTGGCAGCACTGATTCAGGTTTATTCCTAGGTTCATCTGCTGAACCTCCTGCGGCTACCCCTCCAGCGACGACCCCTCCAGCGACAACCCCTGCCGCCACACCTGTTGATTGCGTAAAAGATATGACATGCTTTTTAACCCATATGAGCGATTGTTCCGCGGCAAAGGTGCAGGAAAGCGATGCTACATATGAATACACGCTTGAAATCACGGGTTCTGAGGCAACTAATTGTACAGTAAAATATACAGCTGATAAGCATCCAAATATATTATTTTCCGGCACTGCGATGGATTGTAAGGTACCTAAGGGCACCTATACAAAAGTCGAAGATTATCATACTGCTTTGAATGTGGATACTAATTGCACAGGCGATCTGCAGTCTGGTTATAAAACAGTTGCATTAGCTGACACAACTCCACCTGAAAATGTTACAAATCTGCTTTTAACATTTACGAAAGAGTTGGAAAAATTCGCGATCATATTGAATTGGACCGCAAGCCTTGATACAGCTAAAGATCTTGTCGATCAAATACTATATATGAGCCTTGACCGAGGCACGACTTACGACACTGGGAAATCTCTCGGTGCGACTGTCACAACTACACAGGTCTCTGCCCTTGAAGGCGGTAAGGAATATACATTCAAAGTGACAACCAAAGATGCCGCGGGCAATGAGAGCACAGGTGCAGTTAAATCCATACGCTTACCGCAGACAGGCATGGGTATTGGATTGGTGCTTTTGGGCAGTGCATTAGCCGCCCGACGTGCATTACGCAAAAGGAAGGAAAACGTATTATAAACAAAAATTAAAACAAAAGATTTAAGAGGCTCTGTGAAATATCAGAGCCTCTTTTTTTGAAATTTATGCAGCTCTATTTATACTAAGCAAGTCCAAAACTTGGTGTGAATGTTTTACTTTAACTATTTGAGTTCTGATTTTTTGAATTTGCTGTTGAATAAAGTATTCCTGTAAATTTATTAATTTTTCAAGCGCATCATCACCAGCACCCAGGTTTCTGCTAACTTCCTGCGTAGAACCGAACCTATTAAGCAATTCTGCGATTCTGACATGTGGAATTTGCCCATAGCCTGAATAAATATAAGCTGCTGATTCGCAGTCATGCGCTTTTTTTTCTTGTTTTATATCAATTCCTGTAGCAAGACCACCGTCTTTTTCAGCGTTATCGCCCCAAACTGCAACTTCCTCACTTACCTGTTTGGGGTCAAGACCAAGTCTTTTTGCCAAATTAATATAAGGTTTTCTTTCTTTTTCTTGCATAACAACATATTCAAATGGAACCCTCAAAGCTCCGCTACTTACCAAAGCTTTATCTGAATAATCAGTCTGATGGGGCACGCTTTCTTTTATCGCATCAAAATAGGCTTTCAAATATTCCTGCCCCTTACAATGGGTAACTTCTTCTTTAAACCTCAATGGCCTTTGTACCTGCCCAAATAATTTTGTTACATATTTATCAAGTCCGAATTTTTTTAGACGATCTATGGTTTTATGATGTGGAGCATCAGTTAATATGATTATTTGGATTCTCTTTTCAGTTACTAACCTAAATACATCTCCAATGCCTGGATAAAGTTTAAATGTCTCTTTTTTATGTGCATCGTATTCTTTCCGAGCGGCCGAAAGTAAATCGGATATGATAAAACTTTGCACTATTGCTCTTACCATTTCAGTCTTTTTATCATCATCATAATATATTACACTTTCAGCTTTATCTCTCGCGAGAGCCTGGATAATGTCCATACTTTCGACCAGCTTTGAGTAATCAAGTGTGCCAGCTGCCATATAGACCCTTTTCATTGATTCCTGTATATCCTCATAAGCAATCCCTGTGATGGTACATAGGCGCGCCGCCATAGCATGCATCCCCTGTGCATGCATAGTTACCCAATCCCAAAGGTTGTTATCTGCATCTGTTACGAGATATTTAATATTATCGGCATTGTCCAGTGGTTTTAAAATATCAGGTTCTTTTTCAGGCTCTTGTGATTGATTATCTTGTTCTTTCAGTACAGATTGTTCAGACATATTTTAATTTTATAAAAATAAAAGGTACAGATAATACAGTGTCAAAATAATATTGGCAAGCCAAATGTTTGACATTTTGGCAAGTATTGATTACAATAACCAACCTAATCCCTCCCGGCTAACCTGATTGGGCATGCCGGAATTAAGTTTAAAGCAGTGGTTTATCGGTTATCTGATTGCTATCGGATTGATGGTTTTAGCTGTAATCCAGTATGTTGATGTACATCAGCGCCTGAGGGTCAGTGTTTTAGATGTGGGCCAGGGCGACGCGATTCTGATACAGACGCCTGAATATCATAATATTCTGATCGATGCTGGCCCTGACAGTAAAACAGTCGACAGGTTGGGTGAAAAACTCGGATTTTTTGATAAAACAATCGACCTTTTTATCCTTACACACCCGCATAACGACCATTATGGCGGTATTTTGGATGTGATGCAGAAATATAAAATCAAAAAGATTGTTCTTACCGGTGTCGCAAGCGGAGACCCGGTGTACATGGCGTTTCTTGGGGAGGCGAAGAGCAAAGGGGCTGATTTAATTTTTACCCAAAATAATAAGGATATTCAGATAGCGCCTGATCTATTTATTGATATCCTTTATCCTTTCGCGGGCCAAAGCCTTATAGGCCAACAGGCAAGTAACCCCAATAATACATCGATTGTGGCGCGCGTCCTTGAAAGGACATCAGTAGGATGGAAAAATCTAATGATTTTAACTGGTGACGCAGAGGCGGAGGAGGAAAGGGAGATATTGCTTTCCGGACAAGATATAAAATCTGATGTCCTGAAAGTCGGCCACCATGGCAGTAAAACAGCGACATCGGACATATTTTTGGGCGCGGTAAATCCGACATCAGCCGTGATATCGGTCGGCGCGGGTAATAAATTCGGGCATCCGAATGATGAAACGATAAAGAGATTGTCGGGTTTAAACGTCCGTCAAACAATAACAGACGGAACGGTTGAATTCGATTTTTGATATGACATTATTTAAAAATATATACAGGATTGAGACGACCCGATTGCAACATTGGGATTATTCGTCAGATGGTGAATATTTTGTAACAATTTGTACAAAAAACCGCAAAGAATATTTTGGCGAAATCCGAAATGGGATAATGGGATTGAATGAAATGGGGTGTATTGTAAATAAATTTTGGGTGAATACGTTAAATCATTTTGACAATATCGAATTGGGTGAATATGTGATTATGCCAAATCATATTCATGGAATAATTATTATCCAACATCCCGTAGAGACGATTCATGAATCATCTCTACGGGTAATGGATATTAAACAACGACGAAAAATGTTAATACCCAAAATTATTGGTCGTTTTAAAATGCAATCGGCAAAATATATAAATTTATTAATAAACAATGTCGGCAAACCTATTTGGCAACAAAATTATTATGATCACATAATCCGTTCCGATAGGGATTATTATAACATCTGTGAATATATCCAAAACAATCCCCGGAAATGGGAACAGGACCGAAATAATGCAGAAAATTTATGGATGTGATGCATTTATTACAAAATATGATAAAATAAGCCCAAAATTAACAATCAAAAATATGCAAGTAATATTATTGGCCGCTGGTCAGAGCACCAGATTGGATCCGATTGAGGATAAGAATTTTCTGGAATTTGCCGGCAAATCTTTAATCGAGCACCGTGTTGCAGCAATCAAAAAGGCAAAATTGCGGGACATTGTTGTAGTTGGAAACAAAAATAATCTGGATAGGCTAAAAAGAGTGCTTAAAAAATATAATAATGTTGTGGTGGTGGAACAAAAAAATCTGGCAGACGGAATGGCTGGAGGCGTGCTTGCAGGTGCTTCAGTCGTAAAACATAAAAATATCATGGTTGTAAGCACAAATGATGTTTTCGACGATGATCTGTTCGAAAAAGTCCTTGATTTGGCAAAAGGTTCGGAAGATGGACTAATTACAGGCAAGCGTGCTGATAAATATTTCCCCGGCGGTTATCTGATTGTAGATAAAAAAAATAATGTTACTGGCATAATCGAAAAGCCCGGCGAAGGTAAGGAGCCAAGCAATATGGTCAATATGGTTTTGCATATTTACAATAATTTTCCCGCTTTTGTTTCATATCTACAAAAGACGAAAGGTAATGCGGATGACAGGTATGAAAGGGCTTTGGACGCATATATCAAAAAAGGTAAGGCAAAAATAAAAGCCTTTAAATATAACGGTTTCTGGCAGCCGATAAAATTCCCATGGCACATATTAAAAGTGATGGAATATTATCTGAAAACTATTGAGCCACGAATCGATAAAACTGCCAAAATCAGCAAATCTGCTGTGATAAGCGGAAATGTCGTTATCGGACCTTACGCGATAGTGCTTGATCATGCGGTTGTGCATGGACCTGCGTACATCGGGGAGGGCTGTATTGTGGCAAATAACGCGCTTGTGAGAGAAAGCATGCTTGGCAAAAACTGTGTTGTTGGTTTCTCGACAGAGGTCGCGAGGAGTTATCTGAATCATGATGTGTGGATGCACACAAATTACATTGGGGACAGTATTGTTGACCACAATGTATCTTTCGGCGCTGGAACAGTGCTTGGGAACCTGAGATTTGATGAAGAAACCATCAAAACATACATTAAGGGTAAAAAGGAAGACACTGGTCTAACAAAACTCGGAGCGGTAATCGGCAATGGTACTAGATTTGGCATTAATTCAAGCACAAATCCAGGTATAAAAATCGGTAAAAACGCTTTTATCGGCGCCGGGGTAATACTGGATGAAGATGTTGCGGACGACAGAGTTGTGCTTCTGGGACAAAAATGGAAGGTCGCGGTGAATAAGAAGAAGGTGGATGTGAAGGGGAGGAAATAATTGTTGAGTCTTAACAGGATGATAATGTGATTTTTTTCACTAATGCCTAATCTCTAATAACTAATATCTGATTTTGCAGGTCAGATTTACTGTCTGCAAAATCAGATATTAGTTATTAGAGATTAGGCATTAGAGATTTTTTTTATTTTTCTTCCATTAATCAAGGGGGTGTTATATAATAAATTAAATTATTATTTTTTAATAACTCCAATATGTTAAAGAAATTATTTTCTTACAGTATAGCGGTTGCCTTAATCATCACATTGACCGGACCGGCGTATGCCACCGATAAAGACAAGCCTTCCGCCGCGTTTTTCGAAACCAGCTGGACAACGATGAGCAACCTTAAAAATTGGTCTGAAACATGCAAAATCACCATTAGCACAATAACAATTGTTGGGCAGACTACCCCCGAACAAAAGGCTGTGCTTGATATTTTTTCAAAGGCCTTTAGGCTGTTCCAGAAAAAATACACTGATATTTATAATTTAACTGACAAACTGCTTTATTCTTTTGGAGAAAAAGTGGACACGCTTACTCCGATCGGCGAAGTTGGTCAAATCACAAATGATGAATTGACCGCAAAAATCAATTCCTCAAATAAGGCTTCAGGGAAAATAATTCTATCTAATAACGATATTTATTTTGGGGAAGGACAGATGCCTTCATGGAAAAAATTCACCGATAGCGAACTGGCCACATCAATGTGGACAAGCATAAATGAATCTATAGGTCAAAAGTATGAAAAGGCCTCATTTGTATTTTCTAAATGGGGTATCAAAAAAAAGACCGCTATTTATAATGGCCGAGTTTCAGCCGAAGAAACAAAGTCGATAATTAAAAATTTATTTGGTCCTGGCTTGGAAGAAGGCCAGCAACAGGCAAAAATCACGGCTACTATTAACGCTAATACGAAGCTTTGGGACAAAATACAAACAACGGCAACTGTAATAAGCGGTGTAATGAAATTTACTATTAGGGAATCATGCACAGTAACCACAAAGGCAAGTAAGGTCAAAATAACCGTTCCAACTATATTTGAAGAGCTTGAAAAGACAACTGGCGCCAATCAATTGATGGAATTTGTGCTTAAAGTTTTTTAATCCGATATAAATTTCAATAACTAGAGGGGCGGGGCTTTGTCTCTGCCCTTTTTTGTTGTATAAATTTGATTTTTTACTTATTTTATTGTATAATATATAGATATAAATAAATTAAATGGCGGAGGAACCAAAGCCATCATCGGAAAAACAAAAAAAGAAAGAGCCTTTGGCACATGTCGAGATGTCTCCAATAAAGAAGGTTAATGGCTTGATTGTTACAGTAAGGCGGAAGGCGCAAAAAGTCTTAACAACTGTAATTTTATCTGGTGTTGTTGGTACGGCAGCTGGGCATGTTGCGGGTAGCGAAATGAAGAAGGCTTATGGTTTTAAGGACGAGGTGACATTAGCGGAACCTCTCGATAAAGAAGGTGCTGAGACAGAAGGTGGTGCTGAGGACAAAGGCACCTATAAAGGAATCAATAAATTAGCCAAACGCCTTGGAAAAGAAGGGGCTAGGGTTCTTAAAAAAGCGAAAGAAACGGTTAAAAAAACGGATTTGTTCAAAGACACAACTGATAAAATAATTAAGCTTCAGAAAGCAACTAATAGAGCTTTATATTGGGGGGCTTTTTTTCCTGCTTTTCTGTTGGCAGCTTTTATAACATCCATGGCCATTAAAGCTAAAAGGGCTTTTACCCAGAGCGCCGCGCCTGTAGTTGATCAGAACTTTAAAATAACTCAAGAAAATTTGAAGCGCCTTGAACAAAATTTGAATGCCACAGTGAATCGTATTAATGAAATTTATGATATTGTAACAAGCAAAAGACTAACCATGGAAGGGGAAGACGCACTTATCGAAGAGTCAAGAGCTCTAACAGACAAAGTTATAAAATTAAAAGCTGAAGTTGATGCATTAAAAGCAGGTGGCAATCCGCCAACCAACACCCCACAAGCTGAGGATGTGAAAAATGAGGCGACTACAGAAGAAAATAGCACTCCGGGCGGATTAGAAGGAAACTCAAAATAATCAGTTTTAAAATCATATAACTGCTTTTACAAATTTCCTGCCAATAATAATTACATCTCTATTTTGATCTCTCATTTTTTCTTGTGTCTCTTCAGCTTTTTTATGTTCCATTTCTCCCCGAATTTCATCGACTAAATAAAGTCCAAGCATCGCTCTTTGTTTTGGCTCTTCTTTTGCTAACTTTTGAGTTTCTTTTCGCCTCTCCTCAGGGGGCAGCTTTCCAAGCCATAATACTAAGCCCGCGCAAAAAGCACGTTCTACTCTGTTCAAACTACAAATTTGCCTTAAATTTTCAACTGGTAACAAATAATCTTTATCTGTAATCGGTCGTACTTTTTGCCTATCAATAGTAATTTGAGGACTCAATTCCCTATCAATTTCATTCCCAGACATCGGATCCATTTTCAAATAGGCGGCCACCTGAACTTCTGCCCGTTCAAGATCTTGAGACTTAATAGCTGGCTTTATTTGAACGGGGCTGGTTTTGTTGTCGGTTAGATTATTTTCTACAGGTAATTCAACTTTTTTACCTGTTTTTTGGGCAACACCTCTTACCAGCTCAAGCATTTCTAGCCGGGTCTGTCTTAATTCTTCAACCTTTTCACAGTCTTCCAGCAAAGTTGCCACATCAGGATAATTTATAACCAAATGTTGCCTTGCGGTATCAATAGGGACTTTATCACCGCACATAATGCAGACTGCTTTTTGCCGTTCTGTGGTGCGTGCAATGGATTTACCCATTAGAAGATATATAAATTTTAGTACATTATTATAACATATTTTTAAAATTGGCAATTAGAAGCTTGGATTTTGATTGATAATATTGACAAACCCAAAAAATTGTGTACAATAGAAATCCACTGTATAATATATGCGGTTATTTCGTATCATACAAAAAATTGGGCTGTTTTGTACCGGGTTACTGATACCTGTGATAACCTATGCTTCCGTTTTCACGGATGTGTCTAGTTATGATGTACACGCGGATGCAATTTCAACCTTGACCGATGAAAGCATATTAAGCGGCTACTCAGATGGCAGTTTCCATCCTGATGGCAATATAAATCGCGCGGAATTCGTTAAAGCTGTTGTTAGCGCGCGTTTGGGCAGTGACACTATTGATAATTGCATCGCGGATAATACCCAGTCCGATTGGTATTATGTTTTCTTCTCGGATGTGCCGGTTTATGAGTGGTATGCAAAATATATTTGCGCCGCTACCACGAATGGTTTTGTAAGCGGGTATCCGGATGGTAATTTCCGCCCTAATAATTATGTTAATTTCGCGGAAGGGTTAAAAATAATACTCGATGCTTATAATATAGACGTGTCCCGCACAAGAATTGTCCAAAATAAATTGCTATTCATAAACAACGGGGATTGGTTCGCCCCATATTTTTCTTACGCCTACAACAAAAACCTTATAAACCACAGTAAGTTTTACCACCCTGGGCAACTTATGACCCGTGGTGAATTCGCCGAAATCCTTTATAGATTAAAATCTATTCAAGACAGCGGCCTTGATGAATTTCCTTTTATCGGGTACCAGAGCTCAGAAGAGTATACAATAACTATTCCGCGCTTGAATATTATAAACCTTAATGTTTCTTTCGCGGATCCTTATAATTCTAAGGATGCTTTAGGTGTCTTAAAAAACGGTATGGGCAATTATCTCTACCCACCTGGGGAAGGCAAAAAAATCGTACTTTTTGGCCATTCTTCTGGTTACAGCTGGGATAAATCAGCTTATAAAAATGTCTTGAGGCAGATCAACAAACTACAGACGGGGGACATGATTTATATCAATTACCACGAGAAAGGTTATGTTTACCAAATTTTTAAAACAAAAATTATGCCTGCCGGGCAATTGTCTGTGATTATGAAAGATTATGGATATGAGGAACTGAATATGTACACCTGCTGGCCGCCAGACAGTATTCAGTATAGGTATGTTATTTACGCGGGGTTAGCATGACCACCAAATGACAAAAAATAATGATAAAAGAAGATATGTGCATTTCTGTGTATAACTGGTTTTGTAAGTCTCCAATTGTTTTGAAAGTTCTCTACATAACTTTGGGTTCCCCTCATCAACAAGCCATTTAGACTATTTGTGCAGTTAAGGCGGTTTTGAAAAATCTTTTAAACATAGAATGCACAAGTTATGCACATTTGATAAACATTTTTGTCTAAAATGGTTGTCTGTATTTATTATTCAGTTTCTAGGGCTTTATTGTCTGATAAATGACAAATTTACCAAATCAATTTAGACAAAAGGGTTGGCTTATTTACCACAAATTTTTAATAATCATATATTTTAGTTATAAATTAGTTATTTAAAATGGCTTCTGTGCTTGATTTAATATGATTAAACCATTATGATCACAAAAAGAGATCAAACATGTTGATTTTGTCTAATTAAAGACTTAAAATTAATTTCCAGTCATCCAACACTGCTTTTGTATTTTGGTCAAGGTTTCAATATTACGACGATTTTATAATTATTAAAAAAATACTTTAAAAATCATTTGCAAAGATTTGAAAATAATAATAAAATCAGGATGTTAAATTTAATATTTATTTACTATATTTTATTTTGTCTAACTTTTAATAGGCAATGCGTTTAACTTGTTCACAAAAAGATTTGGCCAACGCCTTAAATATTACAAATAAAGCTGTTGGTCTTAGTAACACCCTCCCAGTTCTTAATAACGTTTTAGTTAAAGCTGAAAGTAAAAAATTATTTTTTACAACAACTAATCTTGAAATAGCTATTAATTACTGGATTGATGCTGATATAAAGAACGAGGGAGAAATAACAATTCCTTCTAAACTGCTTACAAATTATGTAGGTTATTTAAAAGACACAGAAGTTAAACTTTCAGTGGAAGAAGGAGATAGTGTGTTACTTGAAACAAACGACTCAAAAACTAAAATAAAAGGAATTCCATCAAGCGAATTCCCATCAATCCCGACTGTTGAAAAAGAAGGCGGTTTTTTGGTAACAGTAAAAGATTTAAGTTCCGCGATTGCCCAAGTGGCATTTGCCTCAGCCGTAAACACAACTAGGCCAATTTTATCTGGTATCTATATTTTAGTCGAAAAAAATGAACTTATAATGGTTGCAACTGATAGCTACAGGCTTGCTGAGAAAAAACTCAAAGTAAATGATGTTTCTGGTGAGATTTCCTGTATTGTGCCAAACAAAACAATTACTGAACTTGGTATGATTTTAGGGTTGGTCAAAGAGGATAGTAATGTCGAGGTTATCGTGTCCAAAAACCAAATTTATTTTGGGGTTGATAAAATCAAAATCACCTCTCGGCTTATTGATGGTCAGTTCCCCAATTACCAACAAGTCATACCAAAAACCAGCAAGACCAAAACTAACCTGAACTCCTCCGAACTGAGCCTAGCGCTGAAGAGAATTAATTTATTCGCAAAAGAAAATAACAATAAGGTTTTAATAAAGGTCAATCCCTCAGAATTAATCATAACCACAGACACCACGCAATATGGTGTTGGAGAGGTTGAAATTAAAACAAAATCGGAAGGCGGTAGTAATGAAATCGCGCTAAATTCACAGTTTATGCTGGATGTGTTATCCAGCATAGGTCCTAATGATGTAGTTTTAGAATTAGGAGAGAAAACCAGTCCGGCTATAATACGGATAAGCGGTAAAGAAGACTATGTTCATATAATAATGCCGCTTAAAATCTGATTTACTAAAGCGAATTTAATTTTTTAAATAATCATTTACTGTATGTAATTTCTTACATACGGCCTGATTTTACAGGTTAATTTCAAATAGAAAGAACTGTGCGCCCCAAAAAATGAACATATTTTCGCATTTCCCAAACGAAGTACATAATAAAATTTTTGATGCCAGCCCGATCGGAAAACCACTGGTAATTTCGGGTATGGGAAATATCAGCGCGAAAAGTTATTTGGTAGGTACATATATCAATTACAAAAAATTCAAAAACATCCTATGGTTAGTAAATGACAACAAAGATATTTATGATGTTAAAAACAACCTTTCTTTTTGGACTAACCGACCGATTATAAGCTTGGATCACCTTTTAGAAGGCGCTCGGGATGATTATAGGATAACAGAAACGATTATCGGCCTATATGATGGCTTGCCAAGAGTTTATTTGCTGAATTATAAAGATATTCATTTAACCCTGCCCACATTTCAGGAGCTGGCAGAGCAGGGCGTCGTGATTAACAGGGGGCAAGACATCCATATTGTTGAGTTTTTCAATAAACTTATACAAATGGGCTACCACCCCAGTGCAGATATTATTATAAATAAAGGTGAATATCGGAGATCTGGCGGGGTTGTTAATGTTTTTCCCCCGAACGCGGACCGCCCTGTTAAAATCGAGGTTGATTATGAAAAAGTTGAAGGTATTTGGAATTTTAATCAGGAAACAAAACAGCTCGGCGAAGCAGTGTCGAAAGTTGATTTTATGCCGATAAACATAACCCGCGGTAATACGACTATCCTGAGCCATTTGTCAGAGGATGATTTAATTATAATCGATGATGTAGACGAGGAACCTGAACGGTTTACGGATGAGGTTAATAAAAACAGATCAAAAAAGTTATTTTTTACATCTTTCCCGCGGAATGACGAGACTTATTTTCATTTACGCTATCTTTCAGTCCTAAAATATTATAATGTTTTTGACCTTCTCAATGATCTGAGGGATAAATTACAACGCGAGTGGAAAATCAATATTCTTACAAAACGCACTAAAGAACTAACGACTATTTTTGATGAAGAAAATATCCAATACGCCACAAAAGACACGAAAAACGCGAAAATGGTGATACTCGATGCAGGTGATTTGGAAAATGTGCCCGCGTCGTTCCAAAATCCGGAATTCAGGATCCAACTGCTTACAGATAAGGAGATCTTCAACCTCAAACGGACTGCGAGAAGTAAAATGGGGCAGAAAATCAACCTCGACTTTTTAACAGGCCTTCGCGTGGGCGACTTGATTGTGCACCTGGATCACGGTATTGGGCGTTTTTTGGGCGTTGTTACTCGTGCAATCGATGAAATAAACCGTGAGTATCTGGAAATAGCGTATGCGGAAAACGATCGGTTATTTGTGCCAATCGACCAAGCGGACAAAATCAGCAAATATGTCGGCGGGGAAGAAAACGAACCACAATTGACGCGACTAGGCTCTGTGGAATGGAAAAATATCAGCCAAAAAGTAAAGAAAGAAACCCAAAAAGTGGCAAGAGAGCTTTTGGAACTTTACGCGAAACGCGCTCAGGTAAAAGGATTTAATTATGGTCCTGATACCGAGGAGCAGGAAAATTTCGAAAAAGCGTTCCCATATGAAGAAACACCTGGCCAAATGAAGGCTATACAGGATGTGAAAGCAGATATGGAAAGCGATAAACCGATGGACCGCCTTGTATGCGGGGATGTGGGTTTTGGCAAGACCGAAGTCGCCATGCGCGCGGCGTTTAAAGCCATGCAAAGCGGCAAACAAGTCGCTTTCCTTTCGCCTATAACCATTTTGGCCGACCAGCATTATAAAACTTTTTTAAAACGGGCCGCAGGGTTTACCCCGCGAATAGAAATGCTTAGCCGTTTCAGAAGCCACAAGGAACAACGCGAAATCCTTGAAAAACTTCGGAAAAAGGAAATCGATATCGTCATCGGCACACACCGCCTTTTCCAGCCCGACGTTAAATTTCTTGATCTGGGTTTGGTCATCATCGATGAAGAACAGCGTTTCGGCGTTAAACAAAAAGAGGTTTTCAAGAAAATACGAAACCATGTGGATATTTTGACCTTAACCGCGACGCCTATCCCTCGCACCCTCAATTTAAGTCTGAATAAATTAAGAGATATTTCAACAATAACAACACCGCCACCAGGGCGCCTGCCGATAATCACAGAAGTGAGGCGATATAGCGACCTGCTGATTATTGAAGCCATAACAAAAGAAGTCGAGAGGGGCGGGCAGGTGTATTATCTGCATAACCGCGTGGAAACAATAGAAAGCATCGCTGAAAAATTAAGGAAAATGATGCCAAGCATAACTTTTATTGTCGCGCATGGCCAATTGCACGCATCGGACCTTGAAGCCAGAATCCTCCAATTTAAAGAAGCAAGGGCAAATGTGCTTGTCTCATCTACAATCATCGAGAACGGAATCGATTTACCGAATGCTAATACATTAATCGTCGATGACGCGGAAAATTTTGGCCTGGCGCAGCTTTACCAGTTGCGCGGGAGAATAGGGCGCAGCAGAACGCAGGCTTACGCTTATTTCTTGTACCAGTCGCGCCAGCTACGGCTAGACGCCAAAAAAAGATTAAGGGCTATTGTCGATGCCAGCGAACTGGGGTCAGGCTTCCAGATTGCTATGCGCGACCTGGAGATACGCGGCGCAGGCGACATCCTGGGGATTAACCAGCATGGTTCAATCAGGGTGGTAGGCACTAACCACTTCCTCCGCATGCTGAACAAGACGATAGAGGAACTTAAGGCTGGCATCAGCGCTGAAACAAAGGAAGAAAAAATCGATGTTTCAATCGAATTGCCTTTGGAGGCATATATACCGGATAAATACATCCCGGATACAAAAGATAAAATCAATGCTTACCAAAAACTTTCTTCGGTCAACAGCCTTGAGATTTTGGAGGAATTCAGGGACGACCTTATCGCTGAATACGGATTTTTCCACAAACAGGTCAGCAACCTTTTCCAGATACTTCAGATTAAAATTTTGGCTAAAATGGCGGGCATAATCAGCGTTAAGGCGGTTACAATGGGGGGCGCGGGCAAACAGATTGCTTTGCATTTAGGGCCGACCGTCACTGCTGAGCCAATTGTTAATTTATTAAAATTTAATCCCAAATGGTTAATAAGCGGAGACAAACTGAAAATCGATATAAAACAATTAGGTTTTAATTGGCCGGAAGGATTGAAAGAAAGCATCAAACGCCTTATATTAAAAAAAGATTCTGATAAAAATTATAATATTAAAAACCAATAGTTTTACGTAGTGGCTACGATAGTGGCTACAATGGTGGATGTAACATAAACCACAATAGTAGCCACAACTGTAGCCACAATAGTAATTAATTAACAAAAAATAATGGACAGAAAAGAATTAATAAAATCATGGTTGAAAATCAGATATGATAAATTCGCGACAACTGAAAAAACGCCCAAAATAATCTTAAAATGGATAATATGGTTTTTGTTAGCGGTTTTTGGCTTTTTTGTAGCGCTTATTCTGCTTTTAATAATAATAGTTTTCCCGTCACTTCCTAACATAAACAATATCCAAAATCTAGTTGCCGCGCAATCCAGCGGAATTTATGACCGGGAAGGAAATCTTTTGTATCTTATCCATGGCGAAGAGAACCGCGAAGTCGTTTCGCTGAAAGATATCTCGCAATATGCCATTGAAGCTGTGCTGGCCATCGAAGATGATCAGTTTTACAGCCATGGAGCTGTTGATTTTGGCGCGATGCTGAAAGCTGTCTGCAGTGAAGCGCATATTTGTTCCCAGCAGCGCGGAGGTTCAACAATAACACAACAATTCATCAAAAACGCGTTTCTTAGCCCGGAAAGGACTTATACCAGAAAACTGAAAGAAATAATACTTTCCATTGAACTTGAAAGCAAATATTCAAAGGACCAGATTTTAGAAATGTATTTAAACCGCATACCATATGGTTCCAGTATTTACGGTATTGAAATGGCCTCCAAAATATTTTTCGGGAAATCCGTGAAAGATTTGACTTTGGGCGAAGCGGCGGTATTAGCTGCTATCCCTAAAGCGCCATCATATTTTAGCCCTTATGGCAGCAACCTTTATGCTTCGATTAATTTAGACGCCTCGGACATCATTCGGATGAATATTAAATCCGAACAACAGTTGGTCAATATAAGTCCAGATTTTGTGACAAAGGGGCTTTTGGGAAAGACTTACAAATTCGGTGCCTGCGCGGAAGAGGTTAAGTTGCCGGAAGAAACAAAAGATTCAAAAGACGCAAAGAATTCCGACAACAAAAAAACGGGATCCTCTAAAGAAACAACATCAGAAAGCGGACCTGATATCAAACCAGATGAAACACAAACCGGAGAATGCCGTGAAATATATATTAAGGGGCGCACAGATTTTGTCCTTAGCAGAATGGGAGAGCTGGGTTATATAAAAGACAATGAATATGACCAGGCGATCAAGGAAGCCGAACATCTTCAGTTCAAACCATTCAGAGAGGAGATTAAGGCGCCTCATTTTGTGATGTATATACGCCAGCTTCTTGAGGAAAAGTATGGCAAGGACCAGATTGAGAAAGGGGGATTGAAAATCACAACAACCCTTGACCCAAAAATGCAGGATGCCGCGGAAAAAGCGGTTGCAGATTATGCTAAGAAAAATCTCGAAAGTTATAACGCGGATAACTCCGCCCTTGTCGCCATGAACCCTGACGATGGGCAGATTTTAGCAATGGTCGGGTCAAATGATTATTGGAATGATTCAATTGACGGGAAAGTCAATGTGGCACTCCGTCCCCGGTTGCCAGGATCTTCTTTTAAACCCATTGTCTATGCCGCGGCATTTTTGCAGGGCTACGCCCCAGGCACAGTCCTTTATGATGTAAAAACAAAATTCGGAGCGACTTATTCACCGGAAAATTACGACCGCCAGTTCCGTGGTCCAGTTACAATGCGGCAAGCACTGGCGAATTCTTTGAACATTCCAGCGGTCAAGGCTGGCTATCTGGCTGGGATTCCCAACGTGCTGGACTTGGCCCGTAGAATGGGCATACAACTAAATCAGCCTGATGACTGGTATGGCCTTTCGCTGGCTATTGGCGCCGGCGAAGCCAGATTGCTTGATATGGTGGGTGCGTTTAGTATTTTCGCAAGCGGGGGCTATAAAACAGACCCTGTCGCCATCCTGAAAATAGAAGACAGGAACGGAAATATTCTGGAGGAATATACTAAACCCCAAAATCGGGCTTTGATTCTTGACCCGCAGGTCGCTTATCTTATTAATAATGTGCTAAGCGATGCTGAGGCAAGGCCAGAGGGTTGGTGGCGTTCGCAACTTACAATCCCAGGGCAAATAAATGGCGCCAAAACCGGCACTTCTAACAAAAAAATAAAAGGCGTTGATTATCCTTTTGACACATGGACTTTAGGTTATACGCGCCGCCTTGCCGCGGGTGTGTGGTCAGGCAATACTGATGGCTCTATTTTGGGGTCGAAAGCTGATGGCTTGTCCACAGCCGCATATATATGGCATGAATTTATGGTGGCGGCGACCAAAGATATGCCCCGTGAAGATTTTGAGAAACCTGAAGGCATCAAATATGTAAAAATTTCATCTAAAACTGGCAAACTACCATCCGAATACACGCCTGAGGACGCTGTAACAACTGGGATTTTTGCGAGCTTTTCAGTACCGAAAGAAACAGATACGTCTTATAAAGTCGTTAAAATTGATAAAGTGTCAGGCAAACTGGCCACTGAATTCACCCCGGAATCGGCCATTGAAGAAAAAGCTTTTTTTGAACATCATTCCGAATTCCCTGACAAACCCCAATGGGAGGAACCAGTCAGAAAATGGGCTGAAGAGAATAATCAGGATGAAGTCGCCCCAACAGAATACGATGATGTCCATACGGCTGAAACAATGGGAGATAAACCCATGATTGTTATAAAATCGCCAACGGATCTCGCGACCGTAAGCCCGCCTTCAATCGGCGTATGGGTGGATGTCAGTTCAAAATCCGGCATCAATTATGTGGAATATTATTGGGACGATGAACTAAAAGATACTGTCAAAAACCCACCGCATAAAGGCACCATAGAAATCAATAAAAGCACTGAGGATGGGTCTACCCATGTAATCAAAGCCATTGCCTACGATTCATTGTATGTTTCCAACCAGTCTTCCATCCAGGTAAAAATCGGCATCGATGACGTCGCGCCGACAGTTGAATTCGCTTACCCGGGCGACGGTATCCGTTTAGATGCAGGCACATCAATGTCAGCACAGGCTAACGCCACTGACGCGAAGGGCGATATACTGAAAGTTGAATTTTATTTAGACAGCGACCTCAGCGCCACAATTAAACAGCCTCCTTACGTATGGCAGTTTGTCGTGCCCGGTGTAACAGGAGAACATGTCCTTAAGGCCATTGTTTATGACCATGCCAGCAATAAGTCCGATGCACAGATAACAATTGTGGCAAAAGAACCCGATTCAACCATTATAAGCGGAGACAATTCCCAGATAACCGAACCTTATAAAAACCAATCTTTTAACCAGGGTCAGAGGGTGCTTATTCAGGCAGCGTTAAGCAAAGAGGCGCAGGAAAACCTGAAAGAACTTATCGTTTCGGCAAAAAAGAAAGATGGCAAAACCATTACAATCGCTAAAGCAACCGGAAACAGCGAAACAGGAGGGGCATATGTTTATACATTCATTTGGGATTCTGTTCCAGCAGGCATATACGACTTATCCCTAAAAATCGTTCTGCAAGATGGAACAATCAGATTTAGTGGGAAGGTGCCGATTGTTGTTAGGTAATTCCAATTGGTGCTCCCATAGGTGCTCCGATTGGGGATCCAATTGTAGGGCCGATAGATAATCGAATGGAGGTTTGGATTGTATTAGTCTATTCGGACCCTTAACATGCCGCGCCAACCCACCGCCTGGCGATGACTGTCCGCATCGTATGGGCGTATTTTAACTTCATCGTCATAGCGAGAGGCAAGGTTAGCCGCGCCAAACTTTCTTAGATCATTTGGGGTATAAAGCCAACTCCAGGTATTAGAGTCTAATTCCCCGGTTTGTTGGATTTTTTTATAAACGGCTTCTGTCATCATTTCTATGCCAAATTTTTTAGCCATTTCAGCAGCTTGCTCATATGTCAGATCTCTGCGGCCCGTTGGTGATTTTATTGAACAATCACCAAAGACAAATGCGCCACTTTCAACGTCAATTATATCCGGGTTTCCTCCGGTTTCTTCCATTCGGATAAGGCTAAGTATGAGTTTAGGATTTGCTTCCAGGGCGGCTTTTACTTGAGCAAATTCAACACCCTTGGGTCGTAAATAATTATCAGGTCTTTTTGAAAGACGGTTTTCCAAGGCGATGAAAAATTGGGCTTGCCGTTCGGGTGTAAGCTCATCTTTTTCTACATCATCAGGAGTTTTAAGTGACCCATCCAATTTAATTCTTATTTCTTCGCCAAGCATAGCGAGACGCTCTTTATGTGAATCTGCCAGAGTTCCTTCCTATGCAGCTTTTTCAAGCACGGCTAAGGCTAATTCATGAGATTGATCGGGTTTTATTTCAGACATAATTTGGGTAGTTATAAGTTATTTTAGTGTATATTTATATACTATATTTCATACGAAGTCAATGAAATTTACAAATAAAAAACCAGGATTGATACCTGTATTGGGATTCGGATTGATTCTCGAATCGTGGCTCGGATTGTTACTTTGTTAAACAGCTTGATTTAAAACACAGATATCCAGAAAGGAATTGAAATAACCGACAAAATGGTGCTCAACACAATCGTACGGGCGATAAATGTTTTGTTCAAAGAATATTCGTCTGCCAAAGCAAATGGAGTGATGGCTGCTGGCATAGCCGATTCTATTAGAGTTGTCGAAAACGATTGTGGGTTAAAACCAGCCAGCTTAATTCCCAGATAAAACAGCCCGGGCATTGCAAAAAGAATAAATAGCGAAAAAATAAACACCGGGATCCATTCCGACAGCTTGCCAAAGTCTGATCTGCCAATAAAAAGCCCCACGACAACTAGGACGGTCGGCGTTACTGAAGCGACCACCATGTCTATTGCCCTTCCAATCACGCTGGGTATCGGTATCTGAAAACTGCCAAACAGAATTCCCGCGACAACCGCAATCAGTATCGGATTACTGATAAGATGTTTGGCTACTTTTGTTATAACGCCTTTTTTTGACGCCATTTGGTCGTATTCCAGATAACCAAGGCCGATAGTGAATTTCCAAAAAAGGTAAATAGCCACGATTATACTTGCTACCGGAAGGACATCTTTACCATAAATCTCTTCAAGTATCGGTATGCCCAAATAAGCCACACTTCCAAACCCAAGGCACATAAATACCGTTCGTTTTAGCTGTGCGCTTAAATTAAATAATTTGCCTACCAAAAGCGCCAAAGCAAAACTGCCCAACAGAAAAGCTGAATTAGCCAGTATTACGCCTGTATTTTCTGACAATGATAATGAAGTTTTGCTTAAAGATGCGAAAACAAGCGCTGGCAAACCTATATTAAGCGCGTATTCGTTTAAAACAACCATCCAATTTTTATTGATATTTTTTACGCGCTGAAGTATCGCGCTTGCAAAAATTATTATAAACAAAGGGGATATTACGGTAAGTATTTTTAACATTTTTTGAGATTAGAAATTTGAAACTATTTTTGAAATTTGATACTTGTCCCGCCAAGCGGGACTAATTTCAATTTTCAATTTCAGTATATTTAGATTGTAACAATAAATGGTTTTACGGTTAAATAGATTTGAAGAAGGTAAATATTTCTGAGCTCAGAAACGAACTCCTGAGTTCAGAAACGAATTAGGACACTAAGGTAAAATATTTACACCTTAGTTATTGTCCTATGCACAAACAAATATCGTACGCGGAACGCTATGCGCTGTCCGTATGTCTGAAAGACGGGCTGAG
>Ga0315291_10003391_pt1 | contig 20620 bp, 15 predicted proteins | sample YL17G12_20_MG_FD_203070 | JGI IMG/M metagenome (GOLD analysis project Ga0315291, IMG submission 203070) | Sediment microbial communities from Yellowstone Lake, YNP, Wyoming, USA - YL17G12_20 | ecosystem: Environmental > Aquatic > Freshwater > Lake > Sediment | place: USA: Wyoming | collected...
TGTTCAAAATCAACCCCTGAATCGATGATCGCCACCGTTGCGGCCTGGGCCGCAAACGGCAGCACTGTTGCGACTAGGGCTGCAAAAATTTTAGTCTTCACGATCTGTCCCCCTTAGGTCATGCCAAGCAACGGCCAAAATGGCCGAATGCGATGGCTGCGAGCACTGGTTTACAAACTAGCGAGATTCTGTGGATACGCTATATCCAGCAGCGGGAAGCCTCAAGCTAAACTAGTTAAAACCAAAAAAAAATCGCGCCGCCCGCAACCCCATTAGCATTTTGGCAATAGGCTCGGGGTGGCGCGACAGCGCCTGGAACTTACAACCTGTCCGAAAAGCCTTTGCCCCCCAGAAGGTTCGACGATAATCTCCAGTAATTACAGGATCTTTCTGGATAATCGCGGTAAAAACTAGCTTGTTCTCTCATGCTCCTGATGGGTGCCACGGCCTTTATAAACATTTTCCTGTAAAAATTGTCGTTCCTCCACCAAAGCCGACTCAGCGAGTATCCGAGTCCACACCCGCTCCTGACTGTCCCAGCGATAGCCACGCTGCCGCAGCAAGTCTTTGGATTCAAACGGCGAGCCGACGGCTTTGACCTGGTATTCTCTTTCTCGACAGCGCTGCATTAGTTCCGCCATGTGCGGCGCGACTAGGCGAAAGGTCGTGGCGCAATCAAACAACGCTTGATGGGCAAAGGGATTAACAAAGCCGTGATCGGCGGCGAGGTAATTGAGACCCAGATTATTACAATGCAGGCGCCGCCAATCGATGTGGCGGAGCGAGCAAGCCCATTGCACCTGCACAGTGCTTAGTTGCCCTGAGTTGAGCAGGAAAGCCCGGTCGAATTCGGCATTGTGGGCGATGACGACGCTGGTGCGATTAAAAAAGCCACGGACGATGTCCCAGTCGATGGCCTGCCCCAGCAAAACCGCTGGCGTCAGTCCCGTCATACGAGCGATCTCCGGACTTAATTCAACTTCGGTCTGCTGCAAGCTGCTATAGGTGCGGCACACCCGAGGCGCCAGCGCGTCATCCCAAGCGAACTCCAACATACCAATTTCAATAATCTTATCTGACTTTGGGTCGAGCCCCGTGGTTTCAACATCGACAATTAAGCCAAAATTCATCAAAAGCCCTCACCTATCATCTCGTTGCATCGGCACAGTAGCCTTTAGCCATAACCTCGCTTAAACTATATTACAATCCCCATAAATTACCCGCCCCCCTGCTGGAGCTTGACCCGTCCATGACGTCAACCCCGCTCAAACTCGAGCTCGAGCCTTCCGCACAACTTAATTCAGGCAGCCAAGACGTCTTGCTCTCAAGCCTCAGTGAAGTTGCGGCCGCGCTATTGCAACACGAGAGCTTCCGCAGTTTCAGCGTTGAAACGCCACGCGATGAATTGGTCAGCATTACCCGCGAAGGGCTAACCCAGATCATCCTCGGCCCAAGCCTATGGCGTTCGCTCGAGGAGCGCCAACCCTACCTAGAGCATGCCGACAAAACCGGAATCTGCATGATCTGCGCCGGCACGGCCACTGACTTCCAAGACTTCCCCGCCGAACTCAGGCGCCCAGATATCCAACAGCTTGGCTTGCCGCTGTTCATCAACAACTTATGCTACCTCGTGCAAAACATCTACAATCTGCAGACCCTGCTCGCGCACTCTCAATCGGCATCGCTGGAAGTTGAGGAGGCAAATCAGGCGGTCAAATACGTCATGTCGATTTCACGCGAGCTCAACGGTGAACGCGACATCCCCAAGCTTTTAACTTTAATTTTGTTTAAAACCTGCGATATTTGTAGCGCCGATGCTGGATCGATTTACACAGTCGATTCGCAGACGAACAATGTTCGCGATGGCACCATTCAATTCCGCTTCACTCAAAATTACTCGATCAAGCAAAATCTTTCTGAATTCTCCATGCCAGTTAACGAAGGTTCGATCGTCGGCAGTGCTTGTATCGCGGCCGCAACCATCAATATTCCCGACCTCTATAAACTAAGCCAGGATCCAAAGGACAATCCCTTTGGTGCCCGGCATGACCGCACTTGGGATCAACGCATCGGCTACGAGTCGCATTCCATGCTAACCGTACCGGTATTTGACATCAGCCATAACGTCATCGGCGTTATCCAGCTGATCAACCGCAAGAAGAACCGGCAGGTCAAGCTCGACAAGCAAGAACTATTCGCTGAACAAGTGGTGCCCTTTGACGAGATGGACCAGGAGATGGCCGAGATCGTCGCTCAGCAGGCGGGTATTGCGCTCGAAAACGCCAATATGCACCAGAATATCCTGGAGCTCTTCGATGGCTTCGTCAAGGCCTCGGTCACCGCGATCGAGCAACGAGATCCAACTACTAGTGGTCACTCGTTTCGTGTCGCCCACCTCACCGTTGGCTTAGCCCAGGTCGTCCATCGCTGCAGTGATGGGCCCTATAAAGACATGACCTTTAATGCTGACCAGCTACAAGAAATCAAGTACGCTTCGCTGCTGCATGATTTTGGTAAGCTGGGCGTGCGCGAGAACGTGCTCATTAAGGCCAAAAAGCTCTATCCCTGGGAGCTCGATACCGTACTTAACCGTTTTGATCTGATTCGTGCAGGCCTTGAAATCGAATATCTGAAAAAAGTGATTGAATACCATCAGTCCCCGGACCATTTTCCGATGGGTGCTAACCCCTACACCTTTGAGTATGAAAAAAACCAGCGGGTCGCGGAGCTCGACGAATACCTGCGTTTTGTTGGTAAAGCCAACGAACCCACGGTGCTAGAGCAGGGCGGTTTTGAACGGCTCAAAGACATCGCTAACCTCAATTACCGCAATCTGCGCCAAGAGAAGCATCCTTACCTGCTGCCTGAGGAACTGAAGGCGCTGTCGGTCTCGCGCGGCTCTTTGACCAGAGAGGAGTTTGCAGAAATCCAAAGCCACGTCACGCATACCTACGAATTCCTCCGCCAGATTCCCTGGGGCAGAAAGTTGGCAAATGTGCCGCAGATCGCCGCAAAACACCACGAAAAGCTCGATGGCTCTGGCTACCCAACGTCCGCCGAAGCTGCGGAAATCCCAGCACAGACCCGGATGATGACCATCGCCGATATCTTTGACGCCCTAACGGCCGCCGACCGTCCCTATAAAAAAGCAGTGCCCGTCGACCGCGCGCTCGACATCATCGAGATGGAGGTGAAGAGCAAGAAGGTCGACAGCGAACTGTTCAAGCTCTTTGTCGAATCCAAGGTCTACGAGCCAGTATTGGATCCGAATTTCAAATTCAAGAGCGTCTGAAAGGGCTGGCGCAGGCTGGCAAATTAGCCGATCATCCGCCTATGGATAGCCTCACCACCGAACTGCTGCTTAGCGCCTATACCCAGGGTTTTTTCCCTATGCCCGACCAGGATACGGGCGAGGTCTTGTGGTATAACCCCGACCCTCGCGCGATCATCCCGTTGGACGGTCTGCATATCTCTCGCTCGCTGCAGCGCACCTTAAAACGGGGCCATTTTACCGTTACCATAAACCAAGACTTCCCGGCGGTGATGGCGGCCTGTGCGGCCAGGCCTGAAACATGGATCAACGCAGAGTTTATCAGGGCGTATACACAACTGCACCACCAAGGCTTCGCCCATTCGGTCGAGGTTTGGCAGGAGGCCGCATTGGTTGGGGGCACCTATGGCGTGTCCTTCGGCGGAGTATTCTGTGCCGAATCAATGTTCCACCACGCCACTGATGCGTCCAAGGTCGCCTTGGTGCATTTGGTGGCGCGGATGCAGGAGCAAGGCATGTCCTTGCTAGAGGTGCAGTTTGTCACCGACCATCTAGCTAGCTTAGGAGCCGTAGAGCTGGAGCAAAGCGTTTACCTCACACGCTTAGGCGAGGCGCTGCAGATGCAGGTTCGCTTTGCCTAATGGAAGCCGGCCGCCGTTGATTTTTTGAACCCAACGCAGTCTATGTAAATAACTGGTAATACTATCTATTTATTAAATTCATTAAGGCTCCACCAAGACTCGACCGAAGCCCCATTAGACATTGAGAATGGTGGACCGTAGGTGGCAGCCGCTCTTTTCGAATGCATAAGCAGGTGGGTCATGGCTGAGCGTGATATCGATAAGATTGCCGAGCTAGAGACCACACGGGTGGCGGAAAGCCTCGACTTGCCGCCACCGCCCGCGCCAGTCAAAGCCGCACAGACCATGGTCGACATCAACTATCCAGACCCGACGCTCCTTAGCCTGATCATCCGTGATGTGGCGAAATGGTCGAGTCATTGCTTTGTCATGGACCCTTCGGTCAACGTTAAATTGCAGATATTCTCGCCGCACAAGCAGGCCACTAAGGATGCCTACCTGCTATTCCTTGCATCGCTTTCGGTCGTTAATCTGCGCGCCGTGCAAATCGGGGGTATCGTCAAGATCGTTCCAATTGTGCATGTGGTCGCAGCCTAACAGCCGGGCTTTCCATCGTCGGTCAGTCTTGCTAAGGTGTTGGAGCAGCATCCAAGCGACGTATTTGAGAGGGAGGCACCTGATGGCCGAAGTAGAGCATAGCACCACCTCTGAAACGACCTCAGCAAGCCTGGTTCAGCCCGCCGAGGAGGCGACAAAACGCGGCCATTTGCCGGAGATTCCAGTCGCTGAAGTGGTTCATATCAGCTGCCATGATGACCTGCTAAAGGTCCTCGCGCTCCACGAGCAATGGGCGCGAGCGGTACTTGATCCGCATGTCGAGGTTGCCGTCGGCCGCGCTAATTTGAAGGATGCCGACCTGCGTGGCTATGACCTAAGCGGCGTCAACCTCAGCGGTGCTAACCTAAGTGGCGCCAACCTAGCCGGCTGTGATCTGGAAGGTGCCAACCTCACTGTCGCCAACCTCGAGAAGGCGATCCTCGCGACCTGCAACCTACGCCACGCTAAGATGCGACGCGCCCGCCTGGATGGCGCGGACCTGCGCGGTGCCGACCTGACCGGCGCCGTGCTCACTGGTGTCGATCTCAGCAAGGCACTTATCAAAACGCCCGAGGAGATCAGTGCGGCCAAAGCGGCGGCGACCGTAGCCATAGACCAGCCAGCCGTAGTCCCTGAATTTAAACTAGAGCAACAGACTGTGCAGAGTACGGCTCCAAGTATGCAGGCAGAGCTGCAGTTGCCGCCAGGCGTCGTCTTCTGATGCGGGTATGGCTCGACAACGATGGTTGTCCGCGGCTGGTCCGCGACCTCGTCTTTAAAGCTACGGCCAGGCGCAAGCTGCAGGTCGCGGTAGTCGCTAATCGCTACAGCGCAGTCCCACCCGGCGGTCTGGTCGAAATGATCACGGTGTCCGGCGCCTTCGATGCTGCCGATAATTATATCGCGGACCATGTCCAAGCCGGCGATCTGGTGATCACCGCCGATATCCCCCTGGCCAAACGCATCGTCGACCGCGGCGCCACGGGCTTAAACCCACGCGGTGAAGTCTACGACCCCTCCAACATCCAGGAACGCTTAGCCCTGCGCAACCTGATGCAGGAGCTACGCAGCGGCGGCGATATCCAAGGCGGGCCAGGTCCACTTGGCGAGGGCGATAAAAAGAAGTTCGCCGATGGTCTAGACCGCCTACTGACTAAACTCATGAACGCTTAATTAGTGTCTGGTGCGAAGGCGCCAGACACTAATTACTGCGCCAATATTTTTTGCGCAGCAAAACCAGCGATCATACCTGCGCAGCTGCGTCAAACTGCTACGGCGACCGCCCAACTAGAGCACCTTGGCTAGGTACTGCCCAGTATAACTCGCCTTCACTTTAGCCACCTGCTCAGGTGCGCCCTGAGCAATGATTTGGCCACCGCGGTAGCCACCCTCTGGCCCCATGTCGATGACCCAGTCGGCGGTTTTTATAACATCGAGGTTGTGTTCGATCACCACCACCGTGTTGCCGGCAGTAACCAGGCGCTGCAATACTTCTAGGAGTTTACGAATATCCTCGAAATGCAGGCCCGTAGTCGGCTCATCGAGGATGTATAGCGTGCGCCCCGTATCCGCCCGGGCCAGCTCCCGAGCTAGCTTGATGCGCTGCGCTTCGCCGCCCGACAACGTCGTCGCTGGTTGACCGAGTTTGACGTAGGCAAGACCCACGTCAGTCAAAGTCTTGAGCACCTTCATGATACGCGGGTGATGTTTAAACAGGTCTTCCGCCTGGGCAACCGACATATCCAGCACATCGGCGATGGAATAATCCTTATATTTGATGGCAAGGGTGGCCTCATTGAAGCGCCGCCCATGGCAGGATTCACACGGTACCAGAACATCCGCGAGAAAATGCATCTCCACGGTCAGGTAGCCGTCGCCCTCGCAGGTCTCGCAACGCCCGCCTTTAACATTGAAAGAAAAACGACCTTTTTCATAGCCGCGCGCCCGAGACTCAGGCAGCAGCGCAAAAAAGTCGCGGATCAAGTCGAAGGCTTTAGTATAAGTCACCGGATTGCTGCGCGGTGTGCGGCCGATCGGCTTTTGGTCGATATTGATCACCTTGTCCAGGTGCTCGAGTCCGACCATCGACTTGTGCTTACCAACCTCCTCAGTGCTGCCGTGCAGACGAGCGGCCAAAGCCGGATACAATATTTGGTTTATAAGCGTCGACTTGCCTGCACCAGAAACACCGGTCACGCAGGTGAGCAAACCCAAGGGAAACTTGGCGCTGATATTCTGTAAGTTATTCTCCGTAGCGCCCTCAACCTTGACAAAGGCCAGCTTAGGGTCTTTGTTGACTTGGCGCCGGACTTTGGGCACTGGAATTTTCATGCGTCCACTAAGATAAGCGCCCGTCACCGAGTGTTTGTCTGCCTTTAGCTGAGCCGGTGTGCCGGATGCGACGACGCGTCCACCCAGATGGCCTGCACCAGGACCGATATCGAGAATCCAGTCAGCGGCCTCCATCGTTTCCTGATCATGCTCGACGACAATCAGCGTATTGCCGATGTCGCGCAGGTGCCGCAAGGTGCCTAGCAGCTTAGTATTATCACGCTGGTGCAGGCCGATAGAAGGTTCATCGAGGATGTACAGCACTCCGGTTAGTTCGGAGCCAATTTGCGACGCCAGGCGGATACGCTGCGCCTCTCCCCCTGAGAGCGTTGGCCCTTTGCGGTCCAAGGTTAAATAGTCGAGGCCAACGTTGAGCAAAAAGCCGATGCGGTTTCTGATCTCCTTGAGCAACTCGCGCGAGATGATCTCCTGGTTGCCCTTTAGCTTAAGATCCATAAAAAATTGATAGGCGTCAGCGATGGTCAGCGAGCAGGTGTCGATGATCGACTTGCCAGCGATGCGCACTGCCAGCACCTCGGGCTTCAAGCGCAGGCCGGCGCAGGAGCCGCAGCGTTTGCTGGCCATAAATTTGCCGTACCAGGCCTTCATATCCTCGGACTGGGTCTCATGATAACGGCGCAGCATATGCGGAATCAGGCCTTGAAATTCGACATGATAGGCACCTGCCCCGCGCATCTTAACGAGGATTTCCTCATCGCCGGTACCGTGCAGAAGCACGTCTTTTTGCTTCTTAGTCAGCTTGTTCCAGGGCTTATCCAGGTCGATCGCGTACTTCTTCGCCACTGCCTTGATTTTGCCGACACCCCAGCCCTCGCTGTCATCACCGTCTTTAAAAAAGCTTCGCCAGGGCACGACTGCGCCGGCACTTAGACTCAAGGTGTGGTCCGGGATCAGCTTGGCTTCATCCAGCACCAGAAGTACACCGAGGCCGTTGCAAGTCTGACACATGCCCATCGGCGAATTGAAAGAAAACAATGGCGGGTCTAACTCAGGGAAGGCAAAGCCGCAGCAACTGCGCGCCTCACTCATGGGAATATCCTCCCGATCCTGGATATGGACGATCACCCGCGCCTGGCCGCGCTTTAGCGTGGTTTCAACGGAATCGGTCAGCCGTTTACGAAACTCCGCCTTGCGTTGGATCACCAAACGATCGACGACGACCTCGATATTGTGCTTTTTGTGTTTAGCTAAACTCTGAACGTCGGCGATCTCGCGAACCACGCCATCGATCCTAACCCGAGTAAACCCAGCCTGGCGCAACTCCGCAAACAGCTCGCGGTGCTCACCCTTACGGTTCTCGACAACCGGGGCTAGTAGCAAGATCTTGGTCGCCTCAGGTAGGTTCATGATCTGCTCGACCATGCTAGCAGCATCGCCCTTCCCTACCCGCTTGCCACACTTATGACAGAATTGCTCGCCGATCCGGGCAAAAAGCACCCGCAAATAGTCATAGACCTCGGTGATGGTGCCGACGGTCGAGCGCGGGTTTTTGCTGGCGGCCTTTTGCTCGATCGAAATGGTCGGCGACAACCCTCGGATGGTCTCAAATTTTGGCTTATCGAGCTGGCCGAGGAACTGCCGTGCATAGGATGACAGCGACTCGACGTAGCGGCGCTGGCCTTCGGCGAAGATGGTGTCAAAGGCTAGGCTGGACTTGCCCGAACCCGACACGCCGGTGAACACTACCAGGCTCTTCTTCGGGATCTCGACGTCGATGTTCTTGAGATTGTGCTCGCAAGCGCCGGTGACCACGATATGATCTAGCTCAACGGCCTTGGCGGGCACCGCTTTTTTAGACGCTGCGGAGGTTAAACGTGCCATATTTGCAAGGTCCTTGGTCGTTTAAGGGCAGGGAATCACTAGGAGGAGGAAAAGCCCTTGCCTTTTAGGGACAAAGACCATTACCACATACCCATCGCCCGGTCATCCTCCACAAAGGTCCAAAATCCATCCATGGTCCAGGAAACCGCTCTCGAAGCCGTCCGTAACCGCAAGACTACCAAGCTGTTTATCCTCGTCGATGACACTCTGGGGACGCGTTACAAAGTGATTAACCCCGCCGGTGAGGTGCTGATCCTACCTGATCTGCTCTTCGCCGAGGACCCTGTCCTGGTGCATCCGTCCGAATTCACCAATGAATTCAGCGAGATTCAACTTGACGCCTTTGCCAAATTCCAAGCTAAGGCCGCGGCCCAGGAGGCTTTGGCCAAGGCCGCTGCCCTGCGTGCTCCCGAACCTCGCCGCATCGACCCCGAGCCGCCGAAGAAGAAAAAAACGCCGTCGGCGCGCAAGGAGCCTGCTGCGCCGACCCGCCGCGGCCTAGGCGCGGCCTGGAGTTCGCCGCGTTTGACCTTCTACAAACATAAAATTGAGCCACTCCATGCCAAACAGTCGTTCAAGGTATCGGTAGAAGGCACCGGCGATTTTGAAATCACCAAGGAAGAGTTCCTCCTGCAGTTTAATGATGCGGTCATGTCGCCTTCCTATCGTAGCGATGGCCTGTATACTTATGCTCAGATCCCCGAAAAGGCCTGGCGCTACCGCAAAACCTAACGAGAGGCGACGCCGTGGTCGAGACGATTCCGAAACGGCCGCTGACCCTGGCTGGCTATGTACTACTCGCCACCGAACACGATGAACTCCTGCTCGTCGAACGGCCCAAGGTAGTGCAAGGCATCACCATTGCTGCGGCCGAAGGCGACCGGTCTGAAAACGCCGAGTATATCTACGGCAAAAAGCGCCTGCGCGAACTCGACAAGCGCCTACGCTACCTTGGGTTTCTGCTCAAGGATATCAAGATCTGCGATCCCGAATATTTGGGCGGCGATCAGGTATGCTTTGGCGCCACCGTTACCGTGTGCGATGAAGACGGAGTTACCAAGGAGTATACCTTGGTAGGCGAAGGCGAGGCCGACCATCGCGCCGCCTCCATCTCCTATAAATCGCCTGTAGCTGTAGCGTTGATGAATAAACGAGTAGGTGACGTTGTGACCGCCTACCGCCCAGCGGGCGACATGGAACTAGAGATCCTCGATTTAAAGTTTGCCGGCAGATCATGGCGCCTGCCGCCGCCGCACCGCTAGCGGATATACCCGCCAGAAACTAATGACCCTACCCCGCAAGCGCCGCCCAAAGCTCAGCTTCGCTCCAAACCGGGATACCCAGAGCCTTAGCCTTCAGCATTTTACTTGAATTCGAGTCGGGCTCGTCAGTGATCACAGCATGGGTCGTCTTCGCAACGCTGCCCGCCAGACGCCCACCTGCAGCCTTGATGGCCTTTTCCACTACCGCGCGCGGCTGACTCAGGGCCCCGGTGATGACGAAGGTTTGACCGCTGAGCACACCGTCACCAACGGTCGCGGCTGAGGCAATGGGTGCGACTCCAGCTTGCAGCAAACCTTCGATCAACTTGCGCTTGGCGCGGAGACCGGCGACGATTTGTGCCGCTGTTATTTCGGCAATGCCATCGACTGTTTGCAGTTGCTCCGGACTAGCGGCCAAGATCTGATCAAGCGAGGGAAACTCAGCTAAAACCTTTTCCCAAGTTGTTAAGCCGCTACCCTCGATGCCCAGGCCGTTAAAGAAACGGGCCAATGGTAGATGACGACTTTTTTGAATGTTGCCATACAATTTCGCTGCCATTTTCTCCTTGGTCTGTGGAATCTGATAGAAATCCTCTAGTCGAAGTAGGTAGAGATCAGCCATCGTAGCGACCAGACCTAACTGCATGAGCGGTGCCAATCGCTTCTCGCTAAGGTCCTCGATTTCAGCGGCGCGGATCCAGTTAAGCACTGCGCCCAGCTGCTGCGCCGAGCATTGGGCCTCGTTTGGGCATTTAAGGCGGACATCATCAAAAATTAGCGGGACACTGCAAGCAGGGCAAATCTGCGGCCAGTGGTAGCTGCCTACAGCCGATTGCACGACCCGCAAAAACTTCGGGATGACCTCCCCAGAGCGGACGATCTCAATCTCATCGCCAATCTTCAGATCGTAGGCTTTGACATGGGCCGCATTATGTAGCGTGACATTGGTAATAGTCGCCCCGCTTAAAGTCACCGGAGCGACGATGGCGACAGGAGTCACGATGCCGAGCCGTGACGTAGCCCAGACAACATTGTGTATACGCGTGATCGCCGTTTGACCCTGCCATTTGAACGACATTTTATAGCGCGGATGGTGTGAGGTTAGACCCAGCGCGTGCTGCAGCGCGAGCCTGTCGTAGGTGAAGACGGCCCCGTCCACAGGAATATCGCCTTCGGCCAGGATCTCATGAACCGATTCGATATATCGCTTTACCTCGACGGGAGCACAGACGCGTTCGGATTGTGGTAGGGCAAAACCACGAGCCCCTAGCCAGTCAAACTGATCGGACTCGGTTTTTAGACCTAGCTCACCCGAGGAGCAGGTGACCGAGAAGGCACAAAAACTGAAGAATCGCGCCAAATCGATATGAGATTTTCGACCTAGTAAGCCAGCAACGATGTTGCGTGGGCTAGTCGGACGTTCTAGTTTCAGATGTTGCATCGCATCGGCGAGCTGAACAAAACGGCTCTCCTTGCAATAGATCTCGCCACGGATCTCGATGGCGCCGAGGACGCCTGAAAGGGTCGGCAGGACCTCGGCGACCCAGCGCACCTTGCTTGTAACGTCTTCACCGACAGCGCCGTTGCCGCGGGTCTTAGCCATCACCAAGATACCATCGGTATAGAGAAGGCTGATGCTAACGCCATCAATCTTGAGCGTACCCACCACCGGTTCATCACCGACCCATTTCAATAGCTCTTCGAGATCGTAGGTTTTTTGTAAGCTGAGCATCGGCGTGCCATGGCGGACTTTAGGCAGGTCCGCAGCAACATCGCCGCCGACCACATCAAGTGCCGGATGGTCTGGAGCCAGTCGCTTTAACTCGTCCTCAAAGGCGTCATAGGTAGCATCGCTGATTACGGGCTGGCCGGCATAATATGCGGCTTTATGGCGGATGATTTGCTCGGCCAAGTAATCGATGCGACTACTATTATTAGATTTTAACGGCATGCAGCAACTAGGTTCCTGTGGTAGCGGGCGATATTGATCTTGGGAATTTTTCTGCACCAGAGCGAACGGTAGATCCTTCAGACCGGAAAATCAAAGTCAAAAGCGGGTATGCACTCCTCAAAAACCGACGCCGAGTTGCACCAGACTGATCAAATTTCATACAAACTGTTAGAGAGCTTTATCTTTCCGCGTGATATACAAAGTATTCATCAGCCTGTAGCTTGTGCCTTAGATTATGGATGTCCATTGATCAATATGATACTAGCCTCGCCGACTACAAAAACGACGGCTACGCAACGAGCGTATGCACTCCTATCGGTAGTAGCGAGTCTTTGCCTATGCACCACAGCCTGCGCCTACCGTTTCACCAACCAACATCTCAGCCCACCGGCAGGCGTACGTACGATAGCTGTCGAAGCCATCTACGACACCAGTCGCGAGGTGCTACCACATGAAATGCTCTGGGAGAGTCTTCAGAGCGCTTTTGCCAGCGATGGCCATCTGCGCTTAACCAGCCAGAGCGGCGCCGATGCGTTGGTGCGAGCGCAGATTAAATCCGCGAGCGTCATGCCAGCGGGTGGTAATATCGCCAACGACCTCAATGTCAGTGACCAAACCACCAAAATCAAAGACCCGAAGGCCTTCTCCTTGACGTCGCCGCCGCCCCTGCCCAACCAATTTCGCCGCTTAACCCAGGCGGGCGAATATCAGGATAAAGCTACGATCAGCACCGTAATCGATGTCGAGGTATGGAATCTAAACACCCGTGCCCTGTTGTTTAAGAAGACCTATCCGACCTCAGCGACGTTTCAGGCTCTGCACGCCAACGCCTCCACAACCGCGAACAACAACCATCTGCGCTTTGACGAAGCCGGACGAGCGTCGTTTAAACTCATAGCCGATGGCGTCGCCAATGACGTGGTAAAGGGATTGATGCTGCGTTAACTGCATGAGGAATGTGCGAGTATTTGTTCAAACTTTAGGTTTTTGGGAAGGCCTGAAAGATCAACGACCCGTAGCCCGGCAACTCAATCGACAAAAATCTGAGTCGCCGTGCAGCCACCGCCGGCCAGGCCGCTAAAAATACCGGCGAAGCCACCACCGCCTGTACGCGCCGGGGCTGCTTGCCCAGCATGGTTGGGGCAGCTAATCCCTGCACCAAGTCCACGATGACTGGCTACCATATTTGCCAGATGGCCAGCGCTACCTTCCCATTGCGAGACAAAGCCCCTGCCGACCGCCTCTGGGTCAGAACCGCCGCTGCTGGTCATCGCGACATTCTCAGCAGCCAACCTAGGCAAGCTGACGCCCGGGAATTTATCTCTAAAAACTGCGGCGCGCGCCGACGGAAAGCCATTATGGCTAATTGCCGCCCCTTGCTTAATCGACCAGTCGCGAGCCACGAAAGATGTGCGCATATCATGGGTAAGCGGTGGCAAGTTACGTTTAGCCCGGAGCTCATTGGTCGCCTTCACTACTGCTGCTTCCGCTCGACAAATAAAATCGTCGCCATCGACACAGACAGCCCCTGAAGCCAGGACCGCCGCTGGCGCCGCTGGCGCCGCTGGCGCCGCTGGCGCCGCTGCTGGCTGGGGCACCGCCAAGACTACCTGATTGGGTTCCGGTGCCGCCGCAGCGGTGGCCGCCTCGGGGGTAGGCACCGGCAGCGCCTCGGCATCGGCTGATCCCGCCGCGATTGGAGCGTTGGACGCACCCTGCTGTTCGGCTTGGCCAACGATGGGCTCGGGCTTAGAAGCACTGCAAGCGTAGACAAGAACTAAGTGCAACCAAGGTTTTTGCATTAAACGCCCGATCACCACGGATGCCCCCCAAGGCCTGACTAGATAACAGACAGCTATCAAGGGGCTTATCGGCAAAAACAGGCCAAAACTTCACTATAATTTTACCGTCAATTTAATCCAAATAATCCAGTGCCTTGCAGGACATTCCCCAGCAGATCCGCCGCAGTTTAATTTTTACTTAGCACTAAGGCTGAGTCGAACTTAACTACCCGGCCGTTTGGCCCCTTTTCCGCGGTGGCGGAATCGCTAGACGGGACCGCCAGATGCAGTTGAGTACCAGTGACCGAATAAACACTGTATTGATACAGTGCTCCCTGCCGACTACTGCATAGAGTTAGGTCGATGATCGAACCACTCGCGACTGGCTGGGCGCCATCCTTGCATAAGGCATTTGGACCCGAGCTGTACCCAGCCAAAGCTTGCTTAGCTTCAGTTTGATCTGGAAAGGTCGCGGTCTGCTGGTTGTATAAAAGGTCGAGGTTGGTGCCGCCGTTTGGATTCGCCGCACCAGAAACATATTTGCCCTGCAGCGTCGCGGTATAAACCATAGTTTTGCATTTATCATCGCGGTAGAAGGTACGGGCAGCGATGACATTGTTATCTTGAAAGACCATGAGATCCTTGCCCCAGCTTCCCGCTGCCAGCGCCGTGCACTCTATACTGCGCCAATTACCCACAAGGGGTAGCACCGGTGCGCTTGGCGCGGGCGGCGACAGCGGTACGGCATCGCTGCTATCTGCTGGCGCAGGCGACTCTTCGCTCTTTTTTTCGCCGATGCAGCCCATTGAGGTCAAGCAGCAGAACGCCGCGACAATGGTTATGGTTTGTGATGATGCAAAGGAAATCATGCTTTAATCCCTTATACCTTTGGCGAGCGCCGCCAGTGGGTACTTAGTCTCCGGCGCCTTCGCGCCAGCCATTACCCTGAGCCTAGCGATGGATCGCGGTCGATTACAGGTCTAGTTTTCATTCTAAGTCACAGTATAGGTCGCCCCATTCGATGTTCATAGCGCTGATTACAACGTCATTTCTGCCGATTGTAATGCCCGTTACCTTGGTTCCGTGTTCGTTTGGTGATACCAGTTGGCAATCACTTGCCGCTCCTCGGCCGAGATGTTGGTGATGTTGCCCAAGGGCATTGCCTTGAGCTCGACGACCTGGTTATAAATTTTCTGCGCAGCGCGCTCCATGTCAGCCTCGGCTTCAAATGCTAGACCCTTGGGTGGACCACCCCCGATCAGTGTCGGTGCATTGGCATGGCAACCATAGCAGCGCTGGCGGATGATGGCGAAGACGGTCGAGCGCTCGACCACTGTCGCAGTACCGCTGGCGAGGCCCAAGGAGGTGTGCTGCGGCTGCATCCAAAAAAAGACCCCAGCGAGAATAGCAAGGCCGCCGCCAGCAGCACCGAGGCTGCGCTGCCCTTTGTGCCGGCGGAGGAAGCACTCGCGGATCAACCCTGCCGCAAGCATCATACCTATGAGAGCCAACCAATTTTGGTGGTGCGTATGCATGCGGCCAAAGTGATTGGAAATCATGCAAAAAACCACGGGGAGGGTTAAGTAAGTGTTGTGGACACTGCGCTGCTTGCCGCGGCGTCCGTGTGTGGGGTCCACGGGCAGGCCAGCGCGCAGCGCTGCAACGACCTTACGTTGGCCCGGGATAATCCATACCAGCACATTCCAGGTCATCATGCTGGCCATTGCCGCGCCGGTGATTACAAATGCCGCGCGTGAGGCAAAGGTATGACAGGCTAGGTAGGCCAGGGCTGCAATCAGGAAGCTTACGGCCATACCAAGACTACGTTCCTTAAAGCCAAATAGCCGGCATAGGATGTCGTAGCCGAGGCAACCCACGACTAAAAAACCGAGCGCTGCGGCTATTGCCTGGACCGGGGACAGCGTTAAAACTGCAGGGTCTATCAGGTAGGATGTTGGTTGCGACAAGTATACCAAGGAAAATAATGCAAAACCCGAAAGCCAGGTGGAATAGGACTCCCAATAAAACCAATACAATTTGCTGGGGAGCTGCTCGGGGGAACGCAGGTATTTCTGCGGATTGTAAAAGCCACCGCCATGCACTGCCCATAGCTCGCCATCGACGCCTTTACGCTGCAAATCTTCGGCTGCAGGTGGCTGCAGATGATTGTCGAGCCAGACGAAATAAAACGAGGCGCCGATCCAGGCGACCGAGGTAACCAGGTGGAGCCAGCGCAGTAACATCTCAAGCCAGTCGAATAAATATGCACTCATCTTGAGTATTCCCTTATTCAGCTGCCGCGGTAGGTGGAATAGGACCACGGGGATACAAGCAGTGGTACATGGTAGTGCTGGTCGCTATGAGCCACGGTAAAACGAATCGTGACCTGGTCCAAAAAAGGTGGGTCATCTTGCAAACCCTTTGCCGCCACAAAGTATGCCGCGACGCCAAAGCAAAGTTCGTAAGTCGCAGCAGTAAAGGTCGCCCCTTCGAGCAACGGTACCGGCGTTCGGCCATCCTGATTGGTCACCGTATCGACTAATAAATGACGCGATTGGTTTTTGTCGATGCGCGTCAAGCGTAGCGGCATGCCTGCGGCCGGCTTGCCGCGTGCCGTATCGAGTACATGAGTGGTCAGGTGCGCCATGGATTTACTCCGTAACTATCTAATTAAATTAAATTCTCTATAAGATATCAAGATTTTCCGTCCTGAGAAAATGGTTTTCCATAAACATGAATCCGGTTGATACCGCCGTCTGGATAAATTACGATTTTAAGTTCATCCGCCGGCACCGGCTCGGTGAATTCCCACGCCTTGATGTTGCCGGCGTAGGCTTTGACTGGGCATTTTTCGATCAGCTCCACCCAGGCCCCGAGGTGCCCTGCTGTCACCGCGACAAAAAGTGGGTTGTTGTTAATGAAAAAGCCAAAATCCATGACCATGCGTTCGATCAAAATAGGCATTGCCAGTTTCAAGACCAGCTCTTCCGTGTGACCTGACACGCGGCTGCGGCTTGACTCCAGTCCATCGTACATGTGCAGCGGCGAATATGGCGAAATCACCTGAGCCGCCGGCCCATAGTGCTCGTTGGAACTGCGCACGACATGACCACCAAAAGCAGCACAGGCGTAATCAATAGCCTGGCCCTTGCAGTGCGTTAAATTAGCGGCGATCTCGGCAGCGCCGGGTTTATAGGGAATGGTTAAGGGCTTCCTTGATTTAGGAATCTCGTCGCGAAAGCGTCGGCAGGTAGCTGTAGCGAGAGGCTCAAAGTCGCTTCGCACCTCTGCGCTAAGTTCGGAGTAAAGGCCCAAGCGGCTTAGCCCACCATCTGGGTACATCTGCACACGAATATAACGATAGGGCGCAGTCCTTGCTCCGAGCTGCACCCGCAGTTGCGCATGCCCGAGCATCTTGGTCCGCGGTAACACCTCCTGCCATGAACCGTCTTCTTGATCTTTACCAAGGATGCATACGGATTCAGCCTGATTGCCGTCGTGAAATTGAGTCGAGACCGCTACAAAGGCGATAGGAGATGGCCTCCGTAGGTCCAGCTCCAGGTAGTCACAGTAGTCACCTGCGTCTTGAACGCTTCGTGCGGCCTGATTATGGCGTGCGGTCTCCCAGCTGTCCATGATCTTGCCTTGATGGCCAAAAAGATCCGGGTCGAACCTGGGCAGGTGGTCGCTTAGCAAATTTTCGGCGCGGCCAAAACGCTGATTTGAAACTCTGACTATCGTCGCCATACGCAGTATATTTAAGGGTGCAAGGGGATCAAGCGGTCCCTTATCCCGAATCTCTTCGGGTAGCGTCGGTTGGAAGGCGCGAAAGATCAGGTCACGGTAATTAACATTGATGATCTCTTCTTGCCGCAAAGCGCCTGTCGTTAGGCTGCTCCCGAATTGCGAAAAATCGACGCCCGAGACCGATAGGTGACGCAATAGTTCCTCTGTCAGTTCGGCGATGCAGGCGACGGCCTGGTTATCTGAATTGCATAGGATGACAAAGCCCTTGCCGCAGTCTGGTCCGGCAAAGCAGTAAACATACAATGCCCGAAAACCTTCGTTTGCTCCCTGATGAACAGCTAGACGATTTAAGCCGGCCTCAGCCGTGAAAACACCGAGGCCCATTTGGCAGCCCATGAAATCCACGGCGCCGCAGTCCCTGCCATGCAGAACCTCTACAGCAGTATCGTGTGAGATGAAGCTATGCCCGTCAATATTGGCAAATGCGCCGCCTAACTTCTGGAGAAAGCCCAGCACATCTACGGCAGAGCCCATAGCTCCCGCAGCAAATGCCGGAAACATCAGCCGAGTACCGGGGACCTCCATACCGTCATCAAAGTGGCCGTGCGCATAGTCATGGCCGGCCAAGGTTCTTTGGTCAAAGCTTAGATGGCTGAGGCCGAGCCCGACTAAAAATGGCAGGATCAAATTCTGAATGCTCTTTTGCTCCAGGGCTTCGATCAGATGCTCGAGAACAAGAAAACCGGCTCCTGAGTACTTGAAGGCAGTGCCTGGTTCGCTGATAACGTCGACCGCCGGGCAAGCAAAATCCTGTGGGCGCAGGAGCAAATCCGCGATGGATGGCATAGCATGGCCTGCGGGAAAGCCGCCTACGTAATGCATGTTAAGGGCCGTATGAGCCAAGAGGTCGCGAATCGATACCCGCTCGGCCCAATCAGGATTTATGCTTGATTGCAGCCTGAATGGCGACAAGGTTTTAGCGAATAGGGTGTTGACTGAAGTGGCCAGCGGCACGGCCCTATGTCGAAAGAACTCTAAGGCAAAAACGCTGGCGATGGTCTTGCTGAGGGAGGCGATCTCAAAGAGGGTGCTGTGCGTTACTGGCGCTTTGCCCTTTTGGGCAGAGCCAATGCTCAGCGCCTGAATCTGCTGGCCGCAGGTGAGGGCCACCGCAGCTCCAACCACTTGATGACGGTTGACGATGTCTTGCATGCGCGTATTGAGGTGGTCTAGAGGATCGGCCAGCAGGCGCTTTCGGGCGATCTGCCATAGCGCCTCTTTAGCCGCCGCTACCTCCTCAGACGGGCTCCGTTTGAGCCGTGCGCTCAGGATCTCATGCAGCTCCTTGCTAGTCTTGCCCTGGGCAGAAACTAAAAATTTTATGCCAAAGGTCGCCGCATATTGCTGCCCCAGGGCTAAGAGTTGCTGTTGTACAACTACGTCTGCCTCTATGACTAGCGCCTGCTCCGCCGAAGCAAGGTGATCAAGGGTACTTTTTGCTGCGCCTATATCACCGTGAAAGGAAGCCGCTTCCCTGATCTCATCTAGCGAAAAGCTACCGATGACTCGCTCGGCATGCGCAAGATCAAAAACACAGTCGTCAGCCATGGTTTGGGCGAAACGCAGACAGCCGCAAGCAGTGAAAAAGCGGTTAGCTCGATTTAGCCACGGTTCGCACTCGTACTTGTCTGGATCAAGGTCGCACGCAGCGCGCCAAGGATCGGCCGCTGAGCGAATAGCCTCAATCGTGAATGCTAGAAGAAACTCTGTGGCAAACTCAACCGGTTTTGGGCTGGTCATCAATTTCAGCATGATATTCAGGGACACCGGGTACCATTTAGCAGTACGGATATCCCATTTAACCTGCACCATTTTCCCTGCACCTGCGCCGTCTTTACGAATGAACGCCAGCTCCTCATGGGCGATTTTGAGCAGGTCCGCTGGGGCAAAGCGGCGATGATAAACTTCGTGCCAGACTTCCCACCGGGACCTCTCTGCCGTAGCCAAATCGTCCATCACCTGCACTGGCAGATGTTCAAGGACTGCGGGCAGCGCCACGCAACCATTACCGCCAAGCCAGTCGGCTAGATATTGCAGTGATTGAAAAACATTATAGCGGACTTCGCTAGGATGATTATTCGCAATAACGTTTGATTCGCTTAGGTCAGAGACCAAGAGCGACCGCATGTAGCGCGGGTCGCTGCGGCTTAGCCCCGCAGCATCGGGCGTGTGTATTAGCCTTAGAATCTCCTGGGCATGCGAATCCTGCAACAGCGCCGTAACCAGGCTAGTGAGTGCCGCGCCTGATCCATTCTGAAAAAGGTGCCAGGCCTCAACCAGCGCGAGGCCAGGCCGGACAAAATCCGGATACGCGACCCAGAAGCCATCTAGACCACGCCGCAGCTGCGTGATGACGTCTTTAAAATAGCCTTTGAGGGCCACCTGATAGGAGGCACTGTTGCGAGCTTGATCTAGTGGCAGGATCCCATACATACCGCCAATCTTGATGCCACCGCGGGAGCCGACGACGTCGGCGAGCAGTAAGTGGGATTCCTTAATATGCCGGATGACGATGCTGGGATCGGCCTTAACCGGGATGCGGTAGTGCGCATCTTCTTTAAATATCCTGGCGGTCGACGCTAGAAGGTCGTGCCAACCGAGCGATGCCCCGACAAAATAGGGGTGTAGGGCGTCCATGATCTCATGCAGGCGGAATATGGCGCGGGGATTTTCTAGGACGACCAGCAAACGAATCGATCCAAGTTGGTAGTCGGGGTGGCACTTTTTGAGGAGTGCCTCGGCGGTGCTGACCATCTTGTGGATATACCGAGCCTCCTCTTCGTTTTCGAGTTTGGGGACATAAAAAGTCAAGGCCTTTGGATTTTGCCAATGCTTAAATACGTGTAAGGCGAAGTCGTAAAGGTGCAGCGGCAGCGGGCTTTGCTCGAAGAACAGAAAGGTGGCGGGCAGAGCCAGGCCCGGGAAGCGTTTGATCGGGATGGCGAGGTGCTCAGATGCGAGCCGGTGCTCCGCATTCGTCAGGGGGTCATGAAATGTAAGGCTACGCTCCAGGCAATGCCCAAGGTGGACTCCAGCACCTACAAGGTCCGAACGCAGCGGTGTTAACGAATCTTCGCAGTCAGCGCCCCATTTGACCGTCTGAGTCGAGTTGTTTAGGAGGTCATTAACTACCTTGGGTTCGTCCAGCATTTGGCAATGGTAGGCATTCATTGCATTGATGGTGGTTTTGGCACTGG